>Ga0335078_10018425_pt1 | contig 10380 bp, 9 predicted proteins | sample Lox_Sample_32_FD_206711 | JGI IMG/M metagenome (GOLD analysis project Ga0335078, IMG submission 206711) | Soil microbial communities from Loxahatchee National Wildlife Refuge, Florida, United States - Lox_Sample_3.2 | ecosystem: Environmental > Terrestrial > Soil > Wetlands | place: USA: Florida...
CGGGCGATGGTCCCCCTCTGGGCCGAGCTCCTCCTGCTCACCGGCGCGGTCGTCGTTCTCCTCTACCAGGGATTCGCATTGCTGCTCGCGGCCCAGATGCCGAGGCTCGACCCGGCACCACCGTCCCCGACCACGGCCCCGCGGCCACGGATCAGCGTGGTGATCGCGGCCAGGAACGAGGAGCTCGACCTACCGGACACCCTGGATTGCCTGCTCGCCCAGAATTACCCGGACCTCGAGATCCTCGTCGTGGAAGATAGTTCGACCGACCGGACCCGGGAGGTGATCGATGCTCGGGCACCGCGGGTCCGTCGTGTCAATCCCCCGCCGCTGCCTCCCGGCTGGGTCGGCAAGAACTGGGCGTGCTGGAACGGTGCGCGGGCCGCGACGGGAGAGTGGATCCTCTTCGAGGACGCCGACGTGCACACGCACCCCGGGACCGTCCGGACGACGTTCGAGTGGGCGCAACGCGAGCACGCCGACCTCGCCACGATCGCGCCGAAGGTCGAGATGAAGAGCTTCTGGGAACGCCTCGTGCTCCCGTTCTACGTCCAAGTGGTCCTCACCTACTTCCGGACCCCGCACGTGAACCGGCCGGGCTCGAAGACGGCGATGGCGAACGGGCAGTTCTGGATGACGCCGCGCGCGGTCTACTTCGCGATGGGTGGCCACGAGGCCATCCGGTCGATCGTTCTCGAGGATGTCGCGATCGCGCGCCGGTACCGCGGAGCCGGGAAAACCCTCCGTGTAGCCTGGACGCCGCAGCTCGCGCAGACCCGGATGTACCGCAATCGGTCGGAGATGTTCGAGGGACTCCTCAAGAACGTCCACGGGACCGAATTCTCGGCGGCGCGCCTCGTCGGTTCCATCGCGGGGCTCCTCGGGTTGTTCTTGCTCCCGCTCGCGCTCCTCCCGCTCGGGCTCCTCACCGGGACGCTCCCGCTCACCGTGATGGGCGGGTTCCTGTACTTCGCCCTCTTCGGAAAGCATGTGGTCTTCGCGAAGACGCTCGGAGCCCCGGCCGTCTACGGTCTCCTGTACCCGGTGGCGGTCGGGTACTACGTGGTCCTTCTCGCGACCTCGCTCGGCCGGGGGCTCCGGCATAAGCCGGTCGCCTGGAAGGGTCGCTCCTACCCGATGGGTCCGTAGCGCCCCGAACGGCTAAGTGGTCGCCCGGCCGTGGCCGCCATCGATCATTGCGGCCGGCCTCGAAGCGAAATTTGGTCTCGTCAACGGCGGCCACGAATCGGCCGGGAGCCGCGAGGAGCACCGCCCCGTGCTGGACCCGGCCTCCAACCAGCCGTTCGCCGAGGTCGCGGTCGCCTCGCGGGACGACGCGCGTCACGCGATGGAAGTCGCGGACAAGGCGTTCCACGCGTCCAACTGGACGAGCGATGACGGCGCCCGTCGCGGAAAGGCGCTCTACCGCCTCGCGGGCCTCCTCGAAGGTCAGGCGGAGGCGTTCGCCCGGCTCGAGACGCTCAACATGGGAAAGCCGCTGCGCGAGTCGCGCGCCGACATGGCCTACGTCGTTCGGACGCTCGAGTACTTCGCTGGCGCGGCGGACAAGGTGGAGGGCGAGACGATTCCCGTACCCGGTTCCCGCTTTGACTACACGCTGCGCGAGCCTCTCGGGGTCACGGTGCACATCGCTCCGTGGAACTATCCGCTGCTCCTCTCGGTGCGGTCGGTAGCCCCGGCTCTCGCGGCCGGCAACGCGGTCGTGCTGAAGCCCGCGAGCCTCACCCCGCTCACCGCGGTCGCGTTCGCACGTCTCGCGAAGGAGGCCGGGCTACCGGACGGGATCCTCAACGTCGTTACGGGAAGCGGTGGCGAGGTCGGGGAGGCGCTCATCGAGGACCCCCGCTGCGCGTCCGTCACGTTCACCGGCAGCAGCGACGTGGGCCACCGCATCGCGGAACTCGCCGCCCATCGCTTCCTCCCCCTCACGCTCGAGCTTGGAGGCAAGGGTCCCGTGATCGTCTTCCCGGACGCCGACCTCGAACGGGCCGCGAAGTCGGTCGGCTACGGGATCTTCGGGAACGCCGGGCAGATGTGCTGGGCCGCCTCCCGGCTCCTGGTCCACGAGAGCATTCGCGGCCCGTTCCTTGAAAAGATCCGCGCGATCGCGGACGGCCTCAAGCTCGGGCCGGGCGTCACCGACGGGGTCGAGATGGGACCGCTGGTTTCGAAGGAACAGGTGGGCCGGGTCCTCGACTATGTCCGCGATGCCCGCGAGAGCGGCGGGACGCTGGTCGCGGGCGGGTCGAGGGCCGACGACCCGGCGCTCGCCTCCGGGAACTTCGTCCGCCCCACCATCCTCGCCGACGTGCCGGCGACCTCTCGGGCGGTCCGGGAAGAGATCTTCGGACCGGTGCTCACCGTCTCCTCCTTCGCGGACGCGGACGAAGCGGTCCGGATCGCGAACGATACCCCCTACGGGCTGCTCGCCGCGCTGTGGACCCGCGACCTGGCCACCGCGCACTCGGTCGCCCGCCGCCTCGAGAGCGGCATGGTCGTCGTGAACGACTCTCCGACGAGCTACCCGCAGACCCCGTTCGCGGGGGTCAAGTCGAGCGGGGTCGGATTCGAGCAGGGCGTTCGCGCCCTCGACACGTTCACCCGTCGCAAGAACGTCCTCGTGAACATCGGCACCGCGCGCAAGAAGGGTTGAGACCCGGCCCCCTCGGGGGGCGCGCCAGGGTTCGTACGAAACCCCAAAAGGGGGCGGAGGGGGTCGAACCCCCCAGCCGTGAGCGCGCCCAAACCTCCCTCGACCGATTGGGGCATCTGCCGCTTCTGCGGCGTGGCGGTCGCTCCCGGCGCGACGAACTGCGGGATCTGCGGCGCGGACCATCCGCTCTCGGCCGCCGAGGCGGTGAACCCACCGGCCAAGGTCCGTCGCTGGCTTCGGCTCACGGGGGCGTTGCGGACGATCATCATCGTCACCGTCGTCCTCGGGCTCGCGTACGCGATCCTCTCGGCCGAACTGAGCGGACCGCCGAACCTGACGAGCGACCCGCTTACGACCGCGGGCACATACACGATCGGTCCCGGCAACTACACCGTCATCTTCGGGGACATTACGGGAGGAGACTACGTGACGGGGAACTTCACCGCGGTCGCACCGGCCGGCGTCAACATCGGTCTCGCGGTCTACAATTCCAGTACCTGGAACGCGTTCCACATGGGTGGGACGCCGGCCCCCCTCTACACGGTGGGTCCCACGTACAACGCCCAGCTCGTCTATTCACCGATCGTGACGGACACCTACTACTTCGTGTTCACGAACCCGTACTCCCCCTCGAGCGGTCTCACGGTAGGAGTGTACATCGCGACGCTCTACAATGCGAACGTCGCGAACGACGGGTTCGCGTAGGTCACGCGTCGCTGTCGCGTTCAGTCGCGTCGCCGGCGGTGGGTACGACGGCCGCCGAGCGCTGCAAGTACTCGGGCGGTACGCGGTCGACGAGGTAGACCGTCTTGCCCGCCTTCATGATCACGAGGCCGTCGGCACGAGCGCGCTTCGCGTCCACTTCGAGGATGACCGGCTGCGGCGTGCGGACGGCTCCGGCGGCGTGCGCGTCCCCCGCGGTCTTCGACAGGTGGACCTTCTTGCGGTCGGAGGGTTTCAATCCCACCTCGAGGACGATCGCCGCCTCCTCTTCGGTGACCGGATAGTAGAGCTGGTCGGGGATGTTCTCGGTCGGGAGGTCGAGCGCGACCTCGACCGTGTGGCCGTAGGTGGCCCGCATCCGGTCGTCCCGGACCTCGTAGCGGCCCTTCGCGTCCGTCTCGGCGATCGCGATCAGGTGCTGGGGCCGCAGCCAGTGGTAGGCAGGGTGCTTTTGCGAGATCGCGCGGACGATCTGGGGGACCGCGACCCACCCCTGGGGGTCGATCGGAAGCTGGTAGCGGTCCGGGAAATGCCGCAGGATCCCGGTCAGGACGCGCCCGAGGTGGTCGAGCTCCCGGTCGTTCATCAGGAACTTCCCGGGCTGGCCGCAGACCGGGCAGTTCTCGGCCCGGAAGTATCCGTGCTGTGCGCACTCCTTCAGCATCGCCCCGGCTCGCTCTCTACTACGCCTTGACCTTGTCCGCTTTCTTTTCGAAGTCGGTGAGGAGGTCCCCGTAGAGGTCGGTCAGGTCCTTGAGGACCCGCTTGAGGACCTGCTGGGGCTTCTCGCCCTTCGTCTTCAGGTAGAGGGTCGGCTTGTCGAGGTACGGATGGCCGAGATAGTAGCGCGCCTCGAGGACCTTCTCCTCCTTCTGGAGCGCCTCGACGAGCGGGATGAGCAGCGTCTCCTCGCCCCGGGGGAACTCGACCCGCAGGAGGTCGTGCTCCTTCTCCACGACACGAAGCTCCATCGATGGCACCGGAGGCCGGGCCACTAACGAGCGCTTCTTAAGCGTGGCGGGACGGAAGGCGGCCGTGCCGGCCGGCGACGCGCGGCGCCGACGCCCATATAACTTTCAGGGACTCCTCCGACGCGCTTCCATGCGATTCCTCGTGGTCGGCGGCGGGGCCCGCGAACATTCGATCGCCCTCACGCTCGCGCGGACGGAGGCCTCGGTCGTGGTCGCGAGCGCGAACGCGAACCCGGGGCTCGAACGGATCGCGAAAGCGTCCTCCCGGATCGACCCGACGAACGCGGCCGCCGTGGTGTCGTTCGCCCAGCAGTCGCGGGTCGAGTGCGCGGTCATCGGGCCGGAAGCTCCGCTCGCGGCCGGCGTGGCGGACGCGCTGCGCGCCGCGGGCATCCCGACGGTCGGCCCCGACCGCGCGGCGGCGCAGATCGAGAGCTCGAAGTTGTTCTGCCGGGAGCTCCTTCAGCGTCACGGCGTCGACGGCCAGCCGAGGTTCGCCGCCCCCGCGACCGTCGAGGAGGTCGATTCGGCGGTCGCGGGATTCTCCGGTCCGTTCGTCGTGAAGCCGAGCGGTCTCACCGCCGGCAAAGGCGTTTGGGTCCAGGGCGCCGACTTCGCGAGCCCCGCGGAAGGAGCGGTCTACGCGAAATCGATCCTCATCCAGGGCCAGCGGGTCCTCCTTGAGGAGAAGCTCGACGGCGAGGAGTTCAGCCAGATGGCGTTCGTGACCGACTCGGGGGTCTACCCGATGCCCGCCGTCCAGGACTTCAAGCGGGCGCGCGAGGGCGACCAGGGCGGCAACACGGGCGGCATGGGCTCGTATTCGCAACGTGACCACCTCTTGCCGTTCCTTTCCTCCGCGGACCGTGACCGGTCGATCGGGATTCTCGAGAAGACCGCCGCGGCGATGCGCGCGGAGGGCCTTTCCTACCGCGGGATCCTCTACGGCGGCTTCATGCTGACCGCGAACGGCCCGCGGCTCCTCGAGTTCAACGCACGGTTCGGCGACCCCGAAGGGATCAACGCGCTCACGCTGTACGAGGAAGGGAACTTTGCCGACCTTCTCTACGGGGTGGCCTCGGGGAAGGTCGACCCGAACTTGGTCCAGTTCCGGCGTCGCGCGACGGTCGTGAAGTACGTCGTTCCGCCCGGCTACGGGGACCGGTCGAAGCCGGGAGGCTTGGTCACGGTGGACGCCGCGGCGATCGAGGCCGCCGGGGTCCACCTCATCTACGGCAGCGTGGACGCGGCCGGGCCGGCGACCGTGCGCCTCGGCACCTCCCGCGGGATCGCGCTCGTCGGCGAGGCCAGCGCCATCCACGAGGCCGGTTCGCGTGTCGAGGCCGCGCTCGCCTTCGTCCAGGGCGAGTACTACGTGCGGCACGACATCGGGACGAAAGAGGACCTCGCGCGACGCTGGGAGCATATGCGGAAGATCCTGGCACCGAACGCGAAAGCTGGGCCGATCCCGCTGTCCGTCGCTCCGCCCGAGGCGCCGCCGTCGAGCGCCGGCTCCCCGGAGCAGGTCATCGGCTGAGCGCCGCCCAGCCAAGCGTCAAATACCGCACCACCGCTTTCTGTGACCTCCGGCCATGTTCTGTCCCTCCTGCAAGCGATTGATGCGCCCCGACCGCGCCGCCGGGGTCTGGAAGTGCTCGGCCTGCGGCAAGCAGGTCCCGCTGGGTCGCGGGGTCGAGGTGCGCCAGACCGACGCGAGCGGCCGAGGAAAGGTCGCCGTCGTCGAAGTGAAGCACGTCACCCTTCCGAAGACCGAAGAGACCTGCCCCAAGTGCGGCAACGGGGAGGCGTACTGGGTGCTCCGACAGACGCGGGGCTCCGACGAACCCGAGACCCGGATCTTCGAGTGCACGAAGTGCGGCCACAAGTGGCGGGAGTACTCGTGAGCGCTCCGGCGTTCGACACGGTCGCCCGGGTGTTCCGTCCCGACGCCTTGGGCGCGACCGTTCGACTGCGAGGCTGGGTCCTTCGGACCCGTTCCTCGGGAGGGATCCTGTTCATGGTGCTGCGCGACCGCACGGGGGTCGTCCAGGTCACGGGCCGGCGCGACGCCCTCGGCGACGAGGCGTACGCCGCCGCCGAGCACGTGCAGATCGAGGGCGCCGTTTCCGTCGAGGGGACCGTGGCCGAGGACCGACGCGCCCCGGACGGTCGCGAGGTGCGGGCGAGCCGGATCACCGTGATCGACTCCGGCGAGCCGTTCCCGATCTTCTCCGACCAGACCGAGGAGTTCCTCCTCGACCAGCGCCACCTCGCCATCCGCTCGCAGGAGAGCGTCGCGATCTTCCGCGTGAAAGCGGAGGCACTGCGGGCGTTCCGTGAGTTCTTCGATCGAGAGGAGGTGGTTGAGATGACGCCGCCGATCCTGACCGGAAACGCGGCCGAAGGGGGAGCGGAGGCGTTCCAGTTCGACTACTTCGGACGGCCCGGCTACCTCTCGCAGACCGCGCAGCTCTATCTCGAGGCGCTCCTGTTCCCGAACGAGCGCGTCTACGCGCTCACGCCGTCGTTCCGGGCCGAGAAATCGCGTACTCCGCGCCACCTCACCGAGTTCCTGAACCTCGAGGTCGAGCTCGCGTGGTGCGACTTCCCGGGACTTCTCGACTTCATCGAGCGGATGATGGTCTCGGTCCTTCACGCGGTCGCGGAGCGCCGGCCGAAGGAGCTCGCATCGCTCGGACGCCCGCCCGAGGAGCTCCTCGCGATCCAAACCCCGTTCGAGCGGATCACGTACGAAGAGGCGATTGACCGTCTTACGAAGCTCGGCCTCCCGGTGCAGTTCGGCAGCGACCTCGGGACCGCCGAGGAGCGAGCGCTCACGCTCGAGCGCAAGAACCCGCTCTTCGTCACGCACTATCCGCGCGGGCTCAAGGCGTTCTACATGCTGCAATCGCGGGAGGATCCGCGGGTCGTGGAAGCGGCCGACCTCCTCGGTCCGGAAGGGTACGGGGAGATCGTCGGCGCCTCGTGCCGGGAAACGGACATCGCTCGCCTCAAGGAGCGGATCGTCCAGATCGGCGCGAAGGTCGAGGAGTACGAGTGGTATCTCGACCTGCGACGCCACGGCAACGTGCCGCACGCCGGCTTCGGGCTCGGGGTCGAGCGCGTGATGCGCTGGATGCTGCGCCGCGAGCACATTCGCGACACGACGCCGTTCCCGCGGACCCCGTCCCGCCACACCCCGTGACCGGACTCCCGCCGGGGGCCGATCGGCGCGAAATCGTGGGCAACGTTCAAGAGTTCGCGTGCCTATCGACCCTCACGCTCGCCCGTCGGAGAACGTAGAGTGGCAACAGAGCAGGTACCGGCCCGAGGCAGCGAGCGCTCGGCCACTCCGACCGAAAAGCCGCCGACCGTGATCTCGGTCGAGCGGATCACGCACGAGGACGTGCCGGCGATTTGCGCGCTGTACAAGAAGGTCTGGGACCCGGCACCGCCCGGGGTCCCCGCCGATTTCGTGAAGACGTGGCAACCCTCCGCCCTCGAGTTCACGAGCTGGATGGAAGGAGTGACGTACTTCGCGGCCCGCAAGGACGGACGCGTGGTCGGGGTGCTCGGATGCGAGATCCGCCACGCGAGCTGCCGGATGATGGACCTCGCGGTCGACCCGGAGGCCCGACGCCAGGGCGTGGCGACCGCGCTGGTCGCCGCCTCGGTCGAGTGGGCGAAGAAATCGAACGCCTCGTCGATCTGGATCGATTCGTTGAGCCGATTTGCGGCCGCCACGGCGCTCTTCCAGCACCTCGGCTTCGCGCAGGCGGGCCTCCTGCGAAAGCACGAGTGGGGCGAGGACGTCCACCTGTTCGAGCGGGTCCTCTAGCGCGACGGAACGTTCAGCGGGCCGCGCCGGCGGGCCGGTTTGGAGGAAGACCATGGCTCTGCTGCAACGCCCGCAGTCGACGGACGCCGTCCTCGGGGCGGCCCCGGAAGAATTCACGGGCCCCGCGAGCCAGTTCGATCGCCTCGAGCTCGGTCGCGACCCCGTGCCCGCGCTCGCTCAGTAGGTAGTCGCCGTACTCGGAGATGTACTGCGGCAAACCGGCCTTGAGCCGCGTCACGGCCTGGAGGCGGATCGCGCGGATCTGCTGTTTCAGCGCCGCGAGCTTGCCGGCCCGCAGCTCGCTCTCGAGGTCGTCCGCGACCTCGGTCGATTCCTGGGGCGGCTCGATCCCGATCGCCTGCATGTCGTGCAGCAACGCGATGACCCGTTCGAGCTCCTCGCGAGCCTGGTCGAGGTGCTTCTCCTTGAGCGTCACGACCCGGTCCACCTGCTGGAACGAGGAGAGCGCCTGGGCGACGTCGCCCGTCCTCGCCGAGTGCAGCGCGTCCTCGATCTGGTCCCGTTCGAGGCGACTATCGACCGAGTACGCCTCGAGACGGGTCAGGCGGGCCTTCGTGCGCTTCTCCCATTCCTCGAACGCCGCGATGACGCGCTTCTGGGCGATCCGCTCGATCCCGCGGACGACCTCGGCCCACGGCTCGGGGTTGGAGCTGCTCCGCGCGGCCTCCTCGGCCCAGGCCGGCAGGTGGGGAAGCTGGACCCCGAGGCTTTGGACGCCCTCCGACCACTGATTGAGACGCGTAAGACGGCGGGTCAGCTCCGTGGCGAACGGGTTCGGGGGTTCGGAGCCGGCGGGCCGGCCGGTGCGAGGCGCGGCTCCGCGGCGGCTCGCGGCTGGTTCGGCGACCGGAGCGGGTTCGGCCGCCACCGGCGACGGCAGTTCATCGAGGAACGTGTGGCACTCGGGGCAGACGAGGGCGTCGAGCGGAATCGTCGCCCCGCATTTCGGGCAGACCGTGCCTTCCTCGGCCATGTATCGCGCAAGATACAGGTTCGCAGGGTCTTAAAACGCGAGTTGCCCGAGACCCCCGCCCGAGGCCCTCGATTCGGGGCGGGCCGGGTTCACCGTGGTCGGTTTCTCGGTCGGGGAACAAAGAACCGCTCGACAACGTTGAGGTGCCGCAGCATGGCGGTCTTCTTCGCCTGGTGGGATTGCATGCGGCGAAGGATGCCGTCGAGCGCCCGCACCGCATCCTCGATATGCGGTCCCTTGTTGAGCATCACACATTCGGCGCGCTCGCCCATCGCGGCGTCCGTGACCTCGGCTCGCGACGGAAGCCCGCTCTTGGCCATCCCCTCGAGAACCTGGGTGGCCCAGATGGCAGGAAGATGCGCGGCCTCGCAGAGCCATAGGATCTCCTCCTGGACCTCCGCGAGGCGTTCGTAGCCGACCTCCACCGCGAGGTCACCGCGCGCGATCATCACGGCGACCGGGGGCTCGCGGAGGGCCGCAAGGAGGATTCCGGGGAGCTCCTCGAACGCCCGCCCTGTCTCCACCTTGAGCACGATGCCCATCCGAGGGCGCCCGAGTCGGGCCAGCTCGGCGCGCAGTCGATGGACGTCCGACGCGGTGTGGATGAACGAGTAGCCCACGAGGTCCGCATGGCGGACGATGAACCGGAGGTCCTCGAGGTCCTTGGGAGGGATCGGTGGAAGGTCGAGCACGGTGTCGGGAAGATTGATCCCCTTGTCGGCCCCGAGCCAGGTCCCCCCCGCGGGCGCGTGGGTGACTTCCACGAGGATGCGCTGGCCGTTCGCCGAGCGCACGACCCCGCCAACCTTCCCGTCGTCGAACCAGATCGACTCGTCGCGACGCACCGACCGGATCGCCTCGGGGGAAGTACACGAGATGTGGGCGGGCCGACGTACCCGCCCACGTGCGCCCCGTCGTGCGTCCTCACCGGGGTCAGGACGGGATGTGACCACGATCCGGTCCCCCAGCGTCAGGCGGATGCGGCGTTCGACCGGTGCGACGGGCCCGACGAACGCGCGGTCCTCCGCTCCGTCGCTCCCGCTCACCACGAGCCGGGTGCCCGTGGTGATGTAGGCGGTCTTCTCGAGCTCGGCCCGGCAGCGCATTCCGACCCGGTTCACCACCCGAAGCGTTCTCCGGGCGCCCCGGGCATCGACGAGCTCGATCCGCTCCCGCAGGC
>Ga0335078_10018426_pt1 | contig 10380 bp, 7 predicted proteins | sample Lox_Sample_32_FD_206711 | JGI IMG/M metagenome (GOLD analysis project Ga0335078, IMG submission 206711) | Soil microbial communities from Loxahatchee National Wildlife Refuge, Florida, United States - Lox_Sample_3.2 | ecosystem: Environmental > Terrestrial > Soil > Wetlands | place: USA: Florida...
TCTCGCCGCCGAATCCGCCCGTCATTGTGTCTTCGTGCAGGACCATCGCGCGCGAGGTCTTGCGCACGCTCTCGAGAATCGTCTCCTCATCGAGCGGCGCCAGCGTCCTCAGATCCACGATCTCCACCGAGATGTCCTCCTCGGCCAGCCTCTCGGCCGCTTCCTGAGCCGTGTACACCATCGCGCCGTAGGTGATGATCGACACGTCCGTGCCCTCGCGAAAGACCCGGGCTTTGCCGATAGGCACCGTGTATTCGGTCTCCGGCAAGTCTTCCTTGATCCTCCGGTAGAGCCCTTTGTGCTCGAAATAGAGCACCGGATCGTTGTCCCGGATCGCGGATTTGATCAGCCCCTTGGCGTCGTACGCGGTAGCCGGAGCGATGACCTTGAGGCCCGGCACGTGGGTGAACCACGCCTCCGGGTTCTGCGAGTGGAACGGGCCGCCGCGGTTGCCTCCGCCCGAAGGCGCGCGAATCACCATGGGCACTCCGGCGTTCCACCGGTAGCGGCACTTGGCGGCGAAGTTCACGATCTGGTCGAAAGCGCAGGTGATGAAGTCGGAAAACTGCATCTCCGCCACCGGCCGCAGGCCGAACATGCTCGCCCCGATGGCCGCGCCTGCAATGGCCGCTTCAGCCAGCGGCGTATCCACCACGCGCCGCTCGCCGAACTGCTCCAGCATGCCCGCCGTGATCTTGAACGCGCCTCCGTAGGCGCCGATGTCCTCGCCCAGCAGGAACACGTTCGGGTCCCGCTCCATCTCTTCCCAGATGCCCTGGCGTATGGCTTCTAAATAGGTGGTCGGCATGGCCTACTCGTAGACTCTGTCCAGAAGGGTGGCCGGATCCGGGTACGGACTTTGCTCGGCCCACTGAATGGCCGCGTCCACTTCCTGGCGGATGCGGGCGCAGGCGGCGTCGATCTCCTGCCGGGTCTTCCAGCCCTTGTCGATCATGAGTTGCTCGACGCGCAGGATCGGATCCTTGGCCGCCCATTCCGCGAAAAGGTGCTCGGGAACGTAGCTGGCGGCGTCGTGCGCGGCGTGACCGGTCATCCGGAAGGTCTTGCATTCGAGCAGATATGGACCCAGGCCCGCGCGCGCGTGCCGGGTGGCGCGCTCAGTCGCCTCATACACCGCGAACGGATCGTTACCGTCCACGATTTCAGCGGGGATGCCGTAGGCCGGACCACGGTCGGCGACATTGGCGCACAGCATCTGCTTGTCGAGCGGCGTCGAGTAGGCGTACTGGTTGTTGTTGCAGATCAGCACCAGCGGCAGCTTCAGAACCGCCGCGAAGTTGACGCCCTCGTGCCAGTCTCCGCGGCTCGTGGCGCCGTCGCCGAAAAAGCACAACGTGACGCCCGATTCGCCCTTGTACTTCTGCGCGAAGGCCGCGCCCGCGGCCACCGGGATCGCCGCGCCGATAGCGCTGATGATAGCCACGATCTTCAGCCGCAGGTCGCCCATGTGCATGTTGCCGTCGCGGCCCTGGGTGAGCCCGCCGACACGTCCCATGTACTGAGCGAAGATCTGCCTGGGATGCACGCCGCGGATGAAGTAGGCCGCCATGTCGCGGTGGCAGGGGAACAGGATGTCCTCCGGATCGGCAGCCAGCGCCGCGCCCGTGGAGATTGCCTCCTGGCCGCGGCCAACATAGACGCCACCAGCGATCTTGCCCTGCCGGTAGAGCTTCTTTTCGATTCGTTCCTCCACTTCCCTCATGAGGAACATGTAGGTGTGAAACCTTTGGGCCAGCTCAGCGTTGGGGTCCGGCATTTCCTCCTCCAACAGCCGACTGGCCCCGGGTAGTGCCAGAAGTTCGGTGGCAGCCATGACGCTCTCCGGGGATGAATTCGGGGCAGCAACGCCCCAACGCCTGAGTATCACCTGTTTCGGCGGCATATGCAAGCAGAATTTATGCGAAGAATGACAGACATAAATTCGGTGAATGATCGAGACCGCCCTTCTCATCCACCCCACGGTCTCCAGCTTCTTCCCAACACGCTCGGCGACTTGCAGCCGCTATGACGGCCCTTCGCGCCTTCGCCGGTGCCCGGTGTCGTATCCTTAAAGGGTCTGATGGGTGCCGTTTCGGGTGTGTATGCCGCTGCGATCACGCCCCGGCGCGAGGGTCCGGGAATCGATCTGGCCGGCGTGTTCGATCTGCTCGATTTCCTCAGCCGGGGCGGAGTGGACGGCATTGCCCTCATGGGCTCGACCGGCGAGTTCCTCCACTTCCCCATCATCGAGCGTTGCCGCTTGATCTCGCTGGCCGTCCGGCGCAGCCGCGTGCCGATCCTGGCCGGGGTGAGCCACTCCACCCTGGAGGGCGCGCTGGCCCTGGCGCGCGAGGCCGCCGGAGCGGGCGCCGCCGGCGTGCTCGTCATGCCGCCTTACTTTTTCGGCTACAGCCAGGACGACATCCGCCATTTCTATTTGCAGTTCGCCGAGTCGCTAAAGGGATCGGTGCCTATCTTCCTGTACAACATCCCGTCCTTCACCACCGCCATTTCCTCATCGCTCGCCGTTGAGCTGCTTTCTACCGGCCTCTTCGAGGGCATCAAGGATTCCACCGCCAGTTGGGACGAGTTTGAAGCCCTCCGGGCGGCGCGCGAGCGGTTCCCGTTTACCCTGATGGCTGGACAGGACGTGCTGTATTCCCGGGCACGGCTGGCCGGGGCCGACGGAGTGGTCTCCGGAATCGCCTCCGCCATTCCAGAGCTGCACGTAGCGCTCGATCGCGCTCTACTCGCCGGCGAGACAGAGCGCGCCGAAGTCCTCGACCGCCGCCTGCAGGAGTTCGTCGCCTGGATCCCCGAGTTTGCCCCTCCGGTCGCCATTCGCGAAGCCGCCGCCTTGCGCGGGATACGCCCCGGCCCCTCCGCCGCGCCCCCCGGCCCGGAAGCCAAACAGAAGCTGGCCCAGTTCGCCGGCTGGTTCAAGGCTTGGCTTCGGGAAGTGTTGAGAGAATGCAGTCATACCTTGTGAGCTGACACCTGAAAGCTGACGCCTGAAAGCTGTACTCTAGTACTTCGGCCCATGAGCAAATACGTTGACGACTTCCGAAGCGCCGCGCACGAGGCGGTGGACTGGGTGTCCGAGTACCTGGAGGACCCCCGCCGCTATCCCGTTTCTCCGCGCGTGAAGCCCGGCGATCTGACCGATGCCCTGCCGCCGTCCGCGCCCGCGAACGGCGAGCCCTTTGACGTCATCCTCAAAGACTTCGACAAGCTGATCCTTCCCGCCGTGACGCACTGGAACCACCCGGGCTTCATGGCCTACTTCGCCTGCACCGGCTCCACGCCCGCCATCATCGCGGAGATGCTGATCGCCGCCCTCAACACCAACGGGATCCACTGGGCCACCTCGCCCGCGTTGACCGAACTGGAGCAGGTCACGCTCGGCTGGTTGCGGCAATGGCTGGGCCTGCCCGATGAGTTCTTCGGCATCATTTACGACACCGCTTCGGTGAGCACGCTGCACGCCATCGCCGCCGCGCGCGAGCTGGCCGATCCGGACGCCCGCGAAAACGGCGGCCGCCCCTACCTTACGCTGTACACTTCCGAGCAAGCCCACTCCTCCGTCGAGAAGGACGCCATCGCCCTCGGCATCGGTCGCCGCAACGTCCGCAAGATTCCCGTGGACTCGCATTTCAGAATGCGGGTGGATGCGCTCGAGGAGGCCATCCAGCGCGACCTGGCCGCCGGCAAACGCCCCTTCTGCGTCGTGGCGACCGTGGGCACCACCTCCACCACCAGCGTCGATCCCGTGCCCGCCATCGCGGATCTCGCCGACAAACACGGCCTGTGGCTGCACGTCGATGCGGCCTACGCCGGCGGCGCGGCCATCGTGCCCGAGTTCCGCCACCTGTTCGCGGGAGTGGACCGCGCGCACTCGGTGGTCATGAATGCGCACAAGTGGCTCTTCACGCCCTCCGACCTGAGCGTCTTCTACACCCGCCGGCCGGACATCCTGCGCCGCGCCTTCTCGCTGGTTCCCGAATATCTGAAGACCGAAGAGGACCCGCGCGCCATCAACCTGATGGACTACGCCATTCCGCTGGGCCGCCGCTTCCGCGCGCTGAAGCTGTGGTTCGTCATGCGCTACTTCGGCCGCGAAGGGATCTGCACGGCCATTCGCTCGCAGGTGGCCATGGCCAGGAAGTTTTCGGGTTGGGTGGGCGGCGATCCGCGCTTCGAGCGCATGGCGCCCAGCCCTCTCTCCGTGGTCTGCTTCCGTTTCAAAGGCACCGACGAGGAGAACCAGGCCATCCTCGACTCCGTTAACGCTTCCGGCAAGGTGTTCCTCTCGCACACCGTGCTGAACGGGAAATTCACGATACGCCTGGCGATCGGCAACCTGGGCACCGGCCGCGAGGATGTCGAGTTGGCCTGGGATCTCATTCGGAAAGGCGTCCCGGTATGAAGCACACCATAGCGACCGCGCAGGCTCCGCAGGCCATCGGGCCCTATTCGCAGGCCGTGGTATCGAACGGCACGGCGTATCTGAGCGGCCAGATTCCGCTGGACCCGGCCACCGGGCAAATCGTCGAAGGCGACATCGCGGCCCAGACCGCGCGCGTGCTGGAAAACTTGAAGGCCGTCCTCGCGGCTTGTGGCTCCTCGCTCGACCAGGTGCTCAAAACCACGGTGTACCTCAAGGACCTGGGCGAGTTTGCGCGCATGAACGAAGTCTACGCGCGCTATTTCCCCGCCACCCCTCCCGCCCGTTCGACCATAGAGGTGGCGCGGCTGCCGCGCGAGGCGCGCATCGAGATCGACGCCATCGCGCGCGTTGGCTAGGGCACCATCGACCGCCTTCACGCTACAATAGACTGGTTTTCGCTCCGCCATGCTGAACAAGATCCTGGAGATCGCAAGAGGACTGGCCGCGCTGTGGGTCTTTCTCTATCACATGCGGTTCAACCTCGATCCGGGTTGGTTCCGGCAGTTCGCCAATTGCGGCATGCTCGGAGTGCCCGCCTTCTTCGTCATCTCCGGCTACTGCATGATGGCTTCCAGCCGCAGCACCATGGCCAAGGGACAGACGGCGGGCTCGTTTTTGAAACGCCGGCTACGGCGTATCTTTCCGCCTTTCTGGGCCTCGATCGCGGTCTGCCTCGCTGCTCCGTTCATCGGCGCGCTGGTCTTCTGGTATCGCGCCGGAGCGCTCCATCTTCCCAGCCCGCCCTGGTACAAGCTCACCGTCGCGGACTGGATCGGCCTGGTCACCATGACCAAGGGCCTCGCCACCACCGGCGCCACGCACAAACCCTGGGCTCCCGTGAATTCGGTCTACTGGAGCCTCGCCATCGAAGTGCAGTTCTATCTCGTGATGGCGCTGGCCGTTCTGTGGAAGCGCCGCTTCATGGCTGTGCTGGCCGTGGTCACAGTCGGGGGCGTGTGGTGGTGGCGGCGCGGACCCTTTCTATCCGGGCTCTTCATGCAGTACTGGGCCATGTTCGCTTTCGGCCTGCTGCTCTATACCGTGCTCGACAAGGGCCTGCGTCCTTCGCGCCTCTTCGGCCGCTGGACCGCGCCGGCCAGCGTCGTCCTTACCGCCGCCCTGATCGCGACTATGCTGGGATTCACCGTCCAATATCCCAGCGAAACGCTGGAAAGGCAGACGCTGTTCGCGCTTTGCGGCGGCGTCGTTCTCTGGGCCGCCAGCGGAATCGAACCCCTGTTGAAGAAGGACCTGCTGCCCACGCGGGCGATGACCGGCCTGGGCAAGATGTCCTACTCGGTCTACCTGATTCACGTACCGCTGGTTTCGCTGGTGACGGCAACCGTCAGAGTCTGGCTGCCGAAAGGGACGTTCGCCAGCCTGATCTGCATCGCCGGAACGCTGCCGCTGGCTTATCTGTTCTATCGCTACTTCGAGAAACCGTACGCCACCACCCGGCGCGAACCCGCCCCTCCCCGCCCGATTCCGGTGAGCGAGCCCGAGCCGGTAGCCGTGGGGAATTAACTGTCCGACTGAATCCGTGCCTTATTCGTGTTTATTCGCGTCCATTCGTGGCCAAATCAGTTTTTGGTTTCAGGAATTCACTCCCGACGCCAGATAGCCGCCGTCCACCGCGATGCACTGGCCGGTGAGAAAGCTCGCGGCATCGGAAGCCAGCAGGACCGCCGTGCCCACCAGTTCCTCCGGTTGGCCGAAGCGCCGCATCGGAGTGCGGGTCAGAATCTCCCGCCCCCGCTCCGTGCCCTCCAGCAGCGCGACGTTCAGCTCCGTCGGAAACACGCCCGGCGCGATGGCATTGACGCTAATCCCGTCGCCCGCCCACTCGCAGGCCAGGCTGCGCGTTAACGACAGCACGCCCGCCTTGGCGGCGCAATAAGCGGCCACTTCGTGAAAGGCCAGGAACGACCCCAGCGAGGCCAGGTTGATGACGCGCCCGCGCCCGCTCGCTTTCAGCAGCGGATAGAACGACTGGCACGCCCGCAACACGCCGTGCAGGTTCGTGTCGGTGAGCGAATCCCATTCCGGTTCGCTGATCTCCGCCGTTGGCTTGCGGAACGTGTACCCGGCCGCGTTGACCAGGATGTCCACGCCGCCGAAGGCCTGGACGACGGCATCGCGCAGCGTGTCGATGGATGGGCGCGAGTCCACGTCCACAACCTGGCGAATGGTCCGTCGGCCGAGCGCCTCGATCTCGACCGCCGTCTCCTCCACCGCCTGCTCGGTGCGCGCGCTCGCGGCCACGTCGGCTCCCTGCTTCGCCAGTCCCAGCGCGATGGCCTTCCCGAGTCCCGAGGTCCCACCGATGACGACAGCTACGCGCCCGTCGAGGTCGAAGCAGCAGTGATTCATTGCGTTTTATCTCAGCGCAGGCGTCCGCCCGTCGCAAGGGTCGGCCCAGCGGTCGTTGGGCACCAAAGGCGCCCACCCCGGCCGCAGCGGGTCCTGGTCGTACGGGTAGTTTCCCAGCTCCTTATATAGTTCATTGTACTGGCGCAGCTTGTCCCGGTTCAGCCGCACGCCCAGGCCGGGACCGTCGGGAACGGCGATCGAACCGCCCTGATAAGCCATCGGGCCGCCCTCGATCACGTCGTCGGTGAGGTGATGATAGTGTGCGTCGGCGGCGAAGGATAAGTTCGGCAGCACCGCGCCTAGATGCAGCATGGTGGCCAACTGGATCCCCAATTCGCCGGAGGAGTGCACCGCCACGCCGAGCTGGAAGGTCTCGCACACGCCCGCCGCCTTCACGCAGGCGCGAATGCCGCCCCAGAACGTTGTGTCCAGCAGGATCACGTCCACCGCCGTGTCCAGCGCATTGGCGGCGAGCTGTTCGAAGTTCACCACCACGGTGTTCGTCGCGAGCGGCACCCGCACCATCTGGCGCGTGCGCCGCATTCCGTTCAGGCCGTAGACCGGATCCTCCAGATAGTCGTTGCGAAGGCCCTCGATCGCCTGTCCGAAGCGGGTGGCCTGTTCCGTGGACCAGACTCCGTTGGGGTCGAAGCGCACCTGGTCTTCCGGGAACGCCGCGGCCAACGCGCGGTAAGCTTCCAGTTCATAATCCGGCGGGAACACGCCGCCTTTCATCTTGTGCGTGGTGAAACCGCAGCGGGTCTTGATCGCGCGCGCCGTCTCCACCACCTGGTCGATGGTGCGAACCTCGCCCGCGCCCGTCACGGGGTTGGCGTAGCGGAAAAAACAGTAGGATGCGAACGGCACGCGGTCGCGCAGTTTCCCGCCCAGGATCGCGTGCACCGGCACGCCCCAGGCCTGGCCCAGAATGTCGAGACAAGCGAATTCGAGCGCCGCCAGCACCTGCGTCCGGTTGTTGTAGAGCGACGCCGTGGGATTGGCGATGCGGAAGCGCATCTCTTCGATGCGCGCCGGGTCGTGGCCGGCGAGGGTGCCTTTGAGCGACCGGAAAACGGCTTCGGCGGATTCTCCTCCGCCGCCCATCTCGCCCAGCCCCACCAGCCCGTTGTCGGTCTCCACTTCGACAATGGTCCGTACGAACCGTCCCCAGTGGCACCCGTTGGCATGACGCAGCGGAGCCTCCAGAGGCACGGTGACGGTGGTAGCGCGGAGATCGCGGATCTTCATGTCTCGTCCCCTTGGTACCACGAACGAGGGATAGCCAAAAAGCGGGTGGAGCGGGTCTTGAAATCCCGCTCCACCCATGTGCTGCACTGTGGGAGGTCCAAATGTTCCTATGTGCCGCTCAATCCCTGCGCCGGAGGCGCCCTGCCGCGCGGTTAGCGCTCAGAAGGTGATGTGCGCGGAGAGCCAGGTCTGGCGCTCGCCTCCGGTCGAGGCTCCCCGGCCGGCCGTGTTCAGCGTTTGGGTGATCACCCCGAACGTGGCGGTATTGGTCACGTCGAGTCCCGGTGCGCCAAGGTGCGGCGTGTTGGTGGTGCCCACCATCTCGGCCCGGATCTGCAGCTTGATTCTCTCGGTGATGCTGAAGTCGCGGAACAGGCTGGTATCCAGGTTGAACATCCCCGGGCCTCGGAGGATGTTCCGCCCCGTGTTGCCGTAGCGAACTGCGTTCGTCACGCCGGACAGGTCGGTGGCGGAAACCGCGGCGAACGCGGCCGGATTGAAGTAGTGGCACGAAAGGTTGGTCGGGGCGCAGGTTGTCCCGGTTCCCGCCGTCGCTCCCGCATTGCCCAGAATCTGGAGCGGGCCGATTTGATCGGCGGTCTGCTGGTTACCCGGAGAATTGATCGAACCACTATAAGCGAGAGTAAGTGGCGGCCCGCTGTAAGTGCTCATAACCCAATTGACCTGCCATCCGCCCGCTACTTTGGCGGCCATTCCGTTGTTGACCCACTTTTTGTTCTTTCCGAACGGCAGCGCATAGACTCCGTAGACTTGTAAGTTCTGCGGGCGATCGTAGCCCGCCAGCGCCTTGTTCCGCTCGCGGATGCCCGGATACGGCCATAGCAAGTTGCCGGTCGTGATGAGGCCACCGTAGTTGCCGCCCGCCTCCTCGTTGTCGTCCCAGTTGATGGCTTTCGAGAACGTGTAGACGGCTCCAATCTGGTTGCCGCTCTTCGATCGCCAAGTCAGCTTGGTTTGCAGCGAGTCATAGTAACTGTTCGCGTCGGGGCACAAGCAGTTCACGTCGTTCCCGTTGTGGATTGTCCCGTACAGCCAGCGGCCCGTATTGCCGCCTCCCGGGTAGGACGCGTTGAGATTCTCGTTGGTCAGCAGACGGATTCCGCGCGTTCCCACGTAGCCCGCCTCGGCCACCACCGACTTGAACTCCCGCTGCAAGGTCAGGTTGTACGAATGGATATAGCCGCGCCGGAAGTTGAACGGCACCACGTTGCCCGGGTTCACGTTGCTCGGCAGCGGAATCGCGCCCGAACTGACATCGGGCACCGCCACGGCCGGAATTCCAGCCGTAAGTCCGGGGAAGGGGCCCAGCGTTTCGCCGCTAATGCTGGCGGCCGGAGCCCAACTGCCGCCCCCGACCGACGGAGTAACATCCGAGTTGATCGTCGCCGGGTAGTTGTTCCGGAAGAACCGCCAGTTGTTGTTGTCCGCGTTCATCGCGTAGCCGGCGCGGATCACCATCTTCTCTCCCAGCCGGTAAGCGATTCCAGCGCGGGGAAGGAACTGGCCGTGTCCGACGTTCACTCCATCGTCCAGCGGCGTGCTGCCGTATCCGCCGATCAGGACCTCGTTCGTTTGGAGATCGAAAAGCTTTACCCCGCCGTGGTCGGCAGTAGCCATGGGATAGAATTCCCACCGCACTCCGTATGTCACCGTTAGCCTGGAGCTTAACTGCCAGGCGTCACGAGCGTAGAAGGAGTACGTCTGCCAGCGTAGCGAGTTCGGAATCGAGACCTGGTCCGCCCTGCCCACCTCGTCCGGCAGCCCCAGCAGGAACTGCGCCAGCGAGTTGGTTGTCGTAGCCGCCGCGCCGCCGTTCAAGGCAGTCACGTTGCCAATGAACCGGAAGGAGCCGCGCGGCGTCTGGAACGCGCCACCCTGGGGCTGGAAGTGATTCATCCCATCTCGCCCGCTCTCGAACCCAAACCTCAGGCTGTGCGGACCTTTCATCCAGCTCAGGTTTACGTTGCCCAGGTATTGGTTGTCGCGGAACAGGAACGGGTTGCCGGTGTCGGAATTTCCCATGGAGTTCCAGCCGTTGACGATGAAGGCCGGCGTGCCCTGCTCCAGGTAGGAAGTGCCGTTGGTGCCCGGGATGTGCAGCCCGGTTTGCCCATAGTTACCCAGGTTCAGATCCGGGGCGTAGGTGGCGCCCAGCCGTTGGCGCGTGAATCCTGCGTTGGCATCCACCAGAAGGGTGGGGGAAATCGTGTAGGTGCCTCCCGCGCCGACGTTCTGGATTCTGGAAGGCGCGGTGCCCACCTGTCCGCCGCCGCTCGAGCCGCCCATCGCCTGAC
>Ga0335078_10018427_pt1 | contig 10379 bp, 7 predicted proteins | sample Lox_Sample_32_FD_206711 | JGI IMG/M metagenome (GOLD analysis project Ga0335078, IMG submission 206711) | Soil microbial communities from Loxahatchee National Wildlife Refuge, Florida, United States - Lox_Sample_3.2 | ecosystem: Environmental > Terrestrial > Soil > Wetlands | place: USA: Florida...
ATGAAAATCAAAGGCATATCTCGGCGCGAGTTTATTGGCGCAGCGGGGGCGGCCGCTACGCTTACGGTGCTTCCCAGTCCTCTGCTCAAAGCCGAATCGGCAGCCAAGACTCATTCGGTAGCGACAATTCGGGTTTCGACCTCCGCCGCTCCGATTCTCTTCGATCCCGACCAGGCGCTGGGCAGTTCGATGGACATCCTCTCCCACGATGTCGTCGAAAAAATCTATACGCCAGAGATGGTCAAGCAATGCCTCTCGGCCGGATGGGGACCGATTACCTATCGTCAGAACACCGAGCTTTCGATCGGAGCATGGCACTGGAATCCGAACGGCAGTTGGAGCGATGCAGCGAATAAGTCTGGATACTTCACCGGCAGCACTGATCTCAAAGAGCCGATCCGCCATTCCTATGGATACCCGCTGCCGCATCGTGGCCACACGCGCAATGGCGGGGCGGAACGCGGCTACTCGCGTGTCACCGACGGCAACCCCGACACTTTTTGGAAGAGTAATCCCTACCTCGCCGGCAAGTTCACCGGAGAACTCGATCCGGCTCATCCGCAGTGGATCGTCGTCGATCTCGGGGGAATCGAGCCAGTGTCGCACATCGTGATCGATTGGGGCATGCCTCTTGCCCAAGCTTTTACGGTCCAGTATTGGAGCGGCGATCATCCGATGGAGAAGCCGACTGCCGGAGTATGGACGGCATTCCCCAATGGGATCATGAGCGATAACCGCGAGAAACATGTTGCAATTGAGCTTTCTCGCACTCCTGTACCGATGCGCTTCTTGCGCATCTGGATGACCGAATCAAGCTGCCCTGGTACTCCAGAACACGATCCAAAGGACCCGCGCAGCTCGGTGGGCTACGCGATTCACGAAGTGTTTATCGGAACCACGACTCCCGATGGAAAATTCATCGACTACGTTCAGCACCGGCCCGACCAAAATCAAACGGTCACCTGGTGCTCTTCGATCGATCCGTGGCATTCGGAATCGGACATTGACACTCACGGCGACCAGACCGGGCTGGATCTTTTTTTTACCAGCGGGATCACCAACAACTTGCCGGCGATGATTCCCATTTCGCTCCTCTACGGAAACCCAGATGATGCTGCCGCGCAGATGGCTTATCTGAAGAAGCGCGGCTATGCGATCTCGTACGTCGAAATGGGCGAAGAGCCCGACGGGCAGGACATGCTCCCAGAGGATTACGCCGAGCTGTATTTACAATTCGCGACCGCAATGCACAAAGTCGATCCGAACCTGAAGCTCGGTGGGCCGGTTTTCGAAGGCGTGAACGAGGACATCAAGGTCTGGCCCGATGCGCAAGGCCGCATCTCATGGCTCGGACGCTTCCTCGATTACCTCAAGGCGAGGAACCGTCTTTCAGATCTGAGCTTCATGAGCTTCGAGCATTATCCGTATCCTCCGTGCGAAATCACGTGGTCGGATCTCTTTCGCGAGCCGCAGCTGGTCAGTCACATCCTCGATGTCTGGCGACAGGACGGACTTCCAGCCAACGTTCCGATGATGAACACCGAGAGCAACGTGACGTATGGAAACGCCGAGCAGATGGTCGACATCTTTGCGGCCCTATGGCTCGCTGATAGCGTTGGCGCCTTCCTGACCGCGGGCGGGGCGGTGTACTATCACTCGCCGATTCAGCCGGAACCGCTGCGGCCCGGGTGCCACGGATTCGGCACATACGGAAACTATGTCGCCGACGAGAATCTCAAGATCAAGTTCTTCACCTGCCAATATCACGCCAGCCGTTTGATCAACTTGGAGTGGGTGCAGCATCGTGCAGGAGTACACAAGCTGCACCCGGCTTCGTGCGATTTGCAGGACAATGCGGGTCACACGCTCATCACTGCCTATGCGGTCTCCCGTCCAGACGGCCAAGTCTCGCTAATGATCATCAACAAAGATCAGGACAATCCGCACGAGGTCCGCATCGCCGATGATGCGTCGAAATCGATCGCGGGCCCATTCACCATGATCACCTTCGGCAGCGAGCAATACATGTGGAAGTCCGAAGGACCGAATGGCCATCCGGAACCGAATCAGCCGCCGGTTACGAGGACCCTCGCAGCGGGGACTTCTTCCGTCGTGCTGCCGAAAGCGTCGGTGAACATCCTTCGAGGCAAACTCGCGACCTAGGCCCGACAGTCGCGCAGTCCTACGAAATATAATGGCGCTTTCCTTCAATTAACTATGGACCATACCGCTGCAGGCGACCTTTCGCGCAATCTGAAAGCAGTTCTCGTCGTCTTCATCGGCTGTTGCCTTCTGTCAGTCATTCGCATTGCGTGGAACGCTCCGAAGCCCGGGCACATTAACCCTGACAACATTGCGAAGCGCTCGGACCAGCGATTCTCCGCAGTAAAGCAAGCTTTGCCCACCCGCGGAGTCATCGGCTACATAGGAGAGAATGGCGACTCCGCGCTTCCCGACTACTATCTCGCCCAGTACGCTCTGGCACCGCTCGTAGTCGATCGATCGATTCAACACAAATTCGTTATAGGGAACTTTCCGGGTAGCGAAGTTCCGGCCTCATTGCCGGGCTTGCGGAAGACGCAAGACTTTGGGAATGGCGTCGTGCTGCTGACCAGCGAGGACAGCCAATAAATGTGGCTCGCCGTCGCGGTCATTCTCTGCTTTCTTCTCGGATACCTAGTCGTCAACCCCGCCTGGAGCGACGCTACAAGTGGACTAGCAGCTTTATTTAATTCATGCCTCTCCGTGTGTTTCGGCATCGGGACGTTCTCCGTCATATTCCTGATAGCCTCCGCGCTGAATGTAACCCACATCTTCAAAGCCGACCTGTTTGTCATAACCTTGCTGGCTGCGATCCGGCTTGTTGCCCGCCGTCCTCGCAAATTGAAGTTGGACGTCGCTCGGGTGTCAGATTCCGATCTGCCAAGACCTTTGCGGCTGCTGTTGATCACTGCGTTTGCGATCTCGATTTGCGTTACCGCATATGCACTCATAGTCCGGGCGATGACGTATCCTCACGGAGACGGCTGGGATGCCTTCGCAATCTGGAACCTGCACGCGCGCTTTTTCTTTCTTGGAGACTCGCATTGGCGCGACGGCTTTAGCAACCTGATTCCCTGGTCGCATCCCGATTACCCGCCGCTTCTGCCAGCTGCCATCGCACATTTCTGGAGTTATCTGGATAGAGATACAACAGCGGTGCCCGTGGCTGTCGGCCTGGCATTTACGATTGCAACGGCCGTATTCCTTTACGCTTCTCTTGCAACCAGTCGCGGCCACAATTCCGCGATGCTGGGAACGCTGACCCTGCTCTCGACACCCTTCTTCATCGAGCAGGGAGCTGCACAATACGCAGATATCCCACTGTCGTTTTTCTTTCTCTCAGCTCTCGTTCTTCTGAATCAAGGCTGGAGTATCGGGTCCAGGAGACTACTGTTGCTTTCGGGACTCGCCTCCGGTTTCGCCGCTTGGACCAAGAATGAAGGACTGCTCTTCTTTCTCTCCTGCATCATTGGACAGGCGCTCTCGTTGCTTCTGGAGAAACGCTCCGTCGGCCCGGCTAGCCTCAGGCGAATGACAACTTTCTGTGCCGGGGCTGCACCCTTGCTTATGCTCGTCGTCTGGTACAAATACTTGGCGCCCCCAGGCGATCTATTCACCGGCCCAGCATCGATGTTCGCCAAAGCGACCACCATCAGCCGTTACTGGGTCATATTGCAGTGGTATGGAAAGGAATTCTTTCGCTTCGGCGCGTGGTGGATAGTTCCGCTCACGATCGGACTTTTAGCCTTGTACTTCGTTACACCCCATGACGCTCGATTAGATCAGTCGGCAGCGAGACGGGCCTCAATGTGGACGCTCGGACTCACGCTGGCCGGCTACTTTGCCATCTACGTCATCACTCCCAATGACCTCTACTGGCACCTTCGCTTCTCTCTAAACCGCTTGTTTCTGGCGGTATGGCCATGCGTCCTATTTCTGTTCTTTTCTTCCGTTTCCTTGCGATCGCCGCAAAAGTCTTGAAAATGACGCAAAAACGGCCAAAAATGCCGCCTAAAGTGGCCAAATTCGGCAGTTAGCCCCTTGACTTGCGGTCAAATCCTTGTAATAAATATTCGGTCCATCAGGACGAGTCTGGGGGTGTGTAGATTTGGCGGAAGTTCGGCTTCAAGAGGGCGAATCATTGGAGAATGCCCTCCGCCGCTTCAAGCGCAAGGTGCAGCAGGAAGACATCATCAAGGAAGTGAAACGTCACTCCTTTTACCTGAAGCCCGGCGAAAAGAAGCGTGTGAAAGCAGCGCTGGCACGCAAGCGCGCTCGGAAAAAGACGCGTAAAGAACAGGATTAACGCAGGAAAAGGGCCGCTCCTTCCCGGTGTGGCCCTGCTCAGCCGGGCCCCCACCAGGTTGAGCTGCAGCAGGGACCTATAGTCACATTTCTCCCGGCATAGATCGATAAGCTGTAACCCACGTACCATTCCCGGCGCGTGGTCGGGCCGAGTCCAGGGGTAGTACCGAGGGGGAGTAGTCAACGACCCGAATTTCGGTGTTCTCACCGCAGTTCTTTCCCCGCGAGTGGGCGCGACGGAAATGGGCTGAAGGAGCCATCCTCAATGGAATTTCAGGACAAGGTGCTAAAGTGCATGGACTGTGGAAGTGACTTCATTTTCACGGCCGGGGAACAGCTTTTCTTTCACGACAAGCAGTTCAAGAACGAACCCAAGCGCTGCAAGGCTTGCAAGACCAAGAGGGTCGCTGTGTTAGGCGCGCCCCCCGTGCCTGGTCAGGGTTACCGTTACACGAAAGTGGAAACACAGGCTACGTGTTCGGGATGCGGAAAGCAGACAACCGTCCCGTTTCGCCCGACGCAAGGCCGCCCCGTGTTCTGCCGGGAGTGCTTTCAGTCGCGAAGAACGCAAGCTACCGCATAAACAGGCGGGATCGTAATCAGACCCCAGTTTCTGTCATATCAGTGCGGCGCAGACGTGTGCCGATTCTTGGCTTCACAAATTGTGCGCGGTCCCCGGCTTACATTTTCCCGCTGACATCTGAGTAACTCATCCGTCTCAAGAAGAGCACAAACACGAGGTCTCTGTTTGAATTTCTCTGCGCGCTGCGTTTGTCTTTTGTAGAATTCCTCAAAAGCAGGAATCCACATGTATACCCACTTCTCGCCCCATCGCTTTGTCGCGTTTAATCTGACTATCTGGATTGCCTTTAGCTGCGCCATGCTGGCGCAAGAATCTGCAGGGCCGAAACCGGCGCCCTTGCCTGTACCGGTGGCATTGCCAGCCGATAAGCCTTACGAAGGCACGCTCTCACTCAACGTAGACATAACGAATATCAACGACCGCATTCTGAACGTGCGCGAAACCGTTCCGGTGAAGGCCGGCGAGATCACGCTTCTCTATCCACAGTGGCTCCCCGGGACTCACTCGCCCTCAAATCCTGTGGCAAACATGGCCGGACTGGTGATCACTGCCGGTGGGAAACGAATCCCGTGGGTACGCGACCGCGTCGATATGTGGGCGTTCCATGTCGATGTGCCGAAGGGATCGACGGCCCTGGATTTGATTTTCCAGTACCTGGCTCCGGTCCGGCCGCAGCAGGGGCGGATCTCGAATAAATTCGCCAATGTGAAATGGAATGCCGTGCTTTTCTATCCGGCAGGCTACTTCTCGCGCCAGATTCGATTCTCAACTGAGCTGAAGCTGCCCGAGGGATGGAAATTCGCCACGGCGCTCGACGTAAAATCGCAGAACGGCAGCATCATTCAATTCAAGGAAACCACTCTCAACACTCTCATCGATTCGCCGCTCTATGCAGGTGTGAACTTCAAACGCGTCAACATCTCGAGCGGGCCTGATAATCCCGTCTACATGGATGTTTTCGCCGACAAGCCTGAGCAACTCGAGATCACACCTGAGGAATTGCAATTCCACAAGAATCTCGTGGTGCAGGCTCAGAAGTTATTCAATTCGCATCACTACGACCATTACGACTTCCTGTATTCGCTGAGTGATTCTGTCGCCGGGCAAGGACTTGAACATCATCAGTCGAGCGAGGATGGAACACGCGCCAACTACTTCACCGATTGGGCGGCAGGAATTGGGGGGCGCGCCCTGCTGGCGCACGAGTACACGCATTCCTGGAATGGAAAATTTCGCCGTCCAGCCGACCTGTGGACGCCTAATTTCAATGTGCCGATGCAGAACGATTTGCTCTGGGTCTATGAAGGTCTGACGAATTATTACGGGAACGTCCTCACGGCACGCTCGGGATTAAGAACAACAGAGCAGGCGCGCGATGTGATTGCGCAAATTGCTGCAGGTTTCGAGGCAAGCCCCGGACGCATCTGGCGCTCTTTAGACGACACCACCAACGAACCAATCATCTCCGAACATGGCGCCGCACCACAGATCTGGACTAGTTGGCAGCGCTCTTACGACTACTATCCAGAGTCGGATCTCATCTGGCTCGATGCTGATACGAAGATTCGGCAACTTAGCAATGGGAAAAAATCGCTCGACGATTTCGCGAAGCTCTTCTACGGCATCAACAACGGAAGCTACGTTACGGTCACTTACACCCTGGATGATCTGGTCAAGGCGATGAACACGGTCCAATCGTACGACTGGGCTGGATTCTTCCGGGCGCGCGTCTATGATGTGGCGCCTGAAGTTCCAGAAAACGGTATCAAGCAAGGCGGGTATCGGCTTGTTTACAACGACAATGAACCTGACTGGATGAAGCATTCCGACCCGACTCGCCCGACGGGGTTTGGGACTTCACTAGGATTCACTGTAGGCGCTGGGGGCGGCCCCAACGGCGGCGCTCCGGGAGCCATTACCCAAGTGGAGTGGGACAGCCCCGCATTCAAAGCAGGGATCACTCCCGACATGCAAGTACTAGCGGTAGATGATCAAACATTCAGCGTCAACAACCTGCGGCAGGCAATCCTCGCGGCGGAGAAGAACAGTGCTCCGATCAAACTCTTACTCAAACGCGACGACCAATTCCTGACCGTCAATCTGGACTATCACGGCGGCCTGCGCTATCCGCACCTCGAGAGAGTCGAAGGCACGGCCGATCTACTGGACGCAGTGCTTGCGTCGGTCAACTAGGGGAGCACATGTTGGGACAGCCACCTCGGCTGTCCGGCGGAGCGAAGCTCCGCTGCCTTTGCGCTACTATTGAACTGTGCCTGGATATTACGTAGAAAACTTCGGCTGTCGCGCCACGCAAGCCGATGGTGCGGCGTTGGAGCGGCAATTTGCCGACCAGGGCCTGGAACGCGCCACGAGCGCGTCCCAAGCATCTGTCGTCGTGCTGAATACGTGTACAGTGACGTCCGCAGCCGATCAGGATGCACGCTCGGCGGTCCGCCGCGTGCGCCGGCAAAATCCTGACGCAAAGATTGTCGTAACAGGCTGCTATGCGCAGAGGGCTCCGGAAGAGATTGCGGCACTGCCCGGCGTAAGCGTTGTCATCGGCAATTCCCATAAGCATGAACTGGCCGAGATTATATTTCCCAGATCACAGCGGGAAGGGACAGCGCGGCATTTCGTTCCTTTGGAAGCACTGAGCGTGTTGGCCGGAAGTCCAAAGCCGGAAGCCGGAAGCCCCATTTTCGTTTCCGACATCTTCGCCCACACCGAACTGCTCGCCGCTCCGGTGTTCGACGCGGCGAACGAACGCACCCGCCCGAACCTCAAGATTCAGGACGGCTGCGACAATCGCTGCTCATTCTGCGTCATCCCCTTCGTTCGCGGCCAGAGCCGCTCTCTGCAATCCGATCGCATCATCCAGGAAGTCAACGCGCTGGTAGGAGCCGGATATCGAGAGGTAGTAATCAGCGGAATCAATCTAGGCCGCTGGGGACGCGACTTAGCTCATGTGAGGACGTCCACCACGACTCATGTGGAAACAGCCACCACAACTCATGCGGGGACGGCCGCCCTCGGCCGTCCGGGCGAGCGAAGCTCGCCTCGATCTCTCGTAGATCTAATCCGCACCATCCTGAAAGAAACAACTCTCGAGAAGCTCCGCATCTCATCCGTCGAACCCATGGACTGGACCGACGAACTGATCGAACTGGTCGCGACGTCCCCACGAATCGCCAAGCACGCGCACGTTCCAATGCAGTCGGGAAGTGACGCGGTCCTGCGGCGAATGCATCGCAAATACCGCCCCTGGCACTATCGCGAGAAAATTGAAAAGATTCGTGCCGCCGTGCCCGACGCCGCAATCGGCGCCGACGTGATGGTCGGCTTCCCCGGAGAGACCGACGCCGAATTCGAAGCCACGCGGCGAATGATCGAAGACCTGCCGTTCACCTACCTGCACGTCTTCACCTACTCAGCGCGCCCAGGAACGCCTGCGGCGGAGATGAGGAATCAAGTCCCAATGCACATCGCGCGCGAACGCAACCACATTCTGCGTGATCTGGGGTCAGAAAAGAAGCTGGCCTTCATGCGCAGCTTCGTCGGCAAGACGGTAGAAGCGATCACGCTGAATGTGGTTGGCAAAGACGAAGCAGGTGACTTTACCGAAGCGCTGACAGATAACTATCTGAAAGTTCGGTTAGGCGGTAGGCATGAACCGAATCTTTGGCAGAACGCTGCTGTTCAAACGGTGGAAGCTGGAGCGCTTGTAGGTGGCCTTACACTTGCCACGAAGCCTAAATGTTATCTCACGAAGCTTGATTACAGCAGACTCAAGATAAGTAGCAGCATGCCTTAGTGCTACTATGTCTCTTCATGAAACTCGCTCTGGCCGCTACGTTGTTACTCTGCAATGGCCAGCTTCTAGGCTATAACGACCCCACCGCTCAGCAATCGCTAATCACAGCAAAACAGCAGGCAAGCCTCTCTCACGGCCAGGGAAAGCCATATCAGCTTGATGTCGATTTTGTAGTTCAGATACGTGTTCCTACCCAAGGACGCCTGACTCTCAAATGGGAGTCGAATGATCGCTGGTGGAGCAAGATCGTTATGGGCGATTTCGAGCAAATCGAAGTCCGTAACGGAGAGAGGTTCTATACCAAGCGCAATATAGACTTCACTCCGGTCCGGCTTGTAGAGCTCATCAGTCTCCTCCAGTTTGCAGAGGGGTCCGAGGGTCTTATCGTGAAGAAGCAGAAGTACCGCCTCGAGGATGGCGTCCGGATGTCTTGCTTGCAAGTCGAGCGCGAAAACGTGAGGGCCAAGCCACACGAAGTCTGCATCAACTCTGTTTCTAATGAGATCATGAGAGACGAATGGCAGGAACCACCCGATGAGAGACGCAAGGAACAGTACTCGGACTATTTCGATTTTTCGGGCCACCACTATCCGCGCAAACTTCAGCTTTTTGTGAACGGAAGCGCAGTCATCACGGCAACCGTTCGGGATTTGTCGCTCGCCAGCTTTGAGCCCGCCCTGCTACTTCCACCGGAGGGAGCGATTGAGCGAAGAAAATGTAGTGGTATAAAACACCCCGTACCAGTAAGGACACCAGATCCGGCCTATCCTGGGTCCGCGAGTGAGAACAAACTCACGGGAGACACGACCGTCGCAATGACGGTCATGACTGACGGTTCTGTAAGTAACATCCGGCTTGTCGGCAGTGCGACGCATTCGATGGACGATGCCACTCTTCAAACGCTGAGAAGCTGGAGATTCAAACCCGCCATGTGCGGATCGGAGCCAGTTCTGTTTGACATTGAGGTTGTTGTGAGCTTCCGATTAGAGTGAAGTTGGCCGCCGCGAGTCAGGGCCTCCAAACTTCCTGGCCGGCTATGCTCTCACTTCTCGATCGAAATCCCCAGATCCTTCAACTGCTTCTCATCCACCGGCGTGGGCGCGTCGCACATCAAATCCACAGCCCGCGCGGTCTTCGGGAACGGAATCACCTCTCGCAAGCTCTCGGCTCCGGCCAAAATCATCACGATACGATCCAGTCCCAGCGCAATGCCGCCGTGCGGCGGAGTTCCATACTGCAACGCTTCCAAAAAGAATCCGAAACGCTTCTGAGCCTGTTCTTCTGTCATGCCCAAGGCCTTGAAGATCTTCGACTGAATGTCCTGACGGTGAATACGAATCGATCCCGAACCCAACTCGGTCCCATTCAGCACCACGTCGTAGGCCAGCGCCCGAACCGCACTCAACGTCGATTGCGGATCGTTCACCGAATCCACGCCCTGCTCGAGCAATCCCATGTCCTGCTCATGCGGCGACGTAAACGGATGATGCGCCGCCATCCACTGCTTCTCACCCTCGTCCCACTCAAACATCGGAAAATTCGTGACCCACAGGAAGCGATAATCCTTGGCAGGATCGCCCGTTTTCTTGAAGATCCCATGCCGGTCTGCGTACTTTTGCGCAAGAGCAAGCCGCAGCA
>Ga0335078_10018428_pt1 | contig 10379 bp, 4 predicted proteins | sample Lox_Sample_32_FD_206711 | JGI IMG/M metagenome (GOLD analysis project Ga0335078, IMG submission 206711) | Soil microbial communities from Loxahatchee National Wildlife Refuge, Florida, United States - Lox_Sample_3.2 | ecosystem: Environmental > Terrestrial > Soil > Wetlands | place: USA: Florida...
GTCGTCGAAGATGTAGTCTTCGGGCACCATGCGGCGCTGGCCTGCCACATGGCGAATGAATCCTATTTCCGCAAGACCGCAGTGTGGTGGGACGAGGCTTCGAAGAGCATCAAGAGCTGACGATCCAATCCAATCGCATCAGATCGCCGCAGCCGGTATTTTTCATTCATTACCGATTCGGAGCGGATAACCGAATGACCGGGAACAGCCGTCGATTCAAGGTATTCATCGTTCTTCTGTCTCTCGTACAGTGCGTCATCGCTCAAGCCATTCCCCCAAAAACCCAGGTAGAGAAGCGGGTTGACTCGATTTTGAGCAGGATGACGCTCGAGGAAAAGATCGAACTCCTCGGCGGCATAAACGACTTTTATACGCGGCCCATTCCGCGGCTCGGCATTCCCTCTCTCAGAATGTCCGACGGCCCCATGGGCGTTCACGATTATGGCTTGACCACGGCATATCCGGCCGGCATTGCGCTGGCGGCTTCCTGGGATACCGATCTCGCGCAGCGCTTTGGCACTGCCATGGGCCAGGACGCACGCGCCCGCGGCGTGCATTTCATTCTCGGTCCTGGCATGAATATCTATCGCGCCCCCATGGGAGGCCGCAACTTCGAGTATTTCGGGGAAGATCCCTTCCTGGCTTCCCGCATGGCGGTTTCTGTCATTGGCGGAATCCAGGGAGAAGGGGTAGTCGCCACCGCCAAACATTTCGTCGCCAACAACCAGGAGTTCGACCGCATGAACGTCGGCTCCGATGTGGATGAAAGAACTCTGCGCGAGATTTACCTTCCTGCCTTTGAAGCTGCCGTCAGAGAGGCTCACGTCGGCGCCGTTATGGATGGCTATAACCTGGTGAATGGCGTCCACATGACCCAGAACGACCATCTGAACCATGAGATTCTGAAGGAGGAATGGGGATTTGACGGAATTCTGATGTCGGACTGGGGAGCGACCCACGACGGCGTGGCCGCCGCCAACGCGGGCCTCGATCTGGAAATGCCCTCGCCCAGCTTTATGAATCGCGAAACCCTGCTGCCCGCGATCAAAGAAGGCAAGGTCTCGCTCGCGACGCTCGACGATAAGGTCCGGCGAATTCTGCGAACCGCCATCACGTTCGGCTTTTTCGATCGTCCGCAAGCCGAGAGTGATATCCCGGCCTACAGCCAAGCTGGCCGCGAGGTTGCGCTCGCAGAGGCGCGAGCCGGCATGGTGCTGCTGAAAAATTCCGGCAACCTGCTGCCGCTCGATGAAAACAAAGTAAAAACCATTGCCGTCATCGGCCCCGAGGCTTATCCCGCCGTGCCGGGCGGCGGCGGCAGCTCGGAGACCAAGCCATTTCACGCCGTTAGTTTTCTCGAAGGAATCAGCGATCGGCTGGGCACGAAGGGCAAGGTCTTGTACGCGGTTGATACGCCGCCGCTTGACGAGGTCTTCGAGCACTCAGAATTTGAGACCACGCCCGGCGGCGAGAGCGGACTGAAGGCCGAATATTTCAGCAACGATACGCTGCAAGGCGCTCCCGCTCTGGCGCGCACCGATAGGCACGTGCACTTCGATTGGGGAGAGGGTAGCTTCGCTGCCGGCCAGCCCGTGGACCACTTCTCCGTGCGCTGGACCGGCTATTTTGTGCCGCAGAAATCCGGCGACTACACGTTCTTCACCTCTGCCGACGATGGTGTGCGCCTCTACATCGGCGAAGAGACAGTCATTGACGACTGGCAACGGCACTCGCAGACCGTAGATAGCTATGCCCGCCACCTGGAGGCAGGGCAGGCGTACAAAATCCGCCTGGAATATTTCGAGGCGGTGGGCAGCGCGATTGTCGGCTTCGGGGTAACTCGTGCTGACGAGTTTGTGGGGCGCGAGACCAAGGCCCTGGCTGCGAAGGCTGACGCCGTCGTCATCTGCGTCGGCTTCGATCCGAAGACCGAGGCGGAAGGCTCCGACCGAACTTTCCAGCTTCCCGGCGGGCAGGATGAACTCATCCGGCAGATCAGCGCGGTAAACAAGAACATTATCGTGGTCATCACCGCCGGCGGCAACGTGGACATGACGCAGTGGGTGGACCTCGTTCCTGCGATTTTGCACGCCTGGTATCCGGGACAGGAAGGCGGCCGTGCACTGGCGCAAATTCTCTTCGGCGACTACAGCCCTTCGGGCAAGCTGCCGGTATCGTTCGAGCGGCATTGGGAAGACAATCCCACGTATCACAGCTACTACCCGAAAGAAGGCGAGAAGGCCGTCAAGTATTCCGAAGGTATCTTTCTCGGATATCGCTATTACGATCGCTCCGAAACCAGGCCGCTCTTCCCTTTCGGCTACGGGCTTTCCTATACGACTTTCGCGTACAGCAATCTGTCTGTCACTCCGCAGTCTGGAACGTTGGACGAGCCGGTAACGGTTTCATTCAACGTGACGAACACGGGTCTTCGCGAGGGCGCCGAAGTGGCCGAGTTGTATGTCGGCGAGCCGCATCCCACTCTCCCCCGCCCCGTCAAAGAGCTCAAGGGATTCGCAAAAGTAGATTTGAAGCCCGGGGAAACCAGACGCGTAAGGCTCAAACTCGACCGCCGGGCGTTTTCGTATTACGACGTGAAGAAAGATGGCTGGAACGCAGACCAGGGCGAATTCACCATTCTGGTCGGCGGCTCTTCCGACAAAATTCAGCTTCAGGGCGAGTTCAGGGTGACCCAGTAAACCAAAGCGCTACTTCCACGCCAGGGTCATCACCGAGTCGGCCGGCAAGTTCAGTTGCGTCGACACCGTGCCCGTTTGCACGGCTATAGACCGAGCGGCAGCGCTATTCGTCACCACCAGAATCTTTTCTCCATCCGAGTTTTCGCAGGCCACATGGTCAACCCCGGGAAAATCGCCTTGAGAATCGAAGCGGCGCGCGCCCCGGCGAATGGCGTGGGAGAAATGGGCGAAGGCCCAGTACTGGCCGCTGCGAGTTATTTCCTTAGTCTGCGAGTGAACCGTGACCAGCCCACCACAGGAAAAGGGTCCAATGTTTGGCCGGCCATGCTCGTCGAGCGCCAGGTTCCATCCAGTAATGGATTGGCACCAGTTGCGAAGAACCTCAGTGAATGTGTGCCCCCAGGAAGTCCAATCGGTGGTGTAACGTGGGCTGGTATAGTCGGGCCCTCCCTCAGTCCAGTGCATGTCCACATCGGGATGCGCGTCGCGCACTTTGCACATCATATCGGCCGTGCCCGCGTACCCATGCCAGGCCACGCCGCCAACATACTTGCGCATCTCCCGGTCATCCAGTTCACAGACCACCCGGCCCCAGAGATTGTAGTTGTGATCGAGAATCCAGATCTGGGTGGAAATGTTGTTGGCCTTCAGCAGCGGGCCGAGATGCTCTTTCACAAATCCGATCTCGTACTCCTGGCCCCAGAGACAGGCCGGCATACGGCCGTCCTGATCGGTATCCACTTCATTCTGCGAAGTCACGGCTTGAATCGAAACGCCTTCCGCCGCATAAGCCTGTAGAAACTTCAAAAAGTATTGCGCGTAACTTGCGAAGCTGGGCTTCCGCACGGAACCGCCCAGCACGGAGCCATTCGCCTTCATCCAGCCCGGAGGACTCCAGGGAGCGGAGAAGAGAAATAAGTCCGGGTTCACCTTCAATGCCTGCCGGATGGAAGGCAGCACGTAGGCGCGGTCGTGATCAATCGAAAAGCGCCGCAAATCTGGATCGGGCGCGCCTTCGTCGTAGTTAAACACTTCGGTGGAGTAGTCGCTTGATCCGATACAAGTGCGGCAGACACTCAGGCCCAGAGCAGACGGGTGAAACAGCTCATGGAATATCTTCTCGCGAGCATCCCCGCTAAGCTGGCTGAAGATATAGCACGAGGCATCTGTGAAGGCTGCCCCGAAGCCGAGAATCTTCTGAAATTTCTGCTCGGGTTTGAGCATGATGGCTTCCGCCGGTGGGGTTTGCTTCGACCATGCCAGGGAGGGCGCGGGCTCGAAGCGCCGTTTCTCATCCGTCACCCAAACGGAGATTGCGCCACCAGCGCCGTTTTCCGAGCCAGGCGAGCCCAGAGCCGGCAGTGCCTCGGCGGTAGCCCCCGCCGCCAGCCCGGCGGCAGAACTCTTCAAAAAAACCCTTCTCGTGCGCGCGCTCGACATTGTTCCCTTTCGCTTACCCTGGTTGAATAACGAATTCAGAATCTCATGTCTGTCAAATGAGCGCGGGCGACGTGAAACTCTTGTTCAACCCGTGACAGCGCGATCCTGGGCGATGGGAAGCTGGTTTTCGCAATCACCGCCATCACCTCATCGGCAAGGTTGATCAACAACATGAAGGCCGGGCAAAGCCGCTTCCCCAGGCCGCCACTTTTCAGCTACCCTAGGGCGACCGCGCGTAACCGCATCTCGCAGCGGGGCGCGTAATTGGACCGTTTCCATGTTGAAGCACGAATGCATTCGATTGGAAGGGGTTTGCCGGCACCCTCCTGGCCTGGCCCGGCTGACCTTACTTTGCGCCTTATTCGTGCTTTCGCCGGGAAAAAGCCTCCCGGCCCAGCTCCCGGCTAAGCCGCTCCCCACACTCACGCATGCCGACCAGGTTCGGCGGCTCAGTCCGGAGGAAGCTGCCCGCGGCTATCCCGTGAAGATTCGCGGCGTCATCACGATGGATGCCCCGGCGCCAGACTTCTTCATTCAGGATGCAACCGCCGGCATCTACGTCGAGGGCAGCCGTTCCCCGGCGTTTCCGCACTCTTTCGGTCAGTACGTCGAAGTAGAAGGCATCACCGGGCCGGGCAAGTTCGCTCCCGTCATTCGTGAGCGGAAAATGCATGTTCTGGGAAAGGGTGTGTTGCCCCGCGACCGCTTGTTTCCCTTCTCCCAGCTTGCCAACGGTCAGGAGGATAGCCAGTGGGCAGGCGTACGCGGCATTGTGCGTTCGGTCGGAATTGACCGCAAGTCGTGGCGTGAGACTACTCTCGCCCTGCATATCGCTGCCATTGGAGGCGAGTTCAATGTGCGCGTGCCCATTAGCCGCGAGATGGACCTTTCCTCCTGGGTTGACCGCGAGGTGCTGATCGAGGGCGTGTGCGGCAGCCTGTACAACAGCAACCGCCAGCTGACGGGCATTTTGTTTTATGTTCCCCGCTTGAGTCTCATCCGGGTCGAAGCGCCCGCCCGGGAAGCTTCGGTATCGGACCTGCTGCGCTTTTCTCCCACGGAAGGTATTCACCACCGGGTCCGTGTGCGTGGCGTGGTGGGATTTCAGCAGCTGGGCGACTCGCTTTTTCTTGAAAGCCAGGGCAAGGGCCTGCGCGTGCTGACTCAGCAGGAGACGCCGCTGGAGATCGGCGATCTGGTGGAAGTCGTCGGATTTCCCGCCATGGGAGACTCCGCTCCCATGCTGGAGGATGCGATCTTTCACCGCCTGGGTCACCAGCAACCTCCCACTCCCCTAAGCCTCAAGCTTGATTTGCCCTGGGAGCAGTTCGATGGCGCGGTGGTGACCACGGAGGCAAAGCTGCTCAACCGCCAGGCGCAGCCGGATGGGCGGCGCTTGTTGCTACAAACCGGGGATGTGATCTTCGATGCAGCCCTGCCTCCCGGAGTCTCAGCCGACCAACTGTGGTCCATTCCACTCAACAGCGAGTTACGAGTCACCGGCATTTGCCTGGTTCGCAGCGGCGGACTGTGGCGTATTCCCCAGTCCTTTCGCATGTTGCTGCGCTTGCCCGAGGACGTAGTTGTACTCAATACGCCTTCGTGGTGGAACCTGCGACATACTCTGTGGCTGCTGGGCATCACTGCCATCGTTCTCCTGATGGTGGTGGCATGGGTGGTGGTACTGGGGCGCCGGCTGCGCGAGCAGATGGATCTTATCCGCCAGAAGCTCAGAAGCGGGGCTGTTTTGGAGGAGCGTAACCGCATTGCCCGCGAGCTTCACGATACGCTGGAGCAGGAATTGGCCGGCATCACCATGCAACTGGACCTGGCGGCGGACTGCTTCGGGCAGGCGCCGCGCGTGGCCCAGCAGGCGCTCGAAACTGCCCGCGACATGAGCCGCCACAGCATGGTGGAAGCGCGCCGCTCGGTGTGGGACCTGCGCTGCCAGCTACTGGAGGATGGCGACCTGGCTTCAGCATTGGCCCGGATTGTCGAACCTCTCGCTCCGCGCGAGCAGGTGAAGGTGGAGGCCAGAATCCAGGGGACTCCGGTGCGGCTTGCCCGGCCGGTCGAAATGAACCTGTTGCGCATTGGGCAGGAAGCGGTCGCCAATGCGGTAAAGCACGGCCGCGCGCGGCAGATTTCGATTGAATTGCTTTATGCGCCGGCCTCGGTTCGGTTGACGGTGAGCGATGATGGCCAGGGTTTCGCCTCCGAGCAGCCCTCTCCCGCGGGCCACTTTGGTCTGCTGGATATGCGCGAGCGGGCGCTGGCCATGGACAGCCACTTGAACATTGAGAGCCAGCCCGGGCGCGGCACTCGCCTTACCGTGCAAGTACCTTTGCATTTCAGCGAAAAAACGGATGAAGCACCCAAAGTCAATTCGTATTCTGGTGGTTGACGATCACTTCATGGTCCGCATGGGCCTCTCGGCTTCCCTGAACGTCGAGCCCGATATGGAGGTGGTGGCCGAAGCGGGCAGCGGCGAAGCTGCCCTCGAAGCCTACCGCAAGCAGCGTCCAAACCTGGTGATGATGGACCTGCGCCTTCCGGGCATGAGCGGCGCCGAGTGCACCGCCGCCATTCTTCGCGAATTCCCCGAGGCGGCCATCCTCATGCTCTCCACCCATTCCGGCGAAGAGGAAGTCTATCGCGCCATGCAGGCCGGGGCGCGCGGCTATATCGTAAAGACCATTGTGCGCGAAGAACTGCTGCGCGCCGTGCGCGAGGTTCACCAGGGCCGGCAGTATCTCGATCCTATCGTGGCCTCACACCTGGCCGAACGCCGCGGGCATCGCTCCCTGAGTGGCCGCGAGCTCGAAGTCCTACGCATGGTGGCGCAGGGCATGGGCAACAAGGAAATTGCCGGTGTGCTGAACATCGCGGAAGTCACCGTCAAACTGCACGTCAGCCACGTGCTGGAAAAGCTCGACGTCAAGGACCGCACCGAGGCGGCTACTGCCGGGCTGCAGCGAGGAATCATCTCGCTCGACTGATTTGCCGAATCGGGTTGGTGCCGAAATGGGCTAAATCAGCCCCTCAAGCAGTTAGCTGTACGAAAGTAGTATTGACAACCCTCCAGCTAGTTGTTTTCTACTAGAACATCTCAATTCCCGCTGGGCGTTGTGTGAGTGGGGTCACAGCGGGAGCGCCTTGCCAGGCCAACCGGGGCGTATTGAGAACTCCAAGGGGCATCCACATGAAGTCTAAGCGGCGGATGGGGTCAGGGGTAGGAATGTTGTGCCTGCTCATGCTGGGCGTGGCCTTTGCGCAATCCGACCGGGGCACAATCGCGGGGTCGGTTCTGGATAGCTCTGGCGCGGCCATCCCGGGCGCGGCCGTAACCATCACCGGCGCCGCCACCGGCAGTGTCTATCGCACGGTCTCCACGGCCGACGGCTTGTACCGCGTCAGCGACATCGCCATCGGCCGCTACAACGTGAGCGTGCAGTCGCCCGGCTTTAAGACGGCACAGCAGAACGACGTTCTCGTCCAGATCAGCACGGTTACCGCGCTCAACATTAGCCTTCAGCCCGGCGACGTGAAGGAGGAAGTGACGGTCAACGCCGCAGCTCCCACCCTGCAGACGGAAAGCTCCGACGTTGGTACGGTCGTGGGTGAGAAGCAGATTGAGGACCTGCCCCTGGCCTTGAATGCAACCGGGCAAAGTTTCGTGCGCTCGCCGGAAAGCTTCGTGTTTCTAACCCCGGGAACCGTGGGCCCGGGCACCAACAGCGATCACGCCTCAGCGGGAGTTTATGAGTCGAAACTTTCCGGAGGCCAGAATTTCGGTTCGGAGATTCTGCTGGATGGCATCAGCGTGCAGCGCTCCGATTCCGGTACAGCGTTTGACCAGACTGCACCCACGGTCGAAGCCTTGACTGAGTTCAAAGTCACAACCTCAAGCCCCACGGCGGAATACGGCCACACCTCCGGCGGCATCGAGAGCTTTACCACCAAGTCGGGAACCAACAGTTTTCACGGCTCGATCTTCGAGCTGTTCCGGAACGAGGCCCTGGACGCGAATCCCTGGAGCAACGATTTTGCCAACGCGAAAATCACCGAGAGCAACGCCGGATGCGACAACGTCACCGTACCCTGTACGGCGCTGAACAAGAAGCCGCGTGACCGGCAGAACGATTTTGGCGGATCGCTGGGCGGGCCCGTTTGGATTCCGCACGTCTATGACGGCCGTGACAAGACGTTCTTTTTCTTTGCCTGGGAGCAATACCGCAACCGGCGTGGCTTGTCGAACGGCATTCTGGATTTGCCCACGGCCGCCGAACGCGGCGGTGATTTCTCGGCCCTGCTGGGACCTGGCTTGACTACCGGGGGGAACAATCCACAGCCCATCATTAACCCCTGCACGGGAGAGCAGGTACTGCAAGGCCAGATTTTTGACCCCTCGACCACGCAGACAGTTGGCGGTCAGGTGTGTCGCATGCCGTTCGCTGGCAATATCATCACCAACATCAACCCGGTAGCCCAAAAAATACTGACTTATCTCCCTGGCACTAATCTTACGGGTTTACCAGCCAATGACCAGAACGGACTTCGGCAGAACTTTCAGAACCCCGGCGCACTCGATCACGTGGTGACGACGGAAACCAGCTTCCGCATTGACGAGAATGTGACCAATAAGAACAAGATGTTCTTTTCTTATCACAGCCGGGAGCAGAATTATCTCAACGGCAGCAACCTGGATTTACCCGCTCCCCTGACGCCGAACAACTACTACAACTACTACTTTACCCATTACCTGCGCTATGGATGGGATTACCTGGCCAGTCCCACGGTCTTGAATCACTTTTCTGTGGGCTTCAACCGCGTCTATACCGCTAGCCGGGCACTAAGCGTCAACGGATCGGATTGGGAGCAGGCGCTGGGCATCTCGGGCGCGAGCGGAGCGCTCTTCCCGCAATTTCAGCTCAATGGCGCCCAGTATGGCATAAGCTATCCCCAACTCGGCGATGGAAATCTCTCCATTCAGGTGCCCAACGCGCTGATCGTGGCGGACAGCGTCTCCTGGACTAAAGGCCGTCACTCCCTACGTTTCGGTTTCGACTGGCGCTCTTATCAGTATTCCGTGCTGTCGCAATCCGGCAATTCGCCGCAATATATCTTCTACAATTATGAGACTGCTTTTGCTCCGATCAGTCAGGACCCCAACGCCAACAGCACGGGCGATCCTTTCGCCAGCTTCCTGATTGGTGAGCCGAACCAGGAACAACTCACATATTTTTCCCACTATCCGCGCTGGAACCAGAATTATTACGCCGCCTATGTTCAGGACGACTTCAAGGCCACCCGCAATCTGACTCTGAACCTCGGCCTGCGTTGGGATGTGGACACGCCGCGGCATGAAGCCGACGGAGCGCAGTCGGTTCTTTCCTTAACCACTCCGAACCCGCTGACTCCCGGCCAGAACGGCGCCCTGATCTTTGGCAAGAACGCCACCGGGGCCAACACCTACTACAAAGACTTTGGTCCCAGGATCGGCTTCGCGTGGTCCCCCGACCGGCTGAAAGACACAGTGATTCGCGGCGGCTATAGCATCTACTACGCTCAGCTGAGCTATTCTGATTTCGGGGGGAACCTGACCAGCGGATATTCCGTCAACCCCAATTTTCAGAGCCCGGACAGCTTTACCCCAGTTTCATCGCTGAGCGCTTTCCCCGCCTACCCTGCCCCGGTCCAGGATCCGTCGCTAAACACGTTGACCTCGACCTCACCCGACTATGTTGCTCCCGGTTATGGGCGCCCGGGCATGGTGCAGAATTGGGACCTTGAGGTACAGCATCAACTTCTGCAGGACTTGATCTTAAGCATCGGCTATGTTGGTCAGCACGCCACCCGCCTGCACTCGAATCTGGCGCAGGTCAATGCGCTCAACCCGAGGTACCTGGCCTTGGGCAACGACCTTTCCGACGGCGTAACCACCCCCGCGGGGCAAGCCGTTCTCGCCCAGCTCGGAGTGACCGTGCCTTCGTGGTTTGAACCTGGTTGGGCGCCGAGCGGCAATGACATCGTTGGGCAGCTGCTGCGGCCATTCCCCCAGTACGGCAACATCACCACCAACTGCTGTCTGGAAAACCTGGGTCAATCTACGTACCACGCTCTGGAAGCAAAGGTGGAGCGCCGCTTCCGCAACGGCCTCAATTTGCTGGCGTCCTATACTTTCTCGAAAACTCTCACGGATGCCGATTCCTCATTTCCCACCGAGACCGGATTTAACTC
>Ga0335078_10018429_pt1 | contig 10379 bp, 7 predicted proteins | sample Lox_Sample_32_FD_206711 | JGI IMG/M metagenome (GOLD analysis project Ga0335078, IMG submission 206711) | Soil microbial communities from Loxahatchee National Wildlife Refuge, Florida, United States - Lox_Sample_3.2 | ecosystem: Environmental > Terrestrial > Soil > Wetlands | place: USA: Florida...
ATCCTCATCGATCATGCGCGCAACGCCTACGTCTCCGATTTCGGCCTGGCCAAGTCGCTTGAAGCGGGCGCTGCCATGATGACGCACACCGGCCAGATTCTGGGTACGCCTCGCTACATGTCGCCCGAGCAAGTTGAGGGCAAGCCGGCGGATCACCGTAGCGATCTTTACGCCCTGGGGCTGATTCTCTACGAAACCGTCACCGGCGACGTGCCTTTCACCGGAGAATCCACGCTTCAGGTGATGTACCAGCGTCTGAAGACCGATCCCGTAAACCCCAAGGTGTTGCACCCCGAGCTGCCGAATCACTTGGTCCGAATCATCCTGCGATGCCTGGAGCGCGATTCGGCGCGGCGGTACCAGACGGCGCAGGAGATTCTCGACGATCTCGACGCGCCGGGCGCCCACCTGAGTTTGCACAACTTAGCGGTCTCGATTCGGCACCCTAAGCACAAGAGTTCTTGGGTGATAGCGTCCTTGGCGGCGCTCGCGTTTGCGGGTTTTCTCTCGATCCCTCAATTGCGGAATCTCTTTCGTCAACCAGGGACCGGAAATGAAACCACCGCCAGACCGCAAGGTATCCCGTCGTTAGCCCAAGGGAAGTACATCGTGGTTCTGCCCTTTCGGGTTCTCGGCGAAGCGTCTTCCCTGGGCTACGTGGGCGAGGGTCTTCAGGATGCGTTGGCTGCCAAGTTGTTTCAGTTGCAGGGAGTACATCTGGTTTCTGCCGATATGACACGCAACTCCGGAACTCCCGCAACGCTCGATCAAGTGGCCCGCGAACTCAACGCCAATCTCATCCTGGAGGGCACGATTCAGGAGGGCGGAGGCAAGATCGCAATTGTCGCCAATCTGCACGATATGTCGAGCGGGAGGCTGATGTGGAGTCAGGAATTCCCCGGAGTCCCGGGGGATCTGTTGACGCTCGAGGATGAGATCTATTCGGCGTTGCTGGGCGCGCTGAAAGTCTTCCCCAGCAATACCCAAATGGCCCTGGCGGCACGGCATCCAACCGAAAACCTCGAAGCTTATGACCTGTACCTGAAGGGCAGAGACGCCATGCGCGGCCAGCAGGATCCCAAGAGGGTCGAGGCCGCCATCAACTACTACGATCAGGCGCTACAAAAGGACTCAGGCTTTGCCTTGGCATACGCAGGCTTAGCAGATGCCTGCCGTCTGATGTACTTTGCCAAGCGGGACCACGTTTGGGCCGAGAAGGCTCTGGCGGCCGCGCAGCAGGCGCAGCGGCTCGATGATAACTTGCCGGAGGTTCATTTCTCGCTGGGCAGCGTCTACGACGCGACTGGCAAGACGGCCCAGGCCATCGCCGAACTACGTCGGGCCTTGGACCTGGCGCCGAACTCCGACGATGCCTACCGGCGCCTAGGCTCTGCATACATGAGCGCGGGGCGAAAAAACGAAGCCATCCGCTGTTTCGAGAAGGCCGTCGATCTTAATCCCTACTATTGGTTCAACTACCGCATGCTCGGGGAAGCTTACTTCAGGACAGGAGACAACGAAAAGGCTCTAGCCACCTGGCAGAAGATCATCCAACTTGAACCCGACAATGTGATGGGGTACGAAGACGTGGGGGCCGTTTACCTGAGTGAGGGGAAGTACAACGAATGTATTCCCCTCTTCCAGAAAGCGCTTCAATTGGGGCCCACCGCCGATAATTACTCGAATTTGGGAACAGCGTATTTCTACCTGAAGCGATACGACGATGCCGTGCAAATGTTTTTGAAGGCGATGCAGATGAACCCCAACGACCAAGTGGTCATCGGAAATCTCGCCGATGCTTACCGCTGGTCCGGGCAAAAGGACAAAGCCAACGCTACCTACGATCAGGCAATCTCGCTAGCCGTGAAGGACTTGGAGGTGAATCCGCGTGACGCCGGCGCCCTGCAAAGCATTGCACTGTACTACGCCAAGAAGGGCGAGTCCCCCTGGGCGCTGGAATACATCCACAAGGCGCGTGCGATTGACCCCAACAACGTCGACTACGTTTACGGCGAGGCGGTAGTGGATGCGCTCGCAGGCCGACAGCAAGACGCGCTGAAGACATTGCGTGAGGCTTTTGAAAAGGGATATTCGACCGAGCAGGCGAAGAATGACCCGGAGCTGAAGATCCTGCAAGGCAATGCAGAATTCAACAAGCTCGTAAGCCAGTCCTCCCGCAAGGCCGACTAGGTGCCACCTCAATCCTTCGGTCGGTGATTCCGCGCCCCATGATCCGCCGCCTTACCCACGGCGGCGGCGCATCACCAGCGGACCTACCCCTGCCAACAACAGAGCCAGCGTGCCCAGCTCCGGTGTGGTGGTGGCGGTCGTCGGGAAGGTGAAATTTGCGGGAAAACCCTCAAAGTCCAAGGTGAAATCGCCGTGAAATGCGATTGATCCGCCGCCGAAGTCAAACTCGGTACCGCCGGGAATTGCATCGATACTACAAGTGGTAAACGGACTGCCGGTCAGGAAACCGCAGCTTGCAGTACTCGGATCGATTCCTACGGCGTCAAACGTCAGGCCGCTGATGGCATCGCCGGTACCGTTGGTGGTGACGTCGTTCTCAAAATAACACTGAGGCGAGGTAGTCATAAAAGGGCCCTGGATCAGAATGCAGGGGCTCGTACCTGGACTGGTTCCGCTCGGCGAATCGATCACAAAGCTAGAGGTGATGATGCCGGCGGGAGCTGGCACCGACAGTGCCAGGGCAGCAACCGAAGAGGAAGCAGCGAGTGGACCTCCCGTTTTGATCTGTGGATCGTTTGCCGGCAATTGGTCCGCTTTGGCTACCGCGCTCAAGGTGAGCGCCGCCATACCCAACACTATGACAGTCTTCATATTTCCTCCAGATAATTCGTCCACACGAAGTCACGCCATTATTGACTAAGCCCTAGCTCGCGTCAATGGTCTCTAGCTGGGTGTTAGCTAAAAATGGCACCCGCTGTGGCGCCGTCGCCCCCGAAAGCTACTGTTGACTTGCCGGGCCGACGACAGGCGTTCGGCGCAGAGCGTTGTCGAACTTGCGGCCGAGGGACGGCTGTGCTAACTTTACGGCTCAAAGTGGATTGGACCGCGGCCGGAGACTTGTCATATAACATGCTGGCAATCTGCTTTGCCTGGACGACAGAATCAGCAGACCCTCCCGCTATGTCACTAGCGAGCATCTCATGAAAACGGAGGTTAGCGAAGCCCAGCTCCTTTCCGAGATCGATCTCGGTCGCCTGCCGCAGCACATCGCCGTCATCATGGACGGCAACGGCCGCTGGGCCAAGAAGCGCCGGCTGCCGCGCATCGCGGGACACCGCGCCGGGATCAAGGCCGTCCGCCAGGTTGTGGAGGCTTGCGCGCGCCTGGGGGTGCCCTATCTGACGCTCTACGCCTTTTCGGTGGAGAACTGGAAAAGGCCCCAGAGTGAAGTGAAGATGTTGATGGACCTGTTGCGAGAGTATCTGAATCGCGAGATTGGCGAGCTCAACCGGCAGAACATTCGGCTTCACGTGATTGGGCGGCTCGCTGAGCTGCCTCCGCTCGTGCAGCGAGACATCAGCCAAGGCCTGCGCGAGACGAGCGCCAATACAGGAATGCAGTTGACGTTCGCCCTCAACTATGGTGCTCGTACCGAACTGGCGGACGCCGTCCGTTCGCTTCTGGAGCACATTCAGCGCAACGGCAAGGAACCTGTCCTCGACGAGGAATCCGTGCGCGCTCATTTGTACACGCGCGACATGCCGGACCCTGACTTGCTGGTTCGTACTAGCGGCGAAATGCGCGTCAGTAATTTTCTCCTGTGGCAGATCGCCTACGCGGAAATCTGGGTGACGGACACCCTGTGGCCTGACTTTACCCAGCTCGACCTCTTCACTGCCATCCTGGATTATCAGAAGCGGGAGCGGCGTTATGGAGGCTTAGGGCGCGAACTCACCTCGAAATGACAGCTCACAGGGCGCACCATGCAATCGACCCGCACCGCACGTCCGGTCTGACTCCACAGGCGATTCGTAGTACAATTCAGTATCGACGGCGGTTGCGCTTTGCCATTTCACGCCGATCGAGAGGTTGCATGGAAACCGTACGCGTCTCATCCGAATTTCGGATCGTTAATCCCCGCAAGGTGCGCGACTCGCTCAGCATTCGGCCTGGCCGGAGGATTCAGGTGCTGCTCTATGACAACCGGATGGAATTCATTCCCCTCCGACCCATTAAAGAGCTGCGAGGTTTCCTGAAGGGTATTGACACGTGAGATTCACAGTTCGGAAATGACGTGGCCGCAATCGTCGCCGGGCTCGGGACCGCATCTGCTCCTTCACTCGACGTAGCCGATCATGTATCCACCCAGGAGCACCGCAAAAATGGGCCACAGCGCCGTTCCCCAGCGGCCCTTCAGGTGACCGGTATCGCCCAAGAGCTTGGCAACGACCAGTGCGAAACCGAAGATCGAGAACCACAAATGCTCGTGGCGCACCAGGCTCATGCTGGCCATCATTTGCTGCATGCTGGCGCTGGCTTTGCTGCCGGCCGCCTGCGCCTGACTCATCGCGGCTGCCATCGCGCCCCCGCCGTGCTTGTGGAAGAACAAATAGATCGCGCCGAAAGTCCCGAGCGCCGGAAGCGCGTACTTTGCCGCGAGAGCGTGCAGCCGGTCGGCGGCACGCAGCAACTCGACCACGGCGATCAGGATGACCAGGAGCAGAAAGATGCGGTGCTGAAAGTCCTCGGGATCATGGAGGCTTGCCCAGAAACTCATCGGACCTATGGGCCATGCTTCGGGGTCGTTTCGAAAGAAGAGAAACTCCGCCAGGCCGAACAACACCATCGGCGCGGCGTAACGCCGCCAAGTGCGCCGCGGCCACTCAATGCCCGCTGCCAAGGCCGCGAGGCCCCAAATCAGCAGAAACCAGCCGGCTACCCGGTGATTGAACGTGGACCAGGCGGTATCCTGACACCAGGGATACTCGACGGGAGGTGTAGCCTTCATGCTCATGCCGGGCATGTCACTCATCGCCGGGCCACTTGGGGATGAATTGCCCCCGGCCGGTGGATTAGCGCCCGTGGATGGAGCGGAAGACGGCTGGTTCTGAAGAGGAGGCGTAGCCCCCAGGGCTGAGGCGCAGAGAAACGCCATGAGAAACGCGAAGAACGTAAGTCGCAAATTCGTGGTCATCGAGACTCCCCTCTCCGGCGATTCGCCGAACCCGGAGCGCCTCGCAAATTCTCCGTCAAGTGCGAGAGCGTATGCAAGCCCAGAAGTTACACAAGGCGCGGGGCCCTGTGCGCAGCGCGCGTGTGTGCCGCGGAGTCCGCGCCGGCCTCGATCACTTTTCACGTGGGCGCGGCGCGATCGTTGCATGCGAGCTTACACCATGAACAAGGCAGACACATTTGAGCAGGTAAAGGCAGGCGTCAGGGCCCGCAACGGCAGACGGGGATTTCTTTGCCTGTTAGTCGCGTTGGCGCTTTCGCCGCCCGCTCCTGCCAGGGCGGACACCGTTTCGCCGCTTTCTGCTCAGGGTTACACGGTGCTTCCTTCACCGCAACGGGTGAAGCTCGAAGGCCGCGATCTTCGCTTCGGATCGAGTTGGCGCCTGCAAGTGGGCCCCGAGGTAGATCCCGCCGACGTCGCCGTCGAGAGTCTGAGGCAAGAACTGGCGGAGCGCGATCACATCGTGCTGGCAGGCAGCAACGACGGGGCCACCGCCGGGGCACTGACGTTGAGTATCGCGCCGAATTCGGTCACCGTCGGTGAGACGACCGATCGCGACCGGACCGCCGTGGCTGAGCAGGCGTACAAGATCCGCATATCGCCCGCCAGGGTCATCATCACGGCGAACGCTCCGGCGGGTCTGTTCTACGGCGTGCAGACCCTGGTGCAATTGGTGAAGGCGCACGACGGGGGTTTCTGGCTGCCCGAAGGGGAGATCGAGGACTGGCCCGACCTCGGTCTTCGCGTGATCTACTGGGACGATGCCCATCACTTGGAGCACCTGAACGTGCTCAAAGCGGCGTTGCGGCAAGCAGCGTTTTACAAGATCAACGGGTTTTCAATCAAGCTCGAGGGGCATTTCCAGTACAAGGACGCCGCGCCCGTGGTTGACCCGTACGCGCTGACGCCGGCGGAGCTTCAGCAGCTTACTGACTATGCGCTCCATTACCACATCCAGCTCATTCCTTATCTCGACGGGCCGGCCCACGTCGCTTTCATTCTGAAGCATCCGGAATACGCCGGACTGCGCGAATTCCCTGACAGCAACTACGAGTTTTGCGCTACCAATCCCGACACCTACAAGCTGCTGTTTGGTATGTATCAGGACCTCCTCGATGCCAACCGGGGCAGCAAGTATTTCGTGCTTTCCACCGACGAGCCTTACTATGTGGGTCTCGCGAAAAATGCGCAATGCGGGGAGGCGGATCGCGCCCATGAGTTGGGGAGTGTCGGCAAGATGTTGGCCGAATTCGTCACCAGGACCGCCGGATACCTGCATGACCGCGGCCGCACGGTGATCTTCTGGGGCGAATACCCTATCGTGCCCGGCGACATCGATTCGTTCCCTTCTTATTTGGTGAACGGTGAGACTTACGGGCCCGAGTTCGACCCTGTCTTCAAGGCGCACGGGATCCGGCAGATGGTGTATACCTCCGCGGAAGGCGAAGAGCCGCTGTTTCCGAATTACTATTTGCTGCCAGACGCTGACCTTCTTCACCCCAGGGAGCAACAGACGGGAAGAGTGCAGGAGATGATCGGGCTCATCTCGCAGAGCTCGCTTGACCGGTTGTCGTCGATGCAATCCGCTCACCCCCTGCGTGGCGGAGCCGATCTGATGGGGGTATTCATCGCCGGATGGGGCGACGCGGGGCTGCATCCCGAAACCTTTTGGCTGGGATACGCCACCGCGCCCGCGGCCGCCTGGAATCCTCACGCGGCCTCGCCGGACGAGCTGATGAATTCTTTCTACACCCTGTTTTATGGCCCCGGTGCGAGCCGTATGGGACGGGTCTATCAGCTCATGAGCGAGCAGGCTGAATTCTGGGATGACAGTTGGGAGCGGGTTCCTTCCGGCGCGCGGCCGCCGATCTGGGGTGACTCCGACCGCATCTACCAGCCGCCGCGGCCCGCGTACGACCAAACGCTGACCGATCTGCCTGTTCCCTCCACTCCCTTACTGCAGCTCGGGCACAACTGGAGCCTAGAGAATCCCAAACGGCTCGAGCAGGCCGCGAAATTCCTGCAGCAGAACGGCGAACTCCTTGACCTGCTGCGCGCTAACCTCGAGCGAGTTGAGTTCAATCATTTCAATCTCGAGGTCTATCTCTCCATCGCGAGTCTCTATCGCCAAAACTTGGAGATGATTCTCGATCTTGGCCGCATTAATGATCTGCTGCAATCAGCGGCTGCGGCAGCGGGCCGGGCCGAGGCCAGGGAGGCCATCCGCTCGGTCGATCAGGCATTGGACCTGGCTGAGAGCGTGCGCCAGGAGCGCAACGAAGTCTTAAAGGATGCTACGTCGATTTGGTACAAAAGCTGGTTTCCACGCGTTGCCGAAGCCAACGGACGCCGCTACCTCGATCGAGTCGACGATGTCAAGGACCATCGCCCGGTGCGGACCATCGACATGAGCTACCTGGTATATCGGGAGCTGCTCTACCCGCTGGGTGATTGGGCCAATAAAGTACAGAGTGCCAGAAACCAATACGCGCAAGCTCACCATCTGCCGGCGCGCGAGGGCAAGCTCGATTGGAAGAATACTGGAATGGCGATCGGGGAAGCACCCTGACCCGCGGAGATGTCGCGAACTCAACGTCCCGCGCTATAATCGCAGTCATGAGTACCCATGCTTTAGCCCACAAGGCGCACAAATGCAGCTTCAGCCCGGGGCGGCAGGACCCCTATCTCCGTCTCAGCAGTGTCAGTGTTTTCGTCCGCGATCAGGAGCGAAGCCTGCGTTTCTACCTGGATAAGCTTGGCTTCAGCCTGGCTGCTGATTCGCGTCTTCCCTCCGGCGATCGCTGGCTGACCGTCACTCCTCCCGACGGCACCGCAGCGCTAGCGCTGATCGCTCCCGAACCTGGCTCGGCGGAATACCAACTGATCGGCCGGCCGACTCAAATCGTGTTCCTAACCGAAGATGTCTTTGCCAAGTTTGAGGACTGGCGCCGGCACGGGGTCCACTTTCAGCATTCGCCGCAGGAAAAGCCTTCGGGCGCCGTCTCCGCGGCCTTCGAAGATCTGGACGGGAATTCGTTTACGCTTCTGGGTCTTGACGAACTGACGAGGGAGGTACAGGAACACAAGCGCGAGCACGCCGAGTGGTTCGAAGCCGAGCAACGCGCCGCGCACGAGATGGAACTGGCCCGGCGGGCCCAGGCACGACTCTTCCCACAGACCCTGCCTCCCCTCAAAACGCTCGATTACGCCGGCATCTGCTTTCCGGCTCGCCAGGTGGGAGGGGACTATTACGACTTTCTCGATCTTGGGCGCAACCACCTCGGCCTGGTCACCAGCGACGTTTGCGGAAAGGGGACCGCGGCGGCTCTGGTGATGGCCAACTTGCAGGCGCACCTGCACAACTTGAGCGAGTCATACTGGAATCGGCCCTTCACCCCGTTCGCCCTGGAGCAGCCTGAGCGCTTCTTGCGAACCGTGAACCGGCTCTTCTACGAGAACACGCCCGAGGACGCCTATGCCACCCTCTTTTTTGCCGAATACGATGACTCCACCCGTCGGCTACGTTACGTGAATTGCGGCCATCTCTCCGCGCTGCTCCTTCGGAGCGACGATAGCCTGGTACGGCTTGAAGCCACCTGCACGGTCCTCGGCCTCTTCAGGGAATGGGATTGCGGCGTCGGGGAACACCGTCTTCTTCCGGGAGACACGCTCGCACTTTACACCGACGGCGTGACCGAATCGTTCAACGATAACGGCGAAGAATTCGGAGAGCAGCGCCTGATTGAGGCCCTGCGGCGGCACCGCAATCTTCCCTCACAGCCCTTGCTCGACTCACTCGCGGGCGACCTGCGCCGGTTCAGCCCCCGCGAACAGCACGACGATATCACCTTGGTCGTGGCCCAATGCCGGGGAGATTAGTTCTCGGCTGGGAATGATGGGAACGGCGTCGAGCGGAGTTCGATGTTGCCGATGCCGGTGCGCAGTTCCATTCGGTAATGGCCTTCGCCCCGATGTTGAAGGGATTTGCCAAACCAACCCTCGATCTGGCCGAGCCCGGACTCCAGAATGCTCCCGAGATGGGTGTGAACGACAATCTGCCGGTACTCGTCGTCCGGCTGGGGACTGAGTCTCACTCCAATGTCGCCGACACCCACACTGATCTCCCTGTTTCCAGGCAGATCGTCGAGCCTCACGTAGCCGGAGTCCAGACGCATTCGAAGGTTGGTAGGGCTCGGCACGCCGACATCGGCATCGATCGTAGCCCCTACGGGCGCATCGAACTCGATCCGGGCGGTTGACCTTTTGATGTCAAATCGGAGATGGACGCGGCTGCCGTCCGCCACGTATCCTGCTTTGACCGCGTAGCGCACGAAGACCTCGTCGTTCGACTGCCTAACGTGAATGTCGCCGGCAGGCGCCCGGATTTCCACATTTCCGTTCGGACCGAACCCGCGAGTCTCCGTCTTCCAAGTCTCAACCGCCAAGCCCGAGGAGGAGAAGACCGCCAGGAGCGTAATCGCGATCGGTGCTGGACGGCGATTCATGGGCGTCCTCCTAGGCGGATACGGAGCCGGTGCACGCCAGGTTTCATTATCGTCGACGCCTTACCTTTCAGGGAAGCGTTCTCAAATAATTGACTCGAGCAGGAAGTGTTGCGGACGATGCACGAGACACCGGGTTTATCCATGGCGACCCAAGCGGAAGATATGCAGCCCATCTTGGGAGGGTCCTCCCCCCCTGGCAAACGCCTGGCCCAGCAGATCTTTTTGAAGATCCTGCCCAGGCTTGACGTGCGCGATACGATGCGGAGCCGGATCAAGAGAGAATCTCACCGCCTCTTGTGGGAGGCCGGCGCTGCTGATGACGGGGACGTTCAAGGACCTGCCGGTTCGGTGCCGTTGTCGAGTCCACCTTACGTCATCTCCTTCGGCAAAGCGGCTAATGAGATGGCGCTCGCTCTTTATGAGATTCTAGGCGGCGAGGTCGCCGCCGGCGTGGTGGTGGCGCCCACGGCCCCGGCCGCGCCTGCGAAGCGGTTTCGCTACGTCCTCGGAAGCCATCCGTATCCGAACGCCGGCACTGTCGAAGGGGCCCGCGCCGCGCTCCATCTGCTGGCCGGACTCGGCCAGGACGACCTGGTGATCTTCCTGATTTCCGGCGGCGGTTCGGCCTTGTTCGAAAAACCGCTGGCTCCCGACGTGACGCTCGCCGATCT
>Ga0335078_10018431_pt1 | contig 10379 bp, 5 predicted proteins | sample Lox_Sample_32_FD_206711 | JGI IMG/M metagenome (GOLD analysis project Ga0335078, IMG submission 206711) | Soil microbial communities from Loxahatchee National Wildlife Refuge, Florida, United States - Lox_Sample_3.2 | ecosystem: Environmental > Terrestrial > Soil > Wetlands | place: USA: Florida...
CTCGTGCTCTATGTGCTCGACCCCACGATCCTCGCCAACGGCTCGCTGATGACTTCGGACACCGCGGCCGCGCTGTTCTTCCTCGCGGCGACGGTGGCTTGGTGGCGGCTGCTGCATCGCCTGTCGCCAGCCGCGGTGGTCGGATGCGGCCTGGCGGTGGGCGCGCTGTTTCTCTCGAAGATGTCCGCGCCGCTGTTCCTGCCCGTCGCCGGGCTGCTGTTCCTGGTGCGGCTGGCCGACGGCCGGCCGCTGCCCTCGACGTTGGGCCGGTGGCGCGGCGAACTCGCCGGCCGCGGACGGCAATTGCTCGCGCTGGTCGGCGCCGGCGCGGCGCAGACGCTCGTCGCGATCGTGCTGATCTGGGCCTGCTACGGATTCCGCTTTTCCATGCTGGCGCCAGACGACGCCGGCAGCGACTGGCTCGTCGCCGATTGGCAAACGGCGCTCGCGAAACCCGCGCCGCTGGACCTGCTCAACCACCTGGGCCTGGATCCGGCGCGGCTGTCCCGGATGCCGGAGATCATGGCGGCGAACCACGTCCAGTACAACGATTGGTCGCCGGAGATGATGGCGTCGCTGCGCACGCTGCGTGCGCAGGTGTTGAGTCCGGCGGAGGCGCGGAAGCTCGATGCCGCCCTGGCGGCGCCTCCGACCCGCTGGGCTCCGCGCGTGGCCGATTTCGTGCGCCGGCACCGGCTGCTGCCCGAGGCCTTTGTCTACGGCTACGCGTACGTCTGGCAGGGGTCGCAGGAGCGCGCGGCGTTTCTGAACGGACAGATCTCCCTGGGCGGGTGGCCGTCGTATTTCCCGTACAGCTTCGTGGTCAAGACGCCCTGGGCGGTCCTGGCGGTGATCCTGCTCGCCCTCGTTGGCGCGGCGCGGCGCTGGCGGCGCCTCGAGCCGGCGGCGGGCGAATCCGTCGGCCGCGCCGGCTGGCGTGCGACATACGAGAGCCTGCCGTTGTGGATCCTGGGGGCGGTCTATTGGGGCGCGGCGATCGCCAGCCACATGGACATCGGCCACCGGCACATCCTGCCGACGTATCCACCGCTCTACATCCTGTGCGGCGCTGCGGCGTTCGGATTGGGGGCGGGCGCGGCGACCGGCCGGCGGCGTGGATGGCTGGATCGAGTGCTGCCCGCGGCGCTGGCGGCCGCCCTGCTCGGGCTCGCGGCGGAAACGCTCGCGCAATTTCCCGATTACCTGGCGTACTTCAATTCGCTCGCGGGCGGCACGGCGCAAGGCTACCGGCACCTGGTGGACAGCTCGCTCGACTGGGGCCAGGACCTGCCGGCGGTCAAGCGGTACCTTGACCAGCACCCGACCCAAGCCCCGGTCTATTTCTCCTATTTCGGCACCGGGAGCCCGGACTGGTATGGCATCAAGGCCCGGCCGCTCTGTTCAAAGCCGGGCTTGGGCCAGGCAACGATTCCCTGGCTGCGGTGGGAGGCGCTGCCCGCCGGCGACCTCCTGGCGGCGGCGGCGGAGCTTCGGCGCCAATGGCCGGACTACGACGTGGTCGGGACGATGGCGACCGCGGACGGCACCAGCGCCGTGTTGGTCGAGAAGGAAGCCGCGCTGCAGCTTGCCGGTGGCACCTATCTCATCAGCGCCACGCTGCTGCAGCCGCTGCGCAACCGGTTCGAGGGTGGGCTCGGTTATTGGAATCCGACGTTTGAGCAGGGCTACCAGATCGTGCGGCGTTCCGTGGGCCCGCTGCTCAGCGGCAGCGAGGCCAGCCGGGCGGCGACGTTGAATGAACGGCCAATCCCGGAGTGGGTCGCGCTGATGAGCGCGTACGAACACCTGCGCTTCGCCCGTCTGACGTCGTACCTGCGGCAGCGCGCCCCCGACGCCAACCTGCACGGCTCGATCCTGGTGTACCGCCTCACCGCTGACGACGTCGCGCGCGCGCTGGACGGCCCGCCGCCGGAGCTGAAACCCGAGCCGCCGTGGGTGGCGAAGACCGCGCCGCCGGGTGAGTAGCGATCGCGCGGACCGAGTTTGTCATCTATTGGATGACAAGTGGCTATTCGGCCGATGTTATCTAAGAGATGACAAGGCCCTTCGGGCGGAGCGGGGTCTGCGGTCAGCTGACTGAGGACGGAAGAAATGATCCCGGAACCGACGCGGGTGTGGGCGATCGCGCGGCTTTAACTCCGCGGCGCCGCCGACGGGATGAGGTGGTGCGCGCCGCGTTGCGGCCCGGCGGCATTATTCGGAGTTGCGGCGCCGGTGGGAATGGCTTTTATCCGGGCACGGTTCTTTGCGGGCATCGTATATCGGTAATATGCGAGCTTCCCAAGCTTGAGAGGAGGGTTCGATTCCCTCTGCCCGCACCAACTGATTGCAGAGGAGAAACGGGAGGGAGGAATTGGCACGGGCGCGGTTGCATCTGTCCGAACCCGGTCCCCGGGTTTGACTTTTGGGGTCCACTTCCGGGTTCGTTTCCTTTCCTGGGGCCCCGACCAACTCGTCCCCGGACTGAAAATGACGAGTCACGTCAGTTAACGGGTGCAATGGATCGAGGCGTCAGATTCTTCACCGGGCCGTCAAGCGTTCAACCAGATGGTCTTCGAATGCGGCGAGATTCTTCCATCGCAGGGCCACCCGGGCTTTCAACGGGCCGTGCGCCGAACGGCGGGTGAAGCCGTCATCGGTGATTTCGAACGTCACGGTCTCCGTTTCGACCAGTTTCTCGGAGTACGCCAGGTACACGGCCACACAGTCGAAAAGCACGGTCGAGCGGGTGGCAAAGAAATCACAGCGCATCCAATCAACCCGCTGGGCGAAGATGCAGTAATTCTCCACCAATGCCCGCAGCACGGGGTCGTTCGTTGATGCCCAGATCGTGCGATATTTCGCTCCGCCCAAGCTCACTTGGCCGCAGGTGTCAAGCGGGGTTAAGAGAATATCCTGCCAGGGGGCCGAAAGCACCTGCCGCAACGCCGCGGGCGCAAGCTTCACATTGGTCTCGGCCGACGGAGGTCCGAAGCCGTAGCCGGCATCAAAGCTCCCGAACATCCCCACCAGCCGGCACCTCGAGGCGAGCCCGGGATCTTTCGCCAACGCGCAGGCCAGATTGGGAACCGGAGCGGTGGCGATGACTGTGATGCCATCGCTGGAATGCTCCACAAGGTCGATCAAAGCTGACACCCCGTCCTTATAGATCCGGCCGGGATAACCCGCCAGGTTGTAGCCCTCCACCCAGGGCTCCTGGTTCTTGACGTTTTGGGGCATGGTTCCGTGGGCGTCTCCGAGACCGATGGGAACATCGCTGCGACCGGCCGCTTCAAGGAACTTCGCGGCCACCGCAGCGCGATACCGGGGATCCCCGGTTTCGGTCAGCACCAGTTTCAGGTCGAGTTCCGGCGAGCGCAGGATCAGGGCCAGCGCCCAGGTGTCGTCTATGTCGGTACCGATATCAGTGACGAAGACCACCGGGTGTCGGAGGGGGGCCTTGTTCGAAGCCGCGGCCGCGGCGCTGAAAGTCAGCAGCAGGAAGGGCGAAAGAAGAAGGCGTCGCAGTCGCTTCATCAAATCACGATACTCTGCCAGCTGAACTCGAGGCAACCATTCCGGTCGGGGTGGAAAACGGCCGGCTCCGCCGCCGATCATGAGCCCGGTGGTTCCCCGGCCGGAATTGGGGATTGGTGTGCGCCCGCGAAGACATGAGCTGGGCGCAAGTGGCGTCCGCGCGTGGCGGGGCGCAGGTGACTCTGTCCGCAGGCGAGTCGGCCGAGTTGCACCGAGTGCCATGGACTCGACGCGCTCGTTTTCGAGCCTCCATCAGCGAGCGGCCCGGCGACGGATGACGACCGGCGGGGAGATGGGGTCTGTCGGCCTCCGCGAAGGGAGTCTGCAGGGCGACCGGAGGATGAGGTGGATGCAGTTGGCCGGCGAAGCCGGCGGAATTGGCGCAGCCGCGCCAGTGGTGGGGGCGGTGTCGAAAATCATCGCAGGGTGGGCCGGCCTTGCCATGCAGGCCCAGATCGGACACGGAATGCGTGTGACATGAAATCGTTATGGCTGCGTCAGGGCCGGCATGGGTGGACGGGACGGGTTCTGGCGGCGTGGTTCCTGCTGGTCGCGCTGGACGCCGCCGTCCACGCCTCCGAACCCGATCGGATCACCGTTGGGAACGGACAGTTCATGGCGAACGGGCACCGCATCTGGATCAATGGGGCGAACACGCCGTGGGACCATTGGAACGACTTCGGCGGGTCCTTCGATGCAGCCTGGTGGGACGCGCAATTCGGCGCGCTGCGGGACAACGGGATCAACGCCACGCGGGTGTGGATCACCTGCAACGGCGAGGTTGGCATCCTCATTGACCAGGACGGCGCGGTTTCCGGGGCGACAGGCGCGCATTGGCGCGATCTGGACCGTCTCTTCCTCCTCGCGGCGAAGCACCACCTCTATCTCATGGCGACCCTGATGTCGTACGACCATTTCAGGGACAACCATCCGAATCATCAGCGATGGCGGCAGTGGATTGCCCAGGACAGGAACATCGATTCGTACGTCGACCACTATCTGGTGGCGTTCCTCAACCGCTACGGACAATCCCCCTGGCTCTGGGCGATCGACCTGATGAACGAACCCGATTGGGTATACGAGAATCGCGAAGACGGGCGGATTCCATGGGAGCGACTGCAGAGCTATTTTGCCCGGGCGGCCTGCGCCATCCACGAGCATAGCCCGGTCCTGGTCACGGTCGGTATGGCGATGCCGAAGTACAACAGCGACACGGCAAGGGATTGCCTGGGCAACAAGGTCGGCGATCGTGCGCTGCAGGCGTTGGTTCCTAATCCTGCGGCCAGATTGGATTTCTATACCACCCATTACTATGACTGGAACGGGAAGATCTGGGGCAATGCGGCCTACCTGACGCCCGCGGCCTACAAGCTACCGGCGGACAAGCCCAGTCTGCTGGGCGAGATGCCGGCGGTGGGCACGTCCGGGCACACCATCACCGAGGATTACGAGAGCGCGTTCCAGAACGGATGGCTGGGGGCCATGGCGTGGACGTCCAACGGGGTCGATGAAAACGGCAGCTTGGCGGAGTTGGGCCCGGCGACGCGCGCCATTCGTGCGCGCCACCCAGCAGTGGTCGATGGCGGCCCCGGCTCGTGAAGTCCCGTTCATTGCTGCGCGGCCTGGGCAGCACCTCATCTTCCAACCAGGGCGTGTCTTCAAAACCGATTTCCGGGGCGTGTCATGCTGAGCGCAGCGACCTGTCCGCCGAAGCCTTGGCGAAGGAGGAAGCCTCCAGTTCGGCTCCGTTGCAGGCTCCGGCGGCGTCTGGCTGGATGGCTGCCTGTCGGCCCGGCCAGAGTGGGACCTCGACGGTACTTCGCTTCGCTCCGAATGACGCCCATTTTGAAGACACGCCATAGTCGTCAGGTTCGGTCGGGCGCCATGCCGGATGGAGGATTTTCCCGGCACCAGTTGGGACATTGACGACCCATTGCCTTTGGGCGCGCTAGGATTACCTTGACGGCTGCCCGAATGGCCGTTTGTGCGGTTTGCATGGGCATCAGCGAGACGTTGCCGGTGCGTGGACTCGGTCGCATGGCGACGCGTTGTCTGGGCATTCTCGGGATTGTGGCCGCGATTGGTCGGGGGGCTGATCTGGACGGCGCGCCGGGCGTCTCCTTTGCGCAGTCCTCGGCCATCGTCGAGGCCTACGACTACGTGGAGGTATCGGCGCTTGTCGCCCATCCCACGGTCGGCAATCCCTTCACGGAGGCGCGCTTGACCGGATGGTTTGAGAACACAGAGGGCAGTCGGCATTGGGACGTCGACGGTTTTGCGGACTCCGAGGACGGCAGTGTCTTCCGCATCCGGTTCATGCCGCCCGCGCCCGGCGAGTATCGCTATGCCGTGACTTATGAGGAGAAGGGACGGCGGAAGACATCCACCGGGAGTTTCCACGCTGCCGACGGCCACCGTCGCGGCCTGCTCCGCGTCGATCCCCGGTACCCCTGGCATTTTGTCTGGGAGGGGACCGGCGAGCATTATTTCTTCAACGGCACCACGGCCTATTTTCTGCTGGGCTGGAAGGACGAGCGGATCATCCGGGATTCCATCGAGCGACTGCACCGCCTGCAAGTGAACCGGATCCGCCTGACCGTCTCCGGACGGGAGGATGTCTTCTTCGGTGAGCCGGTGATGAACGGCGACAACTTCAGCACCTTTTTGGCGCCGTGGCCGGGCAAGGGCGGGCGTGATGCGTTTCACCCGGGCTACGAGGACATGTATCGACCGGACTTTGATTACACGCGGTTCAATCTTCCGTTCTGGCGGAAGTTCGAACGCGCCCTGCGGTTTGCCCGGGATCGGGACATGACCATGTCGCTGGTCCTCGACATGAACGACAACAAGGTGCATCCGGCCGCCGGCAGCGACGACGAACGCCGCTTCCTCCGCTATGCCGTCGCCCGGTTCGGCGCCTTCTCGAACATCACCTGGGACCTGGGGGACGACCTCGATCGCTACCGGTCGGAAGCGTGGACGCATGAGACCGGCATGTTGATCAAGCAGTGGGATCCCTACCAACACCTCGCCACGAGCCATCCGGTCGACAACGCCCACCAAGACCGGACCTCGAACTGGTTTGACTTCACCTCCTTCCAGGAATGGTCGCGCGCCCAGCACGCCTTCATGCTCAAGCAGCGCCATTGGCAGGAGCAGACGGGACGGATCATTCCGCAGACCAACGAGGAATACGGTTACGAGGATCATTATCCGATCTGGGCTCCGGGGCCGGGCTCCGAATCGGCGGAGGTCCTGCGCCGGACGGCGTGGGACATCTACATGGCCGGCGGATATCAAACCGCGGGTGAAACCTGTCGCCGGGGGACGAATATCTGGCCGGACACCGGCGGTGGCTGGCTCAACGGCCGCGGTGACGACACCATGACCCTGTTTCTGGGGTACGGACACATCGTGGAATTCTTCACGAGCTTCGACTGGTGGAAGACCAACCCCCACGACGAACTGGTCGACAACGGCAACTACTGCCTCGCTGAGCCGGGCGAGATTTACGCCGTTTATCTGCCGCATGCGGGCAAGGTCACGGTGCAGTTGATGCCGGGCGATTACACGGCCAGCTGGTTTGGCGCGCTGACCGGCGAGACGGTTGAGCTGCCCGAGGTCACCGGTTCGTCATGGACGTCACCGGAGGCACCGGATAGCAACGATTGGGCCCTGCTGATCTTAAGGAAAAAGCATTGAAACCGAAGCCGGGTGGCCCGGCGAGGCAGGCAGACATTATTGATCGGTCCCCCGAACAAGCACTCTCATCGTTTTCCGTGGATCTGCCATGAACACGAGTTTTGCCCAACAGGCGCAGCAATATCGGCACGCGCTGCTTGATGACGTCCTGCCGTTTTGGGAAAGGCATTCGGTGGACCGCGAGCAGGGCGGATATTTCACCTGCCTCGGACGCGACGGCGCGGTCTTTGACACGGACAAATTCCTCTGGCTGCAGGCCCGGCAGGTGTGGATGTTCTCCGTTCTCTGCAACCGGCTGGAAAGAAGGGAGACGTGGCTGCAACTCGCGCGACACGGGGCGGAGTTTCTCCAACGCCACGGCCGGGACGCGGAGGGCAACTGGTATTTCAGCCTGACCCGTGACGGCCAGCCCCTGGTGCAGCCCTACAACATCTTCTCCGATTGTTTTGCCGCCATGGCCTTCAGCCAATACGCGCTGGCGGCGTCGGACGAGGCCGCCCGGGAGGTGGCCGAGCACACCTATCGCAACATTCTCCGGCGCCGGGAGAATCCCAAGGGAAGCTACAACAAGGCCGTTCCGGGCACCCGCCCCATGATCGCGTTGGCGCTGCCGATGATCCTGGCGAACCTGACATTGGAACTGGAGTGGCTGCTGGCCCCCGACGTCTTCAATCAGACCGTGGACGCCTGCCTGCGGGAGGTGTTCTCCCTCTTTCTCGATGAAGACCGGCTGATCTTGCACGAACAAGTGGACCCGGACGGCGGCAAACGGGATTGTTTTGAAGGGCGCCTGATCAATCCCGGTCACGGCATCGAGGCCATGTGGTTCATGATGGACATCGCCGAGCGCCGGAACGACCGAGCGTTGATGGAGAGGGCGGTGGACGTCGCCCTGCACACGCTTGATTTCGGGTGGGACAAAAGGCAGGGCGGGATCTTCTACTTTCTGGACGCCAAGGGGCATCCACCCCAACAGCTCGAATGGGATCAAAAGCTGTGGTGGGTGCATGTGGAAACGCTGATCGCCCTGCTGAAGGGTTATCGTCTGACCGGTCGCAAGGCGTGCTGGTCGTGGTATCGGCGGGTGCACGCGTACGCCTGGGGGCACTTCCCCGATCCGCAATACGGGGAGTGGTACGGGTATCTCCACCGGGGCGGCAAGGTGTCGTTGCCCCTGAAAGGGGGGAAATGGAAGGGCTGCTTCCATGTCCCGCGGGGGCTCTATCTCTGCATGCGGGAGCTTGAGAAACTGGAAGCCGGTGCCGGCGCGGGGCGCGTCCTCCCCGCCGGCGGACCGAAGGAGACGGACTCCGCCCGGGCAGGTCGCAAGGCCGGCGACAGGTCGCGGCCGGGAGGGGAGGGAACAGCATGACGCCCATCGCCCTCCTGCCGATGGACGACCGGCCGGTCAATTACGACTATCCGCGTTATCTCGCACGCGCCGCCGGCATGGAGGCCCTGCTTCCGCCGCGCGAGTGGCTCGGCAATCCGTGGCGCCCGAGTCGGCACGTCGATCTGGTCGACTGGGTGGTCCGGACCGCCGGCCAGGCGGAAGCCATCATCGTGGCGATCGACACGCTGGCGTACGGCGGACTCATTCCTTCGCGCACGTCCCCCGAATCGACGGAAACGGTGCTCGGCCGGCTGGCGGTCCTGCGCGATCTCAAAGTGGCACGGCCCGGACTCCCCATCCTTGCTTCCAGCGTCATTCTCCGGATCTCGCGGTCCAACTCCAGTGAAGAGGAAAAGCCTTATTGGGCCACTTACGGCAGTCGCATGTTCCGGCTCTCCTACCTGGAGCACAAGGCCGGGCTGGGCGATGCCTCGACGGATGAGGTGGCCGAGCGGGAGGCCTTGCGGTCCGGGATCCCGGAGGAAGTCTACCAGGATTATCGCCGGGGGCGGGCCCGCAACCACGCCGTCAATCGCGCCATGTTGGATTGGTTGGCCGAGGGGGTGTTCGATTATCTGCTCCTGCCCCAAGACGACACCGCGGACTTTGGCTGGAACATCGCGGAGGCGCGTGCGTTGCAGGCGCTCATTCGCGATCGGCGCCTGAGCGAGAGAGCAATCACCTATCCCGGGGCCGACGAGGTCGGATGCCTGCTCCTGGCGCGTTACGCGTGCCGTCGTGCCGGGTTTGCGCCCCGCGTCTGGCCGCGGTACTCCGGGGTCAGCGCGTCTTTGGTCGTCACCGCCTACGAGGACCGCCCCATCCATGAGCTCCTCAAGGCGCATCTCGCGCCGTTGGGCGGCACGGTCGCCGACACCCCCCAGGGGGCGGATCTCGTCTTGTATGTGAACGCACCCGTCCGGGTACAGGGCAACGGAGACAGCCAGTGGTTGATCTGGAAAGGGCCGGACACCATCCGCGCGCAACTTCCGTCCGCTTTCCACGCTTGGTTCGACCGGTTCACGACCACCGAAGGGTTTCGCGCCACCCGCCGTGAAATGCAGTCACCCCACCGCAGCCCCGAGGAGTTTGTGCGCGCGCTGCTGGCGGCGTTCGCCTCCGACCGCCCCGCGGCTCTGGCCGATGTGGCTTTCGTCAATGCTTCCGATCTGGTTCTGGGCGGGCTCCTCCGCCAGCACCCGCAGGTGGCCGCGTTGGCGGCGTACGGTGGCTGGAATACCGCAGGCAACACCTTGGGCACCGTGCTCGCCCAAGCGGTCATTCGGACGCTCGCCTGGCGCGGCAGCGGGACGCGGGAACAATTGGCCGCGCACTTGGAGTTCCTGTTTCTTCGCTTCCTCGACGACGATCTCTATCAGGCCCGGGAACGCACGCGGTGCATGGTCGAGGATCTGCCGGCGCTGGGAATGACGCCGACCATGGAACGCCTCCCCGACGACCGGGTCGCGGCGGTCGAAGACCGGGTGCGTGACCATCTGACGCGGGCGGCCGCGGACCTGCGCGATCTCTTCGTCGATTCCGGTCTGGTCCGGGACGTTCGCGTGAGTCATGTGCACCTGCCCTGGAAGCGCCTGTTCGAGGTTGGTTTCGACGTGAACGTCGAACTGACCTGATGCTGCGCGATCGTGCCGCGCGGGCACACGCAACGTGCCATCGACCGGCAGGCGGTGTCGGCGAGCCTCTTGTGAGCATGAGGACGCCAACCTCGCGACAGCTGTGCCGGAAG
>Ga0335078_10018432_pt1 | contig 10379 bp, 11 predicted proteins | sample Lox_Sample_32_FD_206711 | JGI IMG/M metagenome (GOLD analysis project Ga0335078, IMG submission 206711) | Soil microbial communities from Loxahatchee National Wildlife Refuge, Florida, United States - Lox_Sample_3.2 | ecosystem: Environmental > Terrestrial > Soil > Wetlands | place: USA...
GGGTTCAGGCTCTGGGTGGCCTGGGCGCCGTAGATCGTCTGGCTCGGGAACGTGCCCCAGTAGCCGTGAAACGTCCCGGTCCAGGAGGACACGTTGGGGGAGGGGCTCGGCGCCCCGGACATGTCGTCGGCCCGTGCCCTGGCCGCGGCGCGGTGGCTTGCGGCGTTGAGCTCGGTGAAACGCCGGGAGGCCGAGATGGGAGGATCTGCCTTCCGGGCGGCGGCGCCGGTCACGATCGCCGTGCTGTGCGGGGCCTCGGGATTGGGAATGGCCGGCCGGAGCGCCGACGTGCGGGCGGGACCGTCCGGAACCGCCGGATGTGCCGTCGTGGCCACGGCCGGCGCGGCCAGGGCGAGTAGCAACGCACAGAGCCCGGCGGGTATCAGGTAGCGGCGTGAAAGTGATGAGCGCATCTGAGCATCCGCCTCGTCAGGACCATGACCCTGTTCGATCCACGTGCCCTGGCAGGCATGGATGGTCAGCTGCCGTAAACGGTGGTGCTCCCCGGACACGTTCCGGCCCTTGCCGGACTGTGTTCCGACGATAGAGCCCCGGAGAGCCGAAGGTGCGCTTCTCGCGGAATCCGACGGGAAACTGAACCCGCGGGTCAGGCCCTGGCGGCCTGCGGCGCCCGGCTCTCCGCGGATCCCGTGGTCGCCCCGGACCAGCAGCGCACGATGTCGCGCATGGACAGCAGCCCGATGACCCCGTCGTCCTCGACGACCACGAGGTGGCGGAAGTTCCCGCGGACCATCGCGGCCGCGGCCTGCTCGAGCGTCCACCCCGGTGAGGCGAACACGACATCGTCGGTACGGTGATCCGCGACGAGCTCGGTGTCTGGGTCCTGCCCCGCGCCGATGGAGTCAAGGATGTCACGTTCGGTGAGGATGCCGATCCCGGCGTGCTCCGGGTCGGTCACGACCGCGGCGCCCACCCGGCGCGCTGACATCAGGCGGGAGGCCTCGCGTAACGTGTGCGCGGGGCCGACGGTAAGGACCAGGCTGGTCATCCCGTCGCGTACGTTCATAATGAACGCTCCCTCCGTGCTTGTGCGCTTGTGACACTATGCAGACCAGCATCCGTGAAGTCGCGCCGCGGAGCAAGACCCGCAGGGGCTGTCCGTGGCCACCGGGGCCGGTAGCAGGCCGCCGCTATCGCCCGGCGAGCAAGCCGAGTACCTCGCCGTGCAGGCGGCCGTTGGTGCACACCACGCTGCCGCCGTCGGGCGTGGGCTTTCCGGCCAGGTCGGTGAACGTGCCGCCCGCCTCTTCCACGATGACCTGGAGCGCGGCGAGGTCCCAGAGCAAGACCTCTGGTTCGGCGGACACGTCGACCGCGCCCTCGGCGACCAGCATGTGCGACCAGAAGTCGCCGTACGCGCGGCTCCGCCAGACCGAGCGGGCCAGGCTGAGGAAGCCGTCCAGCCGGCCTTGGTCCTCCCAGCCGGACAGGCTTGAGTACGACAGCGAGGCGTCCTGCAGGCTGGCCACCTCGGAGACCCGGCAGGCGGTGGCCTTGGTCAGGCTCCGGCCGGTCCAGGCCCCACCGTCCCGTGCCGCCCACCACCGGCGGCCGAGGGCCGGCGCGGAGACCACCCCGACCATGACGTCGCCGCCGACCATCAGCCCGATCAGCGTGGCCCAGACGGGCACGCCCCGGACGAAGTTCTTGGTTCCGTCGATCGGGTCCAGGACCCAGCACCGCTTGCCCACGCCGGACCGGCCGGACTCCTCGCCGAGCACCGCGTCGCGGGGTCTGGCCCGGCCCAGCACGTGCCGCAGCTGCTCCTCGGCGGCCAGGTCGGCATCGGTGACCGGGGTGAGGTCGGGCTTGGACTCGACCCGCAGGTCCAGCGCCCGGAACCGGCGCATGGTGATGTCGTCCGCCGCGTCCGCCAGGACGTGGGCGAAGCGCAGGTCGTCGTTGTATCCCGCCATCGCGCGCAACGGTACCGCCTGCCGGGCCGCCAGGCCACGACCAGGGCGCGCGGGCCGCGGACGGCGGCCGTACCGTGGGCGGATGGACTACACGCATCTTGGGCGCAGCGGGGTCTCGGTCAGCCGGATCTGCCTGGGGACGATGAACTTCGGCTCGTTCACCGGCGCCGCCGACGCACACCAGATCATGGACCACGCGCTCGAGCAGGGGATCAACTTCTTTGACACCGCGAACACCTACGGCCGCCCGCGCGCCGAGGGCGTCACCGAGCAGATCGTAGGGGACTGGCTCGCCGGTGACCCGGGGCGGCGGGACAAGATCATCCTGGCCACGAAGCTGTACGGCGGCAAGGGGGAGTGGCCGAACGACAGCCTCCTGTCCGCCGTCAACATCCGGCAGTCCTGCGAGGCGTCGCTGCGCCGGCTGGGCACCGACCACATCGACCTGTACCAGATGCACCACGTGGACCGGGCCACGCCGTGGGAGGAGATCTGGGAGGCGCTGACGGTCCTGCGTACCCAGGGAAAGATCATCTACGCCGGGTCGTCGAACTTCGCGGGCTGGCACATCGCCCAGGCCCAGGAGGCGGCTCGCCGCCACGGGGCGTTCGGCCTGGTCAGCGAGCAGTCCCTGTACAACCTCGCGGTCCGCACCGTCGAGCTTGAGGTGCTGCCCGCCTGCCGGGGCTACGGCCTGGGCGTCTTGCCCTGGAGCCCGCTGCACGGCGGGCTGCTGGCCGGGATCTTGCGCAAGGAGCCCGGAGCGGGGCGCAGTGGCGGCGGGCGGGCGGCCGAGGCCCTGGCCCGGCTGCGGCCGCAGGTCGAGGCGTACGAGGCGCTGTGCGCGGAGCTGGGCGAGGATCCGGCCCAGGTGGGTGTGGCCTGGTTGCTGCACCAGCCCGGGGTCACCGCGCCGATCGTGGGGCCGAGCAGCCTCGGGCAGCTCGACGGGGCGCTGCGCGCGCTGAAGATCGAGCTGGACGCCGACGCGCTGGGTCGGCTGGACACGATCTTCCCCGGCCCCGGCGGCGCCGCGCCCGAGGCCTACGCGTGGTGAGGCCGCCCGCCCCTCCCGCCGCTTTCACCTCTCCTGCCACTCCCGCCACCCCGCCTCCCGTTGTGTGGAGACTTTTCGGCATAGCGCATGCAACGTTCCACGATCCTGCGGGAGGGCGGCCCGGGGAGCGCGGTCAGGTGTCGTCGTTGCCCTCGCGGCTGCGCAGGAGCCGCCGGAGCGAGTCCAGCCTGGCCACCAGCGCCCCGGTCCGGTCATGCTCGGCGACCCAGTCGTCGAGCGCGCAGTCATCGGTGAGGTGGCTGCAGCCGGGCGGGCAGTCGGCCAGCCCCTCGGCCAGGTCGGGGAACGCCTGAGCTACGCGGTCCGCCGCGATGTGCCCCAGGCCGAAGCTGCGCAGCCCGGGCGTGTCGATGATCCAGCCCCCGCCCGGCAGGGGCAGCGCGACCACGGACGACGAGGTGTGTCGGCCTCGCCCGGTCACCGGGCTGACCGTGCCGACCGCCCGGCTGGCCTCCGGGATCAGGGCGTTGACCAGGGTGGACTTACCCACGCCCGAGTGACCGACGAGCACGCTGATCCGGCCGGCCAGCAACGCCCGCAGCTCGCCGGCGACGGCATCGGTGAGCGGCCGGCCGCTGACCACGTAGCGCAGGCCGAGCGGGGCGTACAGCGCGAGGATCTCGTCGGGGGAGGCCAGGTCCGCCTTGGTCAGCAAGAGCAGCGAGTCCAGCCCGGCCTCGTAGGCGGCGACCAGGAAGCGGTCGATCAGCCGGGGCCGCGGCGGCGGGTCCGCCAGCGCGGTGACGATCCCGAGCTGATCGGCGTTGGCCACGATGACCCGCTCGACCGGGTCGGTGTCGTCGGCCGAGCGGCGCAGCACCGACGTCCGGGGCGCGACCCGGACGATCCGGGCCAGCGTGCCGGGAGCGCCAGAGATGTCCCCGATGAGGCTGACGTTGTCCCCGACCACGACGCCCTTGCGGCCAAGCTCGCGGGCCTTCATGGCCGTGACCTCCCGGCCGGCGCCCTCGGGGCCGGTGATCATGCAGCCGTACCGGCCGCGGTCGACCGCGGTCACGAACGCCTCAGCCGCGTCCTCGTGAGCGGGCCTGCGCCGGGTCCGGGGCCGCGAGCCCCGGCCCGGGCGCACCCGCACGTCGTCTTCGTCGAGCTGACTGACCGGCCGGTTCAGGGGGACCGCTCCAGCATGTCCGACCACATCGTGGTGAAGGCGGGGAAGGTCTTCCCGACGGTCGCGGCGCTGCCGACCCGCAGGCCGCCCGGCAGGGCGAGGCCGAGCACCGCGGCGGCCATCACCAGCCGGTGATCGTCGTGGCTGGCGAACACGGCGCCGTCCGCGCGCAGCGGCCGGGGCCGGATCTGAAGGCCGTCCGGGAGCTCGGTGACGTCGCCGCCGAGCCTGCCGAGCTCGGCGGCCAGCGCGGCCAGCCGGTCGCTCTCGTGCGTGCGCATGTGCCCGATGCCGGTCAACACCGACGGCGAGTCCGCCAGCGCGGCGAGCGCGGTCAGCACCGGGACCAGCTCGCTGACGTCCCGCAGGTCCGCCGTGACGCCGCGGATCGCGCCCGTCCCGGTGACCCGCATCCCGTCGGCGGCCGGCGAGCATCGCGCACCCATCCGGGTCAGCACCTCGAGGATCTGGTCGGCCGGCTGCACGGTCCGCCCGGGCCAGCCGGCGATCGTGACCGAGCCGCCGGTGACCAGCGCCGCCGCGAGGAACGGCACGGCGTTGGACAGATCGGGCTCCACCGTCACCACCGACGGGCGCAGTTCGCCCGGCTGCACCCGCCAGAAATCCGGGACGCCCCGTCCGGGCCCGCCCTCGCCCCGCCCGGACCTGATCCGGCCCCGCCCGGGCTCGCTCTTGTCGCCCCGCCCCCTGGTCCCGGTTTCCACCTCCGCCCCCGCGTCCCGGAGCATCTGCACGGTCATCGCGATGTGCGGCGCAGACGGGATCCGTGGCCCCTGGTGGCGTACCTCGGCGCCCTTGTCGTAGCGCGGGGCCGCCAGGAGCAGGCCCGACACCAGCTGCGAGGAGCCGGAGGCGTCCAGAGTCACGGTGCCGCCGCTGATCCCGCCGCGGCCGCGGACCACGAACGGGACGGCCCCCCGGCCCCCGTCGTCGATCACCGCGCCGAGTTCACGCAACGCGGCCAGCAGCGGGCCGACCGGCCGCGACGCCGCCCGCTCGTCGCCACGGAACTGCACGTCGGCCGGGCCCAGCGCGGCCACGGGCGGGACGAACCGCAGCACAGTGCCCGCGTTGCCGACGTCGATCACCGTCCCGCCGCCGGGCCGGCCCGGCGTCGTCTGCCAGGCCCCCGGCTCACCCGGGCCCCCATCACCGTCCGCCTCGTCGATCACCGCCCCGAGCGAGCGCAGGGCCGCCGCCATCAGCCGCGTGTCCCTGGCCCGCAGCGGATTGCTGATCACGGTCGGCCCGCTGGCCAGCGCGGCCAGGACCAGCGCGCGGTTGGTCATCGACTTCGAGCCCGGCGGCCGCACCCGGGCGCGCACCGGCCCGCCCGCCGCGGGCGCCGTCCAGTCGGCGGCTGCGCCGCCCGCGGCGGCCGCCGCCTGGTCCGGGACCGCCCCGGTCGCGGCGGCCGCCGCGACGTCCGGGACCGCCCCGCTGGCCGGCTTCGCGCCTGGTTGCATGCTGCGAGCGTACTGGCCGTCGGCGGCCCGGCGTAGCCGCACGTCGCCGCGCCGGCGGGGGGAGCGCGGACGGTTTAGCGGAGCCCGCCGCCGGAAAGCTCCGTGATCATGAAGTCCGAACCGGTTGGCCCGTCGAGGTTTGGCAAGCCCGGATGTTGGCTATTAACTGGCAATCTCTGCTCCCGCCGTCGCGGGAGCGCACAACTGGGACGCCAGACCCGGCGACTCCCGGAGTGGTCAAGGTGAGGACATGTGTGGCCGGTATGCGTCCGCTCGTAGGCGGATAGAACTCCTCGAGGAGTTCCGCGTCGAGCGCGACCGTGTCCCCGAGCCGCTCCAGCCCGACTACAACGTCGCGCCGACCAAGCGCGTCTACGCGGTCGTCACCCGTGACGCCCGGCCCTCTGAGGACGCCGAGGACGCCGCCGAGCCGGCCCGCAGCGGGGCGGATGTCCCGTCAGGCGTCGCGCGCGAACTGCGCGTGGTCCGCTGGGGGCTGGTGCCGTTCTGGGCCAAGGATCCCAAGATCGGCAGCCGCCTGATCAACGCGCGGGCCGAGACGGTGGCGTCCAAGCCCGCGTTCCGGCACGCGTTCAAGCGCAACCGGTGCCTGCTGCCCGCGGACGGCTACTACGAATGGCAGCGGCCGGACGGCGGCAGCGACGACGCGCCGGGCGGCAAGGGCGGGGGAGCCGGGCCGGGCGGGGCCAAGCAGCCGTACTACATCACCCGCGGTGACGGCAGCCCGCTGGCCTTCGCCGGCCTGTACGAGCTGTGGCGGGATCCCGAACTGCCGGACGATCACGAACGGGCGTGGCTGTGGACCGCCACGATCATCACCACGAGCGCGCCGGACGACCTGGGCCGGATTCACGACCGGATGCCGATGGTGATCGAGCCGGACCACTGGGCGGACTGGCTCGACCCAGCGGCCAGCGACCCGGCCGACCTGGTGGCGCTGCTGGCCCCGGCGGCCGCAGACGGGCTCATCTCGTATCCGGTGTCGACGACCGTCAACGCGGTCCGGAACAACGGCCCGGAGCTCATCGAGCGCATCGAGCCGGCCCCGGGTGGCCAGGACGTCGCCCCGGGCGCACCCGCCCGCTCCTCGAGATCCCGGAGCGCGGCATCCCACGGAACCTCTGGCGGTGTTCCCGACAAGCTGCAGTAGCGCCAGAGCTGAACTGGCCGGGCAGCAAGGACACCGATCGGCGCTGCCGACCCTATGCGGATAGAGGAGGTTAGGCATCAGATGGATACCGCCACCGCTCGCAAGCGCCTGGAAGAGATCCGCTCGGAGCTCGACAGGTCCATCTCGGTGCTCAAGGGGGAGCAGCCGCAAGACGAGCGAATCCTGGAGTATCCGCAGGATCCCGCCGACGCTGGAGCGAACCTGTCCGAGTCGGAGCGGACCGAGGCGATTCTCGCGGTAGCCAAGATGCAGCGCTCCGCGGTGCTCAACGCTCTGCGCCGCATCGAGCTTGGCACCTATGGCACCTGCGTCGACTGCGGTGCGGCGGTTCCGGAAGGCCGGCTCGAGGCCAAGCCGGAGGCGGCACGCTGCGTGACATGCCAGGCTAAATCGGACCGGTTGCGGCGCTGAGTGCGCCGCTGGAATGAAGCCACGACGGAGCGTGTTGCAACGCCTGTGCCCATCGCAATCTGCCCGCCGCGCGACCACGTTCCGATGGTGAATGACGCCTCAGGGGTGATGGGGCGCGAGCCCGGCGAGCCCGGCGTTGTATCCTCCGGCCGAGACCCTTGGCAGGGCGGCACGTGGTCGAGCGGCCGTCTGCAGCCATCGGCCCTGGAGGAGGTGAGTCCGGTCCCGGAGACACTCGAGGAGCGCAGCGAGCGCTTTGAGCAGGATGTCTTGCCGTACCTGGATCAGCTGTACGCGGCGGGAATGCGGATGACCCGCAACCCGGCCGATGCTGAGGACCTGGTGCAGGAGACGTTCGCCAAGGCCTACGCGTCCTTCCACCAGTTCCAGGCCGGCACGAACCTCAAGGCGTGGCTGTTCCGGATTCTCACCAACACGTTCATCAACAGCTACCGCAAGCGGCAGCGCGAGCCGCAGCGCGCCGGCAACGAGGAAATCGAGGACTGGCAGCTGGCCCGGGCCGCCTCGCACAGCTCGGCCGGGCTGAAGTCAGCCGAGGCCGAGGCGCTGGAGCGGCTCCCCGACTCCGACGTCAAGGAAGCGCTGCAAGCTCTCCCCGAGGAGTTCCGCATCGCGGTCTACCTGGCTGACGTCGAGGGCTTCGCCTACAAGGAGATCGCCGAGATCATGGGGACCCCGATCGGGACCGTGATGTCGCGCCTACACCGCGGGCGTCGGCAGCTCCGCGAGATGCTCCAGGACTATGCGGCCAAAGAGGGCCTGGTCCGGGCGGCGTCGACCGCCCCCGCCGAGGCGTCATCATCGGGTGACGAGCCCGGGAAGGACGCGGAATGAGTTGCGGCAAGCCGCATGAGGTGCCTTGTAGCGAGGTGCTGGACCGCTTGGCGTCCTACCTCGACCACGAGATCGAGGCCAAGGGATACGACCAGATTCGCCAGCACCTCGACGAGTGCGGCCCGTGCCTGCGCGAGTACGGCCTGGAAGAAGCCGTGAAGCGGCTGGTGCAGAAGTGCTGCGGCGCCGAGCCCGCGCCCAGCGGGCTGCGCACCAAGGTGCTGGTCCGGATCCAGACCATCCGGGCCGAGCTCGAGGTCACCGAGTTCCGCGCGGACTAATCGCCCTCCTGGAGTAGGCTGCCCGGGTGTTCGGGCGGACAGCACAGTGATCGAGTCGGTCCTGGTCGCTAACCGGGGCGAGATCGCGCGCCGGGTCATCCGGACCGCCCGGCAGATGGGAATCCGGGCCATCGCCGTCTACTCCGAGGCGGACGGCGGCCTGCCCTACGTCCGCGAGGCCGACGAGGCGGTGCTGATCGGCGCAGCCCCGGCGGCGCGCAGCTACCTCGATGCCCGCGCCGTGCTTGGGGCGGCACGACACACCGGGGCCGCTGCGATCCACCCCGGCTACGGATTCCTGGCGGAGAACGCCGAGTTCGCGGCGGAGGTGATCGACGCGGGCCTGACCTGGGTCGGCCCTCCGCCGGCGGCGATCGAGCAGGTGGGCGACAAGATCAACGCCAGGAACTTCATGGAGCAGGCGGGCGTCCCGGTCGCCGTCGGCAGCCGGGAGCCGGTGACCGACGTGGCCGCCGCGATCGCCGAGGCCCGGCGGATCGGCTACCCGGTGATGATCAAGGCAGCGGCCGGGGGCGGCGGCATCGGGATGAGCGCCACGGCGAACGAGGCCGAGCTGCGCGCAGGCTTCGAGACCGCCCGCTCCCGGGCGGAGCGGTTTTTCGGCAACGCGGACATCCTGCTGGAACGTTTTATCGAGCGGGCCCGCCACGTCGAGGTGCAGATTCTCGGCCTGAACGACTCCCGGGTGCTGGCGCTCGGCGAGCGGGACTGCTCGGTACAGCGGCGGCATCAGAAGATCGCCGAGGAGACCCCGTCGCCCGGGGTCACGCCTGAGCTCCGGGCCCGGATGCTGGCCGCCGCGATCCGGGCCGGCGAGGCGGTCGGCTACCGCGGCGCGGGCACCGTCGAGTGCCTGGTGGATCCCGAGCGCCAGGACTTCGTGTTCCTGGAGATGAACGCCAGGATTCAGGTGGAGCACCCGATCACCGAGATGGTCACCGGCATCGACCTCGTGGAGCAGCAGCTGCTGATCGCCGGCGGCGGCGACGTGAGCTTCGCGCCGTCGTCCGTCCGGAACGCGGGACACGCGGTAGAGCTGCGCGTGTACGCGGAGGACCCGCGCCGGTTCCTGCCCAGCCCCGGCGTGATCACCGAATGGGCCGAGCCGTCCGGTCCCGGCGTCCGCGTTGACGCGGGATACGAGTCCGGAAACGAGGTGACGCCGTTCTACGACCCGCTGCTGGCCAAGCTGTGCGTGCACGGGGCCAGCCGGGCCGAGGCGCTGCGCCGCGCCCGCGCCGCCGTGGACGACTTCCGCATCAGCGGGCCCCGGACCAACCTGGAGTTCCACGCCGAGCTGCTGGACAGCGACGAGTTCGCCAGCGGCCGCTACGACACCTCCGTGGTCGCCCGGCTGCGGTCCTGACCGGCGCAGACGGCATAATGAACCTGCCTGGGGCTGTGATCGCCAGGGCGCTGACCCGAGGAGGTACGCGTGACCGAAGTCCGCGCGGAGATGGTGGCGAACGTGTGGCAGGTCGTGGCGTCTGAGGGTGATTCCGTGGCCGACGGCGACACGCTGGTCATCCTGGAATCGATGAAGATGGAGATTCCGGTCATGGCCGAGGGCGCCGGCACCGTCACCAAGCTGGCCGTGGCCGAGGGCGACGTGGTCCAGGAGGGCGACCTGATCGCGGTCATCGAGTAACTCCCGGGCCCGGCGGCTCAGACCCCGGTGGTGGAGCGCGGGTAGGAGTCTGCCGGGTCGGTGGCCACATTGACCAGATACGGGACGCTGGAGTCGAACGCGCGGCGCAAGGCGGGCCCGATCTCGGCCGGCCGCGTCACCAGCTCGCCGGCCCCGCCGAGCGCGGTGACTACCTGGTCGTAGCGGCACTGCGGCTGCAGGTCGGCCGCGACGTCGTAGCCGTACAGCGCGCGCATGGGGTACTTCTCCAGGCCCCAGATGCCGTTGTTGCCGCAGATCATGACGACCGGCAGCCGGTGCCTGACCAAGGTGTCCGCGTCCATCAGCGAGAACCCGG
>Ga0335078_10018433_pt1 | contig 10379 bp, 6 predicted proteins | sample Lox_Sample_32_FD_206711 | JGI IMG/M metagenome (GOLD analysis project Ga0335078, IMG submission 206711) | Soil microbial communities from Loxahatchee National Wildlife Refuge, Florida, United States - Lox_Sample_3.2 | ecosystem: Environmental > Terrestrial > Soil > Wetlands | place: USA: Florida...
ACGCTCTGGTTACGACCTGGTCTTATGCAATTTGGTTTTGTGCTCGATAGCATCAGAGAATGAAGTCGAACAAGTAATGCACAGACTTAGAACCTTGACTTCTTACAGTGGTCACGTCATCATCGGCCTCTGCAACCCGCTTGCAGATGAAGTGAAGACAAGCCCAAGCCAAACAAGAAACACCCCGCACGAAAACAACTATCACAGTCACTACGCAATTGCAGAAACCACACCTAAGTCCAACCAACGAATAGACTGGCACCGCCCAATCAACTGGTACATGCATATAGCCCACAAAGCAGGTTTGGAAATAGAACAAACCATCGAAGTGCCTAGCGTAGACATTGAAAGAGTCTCGCCTAGCAGCGACCAAATCCTTCTCATCCTTCACCCTGTCCAGGAAGCTAAGCAAGCCAAAACCGTTTCACTATTGATCAAGGCCAGCGCAATGGAATGGCAGACCATAGAAAAACAAGTCAAACACATAGTCTCACAACTTGAAGGACCACAACAATTCGTTGAGAGAATCCTTGTAACCGACAGTACGACAGAAGGCTTCGCACGCCAATATGCAACGGCAAACTTGGAGAGATTCCAACAAGGGCTGAATAACCTCATAAATGAACACGTAATAGACCGTGTGGTCTTCGCACCCAAAAATGAAACTGAAATCAAACGGATCTACCAAAAATGGTTCGGAGTCGAATGCTCAAAACCCCGCGCCAGAAACGGTCAGCCAACCTACATGATGCTCTATGGACTTGAGCAATGCAAAGGCGATTATGTCCTGCAAACTGACAGCGACTGCATCTTCTTTCGGCAATCACGCAACCACGACTACCTCCGCGATATGACAAACCTCTTCGAAGCAGACCAAAAAGCAGTAACAGTGGCATTGCCGATTCCATACGAAGTAACGCAGCCTTATGCCGGACAAGATCTGAGCGGCAAGCCATTCAGGGTCGAAGTTAGATGCTGCCTCCTGAACATGTCCAAGCTAAAGTCAATACTGCCTATGTGGAACGAAATGCAAGACAACCAGCTGAGATTTCCGTGGCACCGCAGCCTGGACCGAGCAATAAACGAAGGGAAAGCAGTCTCGTATCGCGGTGGAAACCCACAGACATGCTTCGTCCACATTCCCAACTTCAGAAAAACCGACATCAACGACTGGATGAATGTCCTCGACGCAGCAGAAGCAGGAACCATAATTCCAGAGCAGCGGAACAAAGTGCAACTAGTTGGAGAAGCGGCTGACTGGCTGGGCAAAAGAAACGAACAGATGATTATACTCCTGCGCGGAAAAGACGTTCCCATTTCCAAGGTACGCCGCTGCATCACATCCTTGAATGCTCAATCCTTCAAAAAATGGGCAGCAATCATGATAGACGCCAACAGCCAAAACGGCATTGAAGAACTGTTCAAGCACGTGATAAAGCAGGAAGTTGGCAGCAAAGTCACTTTCGTCCGCAATCACATTCCAATGAGCCCCATGGAAAACATCGACTACGTCACCAGCAGCATTTGCACAAACCCGAACTCAATTATCATCCACCTGGACCTAGATGACGCCCTCATCGGAACAGATGCCTTAGCCAAAGTCAAAGAAGCCTACGACAACGGAGCAGACGTCACAGTCGGATCAATGCTGCGAACAGACAAACAAGCAGACTACACCGTGAACTTTGACAACCCGCGAGAAAAAAGAGGCGGAAACGTCTGGCAACACATCAGAACATACCGCAAATACCTTTACGACCAGGTGCCCAAGGACTACTTCCAAATCGACGGCGAATGGGTCAAACACAGCGAAGACTGGGCATTCATGATCCCGATTATCGAGCTTGCGAAAAACCCTGTGCACATCAAAGACAAGATCTACTTCTACGAACCATCCGAAGACAAACCAAACAGAGACATTCTGGAAAGAGAAACTATCATCGCAAAAATAATCTCAAAACCGTCCTTGGGGGCGAAAGATTGAGCAGAAAAATCATTATTTCCATTATTGGCGATACTCACGTGGAGATTGGCGGAGCGAAGTGGAACATAGCTGAAGAAGTCGGCGAAAAACTAACAGCTGCAGGATACCGTATAATGACTGGAGGCCTTGGGGACCTCCCCCAAGCAATAGCCAAAGGCGCTAGGAAATCACCCAACTATATGGATGGCACTTTAATCGCCATCCTCCCTGGCTTTGACCCATCGACATCTGAAGATTACGCCGACATCGTAATCGCAACTGGTCTCGACGAAGCAAGAAACCTGATTGTTGCAAACAGCGATGCCGTCATAGCAATCGGAGGGGGGGCCGGAACCCTTGCTGAAATCGCCTTCGCGTGGTCCCTCAAGCGGCTCATATTGGCTTTCGATCTTCCAGGCTGGAGCAAGACGTTGGCCGATAAAAGAGTAGACGAAAGAGTCAGGTATCCAGAAATCCCCGAAGACAGAATCTTCAGGGTAACGACCGTCGACGAGGCTCTAAGCAAGCTTGATCAGTACCTCCAGAAATATGGCAAGCGCCACAGCCAAATTCAGGTCCGAAAGAACCGAAGCTGATGAAACTTGACCTCACAAAAGCCTTCGCTTCCATATCTTGAAATGCATTTGACAGACCACTGCAACCTAAACTGCAAAGGCTGCGCCCACTTCGCCCCGATAGCAGAAAAATGGTTCGCAGACCCAGTTGAACATGAACGAGACATGGAACGGCTAAGCCAGCTGGTCGCTGGCATTAAGACTATTCGACTAATGGGCGGCGAACCCCTTCTCCACCCAAAAATCGAGCCTTTTCTTGTCTCAACACGAGAAAAATTCCCGGAGGCAAACATTCGATTAGTCACCAACGGACTTCTATTGCAGAAAATGAAAACGACCTTCTGGAGCGCCTGCAAAGCCAACAACATATCGTCATCGAGATAACGCTTTATCCGCCAATGGAAAACAAGAGAGAAGAACTTGCATCCTTAGCCGCTAAGAAAGGAGTCGAAGCCCGGTTCCACGAGAAGACCTCATTTACCAAATTCATTAACTTGAAGGGCGACTCCAAGCTTAAGGAAGGGTTCCAGCATTGCCGAGAACGAATGGTTTGTCCAATGCTGAAGCAAGGGACAATCTACTATTGCTTCCTCCCTGCCGTAATTAACGCGTTTGACAAACACTTTGGTGAAGCTGTGCCAAGCTCAGGATTCGTAAGAATACACGAAATGGACATAACCGGGCTCAAGCTATCTAAAATGCTAAGCGCGCCCTCGCAAACGTGCAAATACTGCACAGGTGGATGGGCCAAACTTCCAAGTAGTCCGTGGAGACTGTCGAAACGAAAAATAACCGAGTGGATCGCGGTATAGAAAGCTATCTTTTCGATAAAATTTAATTTTTCTTTGAATTTTGAAAATTTTTAAAGCTCAAATACGGCTCAATTTGACCAAATCTAGAATAATTGTACTTTCCACCTTTTTCTGTTCCGAGGATTATACAAGAGCATATGCAGTGGTAGCCGGGAAGAGACCAACGGCTTTCGGTACCTAAAACTTATATGGCGGAATGAGAAAAAGTACTGTTTTTCTCTCTTGTGTATTAGAAAGTCGCCTCTCTGGGGTAGAATTTATCCTATTTCATCTTCCCTTTTTTTAGCAAATGTTTCTTCCGAAAAAAAGTCGAGTTGGAAATAGGAAACTCTCCTCTTCTTAGAATCAAATTTCTAACACCGTTAAGGCGAAAACTTTTTCATATTAGTTATACTAAGCTTTCTAAGCTAACGGGTGAAAGTTTGGCTGAAGGAGCTCCGTACATTAGCTCAAACGTATTTGAGGCAAATTTTTCATTTAACAAATCAATTGAAGGTTTCGATTTTTATCGAGTCGAAGGGCTTGGAGTCGGGGCTAATAAATTCAGGGCATTGGGCAAAGTAATCGCCTATTTAACTGAACGCCAGAAAGTGCCTTTTGCTTCTTACACTCCTTCTCCTAAAGATAGTTACGTTGTAGGCTCACTTCACGGGCAGCCTCAGGCAAAGAAGTTTGAAGTAGATGGTTTATCTGTTACTTACGTCGGGCAGGATGCAATTCTTCCAACACCTGCTGGCATGAGAGCGCTAACTGAGTTACTGAACAAATCTAAGGCAAGGGAACTTAGGCAGTTGCTCTGGTCTCCTGGAGGGCATACTTTCTATCCTAAGCAAGGCAGGAACCTAAACATCGATGACTGGTACAAAGGATGCAACCTTGTCATGTTTAGAGGTCCTTTCTTTAGGTATGATGTACTTTCGAATGGAAGAATCGCTGTTACTTTAGACAGCTCGACTCATTATATTAGTGCTGAACCATTCTCAACCGAGGTCCGCAGGAAACGGGGACTTGATTGGTTTGCCAAGGAACTTGAAAAAGAACGCCAGTTTATGTACGCCCACAACAGGGAGTTCAAAGGTATACACTTCTTTTATGACCTTTACAAGAATGATGTTACCATTGATGGGTTTGACGAGCGACCTATATCTGAGATTTTGCTTCCTCAGCCTGCTATTGTAAATGGCATCGAATGTAAGAATGTTGCAGACTATTTGAAAGCTAAATACAACAGGCATCCAGATATACGAAGGCTCGATAGCTCCCTACCCGGATTAAAAGGTGGCAATTACACCTATTCACCACAGTTTCTCTATAGGACAATAACGCAGGAACAAGTTCCCAATAGAATCCTTAACGATCTAACATATTTTATAGACAGACGCCCACGCGCTCAACGGGATAACCAACGACCAGCCACATTAAGATGGGAGAAGACAAACGAATATTTCCTCAAGTACAACTTTCAGTATGTGAGCGTAGGGCCACTTACACTCAAAATGAATGGTCCATTGAAGTTCCCAATCACTAATCACTTTGATAAGCCCAAGTTACGTGCGAAGGGGAACGCTCCCATTAAGCCTGAAAACATATCCAAGGAATTGTCCAACGGACTCTACTCTTCTCCAAGGATAACAAGGGTTTATTTGTACTCGGTCATGAATCCCGAAATTACCAAGCTATTCTATGAAACTCTAGTTAATTATGCGAAATCAGCATATAACGTAACACTACCCGCCCAAGCAATTCCTTTGGAGAGAGACCTCCTTAGGATGAGAAACCAGCTTGAAAACTCTGTCTCTGTTCAGGGCATTAAAGGTTCTTTCTGCATAGCATTGATACCTACAGGGTCAGATTTGCATGATGAAGTAACAAACATTTGTGGTTCGCTTTCCGTTTCTTCAAAATGTGTAACTATTAATGTTGTGGAGAAAGTTTGCCTCGAGGGTGCAAAATCGTATCTTAAAGATACCGTGGCTTCACTTATCGCTAGGGCAGGCGGAGTACCTTGGATACTTCATGACAAACTACACTACGGATGCTATGTCGCCACTGACGTTGGACGCAGCAGATCCGAGTATTGGGCGATGAGCATAGTTTACGACCAAGAAGGCAAGTTCGCGGTTGAACAAGGGCAACTGATGACGGGAGAAGATTTAGACGAACAGAGCATAAAAAAGCTTGTTGCTGAAGCACTGCAATATGCGCCTGATAGTGACACTATCATATACTTGCGGGATGGAGAGGCTTATGAAAAAGAAAGGGAGTTCTTTGCAAAAGTGATTGAAGGGCTTCCCTATTCCAAGGCAGCTATTGTTTCGATAAAAGGTACTGTGCCCTTTAGGATTTACCGAACACTGAATCAAAAAGTGGTGAAACCGCTATCAGGCGACTACTATTTCTTGGACGAAAAGTATGCAGCTCTTTGTGCAGCGGGGGGAGAAATCTACGAGCATGGAACCCCAAAGCCTATTGTTGCTGAGGTGATTCCCATCAAGGGATTATTCGATATGAAACTTGTTTTGGAAGACGTTTTTAGGCTTTGTTTCCTCAATTGGGGATCTCCGGGTAGAAGCTACTCTGTTCCGGCACCCGTGCGGATGGCTCATGAATTAGCCTCTGAATTGAGTTCAGGCATCCGACGATATGGATCGCCCTTTTAGAGCATTTAATAAAATGTCTGTCGTCCTATCTAAAGAAGTAGATATCAGCTCTGGGCTAGTTTCATCGATTAGCGTCCAACATGAGAAAAACAAAGTTGGTAGATCCTTAGGCGGCGAATCCTCCAGGGCTTTTGATGCTTTCTTTGCTTCTGAGCAAACTTGTTTGCCTACCTTGGGAATATTATGTGCGAATTCCTTCGTGGACTGAGCTAAATCGCTAGTTACGCAGGCTATTTCTTCGTCTTCCCATGAATTGTTGAACCTTAGGTTTGCAACATTCCTGATTTCGTTTGCTGCATCATTTAGTTGCAACTCGTCTAAGATGTTAGCCATGCATTCTATTCTGAATTCGTTTGCTGGGTACCAATCGCTGATCTCTCGTGGAAACTGTGCCCAAAGTTTGTTTATGAACGCGTGCGGATATGAAGGTCCGATTATGTAGGTTGCTAGCGAATCGCATAGTGCTTCTTCAATCTTGTTTTCGGCTATTTCGCGGTCTATTCCGTTCATTTCGCTGGCATGCGCTCCGTAGATTGAATCAACCGCATGACTAGAACTGAGCCAGCAGTGGCATAGTTCATGCAGGGCTAGGGGCCAAAAAACTGGTGGGTCCGACGAGTCAACTGATATTAAATAATACTCTTTATTCAGCCTTAACGAGAGTTTTTTGTAGTATTGAAATGATCCTGTAGAGTAATATGAGTCACCTAATAGTAGCAATGGTTGGGAGTGGAGGTTAAATTCTGCCGCGTAATTAGCGATGAAACTGTTCAGTGCAGTCCATCTTTTGTCTTGGCTTCTCTTCTGCGCTAGTTCGAATCTACTATAGAACGTTAGTAACCAGTTGAGCGCAGTATCGCATAGCCAAAGGCTAGTTATTCTGACAATCTCTGAATTTGTTGAGGTTGCACGTGCCAAATAAGTATTCAGTTTGTCGATTACATCATGACCATGCTCTACAAAGGAGTTAAGTGGGCTTTGAACTGAGAGTTGTTCTATTTCTGTATTTAGAGATGAAATTCTATATTCAAGAATTCTCGGGAACGCTTTGTCTACCGAAGTGAGGCTGATATCTCTTCAACGCTCCGCGATGTCATATTCATTACTGCTTGGGAGACCCTTTCAAGGAGTGTTGTAGTTGACGCGCTTGCTCTGCACATTTCGAGTTCTTTCTTGGCTGCCTCTATGTTGGCTTTAAGCTGCGATGGAGCTTGCCCGGTTGATTTTTCTAATGATTCGACAACCCTTAGCATGAAAAGGTCTGTTGTTTTCATTTTCATCTTCGTTTGACTGATAATAGCGTTATTTAGCAAAGAAAGAAGCTCGGTTCCTTTTTCGCATTTTTCACGCAAGTCTTGCTTAGATATTTTATTCTTGGATGCCAACTCAAAAGCGTATAAAATATCAGTGGAAATTGAGACAATGTCCATACCTTTCATTGATTCTTTAGAGAGCATCCATACACTAGCCATAGAAAGTCCCATTTTGGCATTCTTCTTATAAGAGTGAAAATACTTAAATGTATTTCTTCTTGTCTTCTCAGTAAAACCTATTAACATAACATTTGTCAACCTGACACCTTATTCTTTTACTATGAATAATAAAAAAAAAGTAGCGCTCGACATTGGCTGTTTCTTAGTGTGCAGACATTTACTCTTCCTACACTAAAGTTATCTATAGAAATGAACTATACTAAGTTGTTACTGTGGCTTAATTAACTGCAGGAAGATGACAAATTGAAACCCCAATCGTATGAGATAAAACAGCTGATTGACATGTATTTAGAAAAAGGTCTCCTTCTGCCTGAGATGCAGCGCCGTTACGTTTGGACCTCCACCCAAGTAAGGGATCTAATGGATACAGTATATCATGACTATCCTTCTGGTTCTATTCTTTTATGGAAGACGGATCAGCTTCCAGAAACGCGAACTTCAGCTGTCCAAGGAGAAAAGGAGGATACTGTTCGTGATAAACTTCTTCTTCTAGATGGTCAACAAAGGATAACAGCTCTCGCAACGATAATGACTGGTCACCCCATCAGAGGAAAAGACGGAGCACTGACACACATCGACTTGTATTTCAACGTTGATCACCCGGAAAAATGTTGCACTGACGAATCTGAGATAGAAAGTGAAGAATACCAAAGTCAATTCTTTCAAGTAAAAAATAGAGCGATAGAAAATCAGCCTACATGGATATCAGTGACTAAACTATTCACGAAGGGAGTTGGCGAAATCCTCAAGGATTTGAGAGTAAATTATGACGATCCCAGATTCGAGCTTATCAACCAGAGATTAAACCACCTTTACAATACTCAGAAGAACTATGTTTATCCAGTCCAAATTCTTCCTAAAGAATTATCTTATGCCGAAGCAACGAGGGTTTTTGTCAGAGTTAATTCGATGGGAACGAGGCTATCAAAATCCGACCTCGCCCTGGCTCAGGTGACTTCAAGATGGTCTGGCTCTATGAAGTTGTTTGAGGATTTTGTTGACAAATGTAGTAAATCTAGCTTTTTCATTGATGAAGGTTTCCTGATGCGCTGTATGATGGCAATAGCCACTGGGCAATGCAAGTTCGAACGAACAGCTAGAACTCCGATTGAGGATATTCAAGATGCATGGGAAAAAACCAAAGAAGGATTCGAGTTCGTAGTAAATTTCACAAAACAAAATGCCAAAATATCTAGCTCGAACATTATTCCTTCATCCTATTTGTTTATCCCCTTGCTGGCTTATGCCGTTAGAAACGAAATGCGTTTTGGAAAAGAAGAGCGCAGTTTTATCCGTTGGTTTTACGCAGCGAGCATGTGGGGAAGGTATAGCGGTGCCTCAGAGACTGCACTAGACCAAGATTTGAACGCAATGCTTGAAGAAAAACCTGCAGAAGCTCTTTTGAAGAACCTTTTGCATCAAGTCGGAAGATTAGAGGTTAAAGAGGACGACTTGTTAGGAAAAGGCATAAGCAGTCCCTTTTTTATGATGACCTACGTACTGGCTGTGAATAATGAAGCAAAGGATTGGGGAACAGGACTTGCACTGAACCTGACCAACATTGGTGAAGAGCATAAAATTGAGCACGACCACATTTTCCCTAGGTCAAAGCTGACGACCTTTCTGAAGCAGAAGTATGAGGACGAGGAAACAATAAAGAAGCTAGTAAATGATATGGCAAACATAGCCTTCCTTTCAAGAAGGGAGAATCCCAGCAAATCCAGCAGACAACCAAATGAATACCTTAGGGCAATCAAGCAGAGAATAGGAGTAGACGCTCTTACAGCACAATCAATTCCGTTGGAAGAAGAACTTTGGAACATGGACAGATACGAGGATTTCCTAGCAGCAAGAAGAAAGCTGATTGTTGCTGGAATAAACAGAATAATGGAACAACTTCTTACTGAGCCTTCCACAACGCAAACTATTATCACCTTATTTTCTGAATCTAAAAAGGAGGAAATGCGCCATATCCAACTTGAAAACCGTGTTCACGAGCTAAGTGATGAAATTCAGACTCTTCTGGGAGCTTGCAATAATATATGCAGCTCAAAATCCAAGGAAGTCCCTTTTAAGCTCACGAGCACAATGATGCAGGAAATCGCAAACATAGGAAAAGTTGCGACGACACAACCAACTCTTGAGGACCTGTTAAGCTCGCTATTCAAGATTATTTACGAGGGCTCTGGGAATCTTGTCAGAATACCCGATTCATTGAAGACGGAAGACTTCATTGGATTTACCATCAAACACCTTAGGAATTCCATGCAACATGATCTAGAGCATGGGCACGACGAAAAAGAAATCATAGCCAAGAAAATCCGAGTTGCGAGAATCTATGAGAAATATGTCGGAAAGACAACAATCGATATTTTTGAGCCTCAAGATTTTCCTAAATTGCAAGTAAAGCTTCTTGAAGAACTGAAGGTATTTCTGGATTCAATGAAGCAATATTGCTCTAGTCTTTAGAAAAATCATCTCCTATAAAGGAGAAATTATAAGTTCGAGGCTTTTTTGCATCAGTTCATGGTTTTAATGTAACGCAGTTGCCGCAGCACGAACTGCAATAGAAAAAGACAACCTGTATGTCATTGGAGGGCGCTAGGGCAGCAAAACAAGAGTAAGGTTTGCATCGGACTATATTCCGTAGTAGCTCTTGAGGCGCCGGCAAACGAAAGTTTCTGCGGGAACTGGAGGAAATAAGAAACGTTGAGGAAAGCTCCAAACCAGACAAGTCTCAACTAGACAAAGCGTAATCTACGCCTATTTCAGTTCAGAAACCCGTTTTTCGTAGGATTCATAGGGGTCTTCACAGTCGGTTAAAATTAAAGTCTTGTCTTTTACAGTAGGGGTAGCATAGGAGACTACCGTTATTT
>Ga0335078_10018434_pt1 | contig 10379 bp, 7 predicted proteins | sample Lox_Sample_32_FD_206711 | JGI IMG/M metagenome (GOLD analysis project Ga0335078, IMG submission 206711) | Soil microbial communities from Loxahatchee National Wildlife Refuge, Florida, United States - Lox_Sample_3.2 | ecosystem: Environmental > Terrestrial > Soil > Wetlands | place: USA: Florida...
ACTTCAGGTGTTGGCCGGCAAACTCCAGCAGGATTCCCCCATCAAACCACCGCTGGGCCGGATAATCGAACAAATACGGCAGGTGGTTGATGAAGGCAGAAATGCCGTCTCAGGTCTCCGTTCGTCATCGCGCGCCTCGCTGGGTCTTGAAAAAGCATTTCTGCACATGAGACAAGAATTCGATGTTCCGGATCAAGTTGAGTTTCGCGTCATTGTGGATGGCGAACCTCGTCCGTTGCACCCGATCCTGCGCGACGAAGTTTATCGAATCGGCCGGGAGGCCGTGGTCAATGCAGTCCGGCACTCGCAAGCCAAGGCAATCGACCTCGAAATTAAGTATGCGTCCAGGCAAATGCGAATCCGCGTTTCCGACAACGGGTGCGGGATTGATCCTCACGTTCTACAATCAGGGCGTGACGGACATTGGGGACTAAGCGGCATGCGCGAACGGGCGGAGAAAATTGGCGGTCGCTTCCGTATCTTGAGCCAGGTTTCGGGCGGGACCGAGGTGGAATTGTCGATTCCTGGTCACCTCGCGTTCGCCGACTCGTCTTCAAACTCGTTGTTAGCGTGGATCGCGCGGAAAACGGGTACAAGGCCGTGATTGTCCGATGAATGAATATGCCATCATTCCTTTAGGCAGCTGGTGTCAGTTTTTTGAATCCGCCAGCGCGCCAACATCGTAGAATCGCGTATGAGCGATGCGCTCATAAAAGTATTGAGTATCGATGATCACCCGTTGCTGCGCGAAGGGATCGCGGCAATGATCAATGGCGAGCCCGATATGTCGCTCGTGGCAGCCGTTTCGAACGGCAGGGAAGGAATAGAAGCGTTTCGCAGTCTTAAACCGGATGTCACGCTGATGGACCTTCGGCTTCCCGATCTGAGTGGCATTGATGTAATGATTGCGATCCTCACGGAGTTTCCCCGAGCTCGCATCATCGTACTGACAACTTACGAAGGCGATGTGCAGGTTCAGCGGGCCCTGGAAGCCGGAGCTCACGGCTATCTTCTGAAGAGCATGTCCCCCGAACATATGCTGGCCACCATCCGCTCCGTCCATTCAGGAAAGAAGAATGTCTCACCGGAAATCGCGGCCCGGCTGGCGGAGCATCTGGGCGATGAGGTCCTGAGCGACCGTGAAATAGAGGTTTTGCGCTATGTCGCGGAAGGTAACCGCAATAAAGAGGTCGGCAACCGGCTGCACATCTCAGAGGATACGGTCAAAGTCCATCTCAAGCACATAATGGGAAAACTCGGCGCCAATGATCGCACTCAAGCGGTAGCTATCGCGGTGCGACGCGGAATCATCCACATTTAGCCGATGAAGTTGCATCGCGATATAACAACGGCCCTATGCTGCTTCCCTGTAGTCAGCCGGCATGCCGAAATCCCGCTCTTGACAAACTTGCCCGTCCGCCGCTTCCTGGCATTGAATGCATAGCTGGGCCCACGGAATGGCCTTCAGCCTTTTGGGGGCGATCTCTTCCTCGCATTCACGGCAGAGACCGTATGTGCCATCATGAATCCGAACGATCGCCGCGCGAAGCTGCCGCGCCAACGCTGCGTTGCGGTCAAGGCTGTGCACTGCCAACTCTCTCTCGGCCGCCTGCATTGTCATGTCCACCGGGTCCGCCACTTGTTGGATTCGAATTGACTCTCGCGAACCCTCCGTTCGAATAGCATCCTTCAGTCGTGATTCCAATAGCTCTCGAATCGATTCAAGATTAGTTGGCATAATGTTTTCCTTCGCTTGACGAATTCCGATTTCTAGTTTGAGCAACTCTTATTCCAATTCGCGAAATTGTTTTCCAAGACTGTGTCTATTCAGATGGGCTTGCATTTGCTGCAGGCACAACGACTATGACCATCACAACAACAGAGACGGCCACACTCGCTCAGGGAAGCCGATTAACTTGGAGGGAGTTCATCGAGAGACTCAACTTCTTATGGTGCAGATACGTGCACAACGCAGCGACTTGGCCGGTGAGCGGCTACTATCGTTGCCGTGTTTGCCTCCGTCAGCACCCCGTGCCGTGGCAATCAACCAGTACACCGAGCTAGTCTGCTAGCCGGGAATGCCGTAATCTACGGCCAATCGACAGGTGAGTTCGACATTACGCCAAAGTAGTATGTCGTTGGTACACGTTGTGGGCTTACCGGCTGCGTCGCACGCCGCCGTACGCATCCAAAAATGAAAGAGGGCCGGACTTGCTGGCTCGTCCGGCCCCGTTTGAGAGGCGTGGAAATTGTCGCACTAACGTAACAAATTTTCGCTACTACTCTCTTGCCAATTCAGCGCACTGCCGGCATCGGGATTTGTGCATTCTCCGCTGACTGTGGCCCGCGTGATCCGTAGTCGGTGTTAGCGATCGCATGCCCGCCGAGAACCAAATCGTATGGCGCGTCGTATTTGTCCATGACACATTCCACGAAGACCATGGTCGAATGCGGAGAGTCCAGCACCACCTGCAATTCGTTGCCGGTAGTTACAACGTGAGTTTCTGCCTTCTTATCTCGACAGAAAACATTTGGCAACTCGGAATAGCGCCAGGTCGCGATATCGTTATAGCTGGCATCCTTGCCCAGGACGGCACGCTCTACCGTATATCCCTGGTTCTGGTTCACAAAAATCAGAGGTTTAAGATCATGTCGCATTACGGTCGAGATCTCCTGGACCGTCATCTGGAGAGAACCTTCGCCGGTCAGCAGGATGTGACGCCGTCCGGGGGTCGCGAGAATGGCTCCGAGCAGTGCGGGCGTTGCATAGCCGATAGAGCACCAAACATACGCCCCTGTGATGTAGGTACAGTTGTCCGGCAGCGTCAGTCGACCGAAACCTGCACTCGATGTTCCGTCTTCGACCACGATCACATCGCCAGGGCGCAGGAAATTCTGTATCGCCTTCCAATATTCGCCCTGAGTCAGGGGATCATTCGATGGAACGAAGGCCACCTGCTTCGGCGGGCGAGCCGGCTGTTTCTTTGTGATTATGCCTGAAGACGAGTCCACGATCGACTGCAAGAGCTCCCCAAGATAAACCCCCTGGAAGTTCTTATCTGCCGTATCGACGTAGGTGGAATTCAGGTGGATGGTCGAAGCGGGCAGTTTGTCACTGAAAAAACCCGTTGTCGATTCCACGCGCCGGTAGCCAACCGTCAACAGACAATCACTTCCTTCGATGGCCTCGCGCGTTGCCGGGGCGCTTGCAATACCTGCATACGTTCCAACAAACTGTGGAGAACTTTCAGGTACGGCCCCTTTGGCACAATTCAGTGTCGCGACGTTCATGTGAAATCGGTCGGCGAGTTCCATGATCTGGGGAGAGACGCCGAAGCGGATCGCATCGATATCCAGTAAAAGCGCGGGCGACTTGGCGGCACGTAATTTCTCCAGAATAATATCTGTGCAAGCTTTCAAGTTTTTCTGATCGCTGGGGAGCATTTCGAGTTGGATGGGACGCTCGGGCACGTCAATCTCGAGATAAGCGATGTCAGAGGGCAGTTCCAGGTAGACAGGAAGCTTTCGGCGCCACGCCGTGAGAATGAGCCGATCGATCTCATCGACCGCATTCTCCGGAGTCAGTCGCGCCTGGGCCTCCGTCACCTCGGCGAACATATGGGAGAAATTTCCTTTTTCACGATCGGCGAGAGTATGGTGCATCAGGTCTCCGCGCTGAACGGATCGCAGTGGGAGGGAGCCGGAAATCAGAATCACGGGAACATGCTCGCTGTATGCACCGGCGATGCCGTTGATCGCGCTGAGAGCTCCGACACCGTGCGTCACGATCATCGCGGCAATGCCGTTGATTCGCGCATAAGCATCCGCAGCGTAAGAGGCGTTGAGCTCGTTGCAATTCCCAATCCAGGCCGGCTCACCGCGTTCTTCAAGCTGTTGCATGAATTCGAGATTGTAATCACCCGGAACACCAAACAGGTGGCGAATACCGGCTTCCTGAAGACGACGAAGTAAAAACTCTCCGATAGGTTGTTTCATATCACTCCCCTCTCTTTCGCCTTTCGATGATTTGTGCAGGCTCGATCGCAGTTTCGGTCAGAACTTGGGCCTCTCACGCTGCCGGTTTAATGGCCGTGCGTTGGGCTGTCAACCCAGGCTCCGGCCCGTGATGGTCCACGATCAGCCGTGAACCCCGCTGCCCGGTCACATAGGTCCAGATCCATTGCAGGAAGACGGCCAGGCGGAGACTCGATGTCGCAAGGAATTGGAGGTGCACGGCCGCCCAAGTGAGCCACGCTCCGAGCCCGCTTACTTGGACTTTCCCGCTTTGCAATACCGCGAAGCCCTTGCCCACCACCGCCATGGTTCCCTTGTCGAAATAGCTGAAGCGGCCCGGAGGGCGAGTGCCCGTTACGCGGCTATGCAAAACTTTTGCCGCGTAGCGTCCCTGCTGCATCGCCACCTGGGCAACGCCCGCGAGCGGTTTGCCGTTTTCCTCGAGGTACGCCGTATCGCCGACCACGAAAATCTCGGGATGGCCGGGCACCGAGAGATCCTCTTGAACTCGCACCCGTCCGGCCCGGTCTGTCTCGGTCTTTAGCCAGCTTCCCGCCGGCGATGGCGCTACGCCCGCCGTCCAGATCACCGTCTTACTGTAAATGCGTTCGCCCGCCACCACAATACCGTCAGCGTCGATCTCATCGACGCTTTGCCCCAGCCGGACCTCGACGCCGAGATTCTCAAGCCGTTTCTTCGCAGCTTGAGAAAGATGCTCCGAGAAGGGGCCAAGAACCCGGGGCCCCCGATCGACGAGCACAATCCTGGCGGATGTAGGATCAATCCTTCGGAACTCTGACTTCATGGCGGTTCGGACCAGCACGGCCAGAGCGCCGGCCATCTCTACGCCGGTAGGACCACCGCCTACGAGAATGAAAGTGAGCAAGTCCCGGTGACGGCTTGGATCTTCTTCCGCTTCGGCCTGTTCGAACGCCTGCAAAATCTTGTTGCGGCTTGCCACGGCATCCGCAAGGCTCTTCATCCCCGGTGCGTGCTTCGCAAATTCGTTATGACCGAAGTAGCTGTGAGTGGCGCCCGTAGCCAGGACCAGGTAATCGTATGCAAGTGGCACGTTCTGGCGGTCCGCATTGCTGACAAAGATGCATTTGCGTTCTTTGTCGATTCCGGTCACTTCTCCCAGGATCACGGTCGTGTTCTTCTGCTTCCCAAGAATCGTACGGATTGGAGTCGCGATCTGGCTAGGCGTGAGCACTGCCGTCGCTACCTGGTAAAGCAGTGGTTGAAACAGATGATGATTGGTGCGGTCGATCACGACTACCTCCGCGGGCGTCTTACTGAGAGCCTTGGCGGCAGCTAGTCCGCCAAAGCCACCGCCGACGATGATGATTACTGGCTGAGCCATTGAGTCCTCAACTTTCTTTCTCTACAGGGCTTCTACAATCCCGGAGTGCGCCCCATCGCTTGCTCAAGTTCGGCCCAGGCTAGCAGGTAGCCTAGGCTCGCTTGCAGATAATCCGCTTGAGCCTTGTACGTCGCGGCCGTACTTTGGCGGCGATCCGACACCAAAACGACGCCCTGGCTCAATTGGTTTTGTGCCAAGCGTTCACTTTCCTGCCGCAGTTTCACAACTTGGTTTGCGACTTCGACCAGGCTCTTGGTCCGCTCGAGTTTGTTGTAGTCACGCTCGATGCTGACACCCACCTTATCCTTCAGCCGCTGCAAGTTTTCTTCGGCCTGCGCCAATTGCGCTTCGCGCTCGCGGACGTTCGCGCGTCTTTTGCCAAAGTCGAACACGTCATAGGTAAGACTGACTCCGAAGGTCCCGAAGTTCCGCGCAAGAAATGGAACGCCGTCCTGGTAGCTCTGACGCGCGAAAGCGGTGATGTCCGGAATATACTCCGACTTCGCCGCGGCCACCCCGGCCTTTGCTTTCCGGATTGCCTCCTCCGCGGCCGAGATCTCCGGGTTCTCCGACCATGCGGTCTGAAGATATTCCTGACGCGGACGCAGATCAAAACTCGATGGGACCGCCGGATCCAGATCGAGTTCAGTATCTAGCGGCAGACCCAATAGGTCGTTCAGTTCGGTGTTCAGGTCCGATAACTGGAGCTGCGCGGTTAACACGGATTGCTGGCTCTCTAGAAGACCTGCCTTGCCTTGGATGGCCGTCACGTTCAAAGCGCTGCCGTTGCGGACGTCATCTTCAGCTTCGCGCAGCCGCTCGGTAGAATAGGCGGTGTCCTGTTCGGCAGCTTGTTTTTGGAGGCGCGCGATCAGTATGCCGAAATAAAGCGTGTGTACCTGGAGGGCGATGTCCGTCTCAGCTTTTTTTAAGTCATCTCGAGAGCCCGACACCTCCGCGGCTGCAATCTGGTTGGCCGCATGGATCCGGATCAACTGTGTGAGAGGCTGGGAAAGCTGCGTGCCGCTCGAGTAGAGCGTCCCGGCGCCCTGCCCAAGGTTGAGGCTCTGAGCCGGAATAAGCGCACCTCCGACGATTCCAAAGGCTCCAGCGGGAATCGCTACGCCCTCAAGCTCGGTCACGTGCAAAATATTAGATTCGTTCTTGATCGATGGAAAGTAGCTTGCGCGTTGGCCGGCTTTCTTTTGCTCGCTCTCGTCGACTTTGAGCCTGGCAATCTTGAGGGCGTGATTCTGGTTGAGGGCGAGACTCACGGCTTCGTTCAAAGTGAGGTGTCGAATGTCCGCCGCGTGCTGCGGCGCCGCCGAGATCGCTGCTAATACAGCGATTGCGAACGTGCGGGAAAGTTCGTTGCGTTTCATTTCATTTTCCTCAAGTCCAAATAAGTGAATTTTGCGGGCCGCAGGAACACCATCAGGGCGAGATATGCGACAACCATCCAGCAAACCAGAATGAACCCGTCGGCGATCGCCAAAGTATAGGCCTGCGCCCCCACTTGTTGGGATAGGATACCGACGGCGCGGTACTGTGCCTCTTCGGGGCCCGTGGAACTTGAAAGCAGACCGCCGGTTAGAAGACGCAATCGTTCGTCGGTTAGCCACCCGGCTTGCACATGCAATCCGAGCAAGTTCGAATGAAATTTTTCCCGTACTGAAATAAAGCGCGTCATGAAGGCGACGCCGGCCTCTCCACCGAACAGCCGGATGAAGTGCATGAGCCCCGAAAATGTTGCTGCATTTGTGGCGCTGGTTAGAGCTCCCGCTTCCAGGCCTTCGAGAACGATAGAGCCTACTAAGCCGACGTACGCGCAACCAAAACCCGCAGCGATCAGAAGTTCCACGGCTTCAAAATTGTTTCCAGCCCACACCGAATCCACGCGGGCGCAGATCCAGCAGCCGATCGCAACGACGGTGAGGCCCACAGCCAAAGTCAGTCGAGAGGTGGTATAGAGAATCAAGATTGCTACCAACCACACGACGACAAACATAGGCAGCGCAACCCAAGCCAGCGCGTGTCCGGTTTCGATTGGGCGGTACCGCGGGATATTTCCCAGGAACCCTGGGATCAGAAACACCGTGGATAAGTGGACAAATTTAAATACGAATATCGATAAGGCGAGAATGATGATGTTTCGCCTGTTGAGGAACGATAAGTTCAGCGTGGGATTTGGCTGCAGCAAGCGCCTCAACCCAGACGCCAGTACCAGGAGCGTTCCGCCGGCCAACATCGCCACGACGACTCCGGAGTTCAGCCAGTCGAGACGCTCCCCCTGATCCAGTGCTCCGTACAAGAGGGCGAAGCCAACGCTGAAATATACGAACCCACGCCAACTTGGCGTTGAAGTGGGGAGAGGCCGCCGCGGAATGCCGTAATAGATGCAAGCCATCATTACCGGCGTTACCAGCGCCGCAGTCCAGAAGATCCAACGCCAGGAGAGGTGCTCGATATACCAGCCCTCCAGAAGCGACGCAACGTTGCTGACGAAAACTATGTCCGCTGCATAGGCTGCAATTCCGAAGATGATCAATCTCTTTGGAAGGGCCGTCAATACGAACGTCATCGTAAGCGAGTAGAACGTGCCGGAGGCGATTCCCGCGACGATTGTCATCGCCAGCATCGCCCAATAGCTCGTTGCAAACGGCAGCAAAGCAGATACAACGGTAAATATCGCCGCAGCCTGGAGAAGAATTCTGCGGGGACCGAACAGAGAACCGACAAAAACCACGAAGACGCCGCTGAACATGGTCGCCATGTTCAGCGCAGTTGGAATCCAAGAGGCTTCGTCGAAACCGAAACCGAGAGCGCCGCGAAGGTCTGGCAGGCCAATGCTGACCAGACGAGCGTTCAGCGTGGCGACCCCGGCGCCAAGAAAGACACCCAAAATGCCCACGTACGGGTTCGTGGAGGACTGGGGGCGGGCTGGGCCAGACGCCGGCGGAGCTACCGGCGGCCTGGCAGTACCTTCTGTTGCGGTCACTGATTCTCCCTCACTGGGCGGACTTTGTGTGCACGACTGCTATCACGGAAAGGCCCGGCCGTAACCGGTCAAGACCAGGCTGACGTGTATCGAGCACAATCTTTACGGGCAAACGCTGCACGACCTTCGTGAAATTACCCGTGGCGTTGTCCGGCGGCAGCAGCGCGAACTGCGACCCGCTGGCCGGAGCGACTTCATCGACCTTACCCCGGAACTTCACTCCGGGAAGCGCGTCTACGCGGATTTCGGCGGGATCGCCAGGCAGGAATTGCCGAATCTGGGTTTCTTTGAAATTCGCCTGAATCCACACGTCGCTCTGCACCAGCGAGATCACCTGGGTGCCAGGACTGACCAGTTGTCCGGCGCGCACCTTGCGTTCGCTGACAAATCCATCGCTGGGAGCGGTTATGCGCGTGTAATTCAGATTGACCTGTGCGAGTGCCAGGGAAGCCCTTTTCGAGTTCAGGTCTGCCCTCAGGACCAGCTCTTGTGAGTCCAGCACCGCGCGCTGCCGCTTCTGCGCTTCGAGCTCGGCTCTGGTGCTCGATAACTTTGCCTCGGCTCGCGTCAGATCCGCCTGACGGCTAGCCAATTGGGCCGCTGCTGTGGAAACATCAGCCTCGCGGCTTGCTAGTTGCGCGCGATAGCGCTGCTCGTCTGCTACCGCCTGCTCGAGTTTCTGGTGGGTCGTTGACTCGGTCGAAATCAGGGCCTCTTGCCGCCGCCGCTCCAGCAAGGTCCGCTCGACATCCGCTTTCGTTCCGTCGATTCCGCTTCGCGCATTTGTTATCGATGCCTGCGCCGCCTCAATGCCGGCCTGGGCTGCCTTGATGTCGGCCTCGGCTGCACGAATGTTTTCTCCAGCCTGAACTATGCGGGCATCCTGCAATTCCTTTTGCCGTTGATTGTTAATGATGGCATCCTGGCCCGCAGCTACCCCGGCCTCGGCCTGCTGTACTTGCGCGCGAAAATCATCATCTTGCAACTGGACCAGCAGTTGGCCGGATTTCACAGGCTGGTAGTCGGATACCAAGACGGTGGCAACGAGCCCCGCTACTTTGGTGCTTAGCGGTGTAAGATCCGCACGAACGTAGGCATCGTCAGTTTCTTGCGAGGCGCGCTCACTCCCCCATGAATTCCAATTACCGGCGATCAGAGATACAACTCCAGCCGCCAGTAAGAGAATGGTTGTCGGGACCAGCAACTGCTTCAACCGGCTCATCCAGCTGGGTCGTCTCTCGATAGAATCTTTGTCAGGCATTCTTAAGGTCCTCGGCGCAATCGATAGGCACCCGGGGGGCCACTCCCGAAAAGTATTGAATGCTAGCCGTTTAGGACCGAAATGGCGGTCCGCGCTGCCGCGCCGTCTGCTGAACTGTCGTCATTTTCTGAAGACGGGGTCGCGCGGTGAACACCGCAAGAATTGGCATTAGTGCTCGCGAACGGCGCAAAGATAACTCAGCTGGTTCAGCCTGCGACGGCTGCTTGCACGACTCGCAAGCCAGCCGCGGAATCTCCTTCCGGACGCGACGAAAGACCTTCCGCCACTCGCACCAGTCGTCGGATCGACCCTCTTGGCCGTCCTCGCTGGGTTTCGTTAGCAATTCCGAGTCGCTGCATTCTGGCTGTTAAGGTAGTTCTCGGCAGCCCCAGCTGTGCTGCCGCTCCATGCGGTCCACCCACTACCCAGCGGGTTTCACGAAGTGTTGCGACGATGTGCGCGCGCTCGGCATCGGCCAGCGTTTTTATGCTCACTGGCGCTCTCTGAGTCAAATGCTCTGTCGTGCGCCCGCTCAGGATAAGTCCCGTGGTCATGATGACGCCGCGCTCGATGACGTTTTGCAGCTCTCGGATATTACCCGGCCACTGATATCGTTTTAGAGTTGCCATCACCTCGTCGGGGATTGTGTCGATCAGCTTGCCTTGCTGCTGGGCGAACTTTTGAACAAAGTGCTCGGCCAGCAAGGGAATATCCTCCGCCCGTTCACGTAACGGCGGAAGATT
>Ga0335078_10018435_pt1 | contig 10378 bp, 10 predicted proteins | sample Lox_Sample_32_FD_206711 | JGI IMG/M metagenome (GOLD analysis project Ga0335078, IMG submission 206711) | Soil microbial communities from Loxahatchee National Wildlife Refuge, Florida, United States - Lox_Sample_3.2 | ecosystem: Environmental > Terrestrial > Soil > Wetlands | place: USA...
CCTTCCACAGGACCTGAGCCCACGATCGCGGTGGTTCCCGTCTCACCTGATGCGCGCCCGGCGAGCCAAGCATCCGGCTCCAAATCCGGCACTCCGCTTCGTCGCGCTGCGATAAACAGCGATCCGGTTCCCACGCCATCGGCAACCGTTACGGAAGCTGTACCGGCCAAGACTGCCATCGTCCCACAGCCGCCGGCCCGGCCCTCGTTAGCCACTACGAGCAGCCAGCCAGCCAAGCCCGATCCGAGCGTTCCGGTTCACGCGACGTCAACCACCGAACAACCCGTTATTGCCGAAACCGTGCCGAGCAACGCGGCGATCGTGCCACAAGCACCGGCCCTGCCCCCACTAACGATTAAGAGCAGCCAGCCGCCTAAGTTCGATCCGAAAAACGACACTCCGTTGCCGCCAACAGCCGCGACGGCTGCAATCCTCGTGCCCGCGGCTCCGCAGGAGAAAATTACTACATCCGACTCGCATTTAGGCGAGGCACCGAAGGATAACCGGCAGCCACCCATTCCGGCCGCGGCCACCACACCGGCGCCGAACGTCCGCACGGCTCCGCTCACTGTATTGCCTGCTGTGGCGCCGTCGAGTCCGGCACAACCGTCAAGCCCCTCCGCGCCGCCAAAAGCCGCGACTCAACAGGCCGCAACGCAACAATCCGCGCCGGATCCACAACCGCTCCAAGCCCAGCCGGACGCTGCTCCGCAGACGGTCAGCATGCCCGTCGCCGCGCCGCTTCCCGGGGAGTTAGCGTTTGCGGTGAAGCTGACGCCGCAGGCCGAGGCGGGGCCCGCCCCGGAGAGTAGCGACAGCGTTAAGCAACCGGCTACAGCCGCCGCCACGGTAGCGCCGCTCAAGGAAGCACGACGCGCGGACGACGATGCCGCATCGATGGGCAGCGGTTCTCCGCATGACGCACCGCACGAGACGCAGATTCCTACCCTGGCAGCACCTTTGGAGAAGCCGGCGGATACTCCGCCGGTTTCCATTCCCGCTTCGCCGCACCTCGCCACCCCGCCCCAGACGCATCCAGCGGAAGTAGCGCAGTTGAGCGAGACGCCCGAGGCCAAAGCAGCGCAACCCCTGAAACAGCTTTCCCTTCAGGTAGGCCAGGAACCGCAGCAGCGAGTCCAGGTCCAACTGGTGGAGCGCTCCGGCGAATTGCAGGTGGCGGTGCGCGCCGCGAATCCCGATGTGGCGCAAGGCTTACGTCAAGGCATCTCCGACCTGGTGGGTCAACTGCAACAGAGCGGTTTCCACACCGAGGCATGGCGGCCAGGCACTTCCGATGTGGCGGCGCCCGCGGCCGCTCAGAAGCCCCAAGCACAGGCCGGATCGCAACACGACAACTCCCAGCCGCAATCCGGCGCGGGGCAGAACCGTCAACAAGGAAACCAAAACCCATCCCGCCGTCCGCAGTGGGTCGAGGAGTTAGAGATGACGTCGGCGGGCAACCCAGATCAATTCGCAGGAGGAATGCATGGCTTCAGCCGTTAATGCGATTGCCAGCGCGGCCAGTTCCAATCCCAGTGCCGCCACACAGCTCAGCACCAGCAGCAATCAGAATCCCAATGAGCAGATGTTTCTGCAATTGCTGGTGGCGCAAATGAAGAATCAAGACCCTGAAACCCCTACCGATCCGACCGCATTCGTTTCGGAGCTGGCGCAGTTCAGCGAGCTCGAGCAGGTGATCGGTATTCGTGGCGACATCGAGCAGTACATGGGGATCAACCAGACCTCGGCTACCGGCTCCGGCCAAACTACCAACCAGTCCACCGGACTTCCGACCAGCCCCAACACCGGCCAGACCAACAACTCATAAAAACCAATGGAGGAACTAAATGTTTAGCTCATTTTCAACGGCACTTTCCGGACTCAACGCAAATTCTACTGCAATCGATATCATTGGCAACAACCTGGCGAACCTGGACACCATCGGATTCAAAGCTGACAGCGTCGAATTTTCTGACCTGATGAGCCAGCAATTGGGCGCCACCGCCTCGAGCGCCGTCGGCTTAGGCGTCGCTCCCGCGGAATCCGTCATGCAGTTCCAGCAAGGCTCCATTCAACAAACGGGCGGCGCGCTGGATGCTGCCATCAGCGGCAACGGCTTGTTCGTCGTCGCCAACAGCACGGGCCAGCAGCTCTACACGCGCGCCGGCAACTTCACGTTGGGCGCGGACGGCAGCCTGCTGACCTCGACGGGGGAGCACGTGCAGGGTTGGGGCGCCACCGCCGGAGTGGTCAACCTGAACGCGCCGGTCGGCGACATCACAGTACCGCTCACGGGCGTCGTGCCCGCCAAGCCCACCGCCACGGTCTCGGTGGATGCCAATTTGGATTCCGCGGCGTCTGGAGGGGGAGCCCCCACCAGTTTCTCCGCTCCCGTTACCATCGTTGACTCCCAAGGCGGCCAGCACACGCTGACCTTCTCGTTCACCAACACCGGAGTCAACGCCTGGAGTTACGCCGTCACTATCCCCGCCGCTGACTTGACCACCGGGGGCACGACCACCCTGGCTACTGGAAATCTCACCTTCGATGGCGCGGGCCAGTTGCTCACCCCCGCCGCCGGCACTCCGGTCGCGCTGGCGATTAACGGTTTCGCAGATGGCGCCAATAATATGAGCGTTAACTGGAACCTTTATGACCCCAACAACAACGGACTGCTGACGCAATTCGCGCAAAGCTCGGGCGTGTCCGCCACCAACCAGGATGGGATCACCGCCGGCCAGATCGTCAACATCAATATGGGCAACAACGGCGTGCTTCTCGCCAACTACTCCAACGGTCAGCAACTGCCCGTAGCCCAATTGGCATTGGCCAATATTCAGAATCCCGAGACGCTGGTGTCGGTAGGCGACAACAATTTGCAGGCCACTTCACAAACAGCTACTCCGGCCATTGGAACCGCCGATAGCGGCGGCCGCGGCCAGGTGGTTGGCGGCGCGCTCGAAGAGTCGACCGTCGACATCGCCGAGGAATTCACGAACCTCATTTCGGCGCAACGCAGCTATGAAGCCAACGCGAAAGTCATCACCACCAGCGACCAGATGCTGCAAGACCTCATCGCGTTGAAGCAGTAATTCGGGCTATGGATTCGATTGGACAGGCGCTTAGCGTTCTGCTGGTGCTCGCGCTGCTGGGCGCAACCCTATGGTGGCTGCGCCGCCGCGGCCTGGCCACGTTCGCACTCAAGGGCGTGGGCGGCGGGGGACGGCGCAAATCGATTCAGGTGATCGAGCGGCTGGCGCTCACACCCCAGCATTCACTGCACCTGGTGAAGGTGGAGCGGCGCACCATGCTGATCGCGGCCTCACCCGCCGGTTGCTCTATTCTCGAAGGCTTCACCGAGCCGGTCGAGGAAAGGATCGAAGTGCGCTAATGCGGCTCGCCCGCCGTTTCTTCCTGATTCTGGCGGCGGCGCCGCTCCTGGCGGCGCCTGCCCCATCCACTTCCGTAATGGGAATCAACCTGGGCAAGGGCGGCGACACGGTCAGTCTGCCGATGCAGATCATCATCATGATGACGCTGCTGACGCTGCTGCCCGCGGTGGTGATGTCCATCACGCCATTCCTCCGCATCGCCATTGTGCTGCACTTTCTGCGGCAGGCTCTCGGAACGCAATCGACGCCTTCGAACCAGGTGTTGGTCGGGATCGCGCTCTTCCTCACCATGCTGGTGATGCAACCCGTCGCCATGCAGATGTATCACGAAGGCTGGGAGCCGCTCCAGAACAATCAGATCACTTCGGCGCAGGCATTCGACGCTGGCGCCAAGCCCCTCAAGACATTCCTGCTGCGGTTCGCTCGCGAGAAGGACGTCAAGCTTTTCTTGGAAATGTCGCACGCCGCCGCGCCGCGAACTCCCGACGATCTGACGCTCAGCGTGCTCATCCCCGCGTATATCATTTCCGAACTAAAAGCCGGATTTCAGATCGGCGCGATTCTGTTCCTGCCTTTCCTCATCATCGATTTGGTCGTAGCTTCGGTAACACTCTCGATCGGCATGGTGCAGTTGCCGCCGGTGATGATTTCCGCCCCCTTCAAGATTCTGCTGTTCGTGCTGGCCGATGGCTGGAACCTGGTGCTCGGCTCGCTGATGAAAGGATTTTACGCATGACGCCCGATTCCGTGATTCCCATATTGCGCCAGGCCTTGATGATGGCCTTCTGGCTCAGCGCGCCGCTGCTGATCGTGGGCTTCGTCGCCGGAATCGCGGTGAGCCTGGTGCAGATCGTCACTTCCATCCAAGACGCCGGTTTCAGCACCATCCCCCGGCTGGGCGCGTTTCTGGGAACGCTTCTGCTGGCGCTGCCCTGGATTCTCACCAAGATCACCGGCTACACCGTCTTGCTCTTCGGGGACCTGAGCCGCTATGGGCGGTGACCTGACCCTTTCCACCGCCACGCTGCTCGGCTTTGTGGTGACGCTGGCGCGCGTCTCCGGAGTATTTGTTTTCGTCCCGCTTCCCGGCATGACTTCCGGTTTTGCGATCGCCCGCACGCTCCTGGCGCTCAGCATGACCATCGCGCTGTTTCCTTATTGGCCGCATGTATCCGGCGAGTTGTCGGCCGGCTTGCTGACGGTATGGATGATCTCCGAAGCGGCGCTGGGCATCGGAATCGGCCTCACGGTGGCGTTCGTTACCGAGGGCTTCAACGTGGCGGCGCAGGTGATGGGGTTGCAAGCGGGCTATGCCTACGCATCCACGGTCGATCCCAACACCCAAGCCGATTCCACGGTTCTGGTGTTACTGGCGCAGTTAGCGGCGGGGCTTTTGTTTTTCACGATGGGATTGGACCGCGAGGTAATCCGCATCTTCGTGCGCAGCCTGGAACTGGCGCCTCCCGGCTCGTTCTTGCTGTCCCCTGGCGTGGGCCGGCAGCTGCTTTCCATGGGCGGCGCGATGTTTTCCACCGGCATGCGCCTGGCGTTGCCCGTGGTCGCGATTCTGTTGTTAGTCGACATTTCCCTGGCGCTGCTGGGGCGCGTGAACTCACAGTTGCAACTGCTGACCATTGCCTTTCCCGTGAAGATGATGGTCGGGCTGGCGGTGTTCGGCTGGCTCCTGCTGTTGATCCCCACTCTTCTGCGGAGCGGGGCCGCATCGGCTTTTTCGATGAGCCGGATGTTGCTCGCGCGGTGACGCATGCCGGACCAGGGCGAAAAGACTGAACAAGCCACACAGCGCCGCATCAAGAAGGCGCGCGAGGAAGGCAACTTTCCGTCGGCGCGGGTCTTCGTCGGTGCCATGCAGTTCCTCGGATTCGTGGCCATGGTCCACTGGTGGGGACCTCAGTGGATCACCACCATCAATCAGACGATCGCCGCGCTGCTCGACCGTGCCCTGGAACCGAGGCTGGATGGACACGTTCTGTTCGATCTCGCACTGCAACTGGTGCGCACCACCTTGCTGCCTCTGGCCATCATGGGTGGCGCCCTGCTGCTGGTGACTCTGGCGGCCCAGCTCCTCGTGACGCGCTTCGGCCTCAGCTTGCACAAGCTCACTCCCGACTTCCAACGCCTGAGCCCGCTCTCGCGACTGCGCGAGTTACCGCGCCAGAATATCCCGGCGCTCTTGCAGGCCATCGTGATGCTTCCGGTATTCGGCGCGTCCGTGTATTTTCTGGTGCGCGACCATTTCAACGTTCTGCTGACCCTGCCGCTCCGCAGCGCGGTATCCGGCTCGATCGAAGTGGGCCGCACTCTGGAGTCGCTGCTCTGGAAGGCCTCCGCCCTCTTCTTGATCTTCGGGTTCGTCGACTTGTTCCGCCAAAAGAGACGCTATCAGCAGGATCTGCGCATGAGCAAGCAGGAAATCCGCGACGAGCTGCGGGAAGTGGAAGGCAGCCAGATCATGAAGGCGCGCATCCGGCGCATCCGCCGCGATATGGCCCGCCGCCGCATGATGCACGAGGTGCCGAAAGCCACCGCGGTGATCGTCAATCCGACCCATTACGCAGTAGCGCTGAAATACGACATGAGCGGCATGGGTGCGCCGAAAGTAGTGGCCAAGGGCAAGAACTACCTGGCGCTGCGCATCCGGCAGAAGGCTATCGAAGCGCAAGTTCCGTTGATCGAAAATCCGCCGCTGGCGCAGGCGCTGTACAAATCGGTGGACGTGGGACAAGAGATTCCCGCGCAGTTCTACCGCGCGGTAGCAGAGATTTTGGCGTACGTGTACCGGCTGATGAATGGACGGTAGCTAGAAGGAGCGCGTTACCGAGCCGCGACCGTAAGGAGCGGAGGTTCGTGAGGAAAACTCGTGGCAGACAGCAAAGCAGTAGCGACACTCAAACAACTCCCCGGCGTAGGCCTGGTCAACTGGCGGGACATCAGCGTGCCGCTGGCGGTGCTCGGGGTCGTGATCGCGTTGATCACGCCGATGCCCCGCTTCCTCCTCGACATTCTCATCGTCACCGACATCATGATGTCGGTCGTGGTGATGATGGTCGCCATGTACATCCGCAAGCCGGTCGAGTTCAGCGTGTTCCCCACTACTCTGCTGCTGCTCACGCTGTTCCGGCTGTCCCTGAACATCTCTTCGGTTCGCCTGATCCTGATGAACGGCAACACGGGAACCTCGGCGGCCGGCGACGTCATCCAGGCCTTCGGCAATTTCGTCGTGGGCGGCAACTACATCATCGGCGCCGTGATCTTCCTGGTGATGATCGCGATTCAATACGTGGTCATCAACCACGGCGCAGTCCGCATTTCCGAAGTCACCGCCCGCTTTACCCTCGACGCTCTGCCGGGCAAGCAGATGTCCATCGATTCCGACCTGAGCTCCGGGCTCATCGACGAGCACACTGCGCGCTCGCGCCGCAAACTGCTCGCGAGCGAAGCGGAATTCTACGGCGCGATGGACGGCGCCTCGCGCTTCACGCAGCGCGACGCCATCGCCAGCATCATCATCACCGGCATCAACATTGTGGCCGGATTCCTGATCGGCGTCTTGCAGCACGGCATGGACCTGAGCCGCGCCATCGAGACCTACACCGTGCTCACCATCGGCGACGGTCTGGTCACCGTCATCCCGGCATTGATGATCTCGATTTCCGGCGGTCTGATCGTTACGCGCGCCAGCTCCGACGAGCGGCTGGGAACCGACTTCGGAAAACAGCTCTTCGGCAATTCGCAACCGCTGCTCCTGGCGAGCGGCGTGTTGATGGTGCTGGCCCTATTTCCCGGACTGCCCACCGTACCGTTTATGGCCATGGGCGCGGGGCTCGGCATCGTGTCGTGGAACATGCGCAAGCGCGAGCAGGTAGCAGTCAAGAACGCTCATGAAATCGCCAAGCCAGCCGCGGCCAAGGAGAATCTCGAAGGACTCCTGAAAGTGGAGCCGCTGGCCATCGAAATGGGATTGGGCGTGGTCAAGTATGTCGCCGGCGGGCAGGAGTCACCGCTCATCAAGCGCATCTCCGGAATCCGCCGTCAGCTTGCCAGCGAATTGGGTTTCCTGCTCGGGCCGGTTCGCATCATCGACAACATCGCCCTGAAGGCCCACGAGTACGTGATTCAACTCAAGGGCGCGGAAGTGGGCCGGTACGAGTTGGCCGCGGGCTGTGAGCTAGCCATCCCTGTGGGGCCGGTGGAAAATCCGCCGGAGGGCAAACCGACGCACGACCCGGCGTTCGGCATGAACGGCTGGTGGGTGCCGGCCGATGCCGTCGATCGCGCGCGCCGCGCCGGGTTCACCGTGGTTGACCCCGTCAGTGTTATCGGAACGCATCTCACCGAAGTGATCCGCCGCCACGCTAACGAATTGCTTACGCGACAAGACACCAAGAAGATCATGGATCGCGTGGCCGTCGACCATCCCAAGGTGGTCGAGGATTTGGTACCGAAACTGCTCCCGCTCGCCGCAGTGCAGCGCGTGTTGCAAAATCTGTTGCGGGAACGTGTGTCCATTCGCGACTCCGTGACCATTCTGGAAGCGCTCGGCGAAGGTGCCGTCACCACCCGCAATTCCATTCTGCTAACCGAATACGTGCGCCAGTCGATCCGCCGCACGGTGGTAAAACCATTCCTCAACGCTTCGGGCGATCTGCCCGCGTATTTGCTCGATGCGTCGCTCGAACAGACCGTGGAATCGGCTGTGGAGCATGGCGAACAGGCCAGCCATCTCACGCTCAATCCCAACGCGCTGCGCGACGTGCTGAAACGCCTCGGCCAGAAGCTTGGGAATCCGGAAACGCCGGTGGCGGTAATCGCCAGCGCCGGCTCGCGCTATTTCTTCCGGCAGATCGTGGAAACGTCGATGCGCAACGTGTTCTTCCTCTCGCACAACGAAGTGCCGAGCGAGATCAAGATTATTTCCCTGGGGGTAATCCAGTAACATGCTGAACGAATCGAGCCCCAAGCTCTTCGTGAAATCCTTCTTCGCCTCGTCCATGGAAGAGGCCATGGAGCAGGCGCACGCCGAGATGGGCCCGGACGCGCTTTTGTTGAATTCGCGCGAGGCTCCTCCGGAAGCCCGCCAGCAGGGAGCGTATGAAGTGGTGTTCGGCTCACGCCCCACGTCCCAGCCGTTGGCGTTGTGTCCGGCCGATAGCGTCGACGACCTTCGCCGGCGCATGGAAGAGCTGCGCGACATGGTGTCGCGTATTGGCACGACTCGCCATTCTGCTCTGGCCGGCGCGGTCTCCGATGGGCTGATCGAGGCCGGCGTGGATTCCACGCTGGCGGTGGAGATCGAAGTCTCGGTGCAGCAGCGTCTGCGCAGCGACGGTGTGATCCCCCTCGGCCGCGTGCGCGGCTCGCCGGATTGGGACCCCGCCGTGGTGCGCCGGCTGACGGCTGCCGAAATCGAAGGGCGCTTTGAGGTGGCGCCGCAGTTGGGACGCGTCGCCGCGCTGGTGGGTCCGCCCGGCTGCGGCAAGACCACTTGCCTGATCAAAATGGCCATCGTGCATGGCCTCGCGAGGCGGCGGCCCGTGCGCCTGGTTTCGATCGATAATTACCGCATCGCCGCGGCGCAGCAGTTGCAAACGTACGCCGAGGTTCTGGGCGCGCCCTTCACGCTGGTGGAGACACCGACCGCGCTCGCTCACGCCATCGAGGCCGCGCCACCCGAGGCCCTGGTGCTCATCGACACGCCGGGATATGCTGCGGCGGCCGTGGAAGACTCCGGCGCGGAGCTCGCCCGCTTCCTCGCCAACCGTCAAGATATTGACGTCCACTTAGTTTTGACAGCTGCGATGCGTCTGGCGGATCTGCGGCGCGCGGTCGATCGCTTCGAATCATTCCGGCCGGCCAAGCTGCTTTTCTGCCGCTTGGACGAGACCGACTCTTCCGCGGCAATGTTTTCCGAAGCCGCACGCACCGGCAAACCCCTCTCGTTCTTTTCCACCGGCCAGCTCGTCCCCGAAGACTTGGAGCCGGCCACCAAGCAGCGCGTCACCCGTTTGTTGGTACCGGAATTGCCTCACCCTTCCGAAGCAGTCGCGTAAGGATGCATGGCAGCTACCCCGGCCGACTATCGTCCGGCATACGACGAGGCGACCACTCTACGCAGGGAAGCGCTGGTAATGCAGCACTTGCCACAGGTGCGCCTGATCGCCCGCCGCATCCATGAGCGCCTGCCCTCGTACATCAGCCTCGACGATCTCATCTCCACCGGCGTGATCGGCCTGCTGGCGGCCATCGATAATTTTGACGAATCCCTGAACGTTCAACTCAAGACGTACGCCGAGCGCCGGATTCGCGGCGCCATCATGGATAGTCTGCGCGAGCTCGACTGGGCGCCGCGCGAGACGCGCAAGAGATCGAAGATCATCGAAGCAGCGATTCACAAAAGTAAACAACGCTTTGGCCGGGAGCCGTCGGAAGAAGAGATCGCTGCCGAGCTGGGTATCGACCCCGCCGAGTATCAGCGCTGGCTGGGTGAGATTCAGGCGATCGACCTGCAAGCCCTGGAATACGTCAACCACGATGGCGGGAAAACCGATCTACTGCGCGTGGTTCCCGACACCGAGGAGAACTGGCCGTCGCACGTGGTGGAGCGCTCCGAGCTGGAGCGCATCCTGGCGCTGGCCATCGAACGCATGCCCAAGCTGGAACGCACGGTTCTCAACCTGTATTACTTCGAAGAACTGAGCCTGGCCGAGATTTCCAAGATCGTGAAGCTGCATCTTTCGCGCGTGGCCCAACTGCGCGTGCAGGGCGTCCTGCGTCTGCGCAGCCATTTGCAGCGCGTGTGGACCGGCGCGCCGGGGAGGAAACATTGAGTCAAGAACCTACGGCCGCGCTCGACCTCCTGCTGGATATGGAGATCCCGATCCAGGTCCGCTTCGGGAAGACCGAGATGCTGCTGCGCGAGGTGTTGGCTCTGGAGGACGGTTCCGTGGTGGAGTTTCACCGGCCGC
>Ga0335078_10018436_pt1 | contig 10378 bp, 5 predicted proteins | sample Lox_Sample_32_FD_206711 | JGI IMG/M metagenome (GOLD analysis project Ga0335078, IMG submission 206711) | Soil microbial communities from Loxahatchee National Wildlife Refuge, Florida, United States - Lox_Sample_3.2 | ecosystem: Environmental > Terrestrial > Soil > Wetlands | place: USA: Florida...
CGGATGGCGACGGCCGCATCCACTTGTAGCCGATAATGGCCGTATGCTTCTGCGATCCTCCATTGCGCTGCTGGTCGCCGGCGCGTGCGGTGTTGCGAATGCCGCGGTGGTTACCGCCTGCACCCAGGGCTGCACTTATCCCAATTTTCAGAGCGCCATCAACGCCGCGACGAAGGATTGTGCAATCGACGTGATCGAGCTGACCGCCGGGGAAACCTACTCGGGCGCGTTCCGATTTCACCCGCGTGCCTGCGAGCATCCGCTTACGGTGCGTTCCTCGCGCTGGCGCGAGCTGCCGGCGTTGGGTTATCGCATCGATCCGGCGCGCGATGCCGCGCTGCTGGCGGTGGTTTCGGGTGCGAACACGAGTTACCCGACCATCGAGTTCGGATTACCGGAGATGTTGATCGTAGCGGCCGACCCTGCCGCCGGGACCATCGATCTGGACGGCTTTCCTACGTCCAATGAGCTTGCGGTCGGGACGGCGATTTCCTGCTCGGATCGCGGCAACGGGCTCGGGCCCGAGGCGACGCCGCAGCCTGGATTGCCCGCACCGATCGAGCGCAACACGCGATACTTCATCACCGCGATCGGGTCAGTCCAGGGAACCGCGCGTCGCGGCGTCACATTGTCTCTGAAACCGGGCGGGCCGCCGATCCATATCTCGAACACGGATGGAATCAACTCGCCCAGCAAGAACTACTATGCGCAGCCGGAGTGCGCGTTGTGGAATAACGCATCGAATATTGTCCTGCGCGGGCTCGACATTCGCCCGGCCGATCCCGGCGCGGGGAAAAACATCGGCCCGGCAACCGTGACCGTGGGCGGAAGCGAAAGCGCGGTAGACGCGATGCCGGCCCACATCCGGATCGAACAGAGCGCGATCCGCGGCAATCCACAATGGCGCGATCGCGGAGCGCCGCGCATGGCTATCTTCGCCGATGGACGCGATTTGACCATTCAGGACAGCTACATGGAAGCGCTCGCGTTTCGCGAGGAATCGAAGTGCATCGCCATCACGCAGGGCCGCGGCGTCACGGTGCGGAACAACACCTGCGCTTCGCCCGGTGCGCTGCTGTTGTCCGGCGGCACGGTGCCGCTGATCAAAACCGCGGAAACCCAGGACCTGACCGTTACGGGCAATTTTGCAGTGACGCCCGGGCGGATGTTCTACATGGAAGGTTCGGGTCCGCCGAAGCGGGAGCCGTGCTATTTCGAATCCGGCAGCGGCGCGTTCTATCGCGACAAATCGGTCGCCCCCAACACCTGCGCGAACGGCGGCTGTTATGAATGCTCGGCGCAGGAGCAATGGGTGCAAAACCGTTCCGCGGTGTACCGCGCCGATCCGTATCTGCCCAAAACCCGGCTGGAGCTCAAGAGTTGCCGCAACTGTAAAATCACGGGCAATGTGTTTCGCGGCGATCTTGCCGGCGGCGACACCGGAAATACCGGCTGCATGGCGCTGGTGCTCACCGAGCAGAGCGCCATCGACCAGAACGGCGTTTTCTTCACCGATCATCGCGACATCGTGTTTGAAAATAACTGGTGCGACCGCGTCTGGAGCGGGATCCTGGTGGGGCAGGTCGGTCCGACCACCGGCCCGGGTCCGTACCGGATCACGGGAATCAAGGTGGTCGATCCTCATACGTTCGAAGTTTCGCTCGACGGTCCGCATTCGTTCGGAAACTACACATACCTTTTTTTTGAAGGAATCCAGGCGACCGGAACCATGGGCCAGTTGAACGGCCGCTGGGCGTATCCGGCTGGATTTCCGGATAAGAACACGGTTCGAGTCAGCACGCAGGCTCCGCTCAATTTTCCCGCCGATGGAGAATACACTTCGGGCGGAACGGTCCGCGGAACACGCTGGCCTGTGGGCCGCAATGAAGTTGTTCGGAACAACCTGATTACGCGAATCGGACAATTCCCCCAGCTCTCACAGCATGCCCATCCGGAGGACGCGCTCTCGCGCCCGCTGCGGATTTACAACGGCGTCGAGGGTGGTCCGGAAGTGACCAAGTTGACCATTCGCATGGACAAATCGGGCCGGCCGCAGTTCGGCGTCGCGTTCGAGTCGATCGCCATGGATCGTCCACACCCCAACGCGATTTTCCGCGATTCTATCCTTGCCGCGTACAAATATCCGGCCTATTTGGCCGTGAAACGCGACTGTTCGGCGGATGGATTCGGGACGTATTTCAGCTCGCCGGAGAATTTTTCCAACCTGCTCGAATACGGCCCGGCGGCGGGATGGCCCGATCCGGGTCGCTGCGCGGGGCGTCTGGAAACGGCGCGCGATGACGAAGCGGTGAATTTCGTGGGCGAGGATCAGTCGATTGTGGAGAATTCGAAGCTCGTGCCATCGTCGCGCTATAGCGCGAGCAACCGCTCAGCGAAACTGGTCAACTCGGATGGTTCGGACCTGGGCGCCGATATCGACGTGATCGCGGAAGCCGTCAGCGGCGCAATCGCGGGGACGCCGCGCTGGAGCGAACTGGCCGGCGTGATAATCACAGCGTCGGCGCAGACCGCTACGCTCAGCTACAACGCGCCGGATGCGGCCGCGGCGTGCCAGGCGATTCTCTACACGGCGCCGGCAAGAATCGAAAAGAACATTCATGCCGATACGCAGGACGCCGCGAACCAAGCCGATTCGCGGCCGGGGAATACGGTCGACGGCGTTCATCGCACCTTCGTGTTCGGTGCGCATTCGCCGCTCTCCCCGGCGACCCATTACGGCTATCTCTTGCAATGCGGCAAGTGGCGGATTCCGGGAGAGTTTCAAACCGCGGCGCAATGAACGTCTATACTGAAACGAGCACGCGCGCATGAGTCTGGCTCAAGCTCTTGAAATCATTCAGTCTGCCCGCGGCACGGCCACCGGAGAACCCTTCGACGCGGGCCTGGCTTGCGGCTTTACTCCCCTTCATCTCCAGACTTTTTTCCACGCCGCGCTTCAGTCGCGATTAACACGGCCGGTGCGCCTGCATTGCGGAATATTCGGGGATTTAATCGGGAATATCGAAAAATTCCCTGCCGAATTGCATGCCGGCGCGGTGGTGATCGAATGGGGCGACCTCGATTCGCGCCTCGCATTTCGTCACCTGGGCGGCTGGCGGCCCGCGCACATGCCGGATCTGGTCGCGACATTTGCCCGGCGCATGGAACATCTTGAGTCCGCGATTCGCGTGGCAGCGGCGCGCTTTCCGGTCGCGGTTGTGTTTCCAGCTTTGCGATTACCCCCGGCGTTTTTTCCGGTCAACGCGCGAGCGAGCGCGGCGGCGCTTGCGCTTGAAGCGTGCGTGGCTGCCGCCGCGGCGCGACTGGCTGATGTTCCCGGCGTTTCGATCGTGAACCGCCAGGAACTGGAGCAGCGCTCCGCCGCCCCGGAACGCCACGACCTCAAGGCCGAGCTGTTCAGCGGATTTCCCTTCACCCGCGCCCACGCCGAAGCCGCGGCCGGCCTGCTCGCGGAGCTGATCGTTCCGCGTCCGCCCAAAAAAGGCCTCATCACCGATCTTGACGATACGCTCTGGTCCGGAATCGTCGGCGAAATCGGACCGCGGGGCGTGAGCTGGGATCTGGAACATCACAGCCAGTTGCACGGGTTGTATCAGCAGCTCCTCGATTCGTTGTCGTTGCAGGGCGTCTTGCTGGGAGTTTCGAGCAAGAACGATGCGGCGGTGGTTCAGGACACCTGGCGCGAGCGCGACGACCTGCTGCTGCCGCGCGAGCGCATCTATCCGCTGGAGGTCAACTGGGGTCCCAAATCGGAGTCGGTCGCGCGCATTCTGCGGACCTGGAACATTGGCGCGGATGCGGTGGTGTTCGTGGACGACAGTCCTCTCGATGTCGCCGAAGTGCAGCAGGCATTCCCGTCGATGGAGTGCGTGCTTTTTCCGAAAGACGATCCCGCGGCCGCGCTGGCGCTGTTTTACCGGCTTCGCGATGTGTTCGGCAAGGATCGCATCGAAGCCGACGACGCGATCCGCATGGAAAGCATTCGCGGCGCGCAGGAGTTTCGCGAACAGGCGGAATCATCGGGCGAGCGGCAGGACGAATTTCTGAAGGGCCTGGACGCAACCATCACGATCACTCTTCCACCGCCCGCCTCCGATACACGCGTTCTCGAGCTGGTGAACAAGACCAATCAGTTCAACCTGAACGGCATCCGTTATGACGAGGCCCTGTGGCAGCGCATGCAGGCGCAACCCGGCGCGGTCACGGCCGCGGTCGCCTATCGCGATAAGTTCGGCCCGTTGGGCACGATCGCGGTGTTGCACGGGCTGCAAATGGGGCATTGCCTGAAAGTGACGGCATGGGTGATGAGCTGCCGCGCGTTTTCCCGGCGCATCGAGCACGCACTGCTGCGGTTTCTGATCGAGCAGCTTCAGATCGAGCGCTTCAGCTTCGCGTTCGAGAAGACGGCGAAGAACGGGCCGACGCAGACTTTTCTGGCCGCGATGATGGGAGAGGATGTCGCCCGGCCGGTCGAGCTCGACCGCGCTGTTTTCGAAGCGAACTGCCCGCCGCTGTTTCAGAAAGTTGTCACGTCATGAACGACATTGACGCGCGGCTGCGGCGCTGTTTTTCGCTCACCTTCCCGGATTTGGCTGCTTCGGAGATTCCGTCGGCGGAGCAGAGCCGCATCCAAGGCTGGGATTCGGTTGCGGCGATCACGCTGGTGACCCTGATCGAGGAAGAGTTCGCGATTAGCGTCGATCTCGATAAAATGCCGGAGCTGACATCGTTCGTCGCGATTCGTGAGTACGTCAGCGGCGCGGCGTGAGCGCCATTATTTCTGAATTTTCAGGTGCGATATTCGATCTCGCCGGTGTGCAGGAAGCTGAAATCGGCATCGATCATCTGCAAGTGAAACGACGAGGAGTTTCCCGGAAATCCGTTGAGGCCGTAAAAGGTGATCGGGTCGCGCGCGATCACGCGGAATCCGGCGCGCGTCAACCCCTCCAGTCCCCATGCGACCGAGCACGACGCCACGATCTCAGCAGCGTCGCTCCACAATCGCCGCGCCTCGGCGATCGCCAGAACATACGCCACGCGCCAGTCATCGGGATCTCGCGACGGCAGCCAAACATCGGCGACGCGAGCCTGTCCCGCCGCGAAGCTCAGGCACAGATAGCCGGCGGGAACGCCGTCGCGCTCCAGTCGAAATTGCGCGTACTGCGCCCAGGGAGATTCCGCGAGGTAGGCGAATAGGACCGCGGTGCGCTCGGGAGTCGCGAGCGCGGCATCCGGCTGCGGCCACAGCGATTCCGGAATCTCGTCCGGACGGCACGCGACGGCTTTCCACCCGCGCGGAGCCGTCGAACGCGGCCACGCGCTCCACAATGCGTTGCGGACCACCCGCGCGGGCAGTTTCCAGCCGCGATTTTGGTGCGTCGCGAATTGCCGAAGCGGGCGGAGCGGACGCGCAGCCATCGAAAAGTCGTTATACGAACGGAAGCCGATTTTCGGCATGATGGCGCGCGTCATTTCCGATCCGCCGATGGCGCAGATTGCATCGGTCAGCGCGGCGATCCGGCGCAACAAAGCGATACCGGTCCCGGCGGGCGCTGACGGATCGGTGCCCCAGTCGATCAGATAGATCGCATTCCAACGGCGCTCCGGGCCCTCGACGGGCATGGGCCAGACGCACCCATGAGCCAGAAGTTTGCCCTCGTTTTCAAAAACGTAGCTGCGCGGGCCGGTCCAGTCGGCGCGCGGCTGCCAATATTTCCAGCGCTGGTGCGGCAGGCTATGGAACAGATTGCCGGGTCGCATACGGAAGGAGCGGGTCAGCAGATCCGCGATCGCCGGATGATCGGTTTCGGTGGTGGGACGGAAAATCATCGCGGAGCGAGCGTTCCGTCGACGACCTCGATGGACTCGGTGGAATTTATCGTGTGAGTGCCGTCGAGGCCGGCGCGCCAGCGCGGGAGGATCACCTCGAGCTCGCGCTCGGCATAACGTTCGCGGGTGAGGGTGAGAACTTCGTTCAGTACAATCGCATACCCGTAGCGAATGGAACAGTCCTGCGCGGGGCGAATCAGCTTTTCGCCGCGGCGGAACAGGTTGCCGGCCCCGCGCGCGCGACGCACATCCGAACAGATGGGATTCTGCGGATGATAGTTCCATTCGCCATCCAATGCATCCGCGAAAAACAGAAAAGTTTCGAGACGACCTCCTCTGGTCATTTCAACCGTGGTTGTGAAGAAGTACCACGTGCCTTCGTGCCGGAACGGCGTGGTGTCCACCAGGTGCACGCCCTCGACGAGAATTTTATGAAGAGTCCAGGAAACGGGAAATTCGGAGGCAGCATAGAGCGTAACTGTTTGGTCGGCTGAACTTTCGGGCAAAAGGAAGAAGGTTCCGCGATCCTCGATTACGCAGGGATACGAGAGATGATGCGCGGCTTTTAGGACCGGGAATGGTGCGGAGGGTTCCTCGCCGGTCAACTCGATCGCGGAGAGATGTCCGAAGCCGGTGTCGCTCGCGATCTGTTCGAAGAACACGAAGGTGCGCCCCGCGAACTGAACGGGGAACGGATCGGCGGAGAAGGTTCCCGGCGAGTTGGGTATCTCCACGAATCCGTCGGCGCAGAACTCCTTGGTGCGCGCGGTGAACGAGGCCGGGTTCCGGCGGAACGCCACGATCCACGGGCGGGGACCGCGATTCTCCTCGAGCATGCGCACACGGCGCGTGAGGATCGAGGCAAAGAACCGCATCAGCGTGAACCAGCCGGGTGCAGCACCGGGCGGCTCCATCGCGATCTGGCGGAATTCGGGCAACTCGGTGAGCCTCACGGCACCGTGCTCGCGCAGATCGAGCAGGCGGCGAACGAGAATCGAAGGAGCGGCGCTGAGCGGCTCGAAGGCATTGACCGGCGCGAAAAAACTGCAACGGGTCGCGGCAGCGTAGCGGTACAGAATCGCTCCGCGATCGAAACTTTCATCGTGTGCGCACAACAGGATGGCGCTCGATGAGTCGCCGCGCAGCATTTCCCAAAAATAAGGTGGACGGCGGGCGCGGCGCGAGGGATCGGAGAGCAGGAACGACCATACGCCCAGCCGCGCGAGCCCGGCGCATCGGCCTTCGCCTGGCTCGTCGGAAAGCCGGATCAGCACGTCGAGGGCGCAAGCTCTGGTGGCCTCCGGAGTGCGAGGTTGCACGGGGACTCCGCCCAAAGCCGAGCGCAAGTCCACGATCGCACACAGATTCTGCTGGACACGCGCGGCGCACCAGCGCCGGTACAGTCGACTTGCCAGGCCTTCGGAAAACGGTTTGGGTGACGCGGTGAATGCGGCGGCGAGTACGATCTCAGGAGTCGAACGGATCCGCGCGATGACTTCGGAAATCCAGGCCGGGCCGTCAAGACTGTCGAGCTCGATGCCGATTCGCAGCGGATGGCCAGGCAGCCTGCGCCGCAGCTTGAGGATCTCATCGGGCCATGTCAGCAAGCACATCATTGTAGCGGAACGCGCCTGGAGCAGCGTGCGATACTCAGTCCAGAGAATATCGCCCAAGTGAGCCGCCGAGTCTTGTTCCTGGCCCATTCCTACCCTCCTGAAAATCTGATCGGCGCGCTGCGGCCTTATCGGTTTGCGACGTATTTGCCGCGCTTCGGATATGAGCCGGTGATCGTCACGGCGAGCGTGCAAAGCGAAAAGCGTGAAAACATTTTTCACGTGCCGGATCGGCCCGGGTTGCCCGAAAAAATCCTGAATCGCGTTCTTGTGTTCGAAGAGAGTTTTTCGTGGGCGGGCCGCGCGGCTCGCCAGGCGCAATCGATCGCGCGCGCGGCTCCGTTCGACCTGGTTTTTTCCACGTCGCCGCCATTGGCGGTGCATATCGCGGCCCGGCGGGTCAAACGGCGGCTGGGCATCCCCTGGGTTGCCGATTTTCGTGATCCGATGACCGGCAACGACGCCCGGCTGGGTTGGGCGATTCACACGGTCGACCGGATTTTCGAGCCGCGGTTCTTCAAGGATGCGGATGTGCTGATCGCCAACACGGAAGCGGCCGCGAATTTTCTGAAAATCCGGCGTCCGGAGTATGCAAAGAAAGTGCGTTTCATCTACAACGGGTTCGACCCGGCGACGCCCGGATTGGCCGCGCGTCCCCTGCCGACGCGATCCCACCGCGTGCTGCTGCATGCCGGAAGTTTGTACCGCGTCAGCATGACGCAGCCCTTTATTGAAGCGCTCGACTTGGCGCTTGCGCGCCGAAGCGGCGATGCAGCGCCGGTTCGCCTGCAAATGATCGGACTGGTGGAAGCGGCGGCGAGTTTGCGGGCGCTCCCGGCGTTTCACAACCTGGAGCGACTCGGACGCATTGAATTGATCCAGAATCATTGGCCGGTTGCGGAAGCCAGGCGCGCGATGGCGGAATCCGACTTTTTGGTGGTCATCGACCGCTATCGTCAAGGCGGAATCATTCAGCTTCCGGCGAAGACATACGAATACATTCAAATCGGACGGCCCATTCTGGCGGTGACCGCTCCTGGCTCGCCGATGGAATACGTGATTCGAACCAGTGGTGTGCGTCACGCGCTGCTGTACCCGGAGCGCGAATCGACCGATGCGATGGCGGCGAAGATCGCGGATTTCGTCGAATTGCCGAGCGATCCGCTCGCCCCGTCTCCGGAATATGACCGGGAATTCGGTGCGGCGGGCCAGAGCGAAACGCTTGCGGGAATCTTCGATGCGCTGCTCGAGCGGCGAAGGATCGGCCAATAAAAGCGCGGTACACTGAAGGAATTCGTGAAGAAAAACCGAAGGAGAAACGCGGCGATTGGAGCGTTGGTTGCCGTCCTTCTGGTTGCCGCGGCGCTGCGCATTCCGTTTCTTCACCTGGATTTACCGTTTCTCTACGATTCCGACGAGCCGATCTTCGTGAACGCGGCGATGACCATGCTTCGGGATCGCGATCCGAATCCGCACTGGTTCGGCGCGCCCGCCGGCACGACGATTTATACGCTCGCAGTGATGTACGCGGGCTGGTTCGCGGCCGAGCGGGTGACCGGAACCATCCACGGCGCGGAGGATTTCCGGCGGCAATACCAGAGCGATCCAACGATCTTTTACGAGCTAGGCCGCGCGCTTTCGTGCGTTTACGCCCTCGGAATAGTGGCGATGGCGTACTTTATCGCGCGCCGTCTGGCGACGCCGCGGGCGGCTCTGCTCGCTGCCGCGATGGTGGCGCTAAGCCCGCGCGTGATCTCGCTCTCGCTGTTGGTGCGGATGGATTCCGCGATGGCTTTCTTCATGCTCGCGGGACTGTGGTTTTGCCTGGATATTCTCGATGGGCCCGACCGCACCGTGGGCGGTGTCGCGATGCCATACGCGTTAGCCGGCGTGTGCCTGGGACTGGCGGTCGCTTCCAAATATCCGGCCGTCGTATTGGGAATCGTGATTGTTGCGGCGCATGCGATCGCGTGGGGATCCAGACGATGGCAACTGGTGGCCGTGGCCGCTGGATCGTCGCTGGCGACGGCCTTTATCGTATCGCCGTTCCTGTTCCTGGATTTCGGCGACGTGCTGCATGACGTGCGGCTGGAAGCCAGAGGCAACCATCTGGGCGCCGAGGGCCACGGCTTTCTGCTGAATTTTTGGCGATACGTGACGGACTCTCTGCCCGAAGCGATTTCCTGGATCGGCGTAGCGCTGCTGCTCACGCTGGTCGTGTTCTGCTGGCGAGACCGCCACGCGCCGCTCCGAAAACGGCCGGCGGTCCTGGTCGCCGGCTATGCGCTCGCCTTTACCGCGTTCATCGCTTCGCTAAACCTTTGGTGGGACCGATGGTTCCTGCCGGTCATTCCCGCTGCCGCGATCCTCGCGGCAATCGTCGCGGACCGCATCGGCGCGGCGATGGGGCGGGTTGCGTTCGGAATCGTGTGTGCCGCCGTGTTGATTGCATTGGGGATCCAATGCCTGGCGCTGGAGCGCGAGATGGCCGGACCGAACACCCGCACGCTCGCGCGTGATTGGGTTCTTGCAAGTGTTCCCGCGGGAAGCCGGATTGCCGTCGAAAGCGCGGATCCGGAGCTGCCGTTTGCCCGCTACACGCTGTTCGAGGTTCCGGCCGTGAATCCGAGCGGCGTTCCGGGTGCCCCAGCGGAAGAAATCGGTACGCTGCGGGAGGTGACGCCGGCTAAGACGAGCTATCGGATGCAAGACGAGCCGGAAGGAATCCTGGGGCAACTCAGGAATATCGAGGAGCTCAAGCGCGCGCAGGTGCGGTACGCGGTGATCGGGACGTATTATCCACGCTACGCGGAGGAGCGCGCGCGATATCCGCAGATCGTCAGCACGTATCAGGCAATCATGAACACCGGCCGTAAGATATGGGAATCCCCGCCCGGACGGCTACGGGGCGGGCA
>Ga0335078_10018437_pt1 | contig 10377 bp, 4 predicted proteins | sample Lox_Sample_32_FD_206711 | JGI IMG/M metagenome (GOLD analysis project Ga0335078, IMG submission 206711) | Soil microbial communities from Loxahatchee National Wildlife Refuge, Florida, United States - Lox_Sample_3.2 | ecosystem: Environmental > Terrestrial > Soil > Wetlands | place: USA: Florida...
CTCCAAGCATCTGCGGGGGAATATCAAACGCATCCGCCAAAATCCGCAGCAGAAATTCCTGCCATTGCAGCCGCAAGTCCGCATCGGTCCCGCCGCCAAACCGCAGAACCTCCGGCTTGTTTTCCACCGAAAGAATCGGCACCCGCCCCGTGCCCTCAATTTCGTCCTGCCACCACCGGATCAACCGCTCGTGATGTTCCGGGCTCAAATCCTGCAACCACAGCGCATACTCCACTACCGAATTCGAGGCCAGCCGCGCCGCATAGCGGTTAGCTCCAAGAAAAGCGTTGATCGTCTCAAACGCCACCTCCAGCCGCCCCAATCCAAACGGCGTGTGCGTCCGCGGATTCAGCCGGATGTAAATCAGCTCATCATCATTCAACTCAACATTCGCCTCCGGCCCGAACCGTCCCGTCGCCTGCACGTACCGCGCCGTCCCCGGCTGCCCGTCCCAATCCGCCTTCATTCGGATCGTGGCCCCATCCACCGGCCACATCACCAGCGGCCGCGCCGGATCGCCGCTGAGTTCCACCTCAATCGCCCCAAACCCGCCGACGTTCACGTCCTCCAGCACCTGCTCGGAAAGCGAACGGAACGAATCATCCGGATTCGGCTCCTCAAAATTCTCTGTGAGGATCTGCACCCGCTCCGCGCCATCAGTGATGTCCGCCAGTGCACGCCCGCGCTTCGGCTGCACTCGCCACCGCATGCCCGCAATGCGGTCCTTAATAGTGTTGATCGCCTTGCGCGCGACCGGCGTCTCCGAAAACCGCCGCAGGTTCGCTGCGGTAGGTCTCGGAATTAAATCCGGCCGCGGCCCATAAGGAGTAAGAATCGAAGGCAGCGCCACCGTCTTCCGCTTGGCTTCCACCCCGCGCGAAAACAGCGACACTCCCGCCGCCCGGCGCAAAGCGCCGCGTACCACCTCAGTAATATTCATGATTTATTCCATGTAGCCGCGCGCGTCCCCGCGCGCGAGCAGCGCCGGCGTCCCGCCGGCAACCTAGAACTCAACTAAAACCATGTGGGAGTAAGTGACCCGCTCGGGTCGGGTGCTAAATGGATGTCACGCCCTGCCCGAAAAAGCAAAAAGGGAACGGATCCAAGCCGTTCCCGTTACCAGTAGCTGGAGAGTCGTACCCGGCCCTAATCTCCGGCGACTCTGTATTCATACTCGTAGTAGGACTGAAGGGTCTTGTACAGCTCAACTACTCGCTTGAGCTGGCTCCCCGCGAGCTGTATTTCAGCTTCGGAAGTACCACTCTCCACCTTCGCCATCCAGTCCGTTGCAATCTGCTGCAGATCATCCATCGCAGCCAACACGGAAAATCCAGGGTCGCCGCCTAATCCGGCAACAAATCGAACAAAGTCCTCTACAGCCTCATACACAGAACTCGAGTCATCGACCAATGGCAGACTGATCGTTCGCTGCCCCTTTATTTCCCGCTTTCGGTCTTGAGCGACTTGCGTCCACGTCATCCGGTTAGAGTCGAATTTGACCTCATTGGGCATCTCTTTGTCCTCGTCTGGTTGGTCGTTTCAACGCTGTTTCCGTTGCGTCCCTGTATGCACGCGCCCGTGATCGTTCCTTTTTGAACTCGCGGAGCTGCAGAGCATTGCTGAAAAAGTTGCCTCCGCTCACCCCGCCGAACAACGCCAGTAGCAGAATCTTGCCTATCGGCAATTCGTACATCCCATAGAAGTATGTAGCCAATCCTGCGCAGGCACCGATGAACACGTCACCGGGAAGACCATACTCCCAAGAACCGGGTGATTCGGCCCTTTCAGTCCCCAAACTGCGCTTCACCAAGATGTTGTTTAAAACTCCTCCGACTAGACCGCATGCTATCGCACCGCCGCACTCCGCGGCGATTGCATACACATTGGATGCGGCCATCAAGACCTCCACTCGCATGGACTCGAAGATGACCCAACATCATACGCCCAACCCAATTCGTCTCGTGAATGTTCAATTCTTCGGCATTTACCCCCAATCCTCAAGGTTACCCATGTACTATTTATCCGGGCACGAACTGGCCATACGCAAACGGCCGGCCGCTCACTCGTCTAGTAACCTGTCCTGGCCAAGGGGTAGTGGGCCAAACTAGCCACCTCAAACAACCCTCTCTTAGGTAACAACCCCACCATCCCACGCCTCGCCGCCAAGGCGATCGCTATAGCCATCACGCAATCATCATGCGCCCCGGCCATCGCCCCTGAACTCCCGTCCGTCAACCTCACAAACGTCCGGCATTCATTCAAGAACCGCGCGCTGCGAAACAACCCTGGCTCAGTTGCCAGCACCGCCGCCAGGTTCTCGATCATCGCCGGACGGCTCACCGCCGAAGTCAACCACCCATCCTGCCCGCCCTCGCGATAAACATTCAAGCAACCCGCAGCCCGCAAGTGAGCCAGCACGCCGTATCCATGATTGTTCCGCTCCACCACCAGCAGCGCGTCGTTGTACATACAACCCAGCTCGATCAACTTCTGCGCCAATTCCCGAGGCGGAAAGTGCCCGCACAACTCCGCACACTGAATCCCCGTACGCCGCTCGATCACCTGCGCGCAAGCGTAATCGCCCTCTGACCCGCCGCCCGCCGGATCAACGCCCACGATGTAATGCTTCCCCACCTGCGACGGAAACCAAATCACTAGCCGCCCGTTCTCCCGCGATTCCAGCGGCTCCCCGCGTTCCGCCCACGCCTGCTCAATCGCCTCGAGATCAAACACGCACTCGCCCGAAGCGCGAAAGCACGACACCTCATCCTCCGCAAACTCCTGCGGAGCCAAATTCCGCAACCGCGCCCAATTCTCCCGCCGCCACGAAATCTGCTCCAAATCCAACCCGGCACTTTCCACGAGCGCGGCCTCATCCTCACCCAACCCCGTGCGGGGGCAGCCGCCCTCGGCTGCCCCACGGTCGCCACCTCCCGCGAGCCGGTAACTCTCCTCAAACCACCAGGGAAAAAAATGTCGCGTATACCCAGTCTCCTCGGCCCGTTGCCACTCCTCGTAAAAAATTCCGCCCGCCCCATTCGGCGTGGACTCGAGCACCACCTCGCCGCCCTCTGGCACCGCCGCTCGCAACGACGCCAACGTTTCCTCCCCATCGCGGGGCCAGCGGGCGACCTCCGAGCAATGCAAATTATGGATGGTCATCCCGCGCCCCGCGTTCGGATCCGCCGCCGTCGCCACGCGATACTCGCTGTCCAGCTGCGGAAACGCAATCTGCCGAACGCTTGCCCGTGACCGCACTAGCGCCCCGCCCTTCATCGCCTCAGGCAGGTTGTCCCAGAAGCGATGCACGATCTTGAAAATCTCCTCCGCCGATTCCTGGCTGTGCGCCACCTGCAAAGTCACCGTGCCCGGCTGCGTGATCGTCTGAATAAAATAGCGGGCGGCTATATACGTTGTGATTCCCATCTGCCGCGCCTTCAAGACAATGTTCCGTTTTGAGCAACGTCGCGCATACTCCCGCTGCGCCCGGTTCGGCTTCAGCAGAATCAGTCCCTTAGTCTTGTTCCGAACCTTCAACAACCCCGAAATCAGCAAATCGCGAACACACCGCTCCCCCACCCGATGCTCCAACTCCAACCCCAACCGCCGCAGCAAAAGAATGTCTCCAATCACTCTGAACCTTCCAACAAGATGTAGGCGCGCACGTCCACGCGCGTGCAGCAGCCTTAATCAGATAAGAGCCAAACTGAGAACCGAAAACTGACAACCGAGATCTGCTTTTTCACACAAAAGAATCCTTAAGCAGCAATGCCGCAAGCTGGATGACTCAAAACTCGGGCATCCCGACCGAAGTGAGCGAAGCAAGCCGAGCGAGTGGAGAGGCCTGTCTTCCTCTCACCCTCCCTGACCTCAGTCACTTTGTCCACTGGGTGCCACCAGCCACCGCTCACTCACTTCACATGCCCGGCCGACTCCGGTACAAACGCATAGGCTCCGATCTCCCACCCCGCCCCAAACTCCGTCTGATCAATCCCCATCAAATCCAACTTGTATTCATCCCCCAGCGCCGCCCCTCAACCTGGTGCGGCGTCAGCTCATTCCAATGCCAAAAGATCCCAATCGGCACGCCCCATACCCCCGACTTGAACACCAGTGCCTGAAACTTGTCCGCCAGTTGCTGGTCAGTCAGCCCCTGGAAGTAAGGCACCATCCCCTGGCTTAAAATGTTCTGTACGTTATAGCCACTGGCTAACACAGTCGCCGCATTCGGAGAAGGCTGCATCGTCCCCGACCCGCGCGCTCCCGCATACCCAGTCGCCACCGCAATCGCTTCGGTCGAAGGGTCTTCGTAGCTCCCTGGATACACATACACCCGGTTCGCCGGCAGTCCGGTCAAATTTGCATTCATCCACGCCAGCGACCATCCCAGCTCATCCGTTATCAGCCGCGTCTTGTCCATCTGCAGCGTGAAGGCCGTGCTTTTGATGTCCTGTGAGGGCACATCCGCTAGGTCCTCGCTCTTCACTGCCGTCTTCATATTCGGATCAGCCGTAACCGCAAACACCCCGCGTTGATTCAAAGTCGCAATCACTCCGCCAAGCGTATCCAGCCCAGTCGAGGTCCCTCCCGGCGGTGGCGCGGTCAAATTAAAATCCACCTGGGCGGCGGGGTCTCCCGCTGCACTGATTGTCAAATGATTGCCGGCGATCGAAAGCGTCACGCTTGCCGCCGCCGTTCCCGTGTACTGCAAGGTGAATGCGTTCGGATAGACGAAATACTGGTGCGAAACCGAATGGCAATTCACATCCCACCCCGCGTTGATCCACGACTGAAATGTAGGAATCAACTGTTCCGATAGGTCATACCCCGTAACCACGGCAATGCTGAGCGGCACTCCCTTCAGCTGAAACAGCGGCAACAAATTCTGAATGTACTCGGCCGGCCCATCCAGCAGTCCCGGATCATCAAAGGTCAACGAGATCCGCGCCGGATATCGCATAAACCCCCGCACATCGGGAGGCGTGTCCGCCGCCCGATTGTTCCCGCCATCAATCGGCCCCGGCGTTCCGGCCACATCGGTGGAAACTCCCGTCGCCAGGTTGTTGGCATAAAAGTGGCAGTACGAATATGTAACTGCAGCGGTATTGTCCATCAACCCATAAGTTCGGTTCGCATAGGCGCGGCAATTCTTCAACTCGTAGCCGGTGCTGGTGCCGTCAAACCGGTACCCCACGTAATTCCGGTGCGCGTCCGTGTTGTAAAGATGAATGTCCCCCGCCGTGATCGTCGGATGCACATAAAACCCAATCGGCACAGTCGCATTCGGCACCTGGCTGTCCGCCAGAATGTTCGCCAGCCAAATGTGGTCGCTCGCCCCCTGTACCTGCACCCCATACCCGTCATACCAATCCAGTTTGATATGCTGGATCTCGATATAACTCACAGCATTAAGATTGATCAGGCTCTGCCCCGATAAAATAATCGGACTCACCGCCCCAAACGCCGTCACCGGATTCCCCCCCGACGAATACACATACAGGACCTGCGCCGATCCGTCGTAGTACCAATCCCGGTCATGGGCCAAAGCCCCAACCGAAGTTTGGGCCGTCCCCCAGATCGTTCCGAACTGCACAAACTTCAAAAGCGTAATCGCCTGCGTCGCGCTCAACGATGCCTGCCAAACGCTCCCCGAAGTGTTCGTCCAATCCGAACTTCTCGTCGCATACAACCCGGTAAACTCCGGCGGGTGGCCCTCGCCGTATGCATCAAACTTGATCAAGTTCCCCGCTGTCCCACTCGAAGGCGGCGTCAGCCACTCATTCCAAACCCCATCCCGCTTGAAAAGAACCACGTCCCCCGGCGCGAACGTCGAAAGCCCAACCTTCAACAACGTCCGCCAGGGAGTGGCCGGCGAGAGCCCGTCGTTCGCATTGCTCCCCGCCGGATCCACAAAATAGGTAGTACCCGCAGCCCATCCGCACATCGCCAGAACAAAACCAAGAACCGCCGCAAATCGCACGTCGAACCTCCAATGCAGGCGCGCGCATCCTCGCGCGTGCGGGAGTGCCACACACTTCTGCTTTCTAAGCTGCTTTCTGTGTGATTAACCCAAACGGGAACCGAACTGAGAACCGAGAACTGACATCTGAGAACTGCTCTTCACCCGAAGACCGTTCGCCTCCATCATTCCACCACCCAAGTCGGCATCGTTGTGGCCGTATACGAATCCCCCGGAATCGTAATCGTCCCCGACAACGTCCCCCCGCTCGTCACGCTCTCCGACACGCCTCCCGCAAACGTCAACCCCACCGAAGTCGAGCTCCCAATGATCTGCGCGCAAGAGGCAGTGCAGTTCGTCGTAATCGCCAGGTAGTACTTCCCCCGAGTGATCGTCGCCGACCCCGTCCAATTCAAAGTCTTCCAACCCGTAGTTCCCGCAAACGTCGCCGAGGAAGTTGGCCCAATGTGTGCCACCACCGCCCCGCTGCTGTTCACAATCCCAATGTCGTAGGTATTGCTGCCGGTGTCCGCCGCAGACACGTTGTAAACAACCTTCGTGGTCACCAAAGCCGTCGGAGACGAATAAACCACCCCATACAGTTTGGCCACGTTCGTAGTTGTCAAAAACGAAACCGCTCCCGTCGCCGTCGGCTGAGTAAACCAAGGCGTCGAATCGCTCGACACAAACCCCTGCGCCTGCACGTAAGCCGTCGTCGCAATCTTCGTCGAGTTGTCGGATGTTGAAGGCGTCGGCGCAGTTGGTGTGCCCGTCAAGGCCGGCGACGCCAACGGCGCATAAGTCGCCGCCGCCGTCGCGGCGCTCAACCCACCCTGGCTCTCCGGCCCAAAAAAGTACGTGTTGTAGGCTCCTGCGCTCGCGTTGCTCACGAGCACACGCCCCAGCACCTGCCCGCCAGTCGGAAACGTCGCCCCCGCATCATGGCAGTCACCAGCCGTACTCGAGCTGATCTGCACGTAATCTCCCGCCGTAACCGCGCCGTCAAAATTGCAGGTCCCCGGCCCGCGCGTCACAACGCAAGCTTTTCCGGAAGTGCCCGCCGCACACGTAGTCCCTAGATTCGTGTTCACCACGCCCAGCACTCCACTGGTGTCCGTGGTCGCCGCCAGCACCGCCGTGGACGGCGCTCCCGTCAATTTCGCCAGCGAGTTCAGCGTCGTCCCCGTCGTCCCCTCGTTGGCGATCTCCGTCACCAGCGCGCCGCCCGTCTCCCCATCCAGAAACGAACCAAAGAACAGATTGCGAATTCCCAGCGTGTCCGCTCCAACGTCGCGCAAATTGTCCGTGCCCGTCAGCAAGTTCAAATTCGAGCTGATATACCAGGGCACCGTCCCTTGAATCTGAAACTCGATGCCCGGCGCTCCTGTACTCGCGTCGTTTGACCAGATGCGGTACCGCGAATGCACGCTGTCGTAGTCCAGCCCGAAGTAGTCCCAGGTACTTGAGTCCGTATACGTGCTGAACACGCGCAGCGCCTGCGGATTCGTCCCGTTCCTCTCTTCCACCACATTCGCCGGGCTCGTCCCCACGGCATCGCTGTTAAACGCATTCAGCAACCCCAGCTGCACCGCCGCCCCATCATTCGAAATCACCTTCGGACAATGGCAGCTCTCGTCAAACCAGAAAATTCCATAATTCGCAATTCCGCTCGGCGCCGTAGTCTCCGCCAGTTGAATCACGTCCGCCGTACTGCAATTCGCATTTCCATTGGCCTGAATCCCAGTGGCAAAGCTCCCGCTGCATTGCGAAGGCGTCGCCGCCAGCGCCGTCGCCGTGCTGGCATTTCCGGAAATTCCCCCGCTCACCGAGAGATTTCCGTCCATCTGCACGTCCGTCTTGAACTCTTTCAGCGTACTTGTCAGCCGCTCCTTCCACGAAGTCCCATCCGCCGCCGTATTCAAATACTGCGAAATGGAAACCGGCGCCCGCAGCGCCATCTGGAAACTCGAAGGCGACGCGCCCCCGCTCTGGTCAAACCCAATCGCGGTATCGCATGAGTCCCAGGAAGCGCGATACCCAGGCACCGCCAGGGTCTTCTGCGGGTTGCAGTCACCCAGCGTAATCATGTCCGTCGCCGCTACCACCGGCGCAGGCTCACCCGGCCATCCCTGGCTCCCGGAAATCTCGAAGATGTAGCGCCCCTTGGACGCCCCTGTCCAGCCGTCATGCAGCGGCCCATATGCGGTCACCGTCGAGCCAAATGTCAGCTCGCCGCCAGCGCACTGCACCCAGGGCACGGCGTACTGCCAGCTATAGCATTTGTCCGCAAAGACGCTCGGAACCAGATTGCCAAGCACGCTGGTGACGATCGCCCCCGAGCCGCCAAACTCCGCCGTAAGGTGCAGCCGCGCCACAGTGTTGTAAGTGGTGGTATTTGCGCCAGGGCCAAGCACCACGTCACCCGGCCAGAAATCCAGCCGTGGGAAGAAGTAGGGCGTCCCAACGGTGTACGAAGTCCGGCCCGCATTGGTGTCGGCATAACTGCAGACTGCTCCACCACTGTCAGCAATCCCGGTCGAGACTGCGTAGTTACCGGTTCCGTAAGGCGCGTCTCCGCTGCTGTCATCCACGCTCAGCAGGTCGTAGGTCATGGTGTTCGCGGTGGCAATGCAATGCCACTTCACGGTGATGCTGTCTGATCCGCTGCTCCTGGCGAATCCTGCGTAGAGCGGCGCGCTTGTCCCTTGAACGCTGTCATGCGCCACAACGTAGTAACGGTGGTCAACTGATCCGGTATTGGCGAACTGCGGAATCCCTCCCGCCGGGGAGGGCGCTTTGCCTTGCCAGCGCCCGGTAATCTCCACGTTCTCGCCCCGCGCGATCACGCCAGCCTGCCCGATGTTTCCCCACGGGTTCGTGACTCCGCCAACTTCCTCGTACAGGTTATTGATCTCCAGGTTGGCGTATCCACCATTGCCGCCGGTCCGCACTCCATACTGGGCATATCCCTGGATCACGCTGTCGGAAATGTGCAGCGTGTTCCCCGATTCCCAATCGACCCCGTTGCTCAATCCGAACAGCGTCAAGTTCATGTTTCGCAGCCAGCCCACGGCCGCGTTCGTCGAGAACGGTCCCGGCGCCGAGATCACCGGGCTGCACAAAGTTGAGTCGCACCGCACGGTATTGCCGCTGTTGTTGGTGCTTAAGCCGTCCAGCGTGAACGCCTGATCGTTGTCCACCTGAATCCATGTGCTGAACCAGTTGCCGGCGCTCTGTGCTCCACGTAGCGCCATGTTCGATATTCGCGTGGATTGTGCATTGTCTTCAATAAACGGGTGCGTACCGCCAGACACCCCCGGCCTTCCTCTCAGATCGCTGATCGAAACATTTGCAAAAGCGTTCGCGTTTGACGGATCGCCGACAAAGATGCAGGTGTCCGACATGTAGCACGTGACCACTGCCCCAGAGAAGTCAATGGCTACCTGCGATACCCGGATAGAAATCCTGGCGTAAGCCGCATACTCCCCCGGCGAAACAATGATGTGCGCCCCCGAGGCCGCCAGCGTCGGATTGCTCAGGCTCACCGCCCCGGCAATGATCGCCTCCTGCAGCCCGCTCGAAGCGCTCCCGACCGTGTATCCCGCACCATGCGTATTCACCGTAGTGAACTGCAACGTTCCGGTCGCCCCGTTTCCCGCGCACGTGCCCCCCAGCACTTGCACCGCCTCCGGCGTTCCCGTACCGCTTACATACACGTAGTACTGTGCTTCCGCTCCGATCACTCCCGGCGGACAACTCGCCAGCGTCACCGTCTTCAGTCCCGCTGTGCTCAAGTCCGCGCTCGGCGACTGCGACCAATTGAAATCCGGCGCGTACTTCACCGCCTGCATCCCAGCCGTCACTCCACCGCCCGCCTTGGGCGCATACTTCCCAGTCGCCGCGCTATAAGTAATGACCTGGTTGTCCGTCGGGGGCGTCGCATCCACCGGAATGCTCTGGATCGAAACCGCATCGCTGCTGCTCCCGCACGCTCCCCACGTCCCATCGCCCTTCAGACAGACGGTTCCGTCCGCCGGCCCGCTGCCCAGTTCATTGCTCGGCACCAACCCGCTCACCACATCCGCCTTTGCGCCCATCCCCGTATCTACATAGCTCTTGGTCGCGGCCTGCATGGGGGCTGTGGGATTGCCGCTCAGCGTCAGCGGGCCCGTCATCGTGTCCCCCGCTTTATTCACAAACGATCCCGCCCCTACCGCACCCGCGGCCGCATCCACGTAGGCCTTGTTGGCCGCATCAGTCGTCTGCGCCGGAGTCGGCACGCTCGGCGATGCAGTGAATTGCTTTACCCCATTCACCGTTTCATTCCCTGTGGTGTGGACCACTGCCGAATCGTCGGCCTTGCCCGCCACCGCGTTGTCCACATACTGCTTCGAAGCTGGAGGCGTCGCCGTGCCCGA
>Ga0335078_10018438_pt1 | contig 10377 bp, 9 predicted proteins | sample Lox_Sample_32_FD_206711 | JGI IMG/M metagenome (GOLD analysis project Ga0335078, IMG submission 206711) | Soil microbial communities from Loxahatchee National Wildlife Refuge, Florida, United States - Lox_Sample_3.2 | ecosystem: Environmental > Terrestrial > Soil > Wetlands | place: USA: Florida...
GCAAAAATGTGAGAAAGGTTTCGGCCGGCGCTGCTGGTTTTTGCGGTTACAGGTTTGTGATTGTTGCGACGTTGATGTAGTTGCCTGGGCATGCGGCTCCGGTTGGGCTTGTGTTGTAGCCTTTGTACATTTGTCCTTCAACTCGTACTAGCGTGCCTGATTGTGTGTTGTTGGGTAGGTTGTGGAGGGTGTAGTATTGAAGGGCGGTGCCTCCGTAGTAGGGCACGTTCGCTGCCTCAACTACTAGTAAGGTACATCCGTTGGCGGCTTGGTAGATGTTCCCATAACATTGGACTTGGCTGGACACGGAACCACCATTCTCGTAGTAAACGCCGCTTCCATAGTAGCAGCCGCTATAGGGATAGTAGGATGCCCCGTAACCCGGGTAAGCTGGGTATCCGGGGTAGGAGGGGTTTTGGTAGCAGCCATACATTCCGCAGTTTTGCTGCGGGTTGACGTTGGCTGTGGACATTTGCGTAGTGGTCGTGCCGTATGCGGAGGCTGCGCTGGCTAAGACTGCGATGAAAATTGTTGCAACAATAGCTTCGTTTGAATATCTTAACCGAAACTTACCAGGCTTCGCACTTCGACTAGCCTCCTTTTCCCTGACTTGATTCATGAGTTTCTCACTGAGGACGGCGCGTTACCTATGCCAAATACATTTTGCCACCAAGTAGAAACCCAAAAGATCTCGCTACCGATGGCGGGTCCGCAGGGATTCGGACTCCAGAAGTCGTGTTACCTTCTTTCTGAAGAAAGAAGTTCATTTGCGTCGGTCTACAGCACTACGTCTGCTCGAGGTTTCTCTTAATTATTTCCAACTCCTTACTCATTCCGGACTCAATTTTTCCTTTGACTATGCCGCCTAGGAGCTTCGCAAAACCGGGCAGAACAATATCGCCTTGGAGCGTAAGCTTGGTAGCACCGGGTTCGACTGGGTCTAGTACAAAACTCATCTTGGTTCCTTTTCCGTCCCCGTCAACGGTTTCCGCGTCTAGTCTCCGACTTGGCTGGGCAGTGACTTTTGTTGTGGAATTCATCTTTCGTCCTTCAGCTTCCGACATGGTGTCATAGGTAACTGAATTGCCCTCTCGTTTCACGACTTTGACAGATTTCCAATAGTTCGAGTGTTGAGGAGCTTTCTCGAAATCATTAAGCAAACTGAACACTTTTTCAGGTGGAGCCTTTATCGTCTCAGTTAGATTAATGGCTACCAATTCAGATCAATCCTTGGTTTAGCATGTTGGTACGTCTTCTTTAACTCCCCTTCCATCGGTTCAGTTGCACTATGAAATCACTTGTTGCCTACACGCAAGACAATTCAATCTTGCACGAATCCTGCTTTCTGGGGAAATCGCGGATAAAGGAGGAAAAGCAGGAAAAGCAGGATTGTTTGCAGTTTTTGCATTTATCGAATATTTTTCGATTGATCAGGGATTGCGAATTTCATGGGCACGAGTACATGTTTGCTGTTTTTTCACTAAATTGCAAGGGTTACAGAAGTGTTCACAATCGCGAAAAAATGTTTCTCAAGCAAATCTCGGACAAGATGGTGTAAACTCGCGGGATAGGGTGGTCAAGAGTTCCCAATGAGACTCCACATAAAGCCGGACGCACCCTTCGATTTTGAAAGAAGCGCGAGCATGCACGGTCGCTTCGGAGAAAGTCCACCAGACCTGTATGAGAATGGTTTGTACAAGAGGGTTGTTCATGTCGGCGCGAAGCCGGTACTTATTATTGCTTCCTCGGAAGGCACTATTCGAAGACCACACATTAGAATTGAAGTTCACCGTCCGCTCTCAAAGTCCGAAACGAAGTCACTGAAGGCTCTACTTGATGTAATGTTTCGTAGCTCATTTGACTTCAACGGATTCCGTAAAGTTACAAGAAAAGATCGTTTGATGAGTATTGTCGCGCGGGAAGTCAGAGGGTTGAGACCAATCGCGCCTCCAACTATTTTTGAAGCTTTGGTAATTGCTATCACCGAGCAGCAGATTTCGCTGTATGCAGCCATTGCCATACGCTCTAGACTCGTTAGGACATACGGAGAGAGCGTGAGTTTAGAGGGAAGGAAATTTTACGCATTTCCAACCACGAAGTCGTTAGCGAGAGCAAACCCAGCACAGGTGAGAACCCTCGGTCTCAGTCGGAGTAAGGCGTCGTACATGACTGAACTAGCCAGAAAAGTTGAGGGAGGGGAATTAGACCTTGAAAGCTTGAGGAAGAAGAGTGATGAATCTGTTGTCTCGGAACTTACTAAGATTAAGGGCATTGGAAGATGGAGCGCTGAATATGTGCTCGTTCGAGGTATGGGTAGAGTAAACTCTCTTCCAGCCGATGATCTAGGGATACAGCGTGCAGTGTCACAGGCCTACTTTAAGGGCAAGAAAATTGGCTCGAAGGAAGTTCGGCAGATTCTAGACAAATTCGCTCCTTACAGTGGAATTGCAGCCTTCTATCTCATGTACTACCTTTTCTGGGGAAGTGGGTAGTTTGCACCAGTTTTACTGCGGCGTGCGCACAGACACAACACGATAACGATTGGTTGATCGTTTCCTATTCTGAAAGGTGCCATAAACAGATGTGTAGATGTGTGCTACTTGAAAACTTATAAGAATCCGGCCTAATTCAGTAGGGTCAAGGGATAGTCGGTGAGCATGAAACGTTTTCTCTTCTTTCTAGCGTTGCTAGGTTTTGCGTTGCTTCCAACGGTGGCATATGCGCAATCTGTACCCGTATTGGGTTCCTTCACGTTCACGCTTTCCGGCTACACGGTTCAAGGGCAATTATCCAACGCAATCATCAACTCGCGCAGTAGCGTTAGCATGACGATGAACCTTGACGACGATCTGCAAACCTCGATAGGGTCGATACCAATAAGCGGAAACGGCCAGTGGTACGGAACGGTTAACGGAACGAATGTTTCAGGTTCAATTCAGAACGTGGCCGGCTCACTGCTAGCCTGCTACTACCTATTCTTTTGCGGCACCGCAAACTACTCCGGCTACGGCACTTGGTCTGGGACACTTTCAGGCAATCAAGGCTCCGGGACCTTCCAAGGCTACATAACCTTCACAAGTTCCTCAATCCCCGAAATCACCCTCAACCAACCCTACCCGATCTCCGGCAACTGGAACTCCGCGTTCCAATCAACCAACTAACGCGAGCCATCGAGAGTCCTCTTAGCGAGATTCGAAGAGAAAAGCTCTGCAAGAAATGATGCCAGGGAGCTCAACAGCTCCACTAAGATCCGTGACTAGTATCCGTGTGTCACCCGGTGACACCATTATCCTTGGTTGACTGCGCGGTCTAGGCTAGAAAAATCAGGGTGTAAATCACTGTGATGTGCACCCTCGTCTTTCGGGATGACACTCAAGTGAGGTATACCTCTGAAGTCCAACGGTATACCTGCCCTGTGTTCAGGAATGTGGGTGAAAGGGAGGAGCCAACTAATCGAAGGAATGCGTCGTTTGAAAAAGGAGTTAAGAAAAGGATGGAAAAATGCGGGGGATAGATCTTAGACCGGGTTACTTTGCTACTGGTGTGGTTGCGATGTCTTTTCCGCATTTGTCACAGAAGGTCGCGTATCCTGGAATTTGCGATTTACAGTGTGGACATGCCTTGAGTCTAAGCCCCTTCGATCGGATGTACGCATGCATGCTCTTGGTGAGTTCGGTGTAACTGAGAAGTGCTCCCTTCGGTTGACCGGTCAGTAATGAGAGTGTGTCATCCGCGAAGATCGACTTCTGTGTAAGCATACTCTCTCTAGCCATTCAATCACCTCCGAACATTCAAGCGACCCAAATCCGAGGCCAACATCCCGCTTTCGCGTTCTGACTTCGTTGATTTGAGAGAGAAGCGGAGCCAATTTCTCGGTTGGACACTACGGCGTGCCCACTTAGGGCGGAGATTAGAGTGAAATTTCACACGTTCAAGGGGTGATTAGGTGCTTACAGAGCCGTGTTTTGGCTTAAATCCCGACCAGTACGGCGCAGGCGAACCCTAGCATATAAGACGCAGGCGCTCAGAGAGAGACCCAGAACTGCCGGTTTGACGGTTCGTAGCTTATAGTTGAGAAGCCTCAAAATCGAACGATTTCCGCTGATGATTCAAAACTACTTGAACCTTTGAGAAGCGGGCGAGTACCGCTGCGGTTCTCACCGCTTTGGAAAACTAGATTATGCATAAAGTAGCCTTCTCGAACGAGACGGGCCTTGACGAAGGAAGAGGTACTGGATTTTCTGTTAGCTATCCGATCGCTAATGACGGTTGGTCGCTTCAGCGTCTACAAATGCCATTTCAGGGAGGACGTTGCACAGCACTCGTACTTCACAGCTCTCTATGCTATGATCCTAGCCGACCTTGAGCGAGGGAGGGGCACTAAGGTCGATACTGAGCGCTTGATGCGGATGGCGCTTCTGCATGACGCTGAAGAGGCTCGAACGGGCGACATACACCACCCCTTCAAGCATCAGGACGCGAAGTTCGCTGAAAGCCTAGACGCTAGGGGCTTCGCATGGTTCTCAGGTCTAATGAGCGGCCTACCCCAGAGCCTCGTAGAGGAGTACATGCGGCTTCGAAAAGCCGAGAGAGAGGACTCAACAGAGGCGAGCATACTCAAAGCGTCAGACAAGATCGAGGCATTACTCTGGGCATACGAGGAGTACCTTCTAGGAAACGTACATGTACGCAAAGCGCTGATCGTTGAGGACATACTCTCTAAACTCGACCAGATCGAGCTTGAAACCGTCAAAACCCTAGTCACAGAGATCAGAAGGAGACTCGAAACCAACCCACTAGCCAATTGAGACGGAGGGACAGGTTTGGTGAGACGTAAGCAGATTCTAGTGATCGGTTTCGGTAAGGATCACTGCCCTGAGCTAGCGTATCGGGCGGCCTACCAGGTAGGCGTTGAGGTAGCGAAGCATGGTGCAGTTCTCCTTACGGGCGGCCTCGGAGGAGTGATGGAAGCTGCGAGCCATGGGGCTAAGGATTCTGGTGGTTTCGTTGTGGGTATAATTCCGCAAGACGACAAACGTACCGCAAACGAGTTCTGCGATGTTGTAATCGCAACAGGGTTGGGATATGCTAGGGATTTCGTCACAGCTCTGTCAGCTGACGCGGTGATAGTTGTGGGTGGTGGTGTGGGGACGATGATAGAGGCCGCCGCAGCTTACCAGATGTACATACCCATTGTTGCTGTGAAAGGTACGGGCGGATTTGCGGATCGGTACGCAGATACGTTCTTGGATGATCGTAAGGTGGAGAGGATTCGGGGAGAGAGCACGCCCGAGAAAGCGGTTGACACAGCCATAGCCGCAGTAGCCACCTAGGACCGGAATCTTATCCGACTCCCTGACCTGCGCCCAGCTAATCGCACCCGACCACGGATTGGTAGACAACACGAGCAGGATTGGCGGACAAAATGAACCAAATTGGTGGTCAATAGGATCGGATTGGCGGTCAGTTTGACGCGACAACGCCAAAGGAAAAGGTTAGAATTAGCTCGGGCATGAGAATCCGGTATGGGCTGACGTAGTCTATTTTAGACCGCGTAGGCGCTTTCACTCTCTATGCAGTTTCGTTACGAGCGTGCGCCGGATGTTTCTGAACTCTTAGTGAGGATCATTGACAAGCTTGAGTTCACGCACGTGCCCAAAAACCGGGTGTACTGCTACCGGAGTTATGGCTCAAAGGCCAGCAACACCATCGCTCGAGTCCATTCACTGCCACGAATCTGGCAGCAAGCCCTAAGCGAACCAGCATACTACGCCGTCGAGGTCTTACACGAACAATACGATTCTCTACCGTACGACGAGAAGGAGAAAACCTTGATCCACGAACTACTTCACATACCGAGAAGCTTTGGGGGAGGGTTTAGGCACCACAAAGATTGGGTGACTCGACGGCGAGTTGAGGATCTACACCGAAAATATAGACAATCCTAGCGATCTTGGTTTCCTTTCGGCTTTCTTCTGTGAATACTGATCATTGCTGCGACTGTTAGAAGTAGAACTCCGAGTACTGTTTGGGTTTGGTTAAGGTCTGGGATCGGAGTCATACTCGGTACCGAAATGACGATTCCTTGACTTCCTGGGCCTGAAGGAGCGCCGACTGCAAAGCCGAAGCCACCTGGAAGGATGTAGATTGAGTTGAGGTTGGGGTTGCTCGAGAGTGGAGGGCTTGGGAAGTACTGGTACCAGCCTATCCCGTTCCATTGAAGAATCGTAGCCGAATCACCAACCGCCCAAGCAGACTGGGCATTGGTTTGGTATACTGAATTCAAATTCGCTGAAACCGAATCGGCAACAGTGAGCCAGATGGTACCACCGAAATTCAAGATTACTCCACCAGCGCCTACAGCCCAGCCATGCGTTGAATCCAGAAAGTTGACGTTATTCAATTTCGCAGAAGTAGGAGACGCATAATTTTGCCAAACCCCTGACTCATATCGCAGTATGGTACCCGAATCTCCGACAGCCCAACCGTCCGAAGAATCGAGCATGAAGACACTGCGTAACGTGTTGGATGTTGGAGAGGTGACTTGTCCCCATGTTCCGCCAGTGTACTTGAGTATAACTCCGCCATCACCCACAGCCCAGCCATCATTAGAATCCGTCATGAAGACAGACCGTAACAAACCAGTAATTGGTGGTGCATTCACCTGAGTCCAAGTCCCACCAGTATACTGCAAGATTACAGGCGTCGCCCCAATGCCACCCACAGCCCATCCCTCAGAACTACTAACCATAAAGACCGAGAGCAGGTCAGATGTGATCGCTGATGCTGTTCCACGTGTAAAGCCGTTCCCTGTCCAGTGAACCAGAACAGGTTCCCCTGTTCCGGACCCGCATCCGCCTGTTGAGCAACCCACAATCCAACCATCACTCGAGTCTGAAAGGTATACAGACTCGAACGTGCCGGATGGCAATCCGGAGAGCGTCTGCCCGTTTATTGAGAGAATCGTTCCAGCATTACCGACCGCCCATCCAACCGTTCCTGCAAAGTAGACGGAGTTCAAATCCTGGTTAGTTCCGAGTTGGTTTTGGATGAGTGTCCACTGGCCGCCAGTATAGTGCAGAATTGTGCCAGAGGCTCCAACCGCCCACCCCTCCGACTGACTGATCATGAACACTGAATTGAGGTCCTGCGTTCCGGATCCCGGCGAGACTGGCCCAGTCCATACGCCGGAGGTGTAATGGTAGATTGCTCCGCCAACACCCACGGCCCAGCCCTCGTCTTGGTCGATCATGTAAACCGAATTGAGTGTTTGGGATGCGGTCGTATAGAGTGTCCATCCGCCCCCAGAATACCTGTAGATGATGCCGCCATCTCCTACGGCCCACCCATCCGTGGGGCTCGTCATGAATACTGAATTCAAACCAGCTGGGGCTGATGAGACCTCAATCCATCCGCCACCCAAACCAGCCGAACCAGACCAATGCCAGAAAGCACCAGAAACAGAATCAACCGCCCAGGCATCGGTGGCACTGAGAGCGAACACTGATGAGAGCTTTACTGCCCCAGCGCCGGACAACCCGGTTGAAATTGGAAACCAAGAGGTTCCGCTCCAGTAAAGAGCGGTTGCAATACCCCCGCTCCCTCCGACTGCAAAACCCGCATTCGGGCTTAGACTCCCGGGAGGTCCAAATGATAACCCAAAGAGGTCTGTCGTAGTACCAGAGGCTATAAGGCTCCAAGAGGAGCCGTCGAAATGCTGGATCGTTCCCTCATTTCCAACCGCCCAACCATTACTAGTGTCCAGCATCACCACGCCGTTCAGATTGTCAGATGTCGACGCAGACGGTGACAGGGCATTTACAGGAACTCTGACAGCGATCAGAAAACTTACGCTCAAAAGAGCCAAGAGAAGGTGGGTAGAGCGCATTTGTTCAGCCATCCCGTCGCCATGTGTTCTTGTTTTCCTTCTTAGTGGCTTCTATAATCCGCTAAGCTTCCCCTCATGAGCATGGCAATCCATACTCTAGGGATTCCATCGTTTTTCCATGAGATTTGCCTGAGCTGGAAGGATAAGGACTGGTTACAAAGTGGAAATGAACGAATCATCCTCAAAACCTTATTTGCGCTTTAACGTTCGCCGGAGTAAACTTGGGAAAAATCGAGGAGCAAGGTAACTTTGAGTCTTCGGGAATTCTTCGATAATCTCGCAAGTTTGTTAGCGGACAATGCGAAGTCGTTCTACCTACTTCCCGACTCGGTTGAGATGGCCCTGAGTCTATGCTTGGTAATCTATTTCGCCTCAAGATTTGTTCAACAGGCATGATCGAGTTTTGCGTTAGCTCGCTGTGAGTTAACTCAAGATCGGAACAAGCGCTGTGTCCACTGCACGCGCTCACGCCTCAGTGTAACCGCTACTGTTGCAGACATATGCCCAAATTCAGTTCTGTGTCGCTATTTCTTTAGGTGGATTTAGAAGCAATATTCATGGAATTTATGAGGCAATCGTAACGTGATTCCATTAGCTCAAGCCTGGTTCTTGTCTAGTTCTATCTGTGTTATAGTCGGGGTGCTAATGTACGGACGCAATCCTTCGCATATAATGCATAAAATGTTACTAATCTTAAGCGCGCTTCTGTTCTACTATGGGTTCACCCAGTTCCAATATTACTTGGCAAGCGATGTTCAAAGTGCGCTGTTCTGGATGCGAGTCAGTTGCTTTTGGTACCTATTGGTCGCATTCGACGTGACCTTCGCTCTGGTCTACGCTAACCTGTTTACGAAATCGCGACGCGTTCCGCTCAGTATCCTGCTCTACGCGCCTGCAATTATCCTATCTCTTTACGAAGGATTCGCAGTTCCGTATCAGCCCAGCTTAGAGCCTTGGGGTTGGGATTACAATTACACGGGAGTTTTCAGCTACATCTCGCTAAGTTGGGTCGTGATTGCAGCGGCCGCGTTTCTAACTATCCTTGGAACGAAATATTGGCGCGCTAAAGGGATCGAGGAGCGAACAGGCGCAAAATACCTCTTTTTCGGCGCCCTAATACCGGTTATTATGGGGGTGACAGCCTCAATCATTCCAACTTCTTTCATTCAACTTCCAGACCTCACCGTCCCAGGAGCAGCCCTAGGCTTCCTTCTCTTCGGATACGGCGTATTCAAGCATGGAAGCTACATGTTGACTGCAAACGTAACCGCAGAAGATGTTGTCTACACAATGGCGGATGCCTTGATGCTTGTTAATTCGAACTCTGAAATTGTCCAAGCAAACAAAGCAGCATGTGATTTACTTGAATACACGCACGCGGAACTCATTGGAAAACGTATCGATACCTTCACTCCCGATTCTACATTAGTTGACGCACTCAAGAGGAGTAACGCTAGTGCTATTGAAACGAACTTCAAGAAGAAGAGCGGGCAAAATATCCCCGTTTTTGTTTCAGAATCAGTAATCATGACTAAACCCGGTAACAGAATCGGATATGCATTGATCTCGCGGGACATTACGGATCGCAAACGCTTAGAAAAACAACTAACGGATGCCCAAAGGATGGCTGCTATCGGAGAAGCAGCTGCCTTGGTTGGACACGACCTTCGCAACCCGCTGCAAGCTACGACGAGCACACTCTACTTAGCCAAGAAAATGCTTACAAATGGTAATTGTGACGAAGCCGAGGAAGCTGTGAGATTACTCGATGGGTTGAACGATCAAGTCCGCTACATGGACAAGATCGTTTCTGACCTTCAAGATTATGCTCGACCAATCGCTGACGAGTTTACGGAAACCAATCTTCCCGAATTAATCGGCGAAGCAATTTTGAATGTAAACGTTCCACCGACTGTTGAGATCAATATCAATCAGGATAGTTTCCCGACTACGAAGGTAAACCCAACGCTGCTGAAACGGGTGTTGGTAAATCTCATTTTGAACGCGGTTCAAGCCATGCCGAACGGTGGCAAACTAACAATCGCCATCAATCGGACAGAGCAGTTTATCGCAATAGCAGTTCAGGATACTGGCATAGGAATATCCAACGAGAATGTACAAAGAATCTTCAATCCCTTCTTCACCACGAAAGCGCAAGGGCAAGGACTAGGATTGGCAGTATGCAAGCGTTTGGTAGAAGCCCAAGGAGGACAAATCACCGTGAAGAGCGAGCTTGGAAAAGGGTCAACTTTCAAGATAACGTTGCCAACCCGCAAAATTGGTAGGGAGAGTTAGTTTGAGCAAAAAACGGATTCTCGTGATCGACGACGATGAGGCGATTCGGGAACCAATGAAAAAGATCCTTGAACTTGAAGGATACCATGTTGACACTGCCAAGAACGGTGAAGAAGCTATCGAGCATTCTAAAACTAACTTCTACAATCTGGCATTAATCGACATTCGACTTCCAGACATTGAGGGGACTCAGT
>Ga0335078_10018439_pt1 | contig 10377 bp, 9 predicted proteins | sample Lox_Sample_32_FD_206711 | JGI IMG/M metagenome (GOLD analysis project Ga0335078, IMG submission 206711) | Soil microbial communities from Loxahatchee National Wildlife Refuge, Florida, United States - Lox_Sample_3.2 | ecosystem: Environmental > Terrestrial > Soil > Wetlands | place: USA: Florida...
CTTCCGGCAGGCCAACACCGTTATCCTGCACGGTGACGGTGAGCCGGTCCGGGCTGCGGGCCACGGACACCTCCAGTGACCCGGCCGGGCCGCCCTCCGCGCACTGGGTCTCCGCGTACTGGGCCAGCCCGTGCTGCAGTGCGTTCTGCAGCAATTCCGCCAGCACCAGGGCGAGTGGCGTAGCCACTGCCGAGGGTAGGAGGCCGAACCGGCCACGCAGCTCCGGCTTCACCCGGGCCTCGGCCGCCGAAACCTCGCCCGCCATCGCGGCCACCCGCTGCGCCACCTCGTCGAAGTCGACGATCTCCTCGGGGGCGTGGGACAAGGTCTCGTGCACGGTCGCGATGGATCCGACCCGGCGCACGGCCTCCTCCAGCGCGGCCCGGCCTTCCGGCGCGTCCATCCGCCGGGCCTGCAGCCGTAGCAGCGCCGCCACGGTCTGCAGGTTGTTCTTCACCCGGTGGTGGATCTCCCGGATCGTGGCGTCCTTGGTCATCAGCTCGCGCTCCCGGTGCCGCAGCTCGGTCACGTCGCGGACCAGCACCAGTGCCCCGGTGCGCAGACCGTTCACCACCAGCGGGATGGCCCGCAACTGGACCACCGAGCCGTTTCCCTCCACCTCGGTCTCCCGCGGCGCCCGGCCACTGGCCGTGACCATGAGCGAGTCGTCGGTGGCCCGGCCGGGCGCGCACAGCCGCGCGGTCAGCGGGCCCAGCTCAGCCCCGACCAGATCGGCGGCCAGGCCGAGCCGGCGGTAGGCGGACAGCGCGTTCGGGCTGGCGTAGCTGACCTTGCCGCTCCGGCCGAGCCGGAGCAGGCCATCGCCCACCCGAGGCGACCTGACCAGGGCCGGCTGCTGCCCGGGCCAGGGGAACATGCCGGACGCGACCATCTGGGCCAGGTCGTCGGCGCCTTTGAGATAGGTCAGCTCGAGACGGCTCGGGGTGCGCGCGGAGCTCAGGTTGGTGCTCCGCTCGATGACCGCGATGACCTTGCCCTCCCTGGTCACCGGGATGGATTCGCGGCGGACTGGGACGCCCCGGGTCCACTCCGGGTCGCCCTCACGGCAGATCCGGTGCTCGCGCTGGGCCGAGTCCAGGAACGGCCGGGCCCCGGTAGACGCGAAGCTGCCCACCACATCGTCGTGGAACGTGGTGGGCCCGGTCGTCGGCCGCATCTGGGCCAGCACCACCCAGCCGGAACCGTCCTGCAGTGGCGCCCACAGCACCAGATCAGCGAAGGACAAATCGGCGAGCAGCTGCCAATCGGACACCAGGGCATGCAGCCAGTCGATGTCGGCCCGGGTCGCCGCGGTGTGCCGGCGGGCCAGGTCGTTCAGTGTGGGCACCCTGCCATCATCGCGCATGCCACGCACCGGGCCGGCCGGCCGGACGGTGTTCGGCCCGCCCCGGCGCCCACCGGGCGGACCCCAGCTGGCAGTATTCGTGCATGTCTGGTTACAGCGCGCGGCCTCGCTGGTTGCGCGCTGGGCGCGGCACCGTGGATTCTGTCCATAATGCGGCATCATGTCCGGAACGCAGCTTCTGCGGGAGGAGATGACCGTGACCGCTTCCCCTGCCGCCCGCGACGACCAGCGACCCGAGCCGGACCCGGCCGCGCCGCCCCTCCCGCCGGGCCCACGGCTGCCCAAGTACTACACGGTGAAGCGGCAGCTGCTCGAGCTGACCCAGAGCATGGCGCCCGGCAGCCCGGTCCCCCCAGAGCGCGAGCTGGCCCAGCTCTACGGCACCTCACGTACCACCGTCCGGCAGGCCCTGGCCGAGCTGGTGGTCGAGGGGCGGCTGCTGCGGATGCAGGGCAAGGGCACGTTCGTGGCCAAGCCGAAGGTAGCCCAGCTGCTGGAGCTGGCTAGCTACACCCAGGGCATGCGGGCGCACGGGCTGCACCCACAGACCAGGATCCTGGACACCAGCTACGTCCCGGCCGACGCGCAGCTGTCCGAGCTACTGGCTGTGACGCCGGGCAGCCGGGTGCTGCGCATCCACCGGCTACGGCTGGCCGATGGGGAGCCGATGTCCACCGACACCTCGCACCTGCCGGCCCGGCGCTTTCCCGGGCTGCGCCGCAACCTGGACCGCTACGCGTCGCTGTACGAGGCGCTGGGCGCTGCTTACGGGGTCGAGCTAGCCGAGGCCGAGGAGACCATCGAGACCGTGCTGGCCGATCCGACCGACGCCGGGCTGCTCGGAGTGGACGCCGGCATGCCGCTGCTGCTGCTGTCCAGGCAGGCGTTTGACGTCACCGGGACCCCGGTCGAATGGGCCCAGTCCAAGTACCGCGGCGATCGGTACAAGCTGGTCACCCGGCTGCGCCGGGGCCGGTGAGGTTACCTCGCCGGCCCGCCAGCCACCAGGCGGCCGGTAGCAGCCCGGCGGCCAGCGCGGCCTTGATCGCGTCGCCCGCGAGGAATGGGGTGAGCCCGTCCGCGATCGTGGCCGAAGCCCCGAGGTGCAGGTCGATGGCCAGCCAGGTCAGGCCGAACGCGTAGATGACGACCTCGGCGGCCAGCATGGCGGGCACCGAGCGCAGCACCGACCGGTCCGCGCCCCGCTCGGCCAGGTAGCCGCAGAGCACGGCGGCGGCGAAGAAGCCGATGACGTAGCCGAACGAGGCGCTGGCATAGCCGCTGGAGTGATCCGCGAACCAGGGCACCCCGGCCACCCCAGCCACCGCGTACAGCAGCAGCGCGGCACCCGCCCGCTGCCAGCCCAGCGCGGTCCCGGCCAGCAGCACCCCGAGCGTCTGCCCGGTGATCGGCACCGGGGTGAAGGACAGGTGGATGGAGATCTGGGCCAGCAGCCCGATGAACCCAGCCGCCCCCACGACCAGGAGCGTGTCCCGCACGAGCGCGCCAGGCAGCAGGTCGGCCAGCACCAGCGGACGGGGCCGGCGCAGCGCGGCAGCATCGGACATGAATGCGGCTCCTCGAACGGGTGAGCGGGGGCAGGCGGTCGATGGGGACCTTATCAAGGCAGGCCAGAACGGTCCAAGGGTGCCGTGGGTGACAGGTACCAGGCCACCGGCGGCGACAATGGTGGCATGCGGGTGACCGATACGCTGGCCTTCGTCCGCGGCAGCTGGCAGCTGGACCGGATGCTCACGGACTACCGGGCCGGCCTGGAGGGCTGCTTCACCGGCCACGCGCTGGTCGCGCCCGCACCGCCGGATCAGCCGGGCGAATGGTGCTACACCGAGCATGGCGAGCTGCGCTTCGCGGCCCATACCGGGCCGGCGGGCCGCCAGCTGCGCTATCAGGGCCAGCCCGACGGCACGGTGCGGGTGCGGTTCGCGGACGGCCGCCCGTTCTACGTTCTCGACCTGCGCTCCGGCCAGGCCGAGGCGGAACACGGCTGTGGCCCGGACCACTATCAGCTCAGTCACCGGGTGCTGGCTGCCGACCTGCTGGAAGAGCGTTGGCGGGTGCGCGGCCCGGCCAAGGATTACCTGGCCATTACCCGACACGCGCGCAAACCATTGCACCATGCGCTAATCCATCGCACCATGGACGGCAACAACGTGACATAAGTCACGCGCGCGCCCCCGCTCGCGGCTGGTGGCCTGGTGGTGGCGCGTGGCCGACTCACGCAAGGAGACGACGCAATGGCGCACTCCGGCCCGACACCCAGGCGCACCGGCGTCTGGGTGTTAATCACCGTCCTCGTCCTCATCTCCATCCTCGGCACGCTCATCGTGCCGATCTACGCTCGCAGCAGCCCCTACATCGGCGCCTTCCCGTTCTTCTACTGGTACCAACTGCTCTGGGTGCCGTTCGTCGCGATCCTGATGGCCATCTGCTACCTGGTCTCCACGCACGGATCGCGCAGCTCCACCAGCGGCCCGGTCCCGTCCGGCCGTGACGGCTCCGGGGAGGCCAGGTGAGCATCAACTGGGTCTCGTTCAGCATCCTGCTCATCCTGTTCGCGATCGTCGCCCTGGTCGGGTTCGCCGCGACTCGCTGGCGCCGCGCCGAGGACATGCTCCACCTGAACGAGTGGGGGCTCGGCGGGCGCGGCTTCGGCACGTTCGTGACCTGGTTCTTGTTAGGCGGTGATGTGTATACTGCCTACACCTTCATCGCGGTGCCGGCCCTGGTCTTCGGTACCGGCTCGGCCGGATTCTTCACCCTGTCCTACACGATCATGGTCTACCCGATCGCGTTCATTTTCCTGCCCCGGCTGTGGTCGATAGCCCGGGTGCATGGCTACGTGACGCCGGCTGACTTCGTCCGCGGCCGGTATGGATCGCGCGGCCTGGCCTTGGCCGTGGCGTTCACCGGCATCCTGGCCGTGATGCCGTACATCGCGCTGCAACTGGTCGGCATCCAGGCGGTGCTGACCGTGATGGGCATCGGCGGCAGCTCGTCCAACGCGTTCGTCAAGGACCTGCCGCTGATCATCGCGTTCCTGGTGCTGGCCGGCTACACGTTCGTGTCCGGATTGCGTGCCCCGGCACTGATCGCGTTCATCAAGGACACGCTGATCTACGTGATGATCATCGTGGCCATCATCTACATCCCGGCCCGGGTCGGCGGCTGGCACCACATCTTCGGCGTGGCCAACACCCATCTCACCTCGACCAACCCGAAGACCGGCAAGCCGAACGGCAGCCTGATCCTGGAACCGGTCGGGTACTGGGCGTTCGCCACCACGGCGCTGGGCTCGGCGCTGGCGCTGTTCATGTACCCGCACAACATCACCGGCACGTTCGCGGCCCGCCGGCGCAATGTCATCCGGCGCAACGTCGCCGCGCTGCCCGCTTACTCGGTGGTGCTCGGCCTGATCGCGCTGCTCGGCTACGTGGCGCTGGCCACGCCGGGCGTGACTGACCAGGTCAAGGCGCACGACGCGAACGCCCAGCTGGCACTGCCGTTCATGTTCCGGGATATGTTCCCGAGCTGGTTCGCGGGCATCGCCTTCTCGGCCGTCGTGATCGGCGCCCTAGTCCCGGCGGCCATCATGTCCATCGCGGCGGCCAACCTGTTCTGCCGCAACATCTGGGTGGAGTACTTCCGGCCGGACGCCAGCAACGCCGAGCAGACCCGGGTGGCGCAGACAGCGTCGTTGCTGGTCAAGCTGGGCGCCCTGATGTTCGTGCTGTTCGTGAACACGACGTACGCGATCCAGTTGCAGTTGCTGGGCGGCATCTGGATCGTGCAGACGTTCCCGGCCATCGTGGCCGGCCTGTACACCCGCTGGTTCAACCGCTGGGCGCTGCTCATCGGCTGGGCCGTGGCCATGGTGTGGGGCACCATCGAGGCCTACCGGCTGCCCTCCCCAGGCAAGCCAGGGACGCACTTCGGCGCCTCGTCGGACACCCTCCCGCTCATCGGGCACACCGTGTACATCGGGCTCACCGGGCTCGTCATGAACCTGATCATCGCGGTCCTGCTCACCTGGTTGTTCAACGCGCTCAAGGTGCCAGTCGGCACCGACGAGACCCAGCCCCACCAGTTCGTGGCCGACCCCGAGCCGGGCGCGCCGCCGCCGATCCCGGTCATCGCCGGGGTGGGGCACGAGACAGGGGCAGCCGACAGCGGCTGACCCGTGACCGTGCCGGGGCCGGCCCCGCCCGGCCGGCCCCGGCACCATCCCATACGCCAGCCAGCCGCCGCGAGCTACCAGCTGGTAACCTCGCGGCATGACTGAGCCGAACCCGGGGCCGGCCCGGCACGGTGGCACGCTGGCCCTGGCCGCGGCCCGCGCGCACGGGGTGACGGCCATGTTCACCCTGTCCGGCGGGCACGTGTTCCCGCTGTACGACGCGGCGACCCACGCCGACCCGCCGCTGCCCCTGGTGGACGTGCGCCACGAGCAGAGCGCGGTGTTCGCCGCCGAGGCCACCGCCCGGCTGGCTCGCTCCCCCGGACTGGCCGTGCTCACCGCCGGGCCCGGGGTGACCAACGGCGTGAGCGCCATCACCACCGCCCACTTCAACGGGTCGCCGGTGGTGATTCTGGGTGGCCGCGCCCCGGACTACCGCTGGGGCTCCGGCAGCCTGCAGGAGTTCGACCACCCGGAACTCCTACGCCCGATCACCAAGCGAGCCTGGACCGAGCATGAGACGGCGAAGATCGGCGCCGGGGTGGACGAGGCGTTCCGGCTGGCCGGAACGCCACACCGGGGGCCGGTCTTCGTGGACATCGCGCTGGAGGCGCTGTTCGGCCCGGCCGGGCCGGACCAGGCCGGGACAGCACCCGATGACGGGCTGGCCGGGCCCGGCTCCGCCGACCCGGCCGCCATCCAGCAGATCGCAGGCCTGCTGGCCACGGCCCGGCGCCCAGTGCTGGTGCTCGGCTCGGATGTGTGGGCGGGTCACGCCGAGCAGGCGGCCCGGACCGCGGCCGAGGAGCTCCGGCTGCCTGTGATCACCAACGGGCAGGGCCGCGGCATCCTGCCGGCCGGGCACGAACTGCTGGTCACCCGGGCCCGGGCCGCCGCGTTCCGCCAGGCCGATCTGGTCGTGGTGGCCGGCACCGCGCTGGATTTCCGGCTTGGCTACGGCGTCTTCGGCGGGGCCGACGGCGCTGGGCCAGCGGCCGTCATCCATGTCATGGACGCCACCGATCAAGTGGCCCGGCACTGCCCGCTGGCCGCCTCATACGCCGGCGACCTGGCCGCGTTCTTCGACGGCCTGATCAGCCAGGGCAACTGGGCGGCCCGCCCGGTCCGGCTGCCCTGGGAGGATGACTGGCTGCCCCAGCTCAGCGCGGCGGCGGCCGCGTCAGTGGCCGCGGACCGCCCGCTGCTGACCAGCGCGGCCAGCCCGATCCACCCGATGCGCATCTACGGTGAGCTGGCCCAGTTCCTGGACGACGATGCGGTGGTGATCGGCGACGGCGGGGACTTCGTGTCCTACGCGGGCAAGTACATCGAGCCGAAGCGGCCGGGCGGCTGGCTCGACCCGGGCCCGTACGGCTGCCTGGGCACGGGGCTGGGCTACGCCATCGGCGCCCGGATCAGCCGGCCGTCAGCGCAGATCGTGCTGCTGCTCGGCGACGGCGCGGCCGGGTTCTCGCTGATGGACGTGGACAGCCTGGTCCGGCACCGGCTGCCGGTGGTGATGGTCTGCGGCAACAACGGGATCTGGGGCCTGGAGAAACACCCCATGCAGGCGCTGTACGGCTACGACGTGGCCGCCGACCTGCAGCCGCAGTGCCGGTACGACGAGGTGGTCAAGGCCCTGGGCGGGGCAGGTGAGCTGGTCACCGAGCCGGAGGGCATCGCCCCGGCCCTGGACCGGGCGTTCCGCGCCGGGGTGCCCTATCTGGTCAATGCGATCACCGACCCGGCGGTCGCCTACCCGCGCGCCACCACCGGCATCTGACCACGGGCATCTGACTGCCAACTACTACTCGACGATGGCGATCAGATCGCCTTCCTGGACCACGTCGCCTTCGGCCACGGCCAGCTTGGTGACCGTGCCGGGCTGCTCGGCCAGCACCGGGATCTCCATCTTCATCGACTCCAGGATGACCAGGGTGGCGTCCGCGGAGACCTGCTCGCCCTCGACGGTGACCACCTTCCAGACGTTAGCCACCATCTCCGCGCGAACCTCAGCCACGTGCCCGTCCTCTCCCTCAATCCCCATTGTGCTGGTTACTGCTTACGGCCGCAGCCGGCTGACCACCGAGGTGTCGTAGTCGCCGCCGCTGAACACCCCGCTGTCCAGCAGGTCAGCGTGGAACGGCAGGTTGGTCTTGAGGCCGGCGATCCGGAACGACGCCACCGCGTCCCGGGCCCGGCGCAGCGCCTGATCGCGGTCCGTGCCGTGCACGCACAGCTTGGCCAGCAGCGGGTCGTAGAACGGGGTCACCTGGTTGCCGGCCGCATATCCGGCGTCCACCCGGATGCCCGGCCCGGCCGGCTCGGCCCATTCGGTGATCGTGCCCGGGCTGGGCAGGAACCGGCGCGGGTCTTCCGCGTAGACGCGCAGCTCCAGCGCATGCCCGCGATACTGAACGTCCTCCGGCTGGAAGCTGACGTCGGCGCCAGCCGCGATTCGCAGCTGCTGCTCGACCAGGTCGATGCCGGTGACCAACTCGGTGATTGGGTGCTCGACCTGCAGCCTGGTGTTCATCTCCAGGAACATCACCTCACCAGAGTCGACGTCGAGCAGGAACTCGACCGTGCCGGCGCCCCGGTAGCCGACCACCTGCCCGGCCCGCGCCGCGGCGGCCTGAAGCCGGCCCCGCAGTTCCGGGGTGACCCCGGGCGAGGGGGTCTCCTCGGCCACCTTCTGGTGCCGCCGCTGCACCGAGCAGTCCCGCTCGCCGAGGGCCAGCACCCGCCCGCTGGCCAGCCCGAGGATCTGCACCTCTACGTGCCGGGCCGCGGTGACGTACCGCTCCAGCAGGATGTCCGGGCTGGCGAAGAACCGCTCGGCCCGTGATCGGGCGGTCTCGAACGCGGCGCGCAGTTCGGCGTCGTCAGCGGCCGCGCTCATCCCGATCCCACCGCCGCCCGCCGCCGCCTTGACCATGACCGGGTAGCCGATGACGGCCGCGGCGGCCACCGCACTGGCCGCGTCGGTCACCGGCTCGGGGGTGCCCGCCGCCACCGGTACCCCGGCCGCGGCCATCATGTTCCGGGCACTGATCTTGTCGCCCATCTGCTCGATGGCCGCCGGCGGCGGGCCCACCCAGATCAGCCCCGCGGCCTCGGCCTGCCTGGCGAAGCCGGCGTTCTCGGACAGGAACCCGTAGCCCGGGTGGATGGCCTGGGCGCCGGTGCCCCGTGCCGCGTCGAGGATGGCCGCCTGGTCCAGGTAGCTGCGCGCCGGGGGCGGCGGCCCGATCAGCACCGCCTCGTCCGCCTCACGGGCGAACGGCAGGTCCGCGTCGGCTTCGGAGTAGACGGCGACCGTCCGTATGCCCATCCGGCGCGCCGTGGCCAGCACCCGCCGGGCGATCTCGCCCCGGTTGGCGACCAGCAGCGATTCGATCACCGGGGCAGCCTACCGGCGCCCCGGGTAATACCGGTCGGTCACCTTGCTCAGCGCCTCCACCACGCCCGGGTCGTACTCGGCCGCGGTGTCCAGCCGCAGGCGTTCCAGCGCCGCCGCGGACCGGTCCCGGTCCGCCGACCCCCCCACCAGGTCGTCGAACGCGTTGGCGGCCCGGATGATCCGGCTGCCGATCGGCGGCTGCACCGGCCCGCCGCGCCACGGCAGGCTCTGGCAGCGGACGATCTCGGCCACCTGGTCGAGCACCCCGGCCTGCTCGATGACGCTGGCGCCCAGGCCGGCGATGCGCCGCTGGTCCTCGGGCGAGGCCAGCACGGTGGCTCCGCCCGGGATCGGCTGAGCCAGCGACAGCTGGCCGATGTCGTGCATCAGAGCCGCGTACTCGAGATGCAGCAGTTCCGGCTCACTCATGCCCAGCTCACGGCCGACCGCGACGGCCAGCCGGCCCACCCGGTGCGAGTGCCCGTCTTCCACGTAGCCGCCGACCTCGGTGACCCGGGCCAGCGCGGCCACCGTCTGCAGGTAGGTGGACCGGATTCCGGCGTACCGGCGGAACGCGGTCTGGGTGACCAGCAGCGGCGCGATCAGCAGGGCCAGCGCGACCAGCCCCATCGCCTCGGCGGCCAGCGCGATCAGCACCGCGCAGGCACCGACCGCGGCGCCCAGCGGCAGCTGGATCCGCAGTTCGTCGGACAGCGACACGCCGAACCTGGCCCGCAGCGCGTCGGCCCGGATCAGCGCCCTGATCACGCATTCGGCGAACCAGCCGGCCACGATCAGCACCACCATGACCGCGACGCTCAGCCATACGTGCCGGTTGATGATCTCCAGGCCGGCCAGGGGCCGGAACGCGATAGCCACGAACGCCACGGCCAGCAGCCGGCACGCCATGCCGGCCATCCCGGCCGGGCGGCCGGCGGCCAGGTGCGGCAGCGCCCCGACGATCATTCCGACCGCGGTGACCGCGGCCACCTGGAGCGCGGGTGCCGTGGCGGGCTGGGTGCCGACCCGCAGCAGCAGCGCGTAGCCCAGCGCCCCGGCGCTGCCGATCGGCGCCGCCTCCCGGCCGCCGGGCAGCGACAGCCGCAGCAGCTCACCCAGGGCGATGAGCGCACCGAACGCCAGTGCCGTGCGCGGCTGCACCAGGCCCGCCGCGGCCGTCTGCGCTACCGCGGCCACCAGCAGCATGCCCGCCGCCGCCACCAGCAGCAGCTGGCCGGAATCCATCGACTGCCAGGCCGGCTGCCGGGCGAGATGCCGCTGGCTGGTCATGTCCGGGTCCTCAGCGGCTCTCGACCACGCGCAGCGGCGTGGTCGGGTCGTCGTGGTCCTGGGCCTCGACCACACCGCTGAACCCAGCAGGCGGCCGCCCCGGCTGGCTCTCCCAGCCGTCCC
>Ga0335078_10018440_pt1 | contig 10377 bp, 8 predicted proteins | sample Lox_Sample_32_FD_206711 | JGI IMG/M metagenome (GOLD analysis project Ga0335078, IMG submission 206711) | Soil microbial communities from Loxahatchee National Wildlife Refuge, Florida, United States - Lox_Sample_3.2 | ecosystem: Environmental > Terrestrial > Soil > Wetlands | place: USA: Florida...
TGCCGGCCGAGCTGTGCCAGCTGGCCATCGACGTGGTACAGGACCTGCTGGCCAAGCGGCGACCGGACCCCGCCGTGCACATCGAGGCGATCGCGAGGACAGCGGAGCGCGAGCGCCTCGGCCCGAGCACGGCTGCCATCGCGGCCGCCGCCAGGCACCGCGGCATCCCGGTCCGGCGGGTCGGCGCGCTGTCCCTGCTGCGGCTCGGGTACGGCTGCAACCGGCGCCTGGTCAGCGCGGCCATGACCGAGCAGACGTCGGCGCTCGGCGTGGACATCGCCGGCGACAAGGTGCTCGCCAAGCTGCTGATGGAGCGCGCGGGCATCCCGGTGCCCGACGGCGTAGTGGCCCGCAGCGAAGCCGAGGCGATCGCGGCGCTCGCCACGCTGGGCGCGCCGGTGGTGGTTAAGCCGCGGAACGGAAACCATGGCAAGTCGGTCACGGTAGGCGCGCGGACCCCGATCGAAACGGGCCTTGCCTACCGGCGGGCGGCCGCGGGCGCCGGGTCCTGCGAGGTGATCATCGAGAGCTACGTGCCGGGCCGGGATTACCGGGTGCTCGTGGTGGGCGGCGTGCTCAGGGCGGCCGCGGAGCTGACCGCGCCGTCGGTGACCGGTGACGGCCGGAGCACGATCGGCGAGCTGGTCAGGGCGCTGAATTCCGACCCGCGCCGAGGCGATGGCCACTCGCGCGTGCTCAGCAGGGCGAGCATCGACGAGTCGGTGCTCGGTCACCTGGTGGCTCAGGGCCTCGCGCTCGACTCGGTGCCCGAGCCGGGACGGCCGATCGCGCTGCGCCGCAACGGGAACCTGTCGACCGGCGGCACCAGCAGGGACGTCACCGGCCAGGTGCACGCCGATGTCGCCGAACTGTGCAGGCGCGCGGCCGGCCTTGCCGGGCTTGACGTCTGCGGCATCGACCTGCGGCTGGCCGACATCGGCGCACCGCTGTTCGGGCCCCGGCGCCAGGCGGCCGCGGTCATCGAGATCAACGCCTGCCCGGGGCTGCGGATGCACCTGTCCCCCGCCGAGGGCCCGGCGCAGCCCGTGGCCGAGGCCATCATCGACCGGCTCTACCCGGCCGGCGCGCCCGCCCGGATCCCGGTCATCTCGGTGACCGGGACCAACGGGAAGACGACGACGGTGCGGATGATCGCGCACATCCTGCGGCAGGCTGGCCTGCGAACCGGGATGACCTGCACCGACGGCGTGGAGATCGGCGGGCGCTGCGTGCAGGAGGCGGACGCGTCCGGCCCCAGGTCGGCCGAGGCAGTGCTCGACGACACCAGCGTCGAGGCTGCCGTGCTGGAGACTGCCAGGGGCGGGATCCTGCGCGGCGGGCTCGGCTACGACCTGGCCGACATCGCGGTGCTGACCAATATCAGCGCCGACCACCTGGGCAGCGACGGCATCGACGACCTGGACGAACTCGTCGGCGTGAAGGCGCTCGTCGCCGAGCAGGTCAGGGACGGCGGCAGCTTGGTCCTCAACGCCGACGACCCGGCAGTGGCGGAGATCGCGAGCCGGCCGCAGGTGCTCAGACGCTCGCCGGTGCTGCGGTACTTCAGCACGTCCGGCGGTGCCACGGTGGACCGGCACAAGCGGGCAGGCGGGTTCTGCTACGAGATCTGCGACGGCCAGCTGACCGAGACCGCCGGCGGACGGTCACTGCCGGTCATGTGCGTCGCCGACCTGCCTGGCGCGTTCGGCGGCCGGGCCGAGCACGTGGTGGCGAATGCGCTGGCCGCGATCGCCGCCTGCCGTGCGGCGGGCGTGACGATCAAGGACATCAGGGAGGCGCTGACCACGTTCGTGCCCGGCGACGCCAACCCGGGGCGCGGCAACGTGTACGCGGTCGCCGCTGGTCCGGCCGCGGCGACCGCCACCGGACCTGTGGTGGTCGACTACGGCCACAACGCCGCCGCGCTGCGCGCCACCGGACGGATGGTGGCGGCGGTCTGGGGAACCGACCCCGTGGCGGCCATCACGCTGCCCGGCGACCGCCGGGACGACCTGGTGGCCGAGTCGGCCGAGGCGATCGGGGCCAGCTTCGCCCGGGTGGTCGTGTACGAGGACAGCGACCTGCGCGGCCGGGAGCCCGGCGAGATGCGCGCGCTGATCACGGCCGCCCTGCGCACCGCCAGGCCGGGCATTGTCATCACGCAGGCGGACGGGCCGCACGAGGCGCTGCGCGAAGCGGTTGCCGCCGCAGCCGGCGGACCGGTTCTGTTCCTGTACGAGAAACTCGACGAGGCGCGCTCCGCGCTCGACGCGCTCGGCGCGACACCGTGGCCGGAGGAAGACCTGCTCGGCGATCTGGCCACCGCCACTGACCTGGCCGCCACTGACCTGGCCGGCACTGACCTGGCCGGCACTGACCTGGCCGCCACTGACCTGGCCGCCACTGACCTGGCCGGCACCGTCCTCACGGGCACGGACCTCGCAGGCACGGACCTGGCGGCCGACATCGACACCGAACTGAAAGACGCCGGCAGCGCCGCGGAGGCCGCCGAGAGCTAACGCCCAGCGGCCGGCCAGGTCGGCCGACCCAAGGCGACCGACCCAGCGCGGCGCGCAGGTGCGGCCGGTCAGTGCGGCTCCTGCGAGTCGTCAGCCCGCGGCTGCCCCGCCCTGGCGACGAGCCGGCCCGTGGCCGAGTGCGCCAGTCCGTGGTGCGTACGATGGTCGTAAAGCGGCACTACCAGGTACTCGGCCAGCGACAGCAGTTGCTCCTCGGTCCAGCCGGGCCGGGAGCGCAGCAGGTCCGTGCCGGTCCCGTCGGCCAGTGTCGTCCAGTACGCGTAGATGTGGATCGACGTCACCGCCGCCCTGGCGGCGGACCTGTTGGGCCCGGTGAGGTCGCGTACCCTGATCTCGTCCGGAGTCACCACGATCCGATGGCAGCGGACCGCGGCCGCCTCGAGCCCGAGAACGACGACCGCGAACGCGGCGAAGGCGATGGCCGGTACCAGTTTGGAACTTGCCAGATACCCAGCCGCCACGAGCAGCGCGGCACCGGCAATCGGCGCCGCGATCCAGAACTCCCGCCGCTGGACGGGCTTGGTCCGGAGGGTGAGCATCGGCGCCCTTTCTTCGCTGGTGAGTCTGATCAGCATAGGAGGATCGGCGTTTCGCAAATTGCACTATGTCCGGTGCCCGGATAACGGGTTAGAGTTACGCGCGTAACAGACGGGCCCGACCGCAGTGGGGGGAAGGTGCGGTGAGCGAGGACACCGCTTCGGCGCCAGCCAACGTGAGTCCTGGCGACCAGATCGCCGGCTACCGGCTGGAGGAGCAGATCGGCCAGGGCGGTATGGCGGTCGTTTACCGTGCCCACGACGAGCGCCTCGACCGCAGCGTTGCGCTGAAGCTGCTCGCGCCGGGGCTGGCGTCCGACACCGCGTTCCGCACCAGGTTCATCAGGGAATCTCGAGCGGCCGCGGCAGTGGACCATCCGAACATCATCCCGGTCTACGACGCGGGCGATGCCGGCGGCTTCCTGTTCATCTCCATGCGTTACGTGCAGGGCGGCGACGTCCGGTCGCTGATCGCCGACGGCAAGCCGCTGCCGCCGGCCCGTGCCTGGCACATCATCAGCCAGGTGGCTGCCGCGCTCGACGCGGCGCACGCGCAGGGTCTGGTGCACCGCGACGTGAAGCCGGCCAACATGCTGCTCGATGCCAGCGGCAAGACCGGCAGTGCGAAGCGCTCTGCGGCGGACGAGGGCATGCACGACCACGTCTACCTGTCCGACTTCGGGATCAGCAAGCGCACGGTCGCCAGCAACCTCACCTCGACCGGCCAGTTCGTCGGCACGCTTGACTACATCGCTCCCGAGCAGGTCGAGGGGCAGGCCATCGACGGTCGCACCGACGAGTACTCGCTGGCCTGCGCCGCCTTCGAGTTGCTGAGCGGCGGCCCGCCGTACCGGCGTTCGCTCGGCCTGGCGCTTATCAACGCTCACCTGTCCGAGGCGCCGCCGTCGCTGGTCGCCCGGCGCGCCGAGCTGCCGCCCGCCGTCGACCTGGTGTTCGCCAAGGCGATGGCGAAGACCCCGGCGCAGCGCTACGCGACCTGCGAGCAGTTCGCCAACGACCTCGGCCGGGCGCTGGGACTCGCGCCCGGCCCGCTGGAGGCCGGAGCGGCGGCAACGGCCGCCCCGGGCGCCGAGCCCGCGCCCGGCAATCCGTGGCCGGCCACCGAGCTGGCCGGGCCAGCCGCGCTGGCGGCCGCCGGAGCGGCGACTCCGCTCGCCCCGACGGTCAATCAGCCGACCCCGGCCGGGCCCGGCCCGGCCACACCACCACCGGGCACGGGTCAGGAGCAGGCGGGCCAGCCGGGACAGCCGGGCCAGCCGGCGGCCGCCCCGTGGCCCGCTGGCGCTGCCGCCGGCTTGGACGCCCTCACGCAGAACGCGCCGCCAGGCCAGACACCGCCACCCCAGCAGCAACCCATGCCCGGCGGCTGGCAGGCTGGCGGCCCGTCCAACCCGCAGGGCGGCTACCCGTCCAACCCGCAGGGCGGCTACCAGTCCAACCCGCAAGGTGCCTACCAGGCGTACCAGCAGCCGCAGCCGTATCAGACCGGACCGGTCGGCCCGTACCAGACCGGACCAGTCGGCCCGGCGATGCAGCCTGGCTGGCAGCCTCCGTATCAGGGCGGGCCCACCGGGCCGAACTGGCAGCCGCCGCCGAAGCGCTCACGTGCCATCCTGATCGGCTCGGTGATCGCGGCCGTCGCCATCGCGGCCGCCGCCGTCGCCATCGTGTACTTCGTCGTCCTGAAGAAGAACACCGGAACCGGCAGCAACGCTAACGGCCAGAATTCATCCTCCTCCGCGCCGGTCAGCAATTCCTCGGCACCCTCGACGCCCCCGACGAGCAGCGCTCCGCCGCCCGCGCAGACGGCGCAGAGCGAGGCCACGAGCATCAACAACCTGCTGGTGAGCAGCGCCCAGAGCCGCTCACAGTGGGATAGCACTGTCCTGGTCGCCGACACCGGGCAATGCATCAACATCAGCTCCGACGTGACCCAGATCGGCGACATCGCGAACGAGCGGATGACCGAGCTCGGTCAGGCGAGAGCCCTGCAGGTCGGCGCGATCCCCAATGGCGCCGCGCTGAAGCACGAGCTGATCGTGGCCCTGCGGATTTCCTACACGATTGACAACGATTACCTGCTGTGGGCGCAGCAGCAGCAGAGCACGGGTTGCGGAGTCGGATACAACTCCTCCTACTACTCTGACGCCAGCAACAGGGACTCACAGGCGACGTACGACAAGCAGATATTCCTCGATAGCTGGAACCCGATCGCCAGTCAGTATGGCTTGCAGCAGTTCAACTCAGGTCAGATCTGACCTGAGTACGGGCTCAGCCGCGACGCGGGCTCAGCCTTTCTGGCCGAGCTCGGCGTAGATCCTGGTCGAGATCGCGTCGATGGTGTCGATCCCGGTTTGCTCGTCTGGGTTGCCGTTGCTGAGCACAGCCAGCACGTAGTTCCGGCCGTGGCCGTGGATCCAGCCGATGCTGTCGACCTGCCAGTTGGTGTCGTTGGTCAGGTTGAGCGGCAGCCAGCCGTTCTTGAGCGCTACCGTCGTCCCTGGCTGGACGCCGGCCGACACCCCCCACGCCTGGTCGGCCTCCACGTGCTCCATCAGGCCGAGGCCATAGTTCCGGTCGAGGCGGTTCAGCAACGTGTTCGGGAAGGCGAACTTCGACACCAGCCTGACTTCATCGAACGCTGTCGTCGTGGTCAGGCCCCACCCGGGCAGCGTCGTCGATCCGGGGATGAACGCCTGGGTCGAGACGGTCGTGCCGGTCATGCCGGCCTTCTCGTCGAACGCCTGCACCTTGGCCGGCCCGCCGTCATCGGCGAGCAACTGGGTCGCGGCATCGTTGTCGCTGTTCTCGATCATCGCGGTCATGAGCGCAAGCTCGGTACCTGGCAGCGAGGTCCCGGCGACTTGGGCCTGCCACAGCGCGGTACCCATGATCTCGACCTTGACGATGCTCGCCGTGTCCTCCCGCACGCCGGGGTGGAAGACCCAGATCTTCCCGGTGAGCCGGTCATACACCGCGGCGGTCACCTCGCCTGGCCGGGTGGAGAGGTAACCTGCCAGGCTCGCGAACGGGGACTTGGCCCGCTCTGGGTGCCCGGCCGTCGAGGAGGAAGGAAGCGGCTTCCCGGTCCCCGACGGCCCGTCGGACGGGGACTTCTGCGTCGGCGATGACCCTGCGCCGAGCGTTGCGGGTCCAGAGCACCCGGCCGCCAGCACGGCAGTTGCGGTGAGCGCGGCGACCAGGTACTTCCGCACGACAGACCGGCGCATAGCTTTTTCGTCCTGTGTCTTGGGTTGGTTTCTGGATGAATCCTACTGGCGGCCGGTCGGACCGCAGGATGGATGACGCAATCGGATATCCGCGCCTACCAGCGGCGGAGTCATCCCGTACAGCCTTCGGCCAGTGGCCGAGCGGGAACCTGACGATCGCGGCGTCGAGCGCGTGCGCTCAGCATCGTGGCTCGGCGCCGGCGACGCCGCTGAGCGGCGTCCGCGACGGCGACGGACCGCGGCGGGGCGAGGATCCCGGCTTCGTCACCCCCGGGCGGGGGGCCGAGGACGGCGACCCGTAAGCGGCGCAGCCCGAGGCGACGAGACCGCTCAGCTGCAGGGCCGCGATCACCGCCGCCCACCCTGCCCGCGTCGCGCCAGCCGGGGCCGGCGGCGTCGGTGCTTGCTCGTTCGGTCCGACATCGCGTCTCGCGTCGGCCGCAAGCAGCCCTAGTGACCGGCCAGGAACCGGATGATGGCGTCTTCGAGCGCCACGGCAATGTCCCGCCGGACCTTCGGGGATGTCAGCAATCTGGCATCCGTTCGATTTGGCATATTACCGCACTCTATAAGGACTTTAGGCATGGTGGTGAGGTTTAGGCCAGCCAGATCATTACGGGAAATATACCCGTTATGCCCGTAGTAGTCGCTCACCGTCATCGGCGTATGCCGCCGGACCGCGCCCTCGTGGTCACGCACGGGCCGATGCCGTCGTTGCTCGTCCTGGTCAGCACCACTTTCGCGCCGTCGGCCCGCAGGTACGCCGCCAGGTAGGAGGCAACGTTGAAGGTGAACCGCGGCTCGGTGTAGCCACTGGCGGTCTGGGTGCCCGTCGTATCGCAGTCCTCCCACTCCCGGCCGTTCCACACCTGCTTGGCGAGATAGGCCGGGTCGGTCCAGTTCCGGCCATTGTGACCCGGGTCGATGCCGATGATCTTGCCAGCCAGCGGCAACGACGCGCGGGCGTAGCGATGTCCCGCCGCCTGAACCGCGCCGGCGGTGCCGGGCGCCATGCCAACCAGGGCGGCGCAGGCTGCGGCGGCCAGGACACTACGCCACAGGATTGCCCACCGGGGGCGGAAGCTGTGCACGGCATCTCCTTCGCGGGCACGCGGACACCTCGCGCTCACGGGGACCGCGCCTTGGGCCGGCGCTTCAGCCGATCCTGCCGCGACCGCCGATCAGTGACTCGGCAATGACGGTGCGGAGTATGTCGTTCGTGCCCTCGCCGATCACCATCAGCGGGGCGTCCCGGTACAGCCGCTCGACGGTGAACTCCTTGGAGTACCCGTAGCCGCCGTGTACCTGCATCGCCGTGAAAGCGCACTCGTAGGCGACCTCCGAGGCATACACCTTCGCCAGCCCGGACTCGAGGTCGGCCCGCTGGCCGGCGTCGGCCCGTGACGCCGCCCAGTACGTCAGCAGCCTGGCGGCCTGGAGCTTCATGGCCATGTCCGCGAGCTTGCACTGCACGGCCTGGAAGCCGGAGATCTTCTGCCCGAACGCTTCCCGGTCCGACGCGTAACGCAATGCCTGGTCGAAAGCCTCCTGCGCGACGCCGACCGCCCGGGCGGCAATGTTAATGCGCCCCTTCTCCAGCGCGGCGAGCACCTGCTGCAGCCCCCGACCCTCCGCGCCGCCGAGCAGGCCGGACGCCGGGACGGCCACGTCGTCGAGCACGATCTCGCAGGTCTCAGGGCCGCGGTAGCCGAGCTTGGGCAGGTCGCGTACCACCTCGAAGCCGGGCGCGCCCGCGTCGACCAGGAGCACCGACATGCCCTTGTGCGCGGGGCGGGCCGACGGGTCGGTCTTGACCAGCACCGGCAGCGGATCGGCGTGCCTGGCGTTGGTGATCCACGTCTTGCGGCCGTTCACCAGGTAGCGGTCGCCGTCGCGGCGCGCCGTGGTCACGATGCCCTGCAGGTCGCTGCCCGCGCCCGGCTCGGTCAGGGCGATCCCGGTGCGCCGCTTCCCCGTGGCCAGCGCGGGCAGGTGGGCGTTCTTCTGTTCCTCCGTGCCGAACCTGGCGATCATCCAGCAGGACAGCGAGTGGCTGCCGATGATCCCGGCGATGCCCATCCAGCCTCGCGAGATCTCCTCGAAGACCACGGCCAGCGAGACCATGTCGGCGGCCATGCCGCCGTACTCCTCGGGGACGAGCAGTCCGAACAGGCCCATCTGCCGCATCGTCGCGACGATCTGCTCCGGGTAGCGGCCGGACTCCTCCAGTTCCCTGGCGACCGGCCGGATCTCGGCATCGACGAACGACCGGATCGTGTCGCGCAGCAGTCGCTGCTCGTCCGACAGCTCAAAGTCCATGCTGCTGATCTTGGAGGATTTTCGTGGCCAGGACCACAAAAATCCGCCGAGATATCGCGGCGGCTCAGGTGGCCAGCGGGCTGCGCTCCCGCTGCAGGTAGCCGGCGGTCATCCCGCCGTCGACCGTGAGCACGGCCCCGGTGATGAACTCCGCTTCGTCGCTGGCCAGGAAGACCGCGGCCGCGGCGACGTCGGCGGCCTCGCCGACCCGGCCGATCGGCGGCACCGGCCAGTCGCCGCTCTCCGGCCGGTCGTCCTCGCCAGGCGGCGCCATGTGCCGCATGCCGGGCCGGATGTCGCCCGGGCAGAGCACGTTGGAGCGGACGCCGTCCTGGCCGCCGTCGAGTGCCAGCATCCTGCCGAGCATCACGACGGCGGCCTTGGTGACCGAGTACAGGCCGATCGCCTGTTCGCCCCAGATCGCGGCGTCGGAGGCCACGTGGATCATGCATCCCCGGCTCAGTGCCAGGTGCGGGTAGGCGTGCTGCGCGTACAGCAGGCAGCCGCGCACGTTCACGTTCATGACCCGGTCGTAGTCGGCGAGCGGCGTGTCGACCAGCCGGGCGGTCACCCCGATCCCGGCGTTGTTGACCAGGATGTCGAGCCCGCCGAGCTGCTCAGCCGCGGCGCGCACCGACCTGGCGACCGCTGCCGGGTCAGCGGCGTCGGCGGGCAGGAAGCGAGCGCCGGTGCCGCCGCCGAGTGCCTGCTCGGCGCGCCGGCCTAGCTCCGGGTCGCGGCCGGTGATCACGACCGTCGCGCCCTCGGCACCGAACCGGCCGGCGACGGCCAGACCGAGCCCCGTGGTCCCGCCGGTGATCAGCGCGCGCTTGCCGTCGAGTCGCCCCATGGCCGCCCAGTCTAGGCACCACGGGGGCGGCCGGGTCAGGACAGGACGCGGCGGCGGAAGTTGCGCAGGCCGATGCTCAGGAACATCACGCCGAACGCGATCACCACCGGGTAGATCACGTACAGGTGCATGTGCGGCGCGCTGGTGAACGCGGCCCGCATCCCCTCGTTCACGTAGATCAGCGGATTGATCAGCACCAGCGTCTGCAGCCAGTGCCAGCCGCCTACCGTCACCGGGGCGAGCCTGGTCCAGCCGTAGTAGGTACCGCCAAGGAACGTGATCGGCAAGATGATGAAGCCGAACATCAAGCCGATGTTCCGCGGCTCGAAGCTGGTGCCGAGCACCAGCCCAAGCCCGGCCATGGCCACGCAGGCGAGCGGCACGAAGGTCAGGATCAGCGGCCAGTGCAGGGTCAGGTGGGCCTCCACCCCGGGCGCATGCACGACCGACGCGATCGGCAGCACGATGATCGCCGACAGAATGCCCTGCGCCGCGCCGGAGAGCACCTTCGCGATCGCCACCAGCCAGATCGGGCAGGGCGCCTGCACGCGGTCCTCGATCTCGCGGGTGAACCCGAACTCCTGCGCCATCGACAGCGCGATCGACTGCACGCCCTGGAACATCACCGAGATGCCGACGACGCCGGGAACGAGGATGGTCGCGAAGGCCGATTCCTCCGCCGCGCCGTGGCCGCCGATCCCCTGTCCGATCTTCGGGAACACGTAGAGGAACACGAAGCAGAGCAGGAACGGCTGGATCAGGGTGCGGACGATGAACTCCCAGAGGTGCTTGCGCAGCACCACGAGATCGCGCAGCAGCAGCGCGCCGAGCGCGGTCCGGCTGGCGGCCGCGACCGAGCGGAGCGGGCCCTCGCCGATCCA
>Ga0335078_10018443_pt1 | contig 10376 bp, 9 predicted proteins | sample Lox_Sample_32_FD_206711 | JGI IMG/M metagenome (GOLD analysis project Ga0335078, IMG submission 206711) | Soil microbial communities from Loxahatchee National Wildlife Refuge, Florida, United States - Lox_Sample_3.2 | ecosystem: Environmental > Terrestrial > Soil > Wetlands | place: USA: Florida...
GTGGTCTCACCGAATCCCAGGCGCATGTAGCGAATGCCGTCCACGTTGGCGAGCTGACCCAGCGCTCGCCAACAGTCCACGACAACGCGTGGAGCGTTCGCCCGGGTCCAGATCGTCGCCGGAATTTTGCTGAATTCCTGCCAAGGAGTCGCCAGAACCACTACTCCTGCTTGCGCGATGCAGTCTTCCGCGCTCTTGGCAAACTTCGCGGCCTTGCAGGCGCTAGCTACGCGGGCCGCTTCGGCCAGCGGGTCAAACACCACGACAGGCAACTCCGCGGCCACCAGGTGCTGGGCAAGCAGCAGACCGAATGCTTCTTCCACGACATCGGTATTCGGTTTGTAGGTCAGGCCGAGGATGCCGATGGTTTCGTTGCCCGTGCGCTCGGACCTTATTAGTTCGGCGAGCGATTGGACTTGCGCGCGATTGAATTTGTCGGTTGCTTCGGCGAGTCCGGACGACGCCCCTACTTTGGTAGCCAGCGCGGCGAGGGCCCGATTGTCGCGGGGGAAACACGGGCCGCCGTAGCTGACGGCGCCTTTCAGGTATTTTGCGCCGATACGGGTGTCCAGGCCGAGCGCGTCGGTGACGACGTTGACGTCGGCGCCGGGAAGCTTTTCGCAGAGGCGGGCGAGCATGTTGGCGTAGCTGATTTTTGTTGTAATATAGGTGTTAACTGCAAGTTTAGTAATTTCTGCGTTGATGAAATTCATACGCGCCATGGGCGGCGCGTTCTTGCAGATTTTCTGGTACAGCGCGGCCAATTCATCGCCGGCGCGGGGATCCGATTCGCCGATCAGCAGAAAATCCGGATTGTAGAAGTCGCGGATGACCGTGCCGAGGGCGATAAATTCCGGGCTGTAGCATAGCCCAAAGTCTTTGCCGCATTTTTTGCCGCTGGAACGCTCGAGCGCGTCTTTTACGACGCCGCCGGTCGAACCGGGCATCACCGTGCTGGTCAGCACGACGAGGTGATATTCGTTTTTCGTGCCGATGGCGCGGCCGATAGCTTCGCAGGTAGGCAGAACATATTGCAGCGAAAATCCGCCGCCTTCTTCGCTGGGCGTGGCGACGACGACAAAAGTGGCGGAGGACTGGTGCACGGCTTCGGCGGTGTTTGTGGTGGCCTCGACGTTGCTGCCGGCTTCGGCGAGCAGTTCCGTTAGCCCAGGCTCTTTTACGGGCGCGACGCCGCGTTTCAGGCAGTCCACTTTTTGCGGATTCAGATCGACGCCGGTGACGCGAAATCCGCGCGCCCCGATGCACGCCACCATCGGCGCTCCCAGCTTCCCAAGTCCAATCACCGAAACGTGCTTCACTCATTCCCCCTTTTTTGAATTCATATTGGGACAAACCCGTACAAGATTAATCGAGCACGGGAAAAAATCGGACTTAATTTTCTGAAACGTGTTGCCTGAGCGAAGCCACGGTGCCACTGCAAATCTATTAGGCACGCTGCTGCGAGTTCCGGGAGGTGCGCGGAATTTCGCGTGGCGCCGCGATACGGCAAAGCGCGAGAGTTAGGCACGCGCGCCACGGGTCAAACCGCAGCGCTTTCTCATTTTATGGGTGCGGTGCACGAAAATCTTCCACAAAAACGTGCGCATGGCTTCGGCTTGTTTCCGGAAAACAACTCTGCGGATGTGGCCGTTTTGGGTCATGACGTGCGTGGCACTGAGAATCGTGTAGGTGTGCGGACGTTCACCGTAGAGCGCCAGATTTTCCTCCGCTTCTGGACCGCCATAAGTGCCCAAATTCCGGCCGCCGGGCACGTGACAGTAGTCATGGTTCTGGTGGGCGATGGGAGAAAACGCGGTCAGGTCCACCACGGGCAAATGCTGCTGGCGGGCGCGCTTGATGAACCATTGGTCGAACCAGACACGCCCGATCGCCAGGGGCGGAACGTCGCGATAGACACCGCGAGGAAAGACAAAGAAATCGATGCCGGTGTGCGTTTCGAGGCGGCCTTCGCGGTCCAGCCGATCCTGCAGTCGTTGCTGCCACGCCGGGCCAAATTCGAGGGGTTCGGTGATATCAAGATTCGTGCGGCGGCCGACGGCGAGGAATTTTGGGAAGCGAGCGCAGACTCTAGCGATGCCCTCGGCGAATTTCTGGAGGAGGATGATATCGGCGTTGACGTAGGCGAGGAGCTCACCGGCAGTGTGTTCCTCGGCTTGGGCCAGAATGTCGGCCAGGAGCGGAGTGCCGTGGCGGTTGCGGGAAACCTCGGGGATGTGGGTCAAGCCGAAGTCACGGGCAGTTTCGGCGGTGCCTTCTTCGGCGCCGAAGAGCATGACCTGTGGCCGTGGCTCGAGTTTGGTCCAACTGGCGATAGCGTTGCGCTGGATCACGGAGATGTGGCCACGGAAGGGTTTTGCGGCGGTGCAGATGCGTGGGCACTGCTCCGGCTCCAGGCGCCATAGGTGGGGAGGGGTATATTTTCGTTTTGCCATGCGCGGCCTCTCATCCAGCCTGAAAGGTCGCCAAGTATATCGCTAGTTTTAGTTACTTACAAGGTTATCTTTATTGACTCTTAGCGACGCTCGCTTAGCCAGACCTGCACAGGAAAAGACTTGCCACCCAGGCTTGCATCAAGAGTTTGAAAACGACGACCCGATGTAAAAGGGCCAAACATCTTGGCGCAGCTAATTTGGACTGAAGCTAATGTCTTTGCCGCGCCAGTAAGTACAAGTAGGGTCCCTTCAATCGTTTTATTCGCAGATACGGATAGATGCCGAGAGCGATAGGAAGGCACGCCCAGGATTTCGCCCGCCCGAGCCAACGCATGGCTATTTGCCGCGCCGGCGGCTTCGCTTGTAGCGCCGCCTCCGCTTCCTCGAAGTCCATTTGCATCACATCGCGAAAGCTCTGGGGTAGCGGGCCGCCGATTCTCTTCGACAAACCGGTGCGCAGTTTTGTGTTGATCATCTGCGCCGCGTATCGGAGACCTGCCGACTGCTCCCGTAAGGACACCACCTCGAACCCACCAGCGCTCAAAAACTTGTTTAGAGCCAACTCGCTCCATCGCAAAAAATGGTTCGGCGGGTAGTCGAGCATATCTGGGCCGGTCTGCCAACGCCCGCGATTCGGGACGCTCAACGCAATGTACCCGCGCGAGCAGAGGCAAGCTTTCACACTTTCCAGAAATTCGAGTGGGTCCGCCTGGTGTTCCAATACCTCAAAGAATGTGATTACGTCGAACTTATCCGCAGAGTATTTCTTCACAAAATCTGTTATGGTTAATCCGAAGACACGTGCGAGTCCAAATTTTTCTTTGGCGAAGTTCGCCGCATGGCGGTCCAACTCTGTTCCAGTGACTTCGTAGCCGGTGTCGCGCGCAGCGGCCAAAAAATTTCCTGTGCCGCAACCGATATCCAGGAGGCGGCCGCGCCCCGGCGCGTGCGTGTCGCGCAAGAAGAATTCGTGCCCTGGTTCCAGATCCATGAGCGTCGCATCTCGACTTCCGTACATTTGCTCATACCAGCAAGCATCGGGCATTGTCCGCGGCTCCCAAAACTGGAGATCGCATGCCGGACAAGGAAACAAGCTATATTTTCCGGAAACTTCGAGAGGTTCTGCTGCCGCGTGGCTTCCGCATGCGGGACACACCGGGCCCTGCGCGCTGGTCACGACGTCTGCTTTTCTTTCGCCGCTGTTTTGCGACGCAGTCCCAGCGCGTGTCGCGCGGGTGCCGTTCGTCTGATGAAGAGATCCCATACCCACACTCTTGCCTTGTAGCGCGCCTTTCGAAATCGCAGCGGCCGGATTTTGCCGTCCTGCCGTAGCTCGTGGGTCGCATCCAGCAACGTGTAGGCGTGCTCGACCCCTCCATATAACTCAAAATTCCGCCGCATCTCTTCGCCCTTCCACACTTCGGTGGCTCCGCCTGCCACATGGTTGTAATCGTGGTTTTGGTGAATGAGTGGGGCAACGAGAGAGGCGTCCACGACGGGAAGGTGCTGCTGACGGACAGCTTTAATCAACCAATGGTCGAACCATAATCTGCCAATAGCGAACGGCGGAATCTTCTGATACATGCCTTTCGGGAAAACAAAGGCGTCAATCCCTGAATAGTGTTCCTCAGCGCCAGTCAGCTCGGACCTCTTCTGAATCGCTTGTTCCCAACCCGGGTCAAACACGATTCTCTCCCGTACATCCAAGTTGATTCGCTTCGATATCGTCAAAGAACGCGGCATGAGCCGCTCCACCATTCCCACTGCGCGCAAAAAATCTTGCGTCAAAATGATGTCAGAGTTCACGTAACAAATGCGCGTGCCGCTCGCGGCCTGCTCCGCTCTTTCAAACATGTCGTTTAGTAGAGGAGTTCCGCGACCGCTCGTGGCGATGTCCGGGATGTGACGCAATGCCAACTCGCGTGCGAGTTCCGACGTCCCTTCGTCACTTCCCAGTAAGATAATTTCGGGGAAAGGGTCAAGCCTGGTCCAGCTTTCAATAGCGTTGCGCTGAATCACGCCGATGTGGCCGTGAAAGGCTTTGGGAATGGTAAAGAGGGTCAGCACGGGCACCCCGAGAGTGGGCGGAAAAAGCGGGGAGTTCGGGTGTGGGGGCTTCGAGCGTGTCGGGAAGTGTCGATTGGGCGTACCCCCATTTTTTCTAAGTGTTGCATCTAAACGACTTAGCTTTCCTGTAAGTTCTTTAGATGCAACAGTTACGAGATGTCATGTAAGTGTTGCAGCTAAAGGGGTTAAGTTCACTGTAGACGGTCACAATAGTTTGGACGACCAAACTACTTCTCTTCGCCATTCGGTTCCCTCTTTCGGGAGTTCGCGGCGCTGACACGGAGTACCCGCACGGGAGATTCAGGACGCCTCGGCGGTAAGCAACAAGTGCCAGCCGAAGCGCTTTTCCAGCGCGTGAAAAGCGGTTTCGGGGAGCCAGCGCAGATACCATTCTTTCACGTAGCGGTACTCTTTGTAGTCCGGAATGCGGTAAGGAAAGATGTGGTCGACGTCGGAGCGCTGCACATGGAAGCCGTGCTGTTCGAGCAGCTTCCGGCCCTCCTTCCGAGAATAGGCGTAGGTAACGGGACAGCCGGTTTGCGCCTCGGAATTTTTGGCAACCAGCTCGCGCAACTTCCAGAATTGACCCTTGCCGTCGGTGGCGAGGATCCAAGCTACTTTATAGGAACGGCGATGATAGACCATGATCTTCACGGTGGTCCCAGGCTGAGTGTACTTACGAAGTTCCTGGAGGATGCGGTCGGGGTGGGGGGTGTGGTGTATCACTCCAAAGGAATAGATGAGAGCGTAGGCTTCGACGGGAACAAAGGTGCTGAGTTCTTCGGCATTGCCGGGGCAGAAGCGAATGGAGTCCTGGAGGCCGTAGACGGCAGCACGGGCACGGGCAAGCTCCATGGATTTTTCAGAGAGGTCGACGGTGGTAACGTGCGCACCATGGCGCGCAAAATTAACGGTGTCGGTGCCGATGCCGCAGCCGATCTCTAGGACTTTTTTGCCGCGCCAGCGCTCGAATTCGGCGAAGGCGGGAATATGCGGCTCGACGAAATATTTGCGAGCTTCGACTTCGTCGAAGTATTCGCGACTGCCGATAGCTTTTAGAGAATGCCGGATGTTGCAGGGCCGCGCGTCCCAATAGGCGCGGACGGCGCCCAGAGGTACCTGCTCGAATGTCAGCATTTCTCAGCCCCCCAAGTTAGGCTGCGGCGCTTCGACTTGCAATTGTCTCAAGGCCGGAGGAAGTTTTCAGCCGAAAAAAGTAGGGTCATTTCTCCAGGCGCCAGCCTTCATCCTGTGAATAGCGTAAGACGGGCGGCCAGTCGGAGCCGCGCATTCGATAAAGGGGAGTTTCGACCAGCTTCCACCACGCATACCGGACGCCACGTAGATGTCTGGCGCCTTGCCAGATGCGACGGAATGCTCGAAGCCATACCGCGCTAGGCATACGCGACAATTCTTCTTCGACAATGCTGTCCTGGGTACGGTGGCATTCGGCTAGATTGGCTTCGCCCAAGGAGCCCTTGTGTATGCGGTAGGCGCCGATGAGCGCGTCGATAGAATAGAGCTGCGCGTAGCGAAAGAAGCGTACCCAGAGATCGAAGTCGCCAACCGGACCACGATTGGTAGCAAGATAACCTCCGGCGCGCTCCCAAAGAGCGCGTTTCCAAAAGGTGGATTCCTGCTGGATATATTTATTGGCACCCGCTAAATAACGCCAGCGCGACCATCGCTGGATTTCTCCGACCTGGTAAGTGATGCCTTCTTCGTTGAGCCAAGTCGGCCGACCGGTGATCCAACTCACTTGCGGGAAGGTGGTGAAGGCACTTGCGACCGCACGCAGGCCGCCTACTTGTAGCTGATCGCTGGCGTTGATCCAGCCCATGACTTCGCCGGTGGAGCGAGCGAAGCCTTTGTTCAAGGCATCGTACATACCTTTATCGGCTTCACTGAGCCAGCCGGTAAGGTGCGGTTCGTATTTGCGGATGATGTCGAGGGTGTTGTCGGTGGAGCCGCCGTCGATGACGAAGTATTCAAGATTCGGATATTTCTGGGCGAGAACAGATTCGATGGTTTGCTCGATATAGCGTCCGGAATTCCATACGGGGGTGACGAGGGAGATGCGGGGCCAGTCTTGCGGCTGCGAGGCAACCGGCGAAGGCGAGGCCGGTGCGGATAAAGAATTCAAGGGAGTAGCGGAGAGCCGGAGGGCTCCGGCTTGGCGGCCAGATCGGGCCGGCGACGCTGGCCGAAAATGTAGAAACGCAGATCGCAGCGTTCGCAGCGATAAGGGTAGAGCAACAAAACTCTTGCCAGAATCATTTCGAAAGCGCCGTGACGGCGAGACCGGTATGTGGAAGAGCCGTTGCAACTGGGGCAGTGGCTGACAGGCCGAACTGCACCGAAACGAATCTGCAACATACTGAACATAGCTTCCCCTCGGGGCCGGAGTATTACTGTACCGTTTTTGCCGGATCATGCGCCAGTGCGGGGTTATCCGTGGCCAAGACAACTAAACAAGGACAATTAAACAAGAGGTTCGCTCCGTACCAGCTCGCCTACCTCGTTCAGGCGTTCGTAAGGCACAGCCAGAAAATTGCCATCGAACTCCGTGGCGCTTAAGTTCACTGGCGCAAGCAAACCGCCCTCCAAAAATGAGAACCAGGAATATCTCCGCTCGTCCAAATAGCTGATGATGTCCTTCGCAGGATATCCCCACGGCGCAGTCCGAATATCCTGGACTTCCGCTAGGATGACCGGCCGCCCGCGTCCTTCCAGAAGTTGTGCCGCACCCTTTAGTACGTCGAGTTCACCGCCTTCAACGTCGATCTTGATAAAATCTACCGATTCGAGTCGCTTCTTCGCGGTCCATTCATCAATCGTTTCTACTACCACGCTTAACGCACGTAGGCCACCCTCAACCTTTGGCTGCCGGAGACTGTTACAGCCGCGCTCATGTCCCTGAACCAGATAAAGGTCGGCCCTACCCTTCTCGCGTCCCAGGGCAACTCGTTGCACCGACACATTGCCGCAGAAATTCAGAAGAAGATGGAGCCTGAGTGCGCGCCTCTCGCGGCCTGATGGTTCAAACGAGTACACGCGACCGCTCCGCCTGACACACCTCGACGCGAGGAGGGTATAAAGGCCGTGATGCGCGCCAATATCCATGACCGTTTCGCCCGGCCGCAAAAAGCGCTGGACAAACGCGAGTTCGTGTCGCTCAAATGCTCCGCGCCGCAGAGGTTCTCTGAAATGGTCATTTCGAGATAGCCAAACGGCACCGAAGGATAAACGAAGGGGCGAAGGAAGATTTGATTTGTACAGCCGCCATCTGCCGCGGACAAAACTCCATTTTTCCCGCCAGGACTTGTTAAGGAAAATGTCCACTCTAGACCACCATCCGCGAGCCATCGATGTGCCGGCTTTACTCATCAGGCTGATGTATGGGCTTGGTTTCAGATTGTCTCGATCGCACGTTGCCCCGTGGCTTTAGTAGCCGCGCTGCTACGCGTTTCACATAACCCAGACTGGAGCGGCTCGACTGTAAAAATCTGGCAGCCCGAGTTGTCCAGATGTCGGGAGCGCTTACTACGAATTTTACTTTGTTCTCAGCAAGCAGCAGATTCGCGCCGTCTAGCTCAATTCTTGAAGCTACCAGGAAGGTCCGCGATTTGAACCGACTGCGCGTTGTATGAAACTGCTCGTCTGACGGGTAGCGGCGGAACTCGTAAACGAAAGGGAAACCCGCGGAGTAGAACATTTTGATGAGACAGGGCTCGGTCGGATAAAACGCCACATAATTTAGCCCTTGATCGTGTTCGCGGCCTTCGTTCAGCAAGAACATCTCGGCATCATGGCCCGGGGCACACATGGACTCGATAATCGCGAGTTTGTTCGAAAGAGCATGCAGATTGCGAATCGCTCGGAACGGATTTTCCAGGTGATACAGAAGACCGACGCAGAGTACGAGGTCGAAGTTGCCCAATTTAGCTAATGAAGGTTGCTCGACGTCTTCAGTGGCGAAGGATAGGTTCGGATACCTGCGGCGGGCTTCGCGGGCGTTCTCCTCACGACCGTCGATGCCCGTCGCCCGGAATCCCAGGTCGGCCAAGAACTTCGTAAAGTATCCGACGCCGCATCCCACATCTATCGCCGATACCAACTCGGCTTGAGAACGAATATCGTTCAGGAATTCGCGGATGAACGTCTGCCGAACGTGCGTGTAACGCCGCGTTTGCTCACTATCGAAAGACCACTCGCTACTCAACGCTCGCCCCTTGCTCAATCCGGAATTGCGACGGCATGTTGAGCACGCCGTTCCACCGGTCGTCGGAATGCTGAAAGTTCTCGCCAGCGATAATCATATCGGGAACGCAGTCCCAGGCGTCTAGTTGGTTTCCCTGTTCATACAGACTGACCTGCCAATTGTACGGCCCCGGGCGCAGAGGGAGCATGGGAAAGGTGTAACAAAATTCGTGCTGGCCGGGAGCGAGGCGGACGTCATCGGTGGACCAGGCCCAGATCAACTGGCGATCGCTGTTGAAGAGGGCGCAGCCATGATGCCCGTTGCGGACGGGCTGTTCGATCTGGACGGTGAATTTTATGGTGGTGGGACGCTGCTCGGCGAGTACGTGAGGTTCTTCGCCGCGCGGTTCGACGATTTCCCATTTGACGAAGCGGCCGGCGGTGCTCGCAGCACGTGACGCTTCGCCGGCGCCGGTTTCGCCGCGAGCCATGGCGGATTCGTAGGCGCTGACGACTTCGTGGGTGTTGCCGTCGCGGCGGATCTGGCCGCCATCGACCCAAACGACGCGGCCGCAGAGGCGGCGAATCTGGTTGAGCTGATGGCTGACGAGGACTACGGTGCGGCCGGCTTTGGCAACGTCGCCCATTTTGCCGAGGCATTTTTTCTGGAAGTTGATGTCGCCGACGGCGAGGACTTCATCGACGAGGAGAATTTCGGGTTCGAGATGAGCGGCGACGGCGAAGGCGAGGCGGACGTACATGCCGCTGGAGTAGTGCTTGACGGCGGTGTCGATAAATTTCTCGAGTTCGGCGAAGGCGACGATTTCGTCGAACTTGCGGGCGATTTCGCGCTTGCTCATGCCGAGAATGGCACCGGAGAGGAAGGCGTTTTCACGCCCGGTGAGCTCGGGATGAAAGCCAGTGCCGACTTCGAGCAGCGAGCCGACGCGGCCGTGAATTTCGGCCCAGCCGGCGGAAGGCTTGGTGATGCGGGAAAGGATTTTGAGGAGCGTGGTTTTGCCGGCGCCGTTGCGGCCGATGAGGCCGAGGACTTCGCCTTCGTGGACGGAGAGGGAGACGTCTTTAAGAGCCCAGAAGGTTTCTTCTTTTTTGCGGCGCAGGGAGGCGAGAGGGGACTTTACAAAGTTTTCGAGGGCGTGGCGCAGGCCGGGCTCGGCGGAAAGGCCGCGCTGATATTGTTTCCCAAGACGTTCGGCCTGGATGACCGCAGAATTCATCTTTGGAATGCTACAACGATCAAGGGAAGAGGGGAATGTTCGGAACACGAAAGGTTCGCGGGCGCAATAGATTCGCGAATCCGAGCGATACGTTGTAATGTGCATCGAGTCAGCACGCCAGAATGTAGCGCCGAGGAGAGATGAGTACGCAGGTTCTGGAGATTCCCGAACCGAAGTGGCCAGAAACACGCGGAGCGGCGCGCGTGGACGCGGGAGCCGAGCCGCTGGTGCGGCCGTATATGCCGGAGCTGGATGCACTGCGCGGGATCGCGGTGCTGATGGTGGTGCTGTATCACGGATTGTATTGGGGCATCGATCTCGACGTGTTTCCGCCGATGAAAAGGCAAGTTCTGACACTCGCGTGGACGGGGCGGCTGGGCGTGGATTTATTTTTTGTGCTGAGCGGGTTCCTGATTAC
>Ga0335078_10018444_pt1 | contig 10376 bp, 12 predicted proteins | sample Lox_Sample_32_FD_206711 | JGI IMG/M metagenome (GOLD analysis project Ga0335078, IMG submission 206711) | Soil microbial communities from Loxahatchee National Wildlife Refuge, Florida, United States - Lox_Sample_3.2 | ecosystem: Environmental > Terrestrial > Soil > Wetlands | place: USA...
GCCTTCCGGCCCGCCGCCGGGCTTCCGCCCGGCGCAGACTCGTGTGTAGAGAGCGAAATTAAAACGAACGTGAAAGTCCGCTCTTCACGCCACTGCCTGTAGGCCGTTCTTGACTACCAGTGAAAGAGCTTCAGAGAAGCCCCCTGCGGCCGCTTTTCTCCGCGTTCCCACTGGCTCACCAGCCCCGTCGTCACGTTGAGGTAGCGGGCGAAAACCGCCTGGCTGGCCCCTTCGCGCACACGCAGCGCGCGGATTTCTTGGGGTTTCAGCGCACGCAACGGAGTGAGGCACATCTCATCGAACTCTCGCATCGTCCGCTTGTCCATCACTTCGGCAGCATGCAGACCTTCGGCGGTTTCGTGGATCGACGCCATTAAGGCACTACGCTATTGTTTCCTCACCGCACTTCACCTAAACCAACGTACCGCCCAGGCACAAGTGTTTCAGTCCAGACGTTTCCAAGTATAGCTGAGACTAATGTGTTATCATTGTGTACGCAACTGAGGTTGCGTGCATGCAGAGCACCAAAGTCGGAATCCGCGAGTTTCGAGAGAACCTGTCCAGCTATCTGGAGTCCAAGACACCCGTCGCCATCACGCGGCACGGCTCCACGATCGGCATCTACGTCCCTACGAAACCAAAGCCCAGCGAGGCTGACCTCGATGCTCTGCGCGTGGCCGGTGAAAAGATGCAAGAACTCATCGCGGCCGCGGGTGCGAGCGAAGACGAGATCGTCGCTGATTTTAAAAGGCTTCGCCGCGTACGGCGGAAACGGAAGCCTTAACGGTGCTGGTGCTCGACGCGAACATCTTGATTCGCGCGGTGCTCGGCTCCAAGGTGCTGCTCTTGTTGCGAAGGTATCCGAAAGAGGTGGAATTCCTAACGCCGGACGTTGCTTTCGAGGAAGCCCGCCAGCATTTGCCCCAGATCCTCGCTAAGCGCAAGATCGCGATTGCTCCGGCCAGGGAGACGCTCGATCTGTTGGAGCGTCTGGTGCAGATAGTCGAAGCAGAAACCTATTCGCCGTTCGAAACAATTGCGAGAGACCGCATCGGCCAGCGTGATGAGGACGATTGGCCCGTGTTGGCAGCGGCACTCGCGTTAGGCTGCCCAATCTGGACCGAGGATACCGATTTCTTTGGCTGCGGCGTGGCCACATGGACGACGGATCGCGTTGAGTTGTACTTAGCCGAAATCACATAAGGCAGTCCCAGGTACCGCAATTTGTGGTAAGGAGTGTCATGTACCCGGTTACCATCAGATATGGGCCCGATGAAGTTGCCAACCGAATCCATGGATGTTCTCAAGCAGCTCTTTGAGCGGCATTTCCGCCTTCCGGTGGAGCGAGTCCAGCCCTTGCAGGGCGAACTGGGAGGTTCCGGGCGCAATATCCTTCGGCTCGCCCATCAGAATCGGACCGCGGTGGGTATCCTCTATAGCGTCCGCGAAGAGAACGTCGCTTTCGTGGAATTCTCGCGGCACTTCCGCGGCCGGGGACTGCGGGTGCCCGAGATTTACGAGGCGGAGCTGGATGCGGGCGTCTATCTGGAAGAAGATCTGGGCGACGTCACGCTGTTTCAGTTTCTCTCCCAAAACAGGGCGGGGGACGACATCGCACCCGCGGTAGTGGAGGCTTACCGTAAGGTGGTGGCGCAGTTGCCTCGCTTTCAGATCGAGGCTTCCCGGGATCTGAACTACGAAATCTGTTACCCCCGAGCCAGTTTCGACGCCCAGTCGATTGCCTGGGATTTGAATTACTTCAAATATTACTTTCTCAAGCTCGCGGGCATACCCTTCAATGAACAGGAACTCGAAAATGATTTTGGCCGCCTGACCAAGTTCCTGCTGACCGCCAGCCGCGACTATTTCCTCTATCGCGACTTCCAGTCCCGCAACGTGATGCTGCGCGACGGCCAGCCATTCTTCTTGGACTACCAGGGCGGGCGCAAAGGCGCGTTGCATTACGACATTGCGTCGCTCCTCTACGACGCCAAGGCCGACCTGCCTCCCGCGCTGCGCCTCGATCTGCTGGAGCACTACATCGCAACCCTGGCGCGGTTCGTCCAACTGACACGCGAAGAGTTCCTGCGGCATTACTACGCCTTTGTCTACGTGCGCATCATGCAGGCCTTGGGCGCGTATGGGTTCCGCGGCTTTTATGAGCGAAAACCGCATTTCCTGCAGAGTGTACCCTTCGCGCTGAAAAACCTGTGCTGGCTGCTCAACAATATAAAGCTGCCCATCGCCCTGCCCACGCTGCTGGGCGCGTTTGAGCGCATGATCGCGTCGGAGAAGCTGCAGCACTTAACCGCGCCGGCGGAAATGACGAAGTCCGTTCCGAAGCCTGCTTCGCCGTCTGCCTCGTCGCGTCCCACTCTGACGTTGCGGATCTTCAGCTTTTCCTTCCACCAGGGCTCCCCGCCGCCGGACGAGAGCGGTCATGGCGGCGGTTTCATTTTCGACGCCCGCGCGCTGCCCAATCCGGGCCGCGACGCGCGCTTCGCATCTCTCACCGGCAAAGACGCTGCCGTAATCGATTACCTGAGCGGGCAGCCCAGCGTGCGCGATTTTCTGGCCAGCGCGACATCCATGGTGGAAGCGAGCGTAAAAAACTACCAGGAGCGCGGCTTCGATAGCTTGATGGTGGGTTTTGGCTGCACCGGCGGTCAGCACCGCTCCGTCTACCTGGCGGAGGCGTTGGCCCGGCATTTCCGCGGCCGCGAACGCCTGGGCGTAGTGGTGCGGCACGTGGAAATGGAGCAGCCGCGTAAATGAAAGCCATGATCCTGGCCGCCGGGCTGGGTACGCGCTTGCGTCCGCTAACCGACGACCGGCCCAAGGCGCTGGTAGAGGTGGCCGGACGCACCTTGCTCGAAATCACCATCACCCGCCTGCGCGAATTTGGAGTGCGGGAAGTCATCGTCAATGTGCACCATTTTGCCGGAATGGTCACTGACTATCTACGCGAGAAGAACGACTTCGGCATGCGGATCGAGATATCCGAAGAGGAGAGCTTGCTCGATACCGGCGGCGGCTTGAAGAAAGCGGCGTGGTTCTTTTGTGAAGAGGACCCCGAACCGTTCATCCTGCACAACGTGGATGTGATCAGCACCATCGATCTACGGCGAATGCTCGACTGCCACACCGGGAGCCATGCCCTGGCGACACTGGCGGTCCAGCAACGCCCGAGTTCCCGATATCTCTTGTTCGACGAGCAAATGCGGCTATGCGGCCGCCGGCTGGTCAAAGAGCAGAAAACCGAACTGGTCAAATCGTCGTCGCCGGTACACGAACTGGCGTTCTCTGGAATTCATGTGATCTCGCCACGCTTCCTCGGGAAGATGAGCGAAGAAGGAGCGTTCTCTATTGTCTCTTCGTATTTGCGATTAGCGGGCGAAGGCGAGCGGATTGTCGCTTATCGCGCAGACGGCGATTACTGGCGCGACCTGGGCACGCCGGAAAGCGTCGCACTCGCCGCCGAGGATTGGAAGATTTCTACGGGCACTTCGCCGCCACCCGATTGACCGTGGTCACGTTGATGCCGTCCGCCCCGCCCGCGCCGATCAGAAGCCCGGTGACCACGACGCGCGACCCGGCCATTGAATCCAGGTGGGTCACCACGAACTTGAGCGCGGTCGTGCGACTGCCGAGGGGGCGCGTCGCGTCATCGCCCGACGCGCGTTCCGCCCGCTCGGGAGTCGTCGCCTTGGTGACCACCCAATCCGTCCCGTCCTTCGCCAGACAGCCCACCACGCGAGCCAGCGCATTGGCCGGTAGCTCCGTGCTGCCATCCTTCGGCACAATCTGCACACCGGCGATGTTATCGCGCCGCAGTTCGGTGGTGCCCGCCGGAAAGCCGTTGGACCTCAGCATGACCGCCACGATGTCCTGATACGTCTCGGCGCTAAGCGAACCGGGGGTGCCGTTCGGCATGTTGGCGCTTACGTACTCCAGCACATCGCCAACCGTCTTCTGCGCGAAACTCTTCCAGAAGGCGTCGCCCGTGAGTGGCGCTTTGCCCTCTGCTGCCAGCACATGACAGCCCGCGCAGCTTTGCGTAAAGGCCATCACGCCTCGCGAGGCTTGCGCCTCCGTGTAGACACCATCCCAGACGGTGCGGCGCGGCGTGGCCGTTTGAGCCGTCACGAGGCCTGCCGACGCCGATGCGAGGAACAGGATGCCCACCATGCTCTGCATCTCGTGATCGTGTCAAGGAACCCCAGGCGATGTCAAGACGGGTAACGCCGACTATCTTGTCGCCGGTGTGTTCTCGAAGGACCGATCGACCGGCGGCAAAAACCTCGGCGACGCGACGCGGTTCGCATAACGGGTTCTTCCGCAATGTCTTACTGACCCCTTCGAGCGGTTGCATCCGGGCGGTCCGCCCTGTAGAATCCTGGGCAGGAGGGATGGGATGTCGCTGACCAGCCGCTCGCACCGGGTCCCCCAAACCATTGGTGGGCTTGCTCTTTTCGGGATTGCCATGGCTTGTGCCGGGATCGCCTCGGCTGCCGGGGAAGCCCGCTACACCGTATTGAATCCCACCGGCAATCCCCCGCCGATCGAGCGGAAGGCCATGGCGCCGCGTCCCGCCAGTCTCTCGGGCAAGACCATCTATTTGGTAGACGAAACCTTCGATGGCGGCGACAAGTTCCTCCAGCAGATGCAGGCATGGATGACCGTCCACATGCCCGACGTCAAAACGGTATTCCGTCAGAAGAAGGGCGCCTACGCCGCCGATGATCCGGACCTCTGGAAGGAGATCAAATCCGTCAATGGCCTGATGGTAATGGCCATAGGCCATTGAAGCACCTGCGCGCCGGCGGTCGTCGGCCACGTTGCCAATGTTGAGGCGAATTATGGGATCCCCGCGGTGGGCGTCATCATCGACGTCCTCGTCGATCTGGTTCACGACAAGGCTTATGAAGAAGGCATGCCGGCTCTCCGCCTGGCCTTCACGCATACGCCCGTGGGCGGCAAGACGCGAAAGGAGCTCGACGCGTACATCGCCGGTGACGATCCCGTCACCAAGCGGCCCTTCATGGAGGAAATCAAAGACTATCTGACGCGGCCGCTGAATGACGAGGAGAAGAAGACGGGTGTCGTGCAGCGCGAGAAAAAGCGCTTCATCGGACCGGACACCGCCGACAACATCCAGAAATATTTCGACGAGCGTTTCTGGACCGACCAGCTTCCCATCATCATGCCGACCGAAGATCGGGTCGCCGCCATGCTCAAGGCCACCCACCACAAGCCGGATGAAATCGTTGGACGGATGCGGGTCACCGGAGAACGGGAGGCGTGGCAATACAACGTGGAAACGGTCGCCATCAATGCTGTGATGGCGGGCGCGAAACCCGAGATGTTCCCCGCGATCCTCGCGCTGGCTGCCTCGCAAACGGATGCGCATTCCAGTTCCACGTCCTCGATGGCGGCGATGGCCGTTTTCAACGGTGCCATCGTGAAAGATTTGGACTTGAACTCCAGCACCGGCGCTCTGGGGCTCTACAACAACGCGGGCGCACTGGTCGGGCGCGCCTGGAGCCTGTTATCGATGAACGCCACCGGCGGCTCGGTACCGGGTCACACGTACGAGGGCGTGCAGGGCAATCCCATGGCGGACGTTCCGGCGGTGTTTGCCGAAAACGTCGCTGGTCTGCCGCCGGGCTGGAAGCCTCTCAGCGTGCAGAAGGGTTTCCAACCGGACCAGAGCGTGGTCAGCACGTTCGACGGCTGCCAAAGTCAAAACACCATGATGGTGCTGCAAGACGAGGACTGGGACTACGCGCTGAAACGGTTTATCGGCGGCGTCGGTTCTCCGCAACGCGGCGGCAAACTGCTCCTGATCGATCCCTCGGTCACTCCGCCTTTGCTGCGCTTCGGCTTCGACACCAAGGAGAAGCTGATCAAGTGGGTGAAGGAGAACGTGACCGTTCCCAAGTACCACTACTGGCTCGACCAGGAAGTCATCAACTACAAGCTGGGACCGGCCCGCGCGGGCCGCGAGCCCTACGCCACGTGGCTGAAGCTTCCCGAAGACGCGCCGATTCCGTATCTCGACAATGTCGAAGTAGTCGTGGTCGGCGGAAGCGGCAACATCCGGTGGAGCGTGAACGAATGTGCCTACCGGAGGAGTGTCAAGGTCGACGATTGGAGATAAGAAGCTCCATGCGGCCGACTCTTAATATGGCCGTTTGCGGCGCGATCGCCTGGGCGCTCTGCGCAGTCGCGGTACCGCCGGCGTGGTCTGAGAATGCGGACGGAGTCTGCGGCGCCGGCGCGAAGCTCGCCAATCTCGATCTCACGCTCAAGGCCATCCACGGCAAGCCCGTGTCTCTGTCCGATTACAGGGGGAAGGTGGTGCTGCTGGATTTCTGGGCGACGTGGTGTCCACCCTGTCTGAAGGAGATTCCCCAATACATCGAACTCTACGACGCTTACAAGTCGCGCGGCCTGGCCGTCATCGGCATCTCCATGGATGAATCCACCACCAGTGTGAAACGCTTCGCCAAGCGGCTGAAGATCAACTATCCGATTCTGCTGGGTTATGGCCGCGACGACCTGGAACCGGCTTTTGGAGAACTTCCGCTGCCGACGTCATTCGTCATCGCCCGCGACGGCCGGATTTGCAGCAAGCACGATGGATTCACCGCTAAAGAAGAGATCGAGCGCGAAATCGGAGCGTTGTTCTAATCGGAGGTTTTATGAAATTGTCTTTCTTGTCCGCGTTGCTCGCACTGGTGCTACTTGGTCTACTGGCGCCTCGTTCCGGCTTCGCCCAGGATTGTAAGGGCACTTTCATCGACGGCGAGTGCCACGAGGACTACGTCTATGTCCCCGACTTCATGTCGCCGGATGAGTTGAAAAAGCATATCGACGAGCATTCCAAAGACGTCGTGATTGTCGATACGGCAGCGCCTGCGATCTGGGAAGACGAGCATATCCCGGGCGCCGTCAACCTGCCGTATACCAAGAATCTCACTGCTCCCGTGCCGCTGCCGCGCGACAAAACCATCGTCTTCTATTGTGCCTGCAAGGATCACGAAGACTCGTCGGACATGGCGCGGCAGCTCAGTCTGCTGGGTTATCGCAATGTCAAGGTTCTGAGAGGCGGTTGGTTTAAGTGGCTCGAGTTGAAGTACAAGACAGTGAGCAAAGACGATGAGAAGCCGTAAGAGTTCGTGGGGCAGGCCTTCCGGCCTGCCGCCGGCTTTCCAGCCGGCGCGCCGGGCGGAAGCTCGGCGGCGGCCCGGAAGGGCCGACCCCACGAGAGTTTCCATGGAGCGAAGGTAAGTCATGATGGCCAAATTGCTTTCCAAGTTGCCAATCCTCGTGTGTACCGCTGCGATCGCGGCCGACATCGTTTCCGGCCTCTCCATCGGCGCCACCACACAATCGATTCCCGTTTCGGATGTCACCGGCCCCTACAAAGGGACGCTCATCTGTTATGTCTGCGATTACGACAAGGCGCCTGACGTCCTCGCGTTTTTCCGCGACCCCTCCGATGCTACTGCCAAGGAGATCATCCAGCTCAATGACCTGTATCTGAAGAACAAGTCTCGCAACTTCAAGGCCGTCGCCATGATGATTGGCGGCGAGAGCACCAGGAAGTGGCTCGAGGAACTGAACCGTTCCAACCACCTCGAGATTCCGCTGACGTACTTCACCAAGGGTCCCAAGGATCCCGCGGTGCGTGTTTACCATCTGAGCCCGGCCGTCGCCAATACGTTCCTGGTCACCGTCAACCGTTCCGTGGTCGCCAACATCTCCGATATTGAGCCGGACCAGTTCAGCCGTATTGCCGACGCCACGTCGGAAATGCTCGCGAGCGTCCGCTAGCCGCGCGCGTCCAGCCTGGCGATGCTTATAGCAGTACTGGGTGTACTCGGGCCTGCTACCAGATCCGACCGATAGCGTCTGCTTGTAGACTATGTCACAATCTTGCAACGTGGCCTGTTTTGTGACAGGAAGCTGAGATCCTTTGGAATGGCTAGAAAAAGAAATGCCCTGCGCGGGATTGAGGATAGACGCTTGCTTCGGGAGCTCGGCAAAGCCGCTCGCGAAATCGGCCACGCGCGCGGCAGAGCCCGCGTGCGCGCCTTGATCCGGTATTTGACGGCCTTGAACCGCGTTACGGATGACGTGCTTCGCGTGCTTCCCGCGCGCTTTCGCCGCGCGATCGAAGCGGAGTTCCCGGCCCACGCGGATTTACCGTTCCGAGCGCGCCGGCTTCGGAAGGTACGAGCCGCGTCGAGGAAACCTGCGCCGGCAGCCTCTGCCATGCCTGCGGAAGGGCCCGCGCTGCTGTGGCGTTCCCATTCTTCCGCGAGCATGCGGAAGGTAATCTCGGAGTTGGCGCCATACGTGGGCGGCGCGGGAGCAGTGCAGATCCTCAACTCCGCCTCCGGAGCCGGGAAAGACTTGCTGGCCACCGTAACCTCCGGCATGAGACCGTTTCTCGGCAAGGCGGCCGCTTCCCACCTGGCGATGGACATCCTCGCGCGTGTCCGCACCTAGTGACCCAACTGCATCGCTCGTCGTAACGAATCCACCCGGCCTTCGGAACTGACGAACAGATCTTCGGGAAAGCGCCGGTAGGCCAAGAGGCCGCCATAGATCGCAGCGGCGTCATCGCGGTCCAATCCAAACCCTGCCAGATACTGCATGCGCAGGTTGCGATCGCGATTCAAAGGAGCACCGCGAAGCCACTCGCCGAGGCCGGATCTCCGGCCGGCGTAGGTCGCAAACAGATCCACGGGTGACTCGATGCCGACCTCCGCCAGCGATCGCGCCACCGGGCTGTCCGTGCGATAGCCAATGCGGTCCTCCATGCCGTCGAGATCGATGCGCAGCGGTTCAGCTTGACCCAGCAGCACCATGTCGTGGCCGCGGCCCTGGTACGGGTTGCCCCAGATCGTGCCGTTCGGAAAGACGGCGAAGAAAGTCGCGATGGAGCTTTGGACGGCCTCCCGGCTGGTCTCGAATAACTGGATATACATCGTGACGACGCCGCCGGGATTGAGGTGCTGCTTTAAGGCATCGAGGAACTCTTCCGTATACAGGTTCGCTGCGCCCTTGACCCACGGATCGAGTGGATCGATGGTAATGCCGTCGAACCGCTCCGTGGTGGTGAGCAGGTAGCGGCGTCCGTCGTCGATGCGCACGCGCACCTTGGGGTTGTGGAGCACATCGAAGTTCGGTCCGCCGAAGTATCTCGCGGCAGCTTCCGGCACCAGAGACTCGATTTCCACGATCGTCTCGCGCTCCACGCGAGGATCGATGGAGACAGCGCCCGCCGTGATGCCCGCACCGCAGCCGATCACCAGGATCGAACGGGGATGCGGGTTCGTCAGTGTCGTGAGGTGTCCCAACATGCGCTGGAGCCGCATATCGCGCGCCACGTTCGAGGCCTGGGTTTTGCCGGCGACATGGAACGTCAGCGCGCCATTGGGAAAACTGGCCACCGCGACCGAAGAGTTTATGCCCTCCGCGGCATATATGATGTTGCTCTTGCCCTCCCACGTCGCTGCGTATCGGCCATACGCGATAAGCAGCTTCGAAACCGGCGGGACGGTGAACACCAACCAGCCGGCGAGCAGCGCTGCAGCCCAGCCGAGCTTCGACGGCCAGACGAGCAGCAGACCGGCAAGCACCGACACCACGATGAGCGCCTGCTGCGCGTGCTGCGATCCCACCCAGCCGATGAGGAGCAGGCTGGCGGTGACAGCCCCGATGATAGCGCCGAACGTGTTCGCCGCGTAAACTCCGGCCATCAACTCGGCGGAATCCTGGCCTTCGGACGCCGCGGCCAGGGCCAAGGGAAAACTCGCGCCCCAGAGGAGCGTCGCCGGCAGCAAGGCCCACAATGCGCGCACCAGATCGAGTTGGTAGGTAAACCAGATACTCGAGGAGAGAGACGGGTCGATGGGCCAGTAGGGGAGCGATGCGTTGAGGTTGTACGCCGTCCAAGCGATAGCGCAGGCCGCGAGCCACTGGCAGCAGACGAGCACCAGGCGCGGACGGACGACGATCCGGCAGAGCCAGGATCCGATCGCGCTGCCGGCGCCCAAGCCGGCGAGAAAGACCGCCAGGATAATCGAAAACGCATAGACCGAGCCGCCGAAGAGCAGCGCCAGCGTGCGGGTCCAGACGGCCTCTGCGGCCAGCGCGCAGAGGCCGGAGAGGGCGATGGCTGGATACACGGTGGTGGAGTGAGGAGTTTCCGCTCGGCGCGCCGGGCGGAAGCGCGGCGGCAGGCCGGAAGGCCTGCCCCACGAAAGCCACGCAATCGCGGCCATCGCCAGATTGAGGAACATGGCCACGTAAGTCGCCGTGGCGACGTCGTACTGGCGCAGCAGGTAGAATCCGGCCAACAC
>Ga0335078_10018445_pt1 | contig 10376 bp, 9 predicted proteins | sample Lox_Sample_32_FD_206711 | JGI IMG/M metagenome (GOLD analysis project Ga0335078, IMG submission 206711) | Soil microbial communities from Loxahatchee National Wildlife Refuge, Florida, United States - Lox_Sample_3.2 | ecosystem: Environmental > Terrestrial > Soil > Wetlands | place: USA: Florida...
CATGTCTCGTAACGACCCGGATCGATAAGGATCACCGGGGATACGCCCTGTGGGGCTCGTTACCGTCACGAAATACGGGCCAGATCCCGCTGGGGTTGACACGGCCAATCGGGGACGGCTGGACGCCGCGGGAGCTGCGGACCTCGTTCGTCAGCTTGATGAGCCACCGCGGGGTCTCCATCGAGGAGATCGCTCGCCTGGCCGGGCACGCCTCCACCCGGACAACCGAGGTCGTCTACCGCCGGGAACTGCGCCCGGTGATCACCACCGGCGCCCAGATCATGGACGAGATCTTCGGCCCCGCAGGCTAGGCCTTCACACACCAGGCCGGAAGCCGTCGACAAGCCGTCACGCGCGGCCCGGGTTCCGGGTATCCCCTACGTGGGCCCGGGGCGGCGCGGCCTGCTGCGGGCTGAATTTCAGCAGCCGCAGCAGCCGGGAATTCTCGGCCTGTAGCCGCGCCAGTTCGGCCGCGATGTCCTGGGGGATCTCGGTCACGCCGATACCTATGCGCCCAGTGACAGACCAAGCTGGCTGGGCTGGGTACTCGATGCCTGGGCCGCCCGCGCTGCGGTAGTGCCTGAACAGTCCGGGTTTCAGCTTTCCTGGGACCAGTCCCACTCGGGGCACTCGTCCGCGAGCGACGGCAACGACAGGTGCAGTGACTTCACGTTCCTGTGCACCGTGCGTGCGAGGTCGTCCGCCGCGCCGGGCAGGCCCATCCGGACAAGCAGCATGTCCTCTTCGGTGTCGTCGCGGCATTCGTACAATCCGAGCAGCACGGCGACCGCGATACCGGCGGCCGCCCGCCGGGCACCGCGTTCCTTTCGCCAGGTGAGGTCATCGATATACGGCTGGAGGACCTCGAGGATCCGCGCCCGCCCGGCATCGACGGACACCGGCCCGCCAGGGCGCAGCGACCGCAGCCTGGCTGTGATCTCCTCGGCGAGGTCCTGATCTCTTTCCGCGACGAGCAGCGTGGAGGTAATCTCCTCCGCCTCGGCGGCCAGCTCAGGGTGCCGGAGGAGCAACTCGGACAGCAGGACAGATCGCGCCTCATCGGACAGCCGCCGTTCCCAGGGACGCATAAGACCATCATGCCGCCAGGCCGGCTGGCCGCCTTCCCGGATGGCAGGAGACCCGCCCGCGCGTTCGCGTTCCGGCCGCTCTCCGGACCGGCGTGCCTGGCTGGCTGAGCCTTACTACCGGCAAGGTAAGGACGTCCCCGGCGAGCCGTCACCCCACGCCCACCTCAGCCAGGTCAGGTCGGTCACGGCGTTGTGCCGCGCCTCTTTCTGGCGCGTGAACAGCTCGCCGGTCTTCATCAGCACGAGCGTGTAGGGCCGCCCCGCCGCCGGGTCTGGTGCCGCACCGGCAGCTCTGCGGAGTCGATCTGGGTGTGCACGTGCCGCCGCCCGTCCTTGGCCAGCGGCCACTCCAAGATCCGCCGCGACCGGGAGCCGAGAAATGCCCCCAGCACCTCACACAGGTCGCAGCCGCACCCGGACCATTCGATCGACCAGTCGTCTGCGTCGCGCAGCGGCCGCGCGATGATCGCGCCGAGCCGGCCCGCGCAGTCCCGCGCAACCAGATCGAGCCCCGCCGCCCGCCGCGCGGCCGCGGGCAGCGCGGCCGCCGATCGCAGCGCAGGCATCAGGCACGCCAGCACGTTGTCCCCGGACTCGCGCAGCACCGCCACGATCTCGTCCCGCAGATTGTCGTCGGCCGCCTCCAGCAGCCGCACCAGCGGCGAGCCCAGCATCTGCAACTGTGCCTGGCGGACCTCGGTGCGTCGGGTGGTAGTCCACAACCGCAGCTGGTCACCCATCCAGCGGCAGGCCCTGGCGGCCAGCAGCCGCGCCACGTCCGGAGCCCCGGCGGCCTGCAGCGCCTCGCATAGCCACGGCAGCCTCTCCACCCACTCGTGCCTGCCGGGTTCGATGTGGTGCTCCGGCCCGAACCACCCGTCCGCGACCCCGCGCGTCCACTCCTCGCCGTACTGCCCGGCCACCGCGGCCAGCCCGCCCGCGTGCTCCGGCGCGACCGTTTCCACCCGGAACGGCTCCAGCAGCATCGCCGCCGTCCCGGCAGCGCCCAGGCTCGCCGCCACATGCAGCGCCGTATCCAGCAGTCCCGCCTGCGATCCGATCGTCCTCCAGAACGGCGCGAGCGACTCCGCAGCGGTACGAGCCCCTTCCAGGTCTCCGGCCTCGATCCGGGCGTGCAGTTCCGACAGCGCCCACCGCGACCCGGCTTCGGCGCGCGCCGCGAACGCCCGCTCCCGCGGCCACACGACGACCGCGGCCCGGCGGTACCACCGGTCCAGCGTGTTGCCGTAGTTGCCCATGTAGCCCTCGTACTCGGACTGATAGGGCATGAGGTCCGCGCTCGGGGTGGTGGCGCATACCTGCGAGTCGGGGACGTACAACGAGATCGGCTCGCCTCCCGTGCCGTCCGGGCTGGTCCACCAGCCGAGGGTAATCTCATCATCGATCAGGTCGTTGAGCTGGTACTCGTCGCTGCTGCCGCCCCGGTCCCGGTAGGCGTCGTCGTCCTCGTCTTCGCCCTCCTCCTCGTAGTAGTCATAGTCGTCCCACGGATCCTCGTCCGACGGCCAGGCGTCCCAGGTCTCCTTCACCTCGGCGAGCGCCAGCACCGCCTGGCACCCGGCCCGCTCCGCGGCGGCGCGCAGCAGCGTGGCGCGCTCCGCGTCCGCGCCCTTGAGCCGCTTCCAGTTCAGGCCCGCTCGGTGTACTCGTGGTCCAGCAGGTACACGAGCCGGTTCGGCGGATCGAGGTCCCGGTCTCCGTAGCGCGGGGTGGCCGGCGTGGTGAAGTGCTCGGTCAGGCAGCGCGCCAGCTCGGTGACCGGGCCGGCCGCCTGCGCCGGAGCCTCATCGCCGGAGAGCAAGTTGAACGTGAGCGTCACCCGGTATCCGGACCTGACCGGGGTCACCTCATGCCGGCAGTCGGCATAGAACGCGACGAAGGTCAGCTCCTCCTTCGACGCGCGGTAGGCCTTGCTCTTCCCGGCATGGCCGACGACCAGTTCCCCGCCGGTGTGCGCCGAAGGTAGCGACACCACCAGCGTGCCCACCATCGCATCGTCCTTCTCGGAGTCCTGGTGGGGGAGGAAGAACTGCCCCTTGCCGTACACCAGCATCGAGTGCGGCTCGGCCCGCAGCCGTGTCGCCGACGAGAGCCCCAGCTCGTCCCGGAAATGCTCCAGCGCGCTGTCCATCAGCGCCGTCCGGCCGGGTCCGCCGAGCCTGATCTGATCCGGGGTGATCTCCCAGGTGTCGCGGACCTTGGTGTCGGTCAGTGTCTCCTGCCCGCGCCCGAACATCGCAGGCCGCGCTACCGCGATCAGCTTCTTGGCCTGGGGTGCGCGGACAGGAAGGCTCACTGGCCCGACGCCGGTCACCTCCAGCCGAAGGAAATGCGCGGGGGCCAGCAGTTGAGCGCTGAACGACCCGCCCGGCTCCGAGTCGCCGAGCAGCCGCCAGCCGCTCCCGGGCCGTCTTCGCCATGCGTCCCCTCCCACGCTCGGTTCGTGCATCCTCTGCGGCCCGGCTGTAGCCCGGCCGGCGACTTGCACCATAGTGGTGATCACAGGCGAGCATCGCCCGAGAACCATGCGCACCTGCGTATTCTCTGACGTTTCCTCAGCGCAGTGGAAGTGGCCGGACCCGGATGCCGGTCGCGGTAATCGCGGCGATCGCGCCGGTCCGGAAGTGCGGCTCGAGGATGTCCAGCTGGTCCACGATGATGCTGGCCAGCTCGGCCGGGCGCAGGCCCATGATCTCCCTTACCAGGATCACCGAAGGCTTGGTGGCACGGGCCTGTGCCAGCAGGGCACCGAAATCGGTGTCCGCGGACACGATGACCCGATCCTCGCTCGCGGCACGGCTCATGACCGCGGAGTCGGGGGCGCGCGCCGCCTCCAGGTCGCGGATGTGCACAGCGTCATGCCCTGATGCGGTCAACAGCCTGGCCAGGCTGGGCGGGAGGTTCTCGTCGACCAGGAATCTCACGCCGGCTCTCGGAGACGGTAGACGTGCACGTTGGCGGAAGCAGCCGCGTACTCCAGAGCCTGCCTGATGTCCTCGCGCTCCAGGTCGGGGTATTCCGCCAGGATCTCATCGAACGTCCAGCCGGCAGCGACCAGCCGCACCACGGTTTCCACCGTGATGCGCAGACCGCGCACAGACGGCTTTCCTTCGAGCTTCTCCGGCTCGACGGTGATCCGGTCGAAGGTCATGCTGCCTCCTCACTCCCGATACTGCCACGTCAGCCCGTTAGAGGCGACCACGGCAGGTCACAGGTCTGGCTGGTCGCGGCCACACTCAGCCTGATCCGTATTCTCCCCTGCCGGGTGGGCTACGGCCGGGCACCGGCGACGGCACCGTGAGCTTCGACGGCGCGTACCGGTCGAGTGTGGCCATGCAAGCAGTGGCCCAGGGCCGCCGGGAACGCGGCGATGCGCCGGTGCCCTGACCGCGCTCGAAGAACTGGCCCGGCTCAAGCCCGGCAACACGGAAGCCCGCAGCAAAGCCGCCGCCACCCGGGCGGTGATCACGCCGGGACAGTGAGCCATCCACCGCGTTCCGCTCCAGGTCATCCGTGCCCACGGCCCAGGCCAGCCACCTCGGCGGACACCACGACTCGTTACCCGGCCGACCAGGAAATCGAGCGCCTACGAACACCTTGCCGCAATACTGGCACTCCCGGCAAGCACGGCTACCAGCGCGAAGTTGCGCAGGTCAGACGATTCCAGGCGGCGGTCAGCAGGGCCTTGGACTGCAGATTGGCCGATTCCAGCGTGAATGATCGAGGGCACCTGGAGATGGCGCACACCGTGGCTTGCCCGGTGATCGCCTGTACCGAGCTGGACCGGGGCTGGCCGGCCCAGCTCGGTATTGGTGCATGCGGCAATGGTCAAACTGTGCCGTGGCTGGGCATGCCGGACAGATGAACCAGACGCAGACGGTCGTGATCGTGGCGGCTGAGCTCAGGCCGTTCTTGCGGCCAGGCCGCCGCGGCGGCCCGATGGCCGTGGCCGTCGACGGGACCTCCTCGCTGGGTCATGTGGTGCAGTCGCTCGGGGTGCCGCTGACTGAAGTCGGCCGCCTGCTGGTCAACGGCGAGCCGGCCGCGCCGGGGTACCGGCCCGCCGGCGGAGATGTGGTGGCCGTCGAGGCCGTACCGCGACCGCAGCAGCTGGCCTCGGCACGGTTTGTCCTCGATGTTCACCTGGGCGCCCTGGCGCGCCGGCTGCGGCTGGCCGGCCTGGACGCCACCTATGCCAATGACTCCGGCGACGATGCCCTCATCGAGCAGGCGAACGCCGACCGCCGGGTCCTGCTCACCCAGGACCGCGGCCTGCTGCGCCGCCGGGTGCTATGGCTGGGCGCCTACGTGCGGGGCGCCCGCCCTGATGACCAGTTCCGGGACGTACTGGACCGGTTCAAGCCGCCGCTGGCGCCATGGACCCGATGCCCGGCGTGCAACGGGCCGCTGTCCCCGGTCGCCAAGGCAGCCGTGGCCCCCCAGCTGCTCCCCGGCACCCGGCGCACCTACCAGACCTTCTCCCGCTGCCGCACCTGCGGCCAGGTGTACTGGCACGGCGCGCACAGCAAACGACTCGAGCAGATCATCGATTCAGCAGTCCGCGCCGCCAGCACTGGCACAAGCGGATAAGAACTCACGGCTGCAGAGTCGGATGATGGCCCGCGGTAATGGCCACGGGTAGCCGGCAACAGACTAGCGCCTGCCTACGTTGGAATCGCCGGGCGTGGCACGGCGCGTTCCCATCCGCCGGGCGACTCGGGTGCTGTCAGCCGGTCACACGGCCCGGTCGGGGCGGTGGTCGCGGCCTGGCCGGCGGCCAGCCTGGTGGGCGCGTATGAACTCCTGGTCTGGCAGATCCGGACTTCCGGAGCGGTAGAACGCGGGCCGTTGGCAGAGCACCTCTGCAATCGGGCGGCATGCCGCGCTGCGATTCGTTCCCTCCCGGTTTCGACCGTCGACGGTAATCGCCCCGGCGGGATCGAGCGCCACGTGGCAGACCCGACGCCGCGGCCCGCAGGTCAGGCCAGGCTGCCGGCTATCCCCGCCAACGAGCAGCGTGACGATGGGATACCTGAAGCCAGCGCCGTCAATGAAGCGGCGGTAACCGCGTACCGGCTCAGCGTGCAGGCCGGCAATCCGCTGTCGGAACGTCGGCTAGCTCAGATGTTCGGACGCACATCCCGCCGCTGGGCGCGAGCGAGAATCGCTGACGCACGACAAGCATCATCAATCCAAGACTCGCCGGGCGCCCCGGTCATGGCTCAATGGAGGCGTCGGCGAGCGAGCTTGGAGCCATGACCTGCCGGTTAACAGAAGGCCTGTCATAGCCGGGGATCACGGACGCCTGAGATGTTGTCAGCCCGTTTGACCTGCATGAGGGCTGCCATCGGCTAACACGGTCATTTTAGCAAGCGTGCCGCCCGGTGCCGGGCAGTACCGTTTTGTCCGTATTATTCTCGCTCCCGCAGCTCGACGAACCGTTGGCGCTTGGCCGGTTGCGGACGCCGCCCCCGCCTCTTCTTCACCCACGAAACGACAGCACGACCCCTGATGATCAAGGAAAGTGTTGCTCCGTAAGTAAAATCACCGATCCTGGTCGGCACCGCAAGTGCGGCGCCGACGAGCGCCGAGGGCGCCCGGGGCTCTGAGCGCCCGGCCACCCCGCTTCGCTCCGGTCTCCTCATTCCCTCCTTGCGAGTGTTTCGGACAGCGCCGCCACCGCGGAGAGCACGGCAGCGGCAAGGACGATGAAGCCCGCCGTGAGGAATACCGTGCGCAAGGTTGTCGACGAAACAAGGATCGCTCCGAGGCCAGACCCTGCGGCCAGGGCTATCTGAAGGTTCGTCACATTCACCGCCGACGCGGCCTCCGGGGTTTCCGGGGCCGCGTCGAGTATCCAGAGACCAGCGTTCCCGGGTCCACGATTCCCCAGAACAGGCCCCACAGCACGAGCAACAGGCCAGCCAGCCAGGGTACAGTGCCCGTGCTCGCCAGCCCGATGAGCAGCGCGGCCACCCCCTGCCGCCGCCCCGCCGAAGCTGCCGATCACCCGGCGCTTGAACAGCGATCCGGCGCCGAGTGAGCCGGCGATGCCACCACAGCCGTAGATGACGTACAGCAGGGAGCACGCCGCTGGACAGATGCGTGTGTTCCATCAGGAACGGGGTGATGTACGTCCAGGCGGTGAACTGTCCGATGAACGCCACCGCGCCCGCTGCCATCCCGCGCCTGGCGGCCCGCCGTTTCACGACTCCCACGAGATCCCCAGGTGCGTACTCATGTCCGGCTGAACTCGCGGCGGAATGAGCAGTAAGGAAGCTGTCACCAGCCGCAAACGAGTGTCTGCTCTCCTGGTTACGGGGTGCGCGAGTAGCGTCCGCGCATGGTGGTGAGGTCGATGAGGATGAGCTGATCGAGTATTCGACGCTGGTTGGTGATGAGCTTGGGCAGGTGGCCGGCAAGCGCGGAGCGACCCGCTTGGGCTTCTCGCTGCTGCTGAAGTTCTACGCCAGGCATGGCCGGTTCCCGCGTGGCCGCGGCGAGCTGCCGGATGAGGCGGTGGCCTATGTCGCTCGCCAGGTGGGCGTTGCGGCCTCTGACCTGGGGTTTTACGAATGGGATGGTCGCACGGTGGAGTATCACCGTGCTCAGGTCCGCAAGTTCCTCGGTTTCCGCGAGTGCACGGTGGCGGATGCGGAGAAGCTGGCCGCGTGGCTGGCCGGGGAGGTCTGCCAAGGTGAGCGCCGGCCCGAGCGGGTGCGTGAGGAGCTGCTGAAACGGTGCCGGCAGGACGGCATCGAGCAGCCCGCGCCGGGCAGGACGAGCCGGATCATCGGCTCGGGGCTGCGGGAGGCGGAGAAGGCGCTGGTGGCGAAGGTGACCGGCCGGATCCCGGCGCAGGTGGCCGCGCGGATGAACGCCCTGATCGCCGGGGGTGGTGATGACGGCGATGCCGAGGACGAGCCCGGTGAGGACGGCCGGGCGCTGTTCGCGCAGATCAGGGACGATCCGGGCAACGTGAGCCTGGCTACGGTGCGCGAAGAGGTCGCCAAGCTGGCCGCGATCCGGGCGATCGGCCTGCCGTCCGGGGTGTTCGCCGGCATCGCGCCGAAGGTGGTGGCCAGCTGGCGGGACCGGGCGGCCGCGGAGTTCCCGAGCCACCTGCGGGAGGACCATCCGGAGGAGATCAAGCTGACGCTGCTGGCGGCGCTGCTGTACTGCCGGGGCCGGGAGATCACCGACACCCTGGTGGATCTGCTGATCGCCACGGTGCACAAGATCAACGCCCGCGCCGAGCGGCGGGTGGTGGGCGAGTTCGTCGCCGACCTGAAACGGGTGTCGGGCAAGGAGAACATCTTGTTCAAGATCACCGAGGCGGCGGTGGGCGCCCCGGATGGGGTGGTGCGGGAGGTGGTGTTCCCGGCCGCGGGCGGGGAGGGCACGCTGTTGAACCTGCTGGCCGAGTACAAGACGAAGGGCACCACGTTCCGCCAGCACAAGCAGCCGAGCTGCTGCACCGCACCGATCGGCGCGGCAACGCGCGCATCCAGCGCACCGTCTATGAGTGCGGCGTGTTCCAGATGCTGCGGGACAAGCTGCGGTGCAAGGAGATCTGGGTGGCCGGCGCCGACCGGTGGCGCGACCCGGACGAGGACCTGCCGGCGGACTTCGAGGACGGGCGGGCCGAGAACTACGCCGCGCTGCGCAAGCCGGCTGACGGTGAGGCATTCGTGGCCGAGGTCCGCGAGGAGCTGCGCGCCGAGCTGGCCACGCTGCACGATGTGCTGCCGGCGCTGGGTTTTCTGGAGATCAAGGCCGGCCGCAAGCAGGGAGCGATCGTGCTCACGCCCTATGACGCGGCACCCGAGCCGCGTAACCTGCGCCGGCTCAAGGCCGCGGTGCGCGCGGTAGCGGTCGGCGGCCACGGGCACAGCGAGGACGACCTGCGCTATGCCCGCCGCCGGTACTTCACCGTCCCGGCCTGCCGGGACGCGGCCCGCGCCATCGCCAACGCCACCTTCGCCGCCCGCCAGGTGTGGCTGTGGGGCGAAGGCACCACCGCGGTGGCCAGCGACTCGACCCACGTGACCGCCTTCGACCAGAACATCTTCACCGAGTGGCACTCCCGGTACCGGCGCGGCAAGCGGGGCGTGCTGATCTACTGGACGGTTGAGCGCGGCGGGGCGATGGCGGTGCACTCCCAGCTGCTGTCGTGTTCGGCCTCGGAGGTGCATGCGATGGTCGAGGGCGCGATGCGCCACGGCACCGACATGACCATCGAGTCCAACTACGTGGACTCCCACGGGGCCAGCTTCGTCGGGTTCGGCATCACCTGCCTGCTCGGCTTCGATCTGATCGCCCGGTTCAAGCAGATCAACCAGATGAAGCTGTACCTGCCGGACAAGGGCACCGCGGACACGTACCCGCTGCTGGAGCCGGCGCTGACCCGCCCGATCCGCTGGGAGCTGATCGGCCAGCAGTACGATCCGATGATCAAATACGCGACGGCGATCCGGCTGGGTACCGCCACTGCCGAGGCGATCTTGCGGCGGTTCACCCGCGATGTCACCCACCCCGCCTACGCGGCCCTGCTGGAGCTGGGCCGCGCGCAGCGCACCATCTTCCTGGCCCGGTGGCTACGCGATCGTGACCTGCAACGCGAAACCACCGCCGCGCTCAACGCGGTGGAGAACTACAACGGCGTCAACGACTACATCCGGTTCGGCAAATCCGGCCAGCTGTCCTCCAACCGGCGCGAAGAGCAGGAACTGTCCATGCTCTGCCTGCACATCCTCCAATCCTGCCTCGGCTTCATCAACACCCTGATGATCCAGGACATCCTCGCCGAACCGCAGTGGGCCGACGTCCTCGGAGACGCCGACCGGCGCGTCCCAAAAGTTCATCCCGCAACCGCGTGTCGGAATCCCGTTACCGGCACAGGTTTCGGTACGGTCGGCCCGCATGGAGCTGGGCTACGCGCGGGTGTCCACCACCAGACAAGACCTCGACCGGCAAATCGATGCGCTGACCACCGCCGGCATCCCCCTGGCCACGTCTACGTCGACAAGAAGTCCGGGGCCACTGTCGACCGGCCCGGGTTGAAGGCGCTGCTGGATTACTGCCGCGGCGGGGAAATGATCGTCGTCCATACCCTGGACCGGCTCGGCCGGACGGTGCGCGGCACCCTCAACCTCATACACCAGCTGCGCGAGCGGGGTGTCGGGGTGCGCAATCTCGCCGATCCGATCCGCGTTGACTCGGCCAGCCCCGAGGATCCGATGGCGCAGCTGGCGGTGGTGCTGCTGG
>Ga0335078_10018446_pt1 | contig 10376 bp, 8 predicted proteins | sample Lox_Sample_32_FD_206711 | JGI IMG/M metagenome (GOLD analysis project Ga0335078, IMG submission 206711) | Soil microbial communities from Loxahatchee National Wildlife Refuge, Florida, United States - Lox_Sample_3.2 | ecosystem: Environmental > Terrestrial > Soil > Wetlands | place: USA: Florida...
TGCTGCACGGCGTCGATCTTGGCGTCGGCAAGGGCGAGACCGTCGGCATCGTCGGCGAGTCGGGCTCGGGCAAGACGACGCTTGGACGCGCGCTGCTTGGGCTCGTCACCCCGTCAGCCGGCAGCATCTTGTTTGACGGCACGGACATCACGAGTCTTGACCAGCGGGCGAGGCAGCCCTTCCGCCGCCGGATGCAGATGATTTTCCAGGATCCGATGTCCTCGCTTAATCCGCGGCACACCATCGGCCAGATCCTGATGGAGCCGGTGCTGCTGCACGGGCTGGCCAACGACCGCGCAGGAGCGTTGGCGCTGGTGCACGGCATCCTCGATCGCGTCGGCCTGTCCCGCGGCACGGTCGATCGTTATTCGTTTGAAATTTCCGGCGGCCAGCGGCAACGCGTCGGCATTGCGCGTGCGGTGGTGCTCAAGCCCGATTTCGTCCTCGCCGACGAAATTGTTTCAGGTCTCGATGTCTCGACGCAAGCGCAGGTGCTGCGGCTGCTGAAAGAACTGACCGGCGAAATGCATCTGGCGCTGGCTTTCATCAGCCATGACCTTTCCGTCATCCGCTCGATCTGCCAGCGCGTCGTGGTGATGCGCGACGGCCGCGTGGTCGAGGAGGGACCGTGCGACCGCGTTTTCGCCGCGCCGGCCGCCGCCTACACCCGCATGCTGATTGATGCGATTCCGTTGCCGACGGTCGACCCTGGGTGGCTCGATCGCGGCGCCGCTGCGGAGGTCGCCGCGACCGCTTGATCTCAAAATCGCGCAGGCAGTACGGGGCGGCCCGGCGCGGTTCTCAAAACTCGGCCCCATCGGAGGTACTCGTGTTTCGATTCAACCGCTCCATCATCGTCGCGACGATAGGCGCCGCCATGTTGGCGTCGATGGTCTCGGCTCGCGCCGACGGTCTTCCCGGTCTGCGCGGCCACGATCATACCGGCATCACGGTGCCGGACATGAAGCAGGCGACGGACTTTTTCGTCGGCGTCCTTGGCTGCAAGGAAGCCATGGCGTTCGGCCCGTTCGCCGACGAGAAGGGCGATTTCATGTCGCAGCTCGTCAACGTCAATCCGCGGGCTGTGATCGTCAAGATTACGCAAGTGCGCTGCGGCTCGGGCTCCAACATCGAGCTGTTTCAGTACACCTCGCCTGACCAGAAAAACATGACGCCGAAGAACAGCGACATCGGCGGCTACCACATCGCCTTTTACGTCGACGACATCAAGGCGGCGAAGGCCTACCTCGATGGTAAAGGCGTGAAGACCTTCTTTAATCTCCCGGTGGAGCAGGGACCGGCCGCGGGACAAAGCATCTTCTATTTCCTCGCCCCCTGGGGCCTGCAATTGGAGGCGATCAGCTATCCGAAAGGCATGGCCTACGAAAAATCGTCGCCGGTCATTCTGTGGTCGCCAAAAGACCCGGCGAAGTGATGTGAGTCTGCAAACACGTCATGTCCGGCGGCATCGCCGGGCATGACTGGCTGTATGGTTATTCGCGCCGGGATTGTTCGCGCACGAGGTTGATGATCGCGGAGAAGTCGGCGCCGCTGTGTCCTTCCTGGGCGAAACGCTCGTAGATCTCCGCGGCCCGCGCGCCCAGTGCTGTGTCCGCCTTGACCGATCCCGCGGCCTCTTTCGCCAGCTTGAGATCCTTCAACATCAACGCTGCGGCGAAGCCGGGTTTGTAACCGTTATTCGCCGGACTCGCGGGCACCGGCCCCGGCACCGGGCAATAACTGGTCAGCGACCAGCATTGCCCCGATGAAGCCGAAGCAACGTCGAACAGAGCCTGGTGCGAGAGGCCAAGCTTTTCGCCCAGCACGAACGCTTCGCTCACCGCGATCATCGACACGCCGAGAATCATGTTGTTGCAGATTTTCGCCACCTGACCGTTGCCGGCCTCACCGCAATGCACAATGCGCTTGCCCATGCGCTCGAGCACCGGCTTGCCGTGTGCGAACGCGGCTGCCGATCCGCCAACCATGAAGGTGAGCGTCGCCGCCTTGGCGCCGCCGACGCCGCCGGAGACCGGGGCATCGAGCGTGGCGATGCCGCGCGCGGCTGCGAGCGCATGCGCCTTGCGGGCGCTGCTGACATCGATTGTTGAGCAATCGATGAATAATGTGCCTTGCCGGGCGTGCGGCACCATGTCGTTCCACACGGACAACACATGCTCGCCGGCCGGGAGCATGCTGATGACGACGTCGGCGTTTTCGACGCACGCTTTTGCATTGGCGACGATCTGCACGCCGTCCCGGGCGGATGCTTCGCGCGACGCCGGTACAACATCGAAGCCCAAGACGTGCTCGCCGGACTTTACGAGATTGGCGGCCATCGGGCCGCCCATGTTTCCGAGGCCGATAAATCCGATGTGCGGCATGTGCGTTGGCCTTTTTTAATCTGCGAAGTTCAGTTCCAGGGCGCCGACCGACTTAAAGTGCCGATCGACGATTTCAGCTGTGACGTCTTCAATCGTGTCCGGACGCCACTTCGGATTTCGGTCTTTGTCGACGATCGTTGCGCGGACGCCTTCGATAAAATCATGTCCGGCGATGCAAGCCAGCGCGATCCGATAGTCTTGCCGAAAGCTCTCCTCTACTCTTGCGAAGGATAGCGCGGCGCGGACGTTGCGCAACGTGACCTTGAGCGATGTAGGGGAGGCTTTTCCCATCGCGGCGAGCGCAGAGCGAGCTTCATCAAGATTGCTGGAATTTAGGCGTTCGAAGATCGTCTCGACATCGTTGGCGTCGAAGCAACTGTCGATCCATCGTTGCGCCGCTTGTAGATTGCCCGGAATTGGCGCGATCGACATCTCGCTAAGGCGCTCTCGCACGTCTTCGGCGCCGCGGCAATCGGCGAGCGCGGAAGGAAGCTCCGTAAGTTTCGCCGCCGCAATGTGCAGGTCGGCAAACGCGCAAAAAACCGCATCGGCTGCGTTCATGCGTTCGCCGGTCAATGCCAGGTAAGTGCCGGCGCAGCCTGGAGCCCGCGCCAGCAGAAACGACGCACCGACATCGGGAAAGAATCCAATTCCGACTTCGGGCATCGCCACCGCCGATCGCTCGGTGACAATGCGGTGCGAGGCATGCGCCGAAATGCCGACGCCGCCGCCCATCACCACGCCGTCCATAACCGCGATCACCGGCTTCGGGTAGCGCGCGATCAGAACGTTCAGGTGGTATTCGGTCGACCAGAACTGCTGGGGGAGGGGACTTTTCGACTTGGCCGCGTCGTACAGCGCACGGATATCGCCGCCGGCGCACAGGCCGCGCTCGCCCGCGCCATCGAGCAGGACTGCGCCGACCTCGGGATCCGTTGCCCAGGAGCGCAGGTATTTCGTCATGGTGACCGCCATGTCGAGCGTCAGCGCGTTGAGCGCTTTCGGCCGATTCAGCGTGATCCGCCGCAACGCCCGCTCGGCGCGAACGATGACATCACCCTCGTGAAGAACCATTGCGCTTATCGTCCGACCAGGCTTCTTGCGATGATAAGGCGCATGATCTCGTTGGTGCCTTCGAGAATCTGATGCACGCGCAAATCGCGCACGATCTTCTCGATGCCGAATTCCGAAAGATAGCCGTAGCCGCCATGCAGTTGCAGCGCCTGGTTGGCGACCTCGAAGCAGGCGTCGGTGACGAAACGTTTGGCCATGGCGCAAAGCTGCGTTGCATCGGCATCGTGCCGGTCAAGCGCGGCGGCGGCGCGCCATAACAGCGTGCGCGACGCTTCAAGCGCCGTCCCCATATCGGCGAGACGGAATTGCAGCGCCTGAAATTCGTCGAGGCGCTTGCCGAAGGCCTTGCGCTCTTTCATGTAGGCGAGCGCCTTGTCGAGCGCGCTCTGGGCGCCGCCGAGCGAACATGCCGCGATATTCAGGCGGCCGCCGTCGAGCCCGGCCATGGCGATCTTGAAACCGATGCCTTCCTCGCCCAGCCGGTTCTCGACCGGCACGCGCGCGTCCTGGAAAATGACAGCGCGCGTCGGCTGCGCGTTCCAACCCATTTTGCGTTCATTGGCACCAAGCGAGATGCCGGCGGTGTCACCCGGTACGACCAGCGTCGAAATCCCGGACGGCCCGGTGCCGCCGGTTCGGACCATGACCACGTAAAGGTCGCCGGCGCCGGCGCCGGAGATGAATTGCTTCTGGCCATTCAGCACATAATGGTCGCCGTCACGCACAGCCCGCGTTGCGAGCGCTGCGGCATCCGAACCTGCCCCGGGCTCGGTCAAACAATAACTGGCAAGAAGCTCCATCGTGCACAGTTTCGGCAGCCACTTCCGGCGTTGCGCTTGCGATCCGTAGGCATCGATCATCCACGCGGCCATGTTGTGGATCGACATATAAGCCGCGACAGTGGGGCAACCGGTGGCAAGCGCCTCGAAGATCAAGGCCGCATCGAAACGCGAGAGCGCCGACCCGCCGACATCCGCGGCGATATAGACCCCGCCCATGCCAAGCGCTGCGGCTTCACGCATCTCGGCAACCGGAAAGTGTTTGGTTTCATCCCAGGCCAAAGCGTGCGGTGCAAAGACTTCGGCGGCGAACGCCTGCGCCATGTCGCGAACCGCGATTTGGTCCTCTCCGAGCGAGAACTGAGGCGCAGCGCCCGGGGATTTATCGAGCATGAGGACGTTTCCCAGCCCGGCGGCTTATTCAGTCAGGATCGCAGCGGTTTTTGCGTCAAAATGCCTAGGCCTGGAAGTCGAAATAGCATTGTCGTTTTCGTCCAGCAATGCGAGAATTTGTGTTAAACGTACTGATAACGTACGCCGGTGACCTTGGATTGGGGGATCTGGGGTTTCCGCGTCGCTACGCGTTCGGGCTGTTGGTACCGGGCGATTTGGCGGCGTCCTAGAACCGCAGAAGCGGCATAGTCCCCTGGTTGCGAGCGGCGCGCTTCTTGGGCGAAGCGTGGTGCAAAATGCGGGGCGGAGGAACGCCGTGAAGGCTATTGATCGCAGCTTAGACACGCTGCCAAAGATCTTAATACATAACGCCGCCGCGATCGGCGCGCGGCCGGCCATGCGCCACAAGGATCTCGGTATCTGGCAGACATGGACCTGGGCGCAAATGCTCGAGGAGATTCGCGCTTTCTCGGTTGGGCTAGCTGAACTCGGCCTCAAACGCGGCGATAAATTTACCATCGTCGGAAGCAATCGCCCGCGTCTTTACTGGGCAATGTGCGCCGGACAAGCGCTCGGCGCAGTGCCGGTGCCGGTCTACGCCGACGCTGTAGCTGATGAAATGGCTTATGTGCTGGCGCATGCCGAGGTGACCGTTGCGGTGGTCGAAGACCAGGAGCAGGTCGACAAGATCATCGCGGTATCTGATCGGCTGCCGCGGCTGGGTAAAGTCATCTATGACGAGCCGCGCGGACTAAAAGATTACGTCCAACGCCGGCTGAACTCATTTGAGGACATACAGAGCATCGGCCGCAACAAGCTTGCAAGCGCCCCCGAGTGTCTGAAGCAGTGGGAAGCGGGCGTCGCCGAGGGCAAGGGCAGCGATCTCAGTGTCATCCTCTACACTTCGGGAACGACGGGACGCTCCAAGGGCGTCATGCTCACCTACGAGAATACGATTATCTCTGCACGCAATGCCAACGCCTTCGATCACCTCGATGAAAATGAAGAAGTGATCGCCTACCTGCCGCTGGCGTGGGTCGGCGACTATGTTTTCTCATACGTGCAGGCATACGTCGCGGGTTACTGTGTCAATTGTCCGGAAGCAGCCGACACGGTGGTGCAGGATCGTCGCGAGATCGGCACGACCTACGCATTCGCGCCGCCCCGGGTCTACGAAAACGTCCTGACGCTGACGACGGTGCGCATGGCGGACGCCGGAGCGATCAAACGCAAGGTGTTCGATTTCTTCATCGGCGTGGCCGGGCGCTGGGGCGAGAAGATTCTTGATGGCGAGAAAGTGCCGCTGACGGCGCGGCTTCTGTATGCCATCGGCAATCTTCTGGTCTACGGGCCGCTGATGAACCAGTTTGGGCTGTCGCGCGTCCGCGTTGCCTATACCGCCGGTGAAGCCATCGGTCCGGAAATTTTTCGCTTCTGGCGCGGGGTCGGCCTCAACTTAAAGCAGCTCTACGGGCAGACCGAGGCCTCAGTCTACATCACCGCCCAGTCGGACGGCGAAATTCATTCGGACACCGTGGGCAAGGCTTCGACGGATGTCGAGATCAAGATTTCCGACGCCGGCGAAGTTCTGTTCCGTTCTCCCGGTGTGTTCGCCGGATATTACAAAGATCCGGACAAGACTGCCGAAGTGCTGACGCCGGACGGCTGGGTGCATACCGGCGATGCCGGCTTTTTCGATCCGAAGACCAACCAGCTAAAAATCATCGATCGTGCCAAAGACCTCGGCCACCTGAAAGACGGCACGGTGTTCGCGCCGAAGTACATCGAGAACAAGCTCAAGTTCTATCCGAACATCCGCGAGGCCGTGGCGGTCGGCGCCGGGCGTGATTTTGTCTGCGCCATGATTAACATCGATCTGACCGCAGTAGGCAGCTGGGCGGAGCGCAACAACGTTGTCTACGGCTCTTATCAGGAACTCGCCGGCAATCCGCTGGTGTATGACATGATTGCGCGGCACATCGACGAAGTGAACCGATCGCTGGCGGAAGAGGAATTAATGGCCGGCGCGCAAATCCGCCGCTTCCTCATCCTGCACAAGGAGCTCGATCCGGACGACGGCGAACTCACGCGCACGCAGAAACTTCGCCGCGGCCACATCATCGATCGCTATGCCCCGCTGGTGGAGGCGTTCTACGATGGCTCGACCGAGGCGCAGATCGCAACCGAAGTCACCTTCGAGGACGGACACAAGGGCGTGCTCGCAGCGCGGGTAACGATCCGTGACGTAAAGCCTTATCCGGTGGTGCGCGCCGCGCGGCTGGAGCGCGCGGCATGAGAGCGCCGTCCTCGCGTGAGGCGGCGGTCGGCGAGGTCCTGCTCGCGGTCGAGGATGTTTCGCTCTCTTTCGGCGGCGTTCGCGCTTTAAGCGGCGTGTCGTTCGACATTCGTAAGGGCGAGATTCTTGCGATCATCGGACCGAATGGCGCCGGCAAGACCTCCATGCTCAACGTGGTCAACGGCTTCTACCAGCCGCAATCCGGCCGTATCACGTTCAAGGGGAAGGTAAGGAACAGCATGCGGCCCTATGCCGCGGCTCAAGGCGGCATCGCGCGCACGTTCCAAAATCTCGCGCTGTTTCGAGGCATGACCACCCTCGATAACATCCTGGCAGGTCGCGCTCTGAAGATGCATCGCGGATTTTTCTGGCAGCTGATCCGTTTTGGTCCGGCGCTTCGAGAAGAAGTCGAGCATCGCCACCGCGTGGAAGAGATCATCGATTTCCTGGAAATCGCCGCCATCCGTAAAATTCCAGTCGGACGTCTGGCCTACGGATTGCAAAAGCGCGTCGAGCTTGGCCGCGCGCTCGCCATGGAGCCCGATCTCCTGCTGCTCGACGAGCCGATGGCCGGCATGAACCTCGAGGAGAAAGAGGACATGTCGCGCTTCATCATCGACGTGAACCAGCAATACGGCACCACGATTGCTCTGATCGAGCACGATATGGGTGTCGTCATGGATCTTTCAGATCGCATCGTCGTGCTGGATTACGGCCGCAAGATTGCGGACGCTCCGCCCGAAGAAGTCAAGCGCGATGAGAAGGTGATCCGCGCCTATCTCGGCGAACCGCAGTAAGACGGCCATGCACATCCTCTATCAAATCTTCGTCGATCCATTTGTGCAGATGGGCGCCGCACCGGATTTGTTGGTCCAAACGCTATGGGACGGACTCGTGGCTGGCGTGCTCTATGCGTTGATTGCCCTCGGCTTTGTGCTGATCTTCAAGGCATCCGGCGTTTTCAACTTCGCCCAAGGCATCATGGTCGTGTTCGCCGCGCTGACGCTGGTCGGGCTGCACGAGCATGGCGTCCCGGCGTTTGTCGCGCTCGCCCTCACAGTCGGCGTGATGTTCGTGCTGGCGTTCGGGGTTGAGCGTCTGGTGCTGCGGCCGCTGGTCAATCAGTCGGACGTCATCCTGTTCATGGCGACGTTCGGCATCACCTATTTCCTGATCGGGATGGGTCAGCTGGTTTTTGGCGGCAATCCAAAGGTGATGATCGCGAAGGAACTCTACCTGCCCGACGGCGCGCTGCGCTTCAAAGGACTCGGCGGTTTCGTATCGCTGCAGAAGATTGACATCGCCGCCGTTATTATCGCTTCCATCATGGTTGCGGTGCTGGCGATTTTCTTTCAACGCACCCGGATCGGCCGGGCGCTGCGCGCAGTCGCCGACAGCCATCAGGCGGCGTTGTCGGTCGGTATTTCGCTTGAGCAAATTTGGGTCATCGTTTGGTTCGCAGCCGGCATCGTGGCGCTGACCACGGGCATTATGTGGGGGGCGCGTTCCGAGGTCTCTTTCGCCCTGCAGATCATCGCTTTAAAGGCACTTCCGGTGCTGATCCTCGGCGGCTTAACCTCGATCCCGGGCGCCATTGTTGGCGGCCTGATTATCGGGGTCGGCGAGAAACTCGGCGAATTTTACTGGGGGCCGCTTTTCGGTGGCGGCATCGAAACCTGGCTTGCGTATGTGATCGCGCTCGGATTTCTGGTGTTTCGGCCGCAGGGCCTGTTCGGCGAAAAGATCATCGAGCGGATTTAACCGATGCTCTATCGCGAGGTTGGCCAATACAAATCCAGTTACGCCGCCGACATGGCGGTATTCCCGATCCTGCAGGACCGGATCGGGATTGCGGTTATTCTGTTCATCGCCTTCGTCGTCTTCCCGCTTGCGGGCAACGACTTCGTGCTCAACACAATCCTGATTCCGTTTCTCATCTTCGCTTTGGCTGCGATCGGCCTCAATTTGCTGACCGGCTACACCGGGCTCCTCTCACTGGGCACCGGTGCGTTCATGGGGGTCGGCGCCTACGCGTGTCTGAAGCTCACGACCTATTTCCCCCAGGTCGACATCATCGTTTGGATTTTGGCGTCGGGGTTTTTCTCCGCTGCTGTCGGCGTCCTGTTCGGGCTGCCATCATTGCGCATCAAGGGCTTCTATCTCGCGGTGGCGACGCTGGCAGCGCAATTCTTTCTGGAATGGTGCTTCGTCCGTATTCCCTGGCTTTACAACAACAGCGTCTCCGGCGCGATCGAAGTGCCGCTGCGCACTTTCATGGGCGTCCCGGTGACCGGCCCGACGGCTTCCTCGGTGACCCGTTATTTGGTTGTCTTGAGCATCGTCGTCTTTCTGACCTGGATCGCTTCGAATTTGGTCCACGGCCGTATCGGCCGGATGTGGATGTCGGTCCGCGATATGGACCTTGCCGCTGAACTGATTGGAATACGGCTGTTGCGCGCCAAGCTGCTCGCCTTCGCCGTGTCGTCGTTTTATTGCGGGGTCGCCGGAGCGATGATGGTGTTCCTGTGGTACGGCGGCGCCGAAGCCGATGTGTTTGCCATCGACCAGAGTTTCCTGGTTCTGTTCATGGTGATCATCGGTGGACTTGGGACCCTGATCGGATCGTTTTTCGGCGCGGCGCTGATCTACATTTTGCCGATCGCGCTGCGGCTAATCCCCGCGGCGTTCGGCTTGCCGATACGCCCGGCGGCGGCGGAGCAACTGACCTTTGTGATCGTGGGAGCTTTGATCATCGCGTTTCTGGTGATTGAGCCGAACGGCCTCGCGAGGCTCTGGCAGATCGGTAAACAGAAGTTGAGGGTGTGGCCCTTTCCTTATTGATAGGGCACACTCCCGGCCAAATCCCGCCTCGGCCCCTGGCCGGTTCGGGATTCCTCGTTCCCGTTGCGGAGATCGAGGGGCATTCGCAGGCGCGGCTCGGAGCCGACGCCGAATAAGGGAGAAACGGCTATGCGTCTGAAGCATCTTGCTCTGGGCCTGGCAGTGGCGACGGCGGTACCCGCTGCGGTCGCGACGGCGCAGGCGGAGGACGGAATATACGTTCCGTTCTTCACCTATCGAACCGGCCCGTATTCAGGCTCGGGTATACCGGTCGCCAACGGCCTTTCGGATTATATGAAAATGCTTAACGAGCGTGACGGCGGCATTGGCGGCGTCAAGCTCATCATCGAGGAGTGCGAGACCGGTTACGACACCAAGAAGGGCGTTGAGTGCTACGACAGCGTGAAGGGGAAACACCCGGTCGTCATTACCCCGTTTTCGACCGGAATAACGCTGCAAGTGATCCCTAAAGCCTCGGTCGACAAGATACCGGTTTTCTCGTTCGCTTACGGGCTATCGGCTTCTGCCGATGGCAATCTGTTCCCGTGGATCTTCAACGCACCCGCGACCTATTGGGATGGCGCGTCGGCGTTCGTCCGTCATGCAGCC
>Ga0335078_10018447_pt1 | contig 10375 bp, 10 predicted proteins | sample Lox_Sample_32_FD_206711 | JGI IMG/M metagenome (GOLD analysis project Ga0335078, IMG submission 206711) | Soil microbial communities from Loxahatchee National Wildlife Refuge, Florida, United States - Lox_Sample_3.2 | ecosystem: Environmental > Terrestrial > Soil > Wetlands | place: USA...
CGTGTGGACCGACGATCCCGAACGAGGCCTGAAGATCGCCCGCCGGGCCCGGGTGGGGACGTTCGGGGTCAACCTGTACGTGCCCGACATCGGGGCCCCGTGGGGCGGCCGCAAGGCCAGCGGCATGGGCAGCGTGTACGGCCCGGAGGGGCTGCACACCTACCTGGCCACCAAGTGCGTGTTCCTGCCCGCGTTACCAGACCATGTCCAGGGCGGGCCGGTGCAGCGCCAGCACATGGTCGTGCGTTTCCCGCTCGGCCACCAGCCGGGCCTGGCCGTCCCGGCAGAACACCACCGGCGGCCGCAGGGCGCCGTTGTAGTTGTTCGCCAGCGTGTAGGTGTAGGCGCCGGTGACCGGCATGGCGATCAGGTCGCCGACCTTCGGCGCAGGCAACGGCAGATCCCCCACCAGCAGGTCACCCGACTCGCACTGACGGCCGACCAGCTGCACGATCTCGTCGGGCGGCGCGGACATCCGGGTCGCCACCGCGGCCTCGAACCCCTGGCCGGTGAGCGCCGCGTCCAGGTTGTCGGCCATGCCGCCGTCCACCGCGACGAAGGTGCGGCCGGTGTGCTTGACCGTGCTGACGTGGTAGAGCGTGACGCACGAGCGGGCCACCAGGGACCGGCCGGGCTCGATGACCAGCTTGGCGCTGTTCGGCAGGTAGGCGCGGGCGGCTTCGGTGATGGTGTCCAGGTACTGCTCCACGGTGGGCGCCTGGTCCTGGAGGGTGTACCGGACGCCGAGGCCGCCGCCGACGTCATAGACCGGGAAGGTGCCGAGCACGGAGACCGCCTCGACGGCCCGGGCGAACGGCTCGGTGTCCAGGATCTGCGACCCGATGTGCAGGTGCAGCCCGTGCAGCTCCAGCTTCTGGCTGGCCCGGATCCGGGCGATGGCCTCGCGGGCCTGGTCCAGGGGCAGCCCGAACTTGGAGTCCGCGCCGCCGGTGGACTGCGACTCGTGGGTTTCCGGCGCGACCCCCGGGATGATCCGGATCAGCACCCCCTGCGGCCGGGTGGCCAGCTGTTCCAGCCGGTCGATGTCGTCGAAGTTGTCCACCACCACGCATCCCACCCCGGCGTCCAGGGCCATGGTCAGCTCGGCGGTGGTCTTGGCGTTGCCGTGCAGGTACATGCGTTCGGGCCGGGTCCCCGCGGCCAGGGCCATGATCAGCTCACCGGCCCCGGCGACATCGATGCTCAGCCCCTCGGCGGCGAACAGCGCGTAAACCGCCAGGCAGGGGAACGACTTCGACGCGAACACCACCTCGGAGTCCGGGTGGCGGGCGGCGAGCCCCTCGCGCATCCGGCGGGCCTGGTTCCGCAGCCCGGCCTCGTCCACGATGTAGGCGGGCGTGCCGAAGCGCTCGGCGAGGTCGCGCACGCCCACGCCGCCGATGGCCAGCTCCCCGTCTGGCGTGACGGAGCTGTGCTCGGGGAAGAGCGGGAGCAGGTCGCGGGCCCGGGTGCGGGATAGGTCAGCCTTCATGATCGGCACCTTAGCCGTAGCCGCTGGTCACGCGGAAGCCGGATGAGGCGGTCCCGGCGGCGCCGGGCGGGTGAGCGGGGGAAGGCGCGGCGCGAGCGGTCAGTCACCCTAGGCGTCCAGGCCGAGCTTTTTCTCGGCGGTCAGCCAATTCGAGGCGATGGCGTCCTGTGCCGCGGCCAGCTTGACCCGCCCGGCGCAGACGGCGGCGTGCAGCGCGTTCTCGACCTTGTCCTTGGGGTTCGGCGTGGGCGGAGACTCCGGCCACAGGTTGGCGGCGTCGTTGCTGCCGCCGAGTTCCAGCGAGACCAGGTGGTCGAGCTCGGTCTTCTCCGACCGGGGCGTGCCGTAGGCCGGATAGGCCACGTCATACTTGAACCGGTCGGTCTGCGACGCCGACGGCCGGACCGTCTTGGTATAGCCGGGCTGGCAGATGGTCAGCCGGAGGTTCGACTGCGTCACGGCCGGGTCGACGCTGCCGGGCGTGCACCGCGGATCGGGCAGCTGGCCGTGGTCCCGGTACGTGCAGCGGCCCTGGATGGTGCCGGTCACCCGGCGCGGGTCGTGGACCCTCAGCAGGGCGCGGCCGGGGGACGCGGGAGCGCCGGCCGCCGACGAGGCGAGCCCGGACGCGGGGGCCGCCGCGGTGGACGCGGGCGCGATCGCGGACAGGGTCGCCGCCGAGCAGGAGGTGAGGCACAGCAGGGCGCCCGAGACCAGGGCCGCCAGCCGGGCCCGCGCCGGAAGAGGAGTCACCGGGGCAGCGTACAGGCCGGGAGGCAGGGAGCACGGGTGCGGCACGGGTTGGGGCACACTAGACAGATGTCATTGCGCAGCGAGCCGGGCGCGGCCGCCGCGGCCGAACCCCCGGCCGAGCTCTCCGAGCTCGAGGTGGCGCTGCTGGCGCTGCTGAGCATCCGCCCCATGACCGGCTACGAGATCCTGCGGCACCACGCGCGGGCGCTGGAGCCCTGGTGGGACACCCCGCGCACGCAGATCTACCCCAAGCTGCGGGAGCTGTCCAGGCGCGGGCTCATCGAGCACGAGTACGTGGTCCAGGAGGGCAAGCCCAACAAGCGCCTGTACTCGCTGGGCCAGTCCGGCGCCGAGGCCCTGTCCAGCTGGCTCGGCAGCACCATCAACGTGCCGGAGATGCGGCACCACATGATGATGCGGCTGTTCCTGGGCAACCTGCTGCCGGTCGAGGAGACCAGCCGGCTGCTCACCGACTACCGGGACCGGATGGCGGTCCGCGCCGAGTCGTTCCGCCAGGCCCGGGAGCGGTTCTCCCGATCCCTGAGCGGGCCGTACCGGGCCAGCGTCTTCGTCGAGCTGCTCAGCCTGGACCACCTGATCGCGATGACCGACCTGGAGGTCACCGGGACCGACAAGGCGCTGGCCGCGCTGCGCCACTTCGGATCCCAATACTCCCAAGGCGCCCCGGCCAGCACGGAACAGGCCAGCGAACTGCTCGACGCCATCCGGGACGTCAGCTAGGTAGCCGCGGGCGGGCGTCCGCGAGGCGGGAAAGCCAGTTCGTTCGGTACCAAAGATCACGACCGGGGCGGCGGGCCGGTGAATTACGGCGCGCCGTTGAACCGTTCCGCCCGCCCATCCGTATCGGAGCTGTGAGCGTGACCACCGCGGGGGCGGTCGCGTCCACGTACGCCAGCATCAGGTGCGTGGCTACCGCCTCCTATGACTCTCCCACCCGTTGGCGGTAGCCACCTGGCTGGTGAACTCCCTGGCAGATGCCGACGTTATAGCTAGCAGCGAGACGCCTTGCCGAAGAGGCTGGGCGGGGCGGGTCACATATGGATGGTTCGGGTGAGTGCGCCGGTATCCGGTCTCAGCTGGGCGTGTACCTGACCGGCTCGATCGCCCCGGCCGACCGCCCGGCGGTGGTGCGGCACCTGGCCGGCTGCGAGGACTGCCGGGCGGAGCTGGCCGGGCTGGCCGCGCTGCCCGCCCTGCTGCGCAGGCCAGAGGTGGCCGCCGCGGCCGAACCGCCTGCCGGCGAGTGCACCACCGGGTCGGGCGGGCCGGACGGGCCGGCTGAGCCTGGCGGGTCGGCGGCCGGGGAGGCGCTGCTGGCCCGGCTGCTGAGCAGCGTGGCGTGGCGGCGGCGGCACCGCTGAGGCAGGCTCGCGGCACTGCTGCGGCGGGCTCTGGGTTCGTGGGGGGCGGGACGGGCGGTTCCGTGAGAAAATCCGTGCCGTCGGCATCCCCGGCGGCACCGCGCTGCCCGGGCCATCGTGATCAGGAAGGCCCTTATTGTTCGATCCGTCGCTGCGCACGCCCGTGGTCTACGCGATCGCGGTGCGGTACCAGACGCCGTTGTGGGTGGCCGGGGCGATGCTGCGGGCCGCCTGCATGGCCGGGTTCTGGGTGCTGCTGCTGTGGTTCCCGCACGACACGTGGCCGAAGGACGCCGCCCTGCTCGCGCTCGGCACCATCGGCGCGGTCACGGCCTGGGCGCACAACCGGTCCTCGCTGCTGGACTTCCTGGCCGCGCGCCGCGTCGTCGGGCTGAGCGCGGCGGCCCGGCACCTGATCGGCGCCAAGCAGCGGGCCACCGCCGACCTGTCCGGCCTGCTCGAGGGGTTCGGGATCATCTCGGTGACGCTGCTGTTCGCCGGGCCGCTGGAGGTGCGGCCGCTGCCCAGCCTGGTCTACGCGATCGGCGTGACGCTGATCGTGATCCACGTGTGGAGCGCGTTCATGCAGGCGATGACCGACTCGAGCTGGTACGTGCGGGACCCGCCGCCGGGCCGGACCGTGCTGGTGCTGCGGCCGCTGATGCCGCTGCTGGTCGCGCTCATCCTGTTCGCGCTCCTGGGCTACCCGGTGTACTGGAACCACGAGGCGGTACCCGGCGGGCTGTTCGGCGTGATCCTGGCCTGCGGGGTCGTGCTGCTGCTGCTGCCGTTCACGCTCATCTTCGAGTTGCTGCTGCGCGCCGCCCGCGACGCGCTGGCCCTGGAGGCCGGCCGGTACCGCGCGGCGGACGCGGTCACCGTGCACAGCCTGGTCAAGAACGCGGCGTACGCGCTGATCAGCGAGGTGGACTCCGATCCGGGGGCCGGGCCGGAAACCAGGTCGCTGGCCCGGGAGATGCTGGCGCTGACCGAGGAGGCCCGGCTCATGGCCCTGGGCCGGACGGCCGAGTTCGGCGGCGTCGAGCTGCTGTGGCACTGCGTGACCCGGATCCTGCCCAGCGGCGGCACCGTCATCGCGGCCCTGGACCCGGACAGCGGTTCGGTCGAGCTCAGCGGCACCGACTACCAGCTGGCCCGGCGGTGCCTGGTGGACCTGGTGACCAACGCCTGGAAGGCGGGCGCGCGGCGGATCGAGGTCACCATCCGGGTGCGGGAGCAGCCGGACACGGCCCGGACCCAGACCATGCTGCGGGTCGACGACGACGGGCCGGGCATGCCGGCCGGGGTCCTGGACGACCCCACCACCAGCCTGGCCGTGATGGCCGAGCACCTGCGGGGGTATTCGGGCTCGCTGACGTTCTCCGCGCGGGCCGGCGGCGGGACGACGGCCTGCGTCCGGTGGCAGTCGGCGTGGTGACGCCGTGACGTCCGAGGAGGAGCTGGCGTGCGGATCCTGGTGATCGATGACTACCTGAACGTCGAGATGGCGCTGCGCGGCATCCTCGAGGGTCACACCGTGACCGGCGTGCGGGACCCGGCCGCGCTGCCCCGGATGCTGGCCCACGAGAAGCCGTTCGACCAGGCCATCGTGGACCTGCGGTACGCGCAGTCGGCCTCGACCGGGCTGACCGCGCTGGCCACGCTGCGGCGGCTCGCGCCGGGCACCAAGACGATCATCAGCACCACCGACGAGGAAGAGAACCGGCTGCTCTACCTGCTCGCGGCCTTCCAGTTCTTCGACCCCAAGGCGCTGCTGGCCAAGCGGGCGGACGCGTTCGTGACCCGGGCTGTGGTCGAGGCCGTCGGCCGCGGCGACCCCTCCCCCAGCCCGGACGCTGACCCATTCCGCAGCGCCGCCGCGATGCGGCCGCCGCTGCTGGACCAGTTGGTGCACAACCGGACCGAGCTGGGCATCTGGCAGGAGCTCGCCCGCTTCGACAAGCGCCAGGAGATCGCCAACGCGGCGCACGTCCACCCGCGGACGCTGGACGCCTTCACCGCGGGCAAGTGCGCCGCCATCGACGCGGTGAACGCTCACTTCTCCCGGCCGGGGCCGGGACCGGAGCCGGGTCGGGGGCCGGCGGCGGCTCCTGACGGGCACGCCGCCAACCTGATCCGGGTCATCCATTTCGCCCGCATCCACGTGCAGTTCTTCGCCGACGACGAGGTGGCCGGCCTGCTCGGGGCGTCATGGCGCTCGTTATACGCCCGGGGCGGCCCGCGATACAGCGAAGTTTTGCATGATCTGACGGCGGCCGGCGGGCCAGGCTGGCAGCTCATGGACCATGCGGACACCCCGCCCGGCCGACCGCGGTGAACTCGGGCTACCTGCCCGTGCTCGGCGCCGCGCTGCGCCATGGCCCGTGGATCGCGGGCCTGTGCGCGTTCGCGGTGACCCCCGGCATCCTGATCGTCATCGCCCGGGTGCTGGAACGGCGCTGGCTCGTCCCGAGCGAGCAGTTCGCCGCCGTCACCTACGGCGACCCGCTGCTGGCCGTGGCCGTCGGCCTGGGCGTCTGGCTGACCGGCTCGCGCACGCCGCACGGCCTGACCGGGCCGGCCGCCGGGATGGTGACGATGGTGCTGACGCTGGCCTTCGGGCTGGCGCAGTGGCGCGACGAGCTGCGGCGGGGCTATTACACCCGGGCCCAGGCGGTGGCGCCGACGAAGATCTGGCACCAGATCGTGGTCTACCCGGTGCTGGGGTACTGGGTCTGGACCGCGGGCATCGGCGGGCTTTCCGCGCCCGGCGGCGCGGCGGCCGCCGGCCCGGTCGGCGGCTGGGTGGCGAAGGCCCTGCTCCTGGCGCTCATCGGGGTCTGGGCGGCGACCAACGTGTACGACCGCCGCCACCCCAAGCTCGGTCACCCGCCGTTCGACTGGCACCGGGGCCGGCCGCTGGACCGGCCCTGGGCCGCCGAGTCGCAGACGCTGCAGGCGGCCGAGTCGCAGACGCTGCAGGCGGTCGGCCAGCGTTCCTGACGGTTCTGCGAAGTTTTGTATGTGGCCGGGGCCCTTCGCCTGGCACTGTGCAGGTACGCGCTAGGGCGGTTCGGCTCGGCGAGGGGGCGAGCCGGGCCGCTTTCGCGCGCGCCCGGCCGGCGACGCCGGGGGGACACTTCCGGGTTGCCAAGTGTTCATCCAGCCGACCAGTTCCCGACGCAGGTCAGAGCCGTCGTTACGCGTAACATGAGGATGGTGACCGACAGCAGGAACTGCGAGCAGTGCGGCGCCTTGTTCACCCCGCGCCGTGAGCACGCGCGTTTCTGCTCGGCCCGCTGCCGGGTGGCCTGGAACCGGCTGCACGCGAGCGTTCCGCTGGCCGAGGGCGGCACGCTGGCCTGGACCATCACCGCGATGCGGGAAACGGTCGACCGGCTGCTGCGGGCCAGGGGCTCGGACCGGCCGCACGCGTTCGCGGTGATCAGCGAGGCCGTCTGGTGGGTCACCATGGTCGACGCCACCCTGGTGCGCTATCACCCCGACGCCTACGACGGCGTCCTGGCGGGTCACGACGCGGCGGAGCGGGAGGTGATCGAGGGAACGTTCGGGGGGCTGCGGTTCGTGCGGAACCAGATGGGCTACTACCTGGATCAGGCCGACTTCATCCAGCCGGTCCCGGGCGGCGGTTCCGGCTCCCCTGATTCCTCAGGTTCTCCTGGTTCTCCTGGGTCCGCGGGCTCTGCTGGCTCTGCTGGCTCCCCTGGGTCGATCGCGGCCTGGACGTGGCGGTCGCTGCCCGAGCCGGGGCTCGACTCGCTGCCGGCCCGGGGGCAGGAGTGGGAGCTGACGCGGTACCGGGAGTACCAGGCCCAGCTGGCGGCCAGGCCCGTCGGGGAGACTTTCAGGCGCGCGGCCGCCTTCCTGCGCCGGGCCTCGGAGAGCTGCCTCCCGGCGCCGCCGCGCTAGGGAACCCCGTCTGCCTCAGACATCCCTCCAGCCTCCTCTGTGTGCTCAGCGGCCCGCCGGATAACGGCAACGATGGAGCATTGATGTCGCTCCAGCGGCAACGATGGAACATCGTTGCTGTTAATCCGGGTCCCGTAGAGGCGGCGACAGGCTCTATTGGGGAGGTAGCGGGGTTCACGATCACGGGGCTGTGACGGCAGTGGCCGGTGGTGGACGCGGCTGGGGACGCGGCCTTGGTCAGCGGGGCAGGATATGGGGGTTGAGGGTGGCGGCGGGGTCCAGGGCGGAGCGGATGACGGCGCTGGCCGCCACCACGACGGCGATGATGGCCGCCTCGAGGAGGGCGGTGTGGATCAGGTCGGCGGAGTTGGCCAGGCGCAGGCCGGGGTGCCCGGCGGTGGTTACCGGGTGACCGGGGCGAGGCGGTTGAGGATCAGTTCGGCGGCCACCACGATCAGGGCCAGGAGCGTGATGGCGGGGCCGAGGATGGCCAGGCTGGTGGCGCCGATGAGCAGGCCGATGAGCGCCGACAGGCCCGCTCCCCCGGCGGCGGCCGCGCCGACCTGCCAGGAGATGACGTTGTGGGCCCGGCGCTCCCCCAGGCGGACCGGGGTGAGCGAGATCAGCGCGGGGAAGACGCCGGCCAGCGCGCCGCCGAGGACCACGAACCCGGCCACCGCCACCGCGGTGTCCGGCTGCCACCAGATGGCGGCCGCGGCGAGCACGGCGATGCCGCTGCCCCAGCGGACCACGGCCTGCGAGGAGACCGGGCGGGGCAGCAGGGCCAGGCCGATCCGGACGGCGGTCAGCGCGCCCCAGTAACCGAACGCCGCCAGGCCGGTCGCGCCCGGCGACAGGTTCAGGTGCCCGCGGCAGTAGCTGGCCTCCCACTGCCCGGCGCCGACCTCGAGGCCGGTGTAGACGAAGAAGACGCTCATGCCCGCGACCACGACCGCGGTGTACCGGCGCCGGGACCAGCGCGCGGCCGGATGCGGATCGCCGGTTTCCGCCTGCTGTTGCTGGTGCGCCGTGGCCCGGGGCCGCGGGCGGTCGCGGCGGCGGTGCCGCAGCCACAGCACGGCCAGCAGCAGGTCCAGGCTGACCTGGACCAGGTAGGCGGGCCGCCACGAGCCGCTGAGAATGGCCACGGTGACGACCAGCGGGCCGATCGCCGTGCCGACGCCGTAGGCGCCGTGCAGCAGGTTGAGCAGCCGCTGGCGCCCGGTCAGGGCCACGGCCGTGTTGAGCCCGGCGTCCATCATGCCGCCCGAGACGCCCAGCAGGACCGCCACGCCGAGCACCAGCCCCAGGCCGGGGGCCACCGCGAACCCGGTGTACCCGAAGGCGGCGAGCGCGCCCGCCAGGGCGAGCAGGGTGGGCACGCCCAGGCGCCGGATGAGCGGGCCGACGAACGCGGTGACCAGCACGGACCCGGCCGTGGCCAGGAGCAGGATCAGGCCCAGGGCCCCGACCGGCGCGCCGAAGGTGGAGCGCATCGACGGCCACGCGGTGCCGAGCATGCCGTCCGGCAGCCCGAGGACCACGAAGCTGCCGAGGCTGAGCACATCGGAACTCCGGCTGGCCAGGGTCGGCCGAGGCTGCTCACCCATTGGTTCATGTATACGCAATGGCGGGCGGCCAGGGCCAGTCGGGGAAGTAGGGCCCGGCGGGCGTCCGCATGGCCCGCCGGGACCTCCTACCCCAGCCCGCCAGGTCCCTCAGGCCGAGCGGACGGCTAAGAGCGAGACCGCCGTCAGCTTCTGGTACGAACGGGGAGCCGAAGAGGTTCCCGGGGCGGGATCTATTTTGCTGAGGGCGGCGAGGTCGGGACCCAGAAGCGGAGGATGCCGTCGCTGGCACTGGCGCTGGCCGGCCGGCCGCCGTTGGCCTCGATCACCCGGCGTGAGGCCACGTTGGTGTCGTCGCAGGTGATCAGGGCCGGGTCGATGCCCAGCTGATGCGCGAGGGGCAGGCTCAGCCGGAGCATCAGGGTGGCATGGCCCCGGCGGCGGCAGGACGGGCGCACGTCATAGCCGATATGGCCGCCTTTGACGCGCAGCCTGCGGGTCAGCCGGTGCCGTATCGACAGCCGGCCGAGGTACTCGTCGCCCTGGACCAGCCACAGGTTGGTCTGCGGGACGCGGAAGCGGATAACGCCCCGGCGGGCGTCGGCCCGCAGGAAGTCCAGGTAGCGCCGGAACTGGTCCGGGTCCGCCAGCTGGGCCGGGTCGAGCCGGAGGTACCGGCCCTCGGCCCGGTACTCGCGGACGGCCTCGACGAAGGAGGCGTGCACGCGCGGGGTCGGCTCGGTCAGCGCCGGCTGGCACTGGGCCGGCTCGGGCTGGGCCCGCTCGGGCTGGGCCGGGTCGGATTGGGCCGCCATGTGGAACTTGTGCCCGTTCGGGGGCGTCCGCACGCGGTCACGCCTTCACCTGCGGGTTCGGTCGGTTCACAATGAGGTAACCCGGAGAAGTCGTCCTACGGCCTGCACGCGGAGGAGACGAGCCATGGCGATACCGACGAGCACGGATGCCGAGGAACTGGCCAAATTCGGCTACAAGCAGGAACTCGACCGCTCGCTCGGGCTGTTCTCCTCGTTCGCGGCGGGGTTCAGCTACATCTCGATCATGACCGGGGTGTTCGAGCTGTTCTTCTTCGGCTACCTCACGGGCGGCCCGGCGATGATCTGGACCTGGCCCGCGGTGTTCATCGGCCAGTTCCTGGTGGCGCTCTGCTTCGCCGAGCTGGCCGGGCAGTTCCCGCTGGCCGGTTCGGTGTACCAGTGGTCCAAGCAGATCGCCAAGCCGTTCACCTCCTT
>Ga0335078_10018448_pt1 | contig 10375 bp, 10 predicted proteins | sample Lox_Sample_32_FD_206711 | JGI IMG/M metagenome (GOLD analysis project Ga0335078, IMG submission 206711) | Soil microbial communities from Loxahatchee National Wildlife Refuge, Florida, United States - Lox_Sample_3.2 | ecosystem: Environmental > Terrestrial > Soil > Wetlands | place: USA...
CAGCCCTCTCCCGTGAGAAGAGGGCTGTGTTCTCCACTATTCTCCCCAGGGAGTGGGCCATTTTTGCTCCCGGGAAGGAGGTTCTTATGAAGTGTTGGGCCTCATGTGCGGCAATGGTGCTGGCTCTCGTCTGGGGAGCGGCGGGGGCCTTTGCCCAGGGTACTTTTAAGATACCGTACACGTTTCAGGCCGGGGGCAGGAGTCTTCCCGCCGGCGTATACTCAGTCGCCCAGAAGGACGACAATCAGCTTACGTTGCGCCAGGAAACGACCGGCAAGGAGTTCCAAATCCCCTTCACCAAACGCCTCGCACAGCCTAGCCCGCCTCTCACAGAGCCGCAGCTTGTCTTCGATGTGGTGGGGAACTTCGCGCCGTCCTATACGGAATACGTGACGGATTACGTGCTCGCCGAGGTCTGGCTGCAAGGAGCAGATGGATTCCTCGTGCACACGCTGAAGGGCGCCCACAAGACCCAGATCATCAAGGGCCAGAAGGCCAAATAGCACGCAGGGGCGCACCATGGCGTGCCCCCCACCTACTCACCATACAACCGCGGTACGCGCTTGCCGATCAGGCAGAGGACTTCATAGGGAACAGTGTCGAGCATCTGGGCGATGTCGAGCGCGGTAATCGAGGCCCCCGGCGATTGGCCGAGCAGTGTGACCTCGTCGCCGACGTTGACGCCGGGGATGTCGGTCACATCCAGAAGCGAGAGATCCATGCTGATGATACCGATCAGGCGCGCGAGGCGACCGCCCACCATGGCGCGGCCGCGATTCGAAAGTGCGCGGTTGAGGCCATCAGCGTAGCCTACAGGTACGGTGGCGATGCGCGAGGGGCGCCGGGTATAGAACGCCTCGCCGTAGCCCAGTGGCGTGCCGGTGGGCACGTCCTTCAGGTAGACGACTCGGGATTTGAAGGTAAGCACCGGCTCAAATTCGGGAAGGTCGGGAATTTGTTTGTCCGGCGGCAGCACCAGCGGCATGCAGTAACCGTAAAGCAAGCCTCCGATGCGAACCATGTTTTCCGGAAACTCGCGCCGGGTGAGCAGTGCGCCGCTGTTTGAAACATGCACCCACTCGGGCTCAATTCCCGCTGCCTGAAGTTGTGCAAGCGCGGTGCGGAAGCGCTCCGCTTGCAGTTCCGTATGAGTGGCCACCAGATCTTCTGCGGAAGCAAGGTGCGTGAGCAGCCCGGTTAAGCGCACACCATCAAGCGAGCGGTAATGCTCGAGGAACGCGGCCAGCCGGTCTGGCGGCACTCCCAGCCTGCCCAAGCCCGTATCCACTTTAAGATGAAATTCGATGGGCCGGCCGTAGCGCTGGGCGCACTGGGCGTAAGTGTCGAGGCGAGCCGTGGCGGAAACCGTGGGCGTGAGATGAAACTTCACGAGATCCGCGGGATCGCTCATGTAAAGGCCGCCTAGCAGCAGGATGGGCTGGTCGATGCCCGCGTTTCGCAATTCCAGTGCTTCTTCAACGCTTGCTACCCCGAACCAGTCCGCACCGCACTGGGCAAGACAGCTCGCCACGGCAACTGCTCCGTGCCCGTAAGCATCCGCCTTCACCACCGCCATCACTTTGCGCGCGCCGGCGAGTTGCCTGATCCGTTCATAGTTGCGGCGCAGTCTGGAGAGCGAGATTTCGACCCAGGTGGGACGAAGCAGTTTGTCGGCGGGAAGGCTCACGGTTGTTCCGGAAGGATTCACCATAGTGGGCAGAGCACGGCAAAGCCGCGATCACAAGCAGATTCTTCGCTTCGCTCAGAATGACATGTCTTCCTGAGCCCGCTCGCTTCGCTCAGGAAAAACTGCGCGAAAGATCTGCTTTTCTCCGCGCGCCGCGAAGAAATACGGCCTCTCATTCGTTATTTGAGCCCTGATCGTGGACCAGGTTCGCAAATTTGGCGTACGGTTTCATGAACACGACGGGAACGTCGCCGGTGGGACCGTTACGCTGCTTACCAACGATCAGCTTCATCTCGATTCCGCGACGTTCCGCTTCTCCGTCCTCTTCGGTCTCTTCCGCCGGCTTGCGCTCCCGGTAGATGAAGATTACCACGTCGGCGTCCTGTTCGATCGATCCGGATTCGCGCAGGTCCGACAACTGAGGCCGCCCGTGCCCGGGGCGCTGCTCGGGGGCGCGGCTCAATTGCGACAGCGCCAGAACCGGAACCTTTAGCTCCTTGGCGATGCTCTTCAAGCCGCGAGAAATGTAGCTGACCTCCTGGGTGCGATTCTCGAAGCGCCCCTGGCCCGAGACGAGTTGCAGGTAATCCACGATGATCAGGTCCAGCCCTTTCTCCATCTTCAGGCGGCGCGCCTTGGTGCGAATCTGCATAATGCTTAAGGCGGGCGTGTCTTCAATCAAGAGCGGCGCTTCCGCGAGGCGGCCCAACGCCTGGGTCAACCTCTTCCAGTCTTCGCGATTTGCGAACCCGCTGCGGAGCCGGTGGCTGTCGGCTTCCGCTTCCGCGCACAAGAGCCGAATGACCAACGATTCCTTGCTCATTTCGAGCGAAAAGAGCCCTACTGTCTTCTGGTTCTTGATGGCGGCATGAGCGGCGATGTTGAGCGCCAGAGCGGTCTTACCGAGGGAGGGGCGGGCGGCCACCACCACCAACTCGCCGGGCTGAAGCCCCGACATCATGCTGTCGAGGTCCACGATGCCGGTCTCAATGCCCGTCACGCGCTGGCCGCGCTCGAAGAGGACGTCGATGGTGCCGAAGCTCGACCGCACAATATCGCGAATGTTGATGAAGCCCGATTGAACTTTCTGCTCCGCGATCTCGAACACCTGGCTTTGAGCCAGGTCGATCAGAGTGTCGGGGTCGTCCGATCCCTCCAGGCAGCGGGAAATCACGTTGTGCGAGGCGTTGATGAGGCGGCGGAGAATCGATTTTTCCCTGACGATGCGGGAGTATTCGGAAACCGCGACGGAGGCTCCGACGGGCACGCCATCGGTGAGCGCGGCGAGGTAAGCGGCCCCGCCGGCCTTTTCGATCTGCCCGTCTTTCGAGAGTTCCTCGGAGAGCGTCACCAGATCGATGGTGCGGTTCCTCTCCGAAATGTTGATCATTTTATCGAATGTAATGCGGTGCGCTTCAGAGAAGAAGTCGTCTTTCCCGACTCCCTCCAATGCGAGGTTGAGGGCGGAATTGTCCAGAAGGATCGAGCCGAGCAAGGCCCTTTCTGCTTCCAAATTCTGGGGTACGACTCTTTCCTGTTCGGCATTGATAGGCATGAAAGGCAAGCGTTCCTGGAATGTCTGAGAAATTATCGCAGAACGAATTATAGCAGACACGAACGACTACAGGAACGACTACAGGGGTGAAAGAAAATTCGGGAAGTTTCATTCCGAGCGATGCGACGGATCTGCACTCGTTTGTCCTGGGACGGGAATGCAGATCCTTCGCGGAGTTACCCGGAGAGCGGCAGAGCGAGATTCTTCGCTCCGCTCAGAATGACAAGCGAAGGGCTCAGGATGACAGGGGTTCGCGTCGCTCAGGATGACAGCCGGTTGATTCTGCCTGCAGCTCTAGCGTGATCCGAAGCTACTCGGCAGCCGGTTCTGCTTCCGGGGCGGGCGCAGACGCCGGCGATGGCGCGGGCGTGGCTGCCGGCGCTGGTGCTTCGGGCGCGGGCTGGGCCGTTGCCCCTCCTTCGCCTTCCACCTTCACTTTGATGAATGCCGTTACTTCCCGGTGCAGCTTGATCGGCACATCGTAATCGCCCAATACCTTCAGGGGCGAAGTGAGAGTGATCTTGCGCTTGTCAATGACATAGCCCTGGGCCGCCAGTTTTTCGTCAATGTCGATGGTCGTGACGGAGCCAAAGAGCGTTCCCTTTTCTCCGGACTTTCGAGTCAAGGTTACGCTGACGCCCTGAAGCAGCGTCGCCAGGTCCTGCGCATCGCCCTTTTCCTTGGCCTCGATCTTGAGAAAGCGGACGCGCTGCTGCTCCATCCACTTTCGATTCTGAGGGGTGGCCGCAACCGCCAATTTCTTGGGCAGAAGATAGTTGCGCCCGTAACCTCCGGCGACTTTCACCACTTGCCCTCTCGATCCAAGACTGTCAATATTCTCAAGCAAAATCACATCCATCGTGAAACTCCCTTCGTTAGGAAGGCATGAAAAAAATCAAGCGCCTGTCATCCTGAGCGAAGCGAAGGATCTCCGCAGTTTCCTTCGGTTCGACGACTCACGAACAACTACCGGGAGCCCGCGCTTCGCTCAGGATGACACATTCCTGGCCCCTGGTTCCTGGCTCCGAGCCCCTGCTTTTTACGCTCCGGTCGAAAACGGCAGCAAGGCGATGTTGCGCGCGCGCTTGATGGCCAGGCTCAAAGAGCGCTGGTGTGTCGAGCACGTACCGGTAAGGCGGCGAGGAAGAATCTTGCCCCGTTCGGAAATGAAGCTGCCCACGAGGCGCGCGTCCTTGTAATCGATGAAATCGATCGACTCCTCGCAGAACTTGCACACTTTGCGCCGCCGGAAGAACTGCTTCTTGGGGCCTGAAGATCCACCCTCTCGCCTGCCTTGCGGGCGCTCGGAGTCTCCAGGATTGGTTCGAGGTGCTGGCATATTCATCTACTCCTTCAATAGGTGCGATTAATTCGCTTCCTTGCGGCCGTCGCGGCGGAGAGAGCAATTCTCACGCGCCCGGGCGCGCACCAACAGGACGGCGCCAGGGAACCGGTTTTTCACGCAGGAGGTGCTTCGGCAGCCGGTTGTGGCGCAGGGGCCGCAGGCGGCTTGGAACGCCGCTTCTTCGACTCCTGTTTTGACCGCAGGGCCTTGAACTTCTCGGCGCGCTCCAAGTCTTCGTCAATCCGGACCGTCATGTATTTGATCACTGTGTCGATCACTTTCAAGCGGCGCTCAAACTCTTTGACGGTGTCGCCGGAACCTTGCAGCCGGAAGAGGATATAGATGCCCTCCCGTTGCTTCGCGACGCGATATGCAAGCCGGCGACGGCCCATCTTCTCAATTTTTTCGACCTTGCCACCCGTCCCCGTCACCACGCCTTCCATTTGGGAAATCAGTTTTTCGACGTCCTCTTCGGTGGCGTCGGGCCGGACAATGAAAATAAGCTCGTAATTACGCATGGAACCTCACGATGGTTGCGGTGAAACCCGCTGATTAAAACGGTTCATTGCCTTTTGCGAACCTTCTCGCAGAATAGCGTGCACGGCTTCACAGGCCTGGCCGAGCATTTCAGAAACGGTTTCGAGGTCGGACCGCTGGAACCGGCCCAGAACGTACGACGCCATATCGCCGATGGGCTCGTCCGGGCCGACCCCCATACGAACCCGCACAAACTCATTCGAATTCAGGGCGCCAATGATAGACTTCAATCCGTTGTGGCCGCCCGCGCTGCCTCGCGGCCGAATGCGCAAACTGCCCAGAGGAAGCGCCGCATCGTCCACCAGCACAATCAGATCGCCCGCCTCGAGGGCATACTTCCCGAGCAGCCGGGCCACTGACAGGCCGCTCAGATTCATGTAGGTCTGGGGCTTGGCCAGGAGAACCTCGATGCCCTCCAGGCGCGCCACAGCCGTGAGGGCTTGAGCTTCACGATGCGCCAACTCCAGACCGCATTCGCGAGCAAGCAGGTCCACCGCCCTAAAGCCAAGATTGTGGGGTGTCTGCTGGTATTCCATGCCGGGATTTCCTAAGCCCGCGATCATTTTCATGTCGAAATACCGAAATTCGAAGATCGAATAATCGGACAACAAAATCGAACAGTGTGGGAATACACGAACTTCGATATTCGGTTCTTCCCTTTGCACGAAGCCTATTTCCCTTCTTTCTTTCCCTCTTTCTTACCTTCCTTGGGTTCCTTGGTTTCCTTCCCTTCCTTGCCTTCGGGCGCTGCTGCTTCACCTTCTTCCGCTTCGCCCTTGCCCTTGCGGATCACCTCGGGCTCGGCCGGAGCAGCCGCAACTTCCTCAGCAGGCTTCACTTCCTCTTCCGCCTTCAACTCAACGACATGAGCGATTACGCGCGTGGGTTCAGTCAGGATCTTCACTTTCGGATCCGGCGCCAGGTCGGAAACGCGAAGGCTCTTGCCCAGCTCGAGTCCGCTCACTTCGACGACGAAGCGTTCCGGAATATCATCCGGAAGACACTCGACATCCACTTCCCTGAGCACAAACTCGAAGATTCCGCCTTGCACCTTCACGCCCACGGGCTCGCCGGTGACCTGAATCGGAACCTGGAGTTTGAGTTTGGTATCACGAGCGATCCGAACCATGTCAACGTGTAGCAGATGGCCGTCAACCGGCTCAGTTTGCCACTCGCGGATCATTACTCGAGCAGGAGCTTTCCCACGAACCTCAAGTGTGAAGATGGCGTTGTGGCCGGATTCGGAGTGGAGAATCTGGAGAATCGCTTTGGGATCGACCTCCACCGGAATGGAAGGTCCTCCGCCCCCGTAAACTACGGCGGGGATTCGCCCCGCCCGCCGCAAACGCCTGGCAGCATTTTTTCCGAAATCCTGCCGCGCCTCGACTTCTACTGCTTGAACCTGAGTCATAACCTTCTACTCCTAGTCGTAGGGGCGACCCTGGTGGCCGCCCTCGGACGGCCCCTAGGGCCGCCCCTACAATGGCGTTCAGATGAAGAGCTTGCTGACCGAAGTCTCGTCGTGAATGGAGCGAATGGCCTGCGCCAGCAATTTGCCCACACTCAGCACCTGGATTTTCCCGCATTCCTTGGCCGCGGGCGGAAGCGGAATGGAATCGGTGGTCACCACCTGTTCGAGCGGGGCCGCGCAAATCTTGGCCACCGCATTTTCCGCGAACACGCCGTGCGAGCAGCACGCGTAGACCTTCGCCGCGCCTTTCCTGGTCAGCGCTTCGGCGCTTTTCGCGAGTGTGCCCGCGGTGTCGATCATGTCGTCGACGATGAGACAGGTCTTGCCCTCGACCTCGCCGACCACGTTGAACATTTCCACCACGTTGGCGTCCTCGCGGCGCTTGTCGATGATCGCCAGAGGCGCGCTGAGCCGCTTGGCAAAGGCTCTGGCTCTCTCCACACCGCCCGGGTCAGGAGAGACCACCACAGGATCGGCCAGCTTCAACTTGCGAAAATAACGCACCGTCACCGGCGTGGCGTAAAGGTGGTCCACCGGTATGTTGAAGAAGCCCTGAATCTGCCCGGCGTGCAGGTCAAGCGCCAGCACGCGGTCGGTTCCGGCCGACGTCAAGAGATCCGCGACCAGCTTCGAAGATATGGGCACTCGCGGGCGATCCTTACGGTCCTGACGAGCGTAACCGTAATAAGGAATCACCGCCGTGATGCGCTCGGCCGAAGCACGCCGCAGCGCGTCCAGCATCACCAGCAATTCCATCAGGTTGTCGTTCACGGGATTGCAGGTAGGCTGAATAACGAACACGTCAGCGCCCCGGACATTCTCGAGAATCTGAAGGCGAACCTCTCCGTCGGGGAACCGCCCCACGTAAGCCTCGCCCAGGGGCACTCGTAAGTGTGCGCATATCTCCCTGGCCAGAGCCGGGTGAGCATTACCGCTGAAGACCTTTAACTTGTGCTGAACAGGGTCCATTGCTCTCTTCCTCGGGCAAACCGAAATTCGAAAATCGAAATCCGAAAATCGAACTAAGAATGCTTAAGATGCAATCGCAGCTACGAGTTTCGAGTTTCGAATTTCTATTTTCAAACTGGCTGGGAGGCCTGGATTCGAACCAGGGTTCCATGCTCCAAAGGCATGTGTCCTACCACTGGACGACCTCCCAACGGAAACCGTGCCGCCGCGGCCCTTTTTTGGCAGCGTGTGTAAACGCTCCGGGGTGTCTTTAACGCCGAGGACAACCACCACGGTTGCCCCTACGTCGCAGCGCCGCCTAGGCAACGAGCAGTCGCCAGTATTCGCTTCGCGACAACGTGCGTGACCGGAATACGAGCCATCCTTTGGGGATTAGCTTGGATGCGTGGAGCAACTGACGGGCAGACCCGAAAACCGCATAGATGGCGGAACCACTCCCCGTCAAGGAGGCGATCTCGGCTCCGGCCCGGATGAGATGCCGCTTCAGACGCGCCAACTCAGGCCACCTTGCGAAAGCGACTTGCTCGAAGTCGTTTTCGGCCGGTCCCCAATCGAGCAGGGGAAACTGTGGCCACGCACCGACATCCATAATGCTACGGGGTTTGCCTTGGGTTGTCAACCGTAAACCCGCCTGCTGATAGGCTTCCTGGGTGGAGATTGAGAATCCCGGAAAGACTACCAGGCATTTTCGCGGTGGAAGGTCGGAAAGGGGATACACGGCTTCGCCGCGCCCGCAGCCCAGCACCCTTCCACCCATTAGAAACAGGGGAACGTCGGACCCCAATCGGGCGGCCAGAGCAAGGCGGCGGCTTTGCGGCAGCTTCTCACCGCTCAGCCGCTCCAAGCCCTCCAGAGTTGCCGCCGCATCGCTCGAGGCGCCTCCCAGGCCGCTGCCTGCGGGAATCGACTTTTCCAGTCGCGCCCACACTCCGCCTCGATAGCCGGTTGCGCGCCGCCAGAGTTCGCAGGCCCGATACACGAGATTCTTGCTTCCGCTTGGTATCCCGGGATCGTCGCACTCGAACCGGATTCCTTGTTCCCGGTTCGAGAGCGAAATCTCCAGCCGGTCGTGAAGTGCAATGGTCTGGTAAATGGTGCGGATTTCGTGGTAGCTATCGGGGCGCTTGGCCACGATCTTCAGCCCCAGGTTGATCTTCGCGAAGGCGCGGAGGCGGATGGAGTTCGGCGGATTACTCTTGGACGGCACGAGGTTTTGAGAGGCGCTTGCAGGAGCGATCCCTGCAGCCGCGGAGGGCAACCACAAGGGGTTGCCCCTAAAATGCGGTTATTTCTGGGCGGCGCGCTGCTTTGACAGGCGGCCCTTCAGATCGTCGAGTTCTCTTTGCAGCTTGGCGGCCTGGTCAGCATCAAAATCGCTGGAAGCCGTCGTCGGCCATTCCTTGAGCGCGCGTTCCCATTCCTGTACGGCCTGGGCGTCTTTGCCCATTCGCGCGTAGACGTGTCCCAGATGTTCGAGAATGGTCGGATCGTCGGACATCAGGCGCGCAGCCTTCTCGAGGTGCGGCTCAGCCAGGTCGCAGCGGTCCATTTTGTAGTAAGCCCAGCCAAGGCTATCTAAGTAGGCTCCGTTGTTGGGATCCAGGCGCAGCGCTTTCTGGATGTATTTCACTGACTCATCCAGCCGCACCCCGCGGTCCGCCAGCATGTAGCCAAGATAATTCGCCGCCGAAGCGTTCAGAGGATCGGTTGCCAGAACTTTCTTGAATTGCTCTTCGGCCATGTCGTATTTCTTCTGGCGTTCATAAATGGAGCCCAACAAGAAGCGCGAGTACTCCTGCTCCTCGGGTTTGGCGCTGGCCGCCAGGGCCTTATTGACGGCCTGTTCCGCTTCGTCCAACCGTTTGGCTTGAATGTAAACCTGGGCAACGGAAAGGTAAAGCTCGCGGTCAGCGGGCGTGTTGTTCATCAGTGCCTGAAGCTGCTTCACCGCATCGTCAACCTGTCCGAGTTCACCCATCACGTAGGCGCGCAGAATGTGCACTTCCCGGTCGTCAGGCGATTTCTTCAGTGCCGCGTCCAGTTCGCCGACAGCCTGCGCCAATTGGTGATTCATGCGCAGCGTGTCGACGACAAGCTGTTCGCCTCGCCCGATCTGCCCCGGCAGGGTCACAATTTGCCGGAAGGTTTGCAAGGCGAGGTCGTACTTTTTTTGTTCCCGGTAAACCAGGCCCAATCTCTCCAGGAAGAGAGCGCGGTTGTTGGCCTCCGCGGGCGTATATTTGTCTCCCGCCTCCGCCGAACTCTTGACCAGTCCCTGTAAAAGCTCAATCGCCTTATCCTGGTTGCCCACTGCCTCCTCGAGCAGCGCTTGCTGGTAAGAAATTTCCTGGCTGCCTGCTTTGTCGGACTGGAGCGTCTTGGCGCGATCGAGGTCCTTGCGGGCGTCGTCGAAGCGGCCCTCTTGGCGGTCAAGTTCCGACAACTTGAGATAAGTTGCCGCGTCGTCCGGGTCCGCCTTCAAGATCTTCTCATATTCGGCGCGCGCCGCCGGAGCGTTCCCCATGCCCAGGAGCGCCTGAGCATAGGCGCGGTGAAGTTCCTGGTTCTCAGGGTCCTTAGCAATGGCCTTCTCGTAAGCGGCCACGGCGGAATCATAATCGCGCGTTTCAGCGTACGAATAGGCCAGCATGCCAAGCAGCGCCGGCTCCATGTCATCTTCCGGGATCTTCTTGAGCAGCTCCGCGGCGGCGGCATAATCGCCCTGCTCGAAGTTAAGCTGTGCCAGGCTGCTCAGGCCCTCTTTGGATTCAGGGTCCACGTTCAGGACCTTCTTGTAGGCTTCCTGCGCCT
>Ga0335078_10018449_pt1 | contig 10375 bp, 9 predicted proteins | sample Lox_Sample_32_FD_206711 | JGI IMG/M metagenome (GOLD analysis project Ga0335078, IMG submission 206711) | Soil microbial communities from Loxahatchee National Wildlife Refuge, Florida, United States - Lox_Sample_3.2 | ecosystem: Environmental > Terrestrial > Soil > Wetlands | place: USA: Florida...
GCTCCAAGCGCGGCCCGGTGGAGGAGGGCGGCTGGAGCATCTTCCACACCTCCTTCCAGGGTCCGGATGCGACCACCCCCGCGAACAATGACGGGCTGCGCGCCAACGGCGACAAGGCCTGGTTCGGCTGGCCGACCGATCCCGCCATCGAGGCGCTGCGGAATCAGTGGGTGCTGAGCGAGGATCTCCGGGAGCAGCAACACATCGCCGCGGACATCCAGCGCGAGGGCTTCCAGTCGGTGCCCTATATCCCCCTGGGACAATTCGCCATTCCCACCGCCTGGCGGGACAGCCTCGCGGGCGTGCTGGCCTCGCCGGTGCCGGAGCTCTGGAACGTCAGCAAGAAGTGAGGCCGTTGGCATGGCTTTCGCAAAGACCCGGCGATCCTCCGCAGGCCGGGAGTGTTGCAGCCTGCCGGAATCGCGTAAGGTGCGCGCCAACCGGCCGAGCGGCCCAGAACACGGGAGGTTTCCGATGACGGATGCGCGAAGCTCGATCGGCGATGGGGCGGCGGGCAGCGCGGTAGGCGCGCGGCCGGTCGTGCCGGCGCGGCTTGCCCAATCCGCCGGCAGATCGCTCAAAAACCTTCCTGGGGCGGCTCCGCGCGCGGCGGTCGCCGCGCGGAGCGGTCAGACGTCTTAACGGTCCGGGGCCGCCCTTGTTCGCCTATATCGTCCGTCGGCTGATCGCGACCATCCCAGTCATGGGCATCGTCGCGATCTTCGTGTTCTCGCTGCTCTACATCGCGCCCGGCGACCCCGCGGCGATCATCGCCGGCGATCTTGCCACCGCGCAGGACATCGCGCGCATCCATCACCAGCTCGGCCTCGACGAGCCCTTCCTGGTGCGTTTCGGCAAATGGGCCTGGGGCGTGCTGCACGGCGATCTCGGCATCTCCATCTTCACCAACCTGCCGGTCTGGACGCTGATCCAGCAGCGGCTCGAGCCGACCGCGGCGCTCACCATCAGCACGCTCATCCTCTCGATCGTCTTCGCGGTGCCGATGGGGGTGCTGGCGGCCTGGCGCGTCGGCACCTGGGTCGACCGGGCGGTGATGGGCTTCGCGGTGCTGGGCTTCTCGCTGCCCGCCTTCGTGCTGGCCTATATCCTGATCCTGGTCTTCTCCGTGGAGTTCGACTGGCTGCCGGTGCAGGGCTACGTCAGCATCCGCGACGGCGTGGTGCCGTTCCTGCAGCACCTGGTGCTGCCCTCGACCGCTCTGGGCTTGATCTACGCCGCGCTCATCGCCCGCATCACCCGCACCAGCATGCTCGAGGTGCTGAGCCAGGACTATATCCGCACCGCCCAGGCGAAGGGGCTGGCGACCAAGGACGTGCTGGTGGGGCACGCGCTCAAGAACGCGGCGGTGCCAATCGCCACCATCATCGGCATCGGCGTCGCGCTCCTCATCAGCGGCGTCATCGTCACCGAGACCGTGTTCGCGATCCCCGGCATCGGGCGGCTCACCGTCGATGCGATCCTGCGGCGCGACTATCCGATCATCCAGGGCATCATCCTGCTGTTCTCCGCCGCCTACGTGATCGTCAACCTGCTGGTGGATCTCAGCTACACCTTCCTCGATCCGCGCGTGAGGTATTGAGCCCATGACCATCGCGCCGATCGATATCGATGCCGCGCTCATCGCCCGCCGCCGCGCGCGCGGCTGGTTCGCCGAGGCGGTCCGGCGCCATCCGACGGTCGCGCTGGGGACGGCGCTGCTGGCGCTGATGGTGCTGATGGCCATCCTTGCTCCCTACCTCGGCACCGTCGATCCGCAGGCGCTGTCGCCGATCAAGCGCCTGCGCTTCCCGCAGGAGGCCTACTGGTTCGGCACCGACATGCTGGGCCGCGACGTCTACAGCCGCGTCATCTACGGCAGCCGCATCTCCCTCGTCGTCGGTCTCAGCGTCGCGCTCTGCAGCACCGTGATCGGGCTCGCCATCGGCCTCTTCACCGGCTTCAGCCGCATCGCCGACGCGATCGTGATGCGCGTGATGGATGGCCTCATGTCGATCCCGCCGGTGCTGCTGGCGATCGCGCTGATGGCGCTGACGCGCGCCAGCGTCGGCAACGTGATTTTCGCCATCACCGTCTCCGAGGTGCCGCGGGTGACGCGCCTCGTCCGCGGCGTGGTGCTGAGCCTGCGCGAGCAGCCCTTCGTCGAGGCGGCGACCGCGGCCGGCACCGGCTTCGTGAAGACGCTCCGGCGCCACATCCTGCCCAACACCATCGCGCCGATCCTGGTGCAGGGCACCTATATCTGCGCCTCGGCGATGATCACCGAGGCAACGCTCTCCTTCATCGGCGCCGGCACGCCGCCCAACATCCCGAGCTGGGGCAACATCATGGCGGAGGGCAGGAGCCTCTTCCAGGTCGCCTACTACATCGTGCTGTTCCCCGCGGCGTTCCTCTCGGTGACCGTGCTGGCGGTTAATCTCGTGGGCGATGGGCTGCGCGACGCGCTCGATCCGCGTCTCGCGCGGCGGATGTGAGGTGAAGCCCATGCCGCTTGCCGCCGTCGCGGCGCGCGCGCCGAAGCCGTCCGAGGCCGCGCAGCCGTTGCTGGAGATCGAGGATCTCCGCACGCATTTCTTCACCCGCGACGGCATCGTGCGCGCCGTGGACGGCGTCTCCCTCAACGTGAAGCCCGGCGAGACCCTGGCCGTGGTGGGCGAGTCCGGCTGCGGCAAGAGCGTCACCTCGCTCTCGATCCTGCGCCTCATCCCAAACCCTCCGGGCCGCATCGTCGGCGGCGCCATCCGCTTCCAGGGTGTCGATCTCCTGAGCCTGCCGGAAGCGGAGATGCGCAAGATCCGCGGCAACGAGATCTCGATGATCTTCCAGGAGCCGATGACCTCGCTCAACCCGGTGCTGACGGTGTCACGGCAGATCAGCGAGACCCTGATGCTGCATCAGGGGCTCGACGGCAAGCAGGCGGGGCGCCGGGCGGTGGAGATGCTGCGGCTGGTCAAGATCCCGGAGGCGGAGCGGCGCGCGCAGCAGTATCCGCACGAGATGTCCGGCGGCATGCGCCAGCGCGTGATGATCGCCATGGCGCTCGCCTGCAATCCCAAGCTGCTGATCGCCGACGAGCCCACCACGGCGCTCGATGTCACCATCCAGGCGCAGATCCTCGACCTGATGCGCGAGCTCAAGCAGAAGATCGGCGCTGCCATCATCCTCATCACCCACGACCTCGGCGTGGTCGCCGAGATGGCGGAGCGGGTGGTCGTCATGTATGCCGGCCGCAAGGTGGAGGAGGCGAGCATCCGGGATCTCTTCCGCCGGCCGCGGCATCCCTATACGGCTGGGCTGCTCAATTCGATCCCGCGGCTCGGTGCCACGCGCGGCCGCGCCGCGCCGCCGCGCCTCACGGAGATCCCGGGCATGGTGCCCTCCCTCAAGGACGAGATCGTCGGCTGCGCCTTCGCGCCGCGCTGTCCCTATGTCACCGAGCGCTGCCGGCGCGAGGCGCCGGGCTTCGACATGAAGGCGCCGCAGCATTTCGCCGCCTGCTTCGAGTCCGAGCGGGTGACGCGGGCATGAGCGCCGCCGCCGCGCCCATCCTCGAGGTCGAGGGGCTGAAGAAGCATTTCCCGGTGAAGCGGGGGCTGCTCTCCACCACCGTCGGCCACGTCTACGCGGTGGACGGCATCAGCTTCAGCATCGGCGAAGGCGAGACGCTGGGCCTGGTCGGCGAGTCCGGCTGCGGCAAGTCGACGGCAGGGAAGACCATCCTGCGCCTGATCGACCCCACCGCCGGCACGGTCAAGCTGCGCGGCCAGCGGATCGACAATCTCAGTCGCTCGGAGATGCGGCCCTACCGCCGCGAGCTGCAGGTGGTGTTCCAGGATCCCTATTCCTCGCTCAACCCGCGGCTTTCCGTCGGTGAGATCGTCGGCGAGCCGCTGGAGAATTTCGGCATCGCCAGCGGCAGCGCCCTCAAGGAGCTGGTGGCCGGCGTCTTCGCCAAGGTCGGGCTGCGCGAGGACTCGCTGCAGCGTTATCCGCACGAGTTCTCCGGCGGCCAGCGCCAGCGCATCGGCATCGCCCGCGCGCTCGCCTTGCAGCCGAGCCTCATCGTCTGCGACGAGCCGGTCTCCGCCCTCGACGTCTCCGTCCAGGCCCAGGTGATCAACCTGCTGCGCGACCTGCAGGAGGAGTTCCGGATCTCCTACCTCTTCGTGGCGCACGATCTCGCGGTGGTCGAGCACATCAGTCACCGCATCGCGGTCATGTATCTCGGCAAGATCGTCGAGCTCACCGACCGGGATTCGCTGTTCGCGACGCCGCTGCATCCCTATACCGAGGCGCTGCTCTCGGCGGTGCCGGAGCCGGATCCCGAGGCGAAGCGCGAGCGGATCATCCTCACCGGCGACGTGCCGAGCCCGATCAACCCGCCTTCCGGCTGCCGCTTCCACACCCGCTGTCCCTATGCGGAGCCGCGCTGCAAGGTAGAGGAGCCGGTGATGAAAGAGGTGCGGCCCGGCCATCACGTCGCCTGCCATCTGCGCGAGGTCGATCCCGCCTTCGCCGCTGCGCTGCAATGACTGCCGAACCTTCCTTTCGCCACGTCGCCAACGGGCGCGTCGAGCACGGCCTGCCTTATCCGCGGCAGCTCGAGCGGATTCTGAGCGCGGCGGAATTCGCGGCGGCGCGCACGGAGATCGCGAGCTGGCCCGGCTACGGACCCACTCCGCTGCGCGAGCTCGCGGGCCTGGCCAAGCGGCTCGAGCTCGGCGCCGTCTACTACAAGGACGAGGCGGCTCGCTTCGGTCTCAAGAGCTTCAAGGCGCTGGGCGGTGCCTATGCGGTGCTGCGCCAGCTGCAGCGGCAAGTCGCCGCCGTGACCGGGACGATGCCCAGCTCCCGCGATCTCATCGCCGGCCGGCACCGTGACATCGCTGCCCGCCTGACGGTGACCTGCGCCACCGACGGCAACCACGGTCGCTCGGTCGCCTGGGGCGCCCGGCTCTTCCACTGCCGGGCGGTGATCTTCGTCGGCGCCGGGGTCAGCGAGGGCCGCCGCGCCGCCATCGCCCATTACGGCGCCGAGGTGCTGCGCGTTCCCGGCAGCTACGACGACGCGGTGCGCCACGCGGCGGCGGAGGCGCGGCGCAACGGCTGGACCGTGGTCTCCGACACGTCCTATGCCGGCTATACCGATATTCCGCGCGACGTCATGCATGGCTATGGCGTGATGGCCGGCGAGGCCTTCGAGCAGATCGCGGAGCGCCCCACCCACATCTTCATGCAGGCGGGGGTCGGCGGGGCCGCCGCCGCGGTGGCGGCGCTGAGCTGGCAGCGCTGGGGCGCGGAGCGGCCGCGACTGGTGGCGGTCGAGCCGGTGAACGCCGACGCGCTCTTCCGCAGCATCGAGGCCGGCAAGCCGGTGGCGGTCGGCGGCGATCTCGAGACGGTGATGGCGGGTCTCTCCTGCGGCGAGGTCTCGCTGCTCGCCTGGGACGTGCTGCGCCTCGCCCTCGACGACGTGCTCGCCATCTCCGACCAGGCCGCCGTCGATGCGGTGCGGCTTCTCGCCGAAGGCCTCGTCGGCGATCCGCCGCTGGTCGCCGGCGAGACCGGCGTGGCGGGGCTGGCGGGGCTCTGCGAGGCGATGTCGGATCCGCCGACGGCGGCCGCGCTCGGCCTCGACGGCACGTCGCGGGTGCTGCTGTTCGGCACCGAGGGGGCCACCGACCCCGAGATCTGGACCCGCCTCGTCGGACGGTCGCCGGAGGAGGTGGGGGGATGAGCCGGATCGTCACCGTCGGCGCCGCCCAGGTCGGGCCCATCAGCCGCAACCACTCCCGCGCCCAGGTGGTGCGCCGGCTCATCGATCTCATGCAGCAGGCGCACGCCGTGGGGTGCGATCTCGTGGTCTATCCGGAACTGACGCTCACCACCTTCTTCCCGCGCTGGTTCATGGCGGATCCGGCGGAGATCGACGCCTTTTTCGAGCGCGAGATGCCGGGTCCGGAGACGCGACCGCTGTTCGAGACGGCGGCGAAGCTCGGCATCGGCTTCTGCCTCGGCTATGCCGAGCTCACGGAAGAAGCGGGGCGCATCCGGCACTTCAATACCGCGATCCTGGTAGACAAGGCCGGCGCCATCCTCGGCAAGTACCGCAAGGTGCATCTCCCCGGCCATGCGGAGCACGAGCCCTGGCGCCAGTTCCAGCACCTGGAGAAGCGCTATTTCGAGGTCGGCAATCTCGGATTTCCCGTCTTCCGCGCCATGGACGGCATCCTCGGCATGTGCATCTGCAACGACCGGCGCTGGCCCGAGGTCTATCGCGTGATGGGTCTGCAGGGCGTCGAGATGGTGCTGGTGGGCTACAACACCCCCATGCACAACCCGCCGGCGCCGGAGCACGACGCGCTCTCGAACTTCCACAATCATCTTGTCATGCAATCGGGCGCCTATCAGAACGGCACCTGGGTGGTGGGAGTGGCGAAATGCGGCGTCGAGGAGGGCGTAATGCAGATCGGCCAGAGCGCCGTCATCGCGCCCTCGGGCGAGATCGCTGCGCAGGCGACCTCGCTGGAGGACGAGCTCGTGGTGGCGCGCTGCGACCTCGACGCGACGCGCTCCTACAAGACCACCATCTTCAACTTCGAGAAGCACCGCCAGCCCGACGCCTATCGCCTGATCGTCGAGCGCAAGGGCGCGGTGCCGCCGCCCTAGGGACAAGGCCGCCGGCGCGCGCTGGTTCCTGGCCTTTTCCGCGGCGAGACGCTATGCAGTCTGCCGGTAAGGCGATGCTCAGGAGCTCATCGGGATGACCGATCTCGGACCGAATGCACATCTGATCGGCGTGGCGGGATCGCGCGGATCCCTCGACACGCCGGCGCTGATCCTCGATCTCGACATCATGGAGCGCAACATCGCCTCGATGGCGGCCCACGCCCGCGGCGTCGGCGTCAATCTGCGCCCGCACGCCAAGACGCACAAATCCGTGAAGATCGCCGAGCTGCAGGTGGCCGCCGGCGCGCTGGGCGTCTGCTGCGCCACGCTGGGCGAGGCGGAGGTGATGGTGCGCGCCGGCGTGCCCGGCGTCCATATCACCTCGCCGCAGGTGACGCTCTCCAAGATCGAGCGCCTCTTCGCGCTCAACGCCCACGACCACCATGGGCTCTCGGTGGTGGTGGACAATCCCACCAACCTTACCGCGCTCGCGGCGGCGGCCCAGGCAGACGGCAAGCCGCTCGACGTGCTCGTCGATTTCTTCGCCGGTCATGGCCGCACCGGCGCGCAGACCGAGGAGGCAGTGCTGGAGCTCGCCTGGGGCATCGGCGCCTCCCGCGTGCTGCGCTTCCGCGGCCTCCAGGCCTATGCCGGCAACCTGCAGCATCTGGCGAAGCGCGAGGAGCGGCGCGCGCGCACGCTCGACATGCTGAAGCGGCTCGCCGGCATCGTCGAGCGCCTCAAGAAAGAAGGTATTTCCGTGCCGATCGTCACCGGCGCCGGCACCGGCACCTTCGACCTCGATCCCGAGGCGCGCGTCTTCACCGAGCTGCAGGTCGGCTCCTACATCTTCATGGACGTCGACTACAACAACGCGCTGCGCGAGGGCCGCAACGAGCTTCCCTTCGAGACCTCGCTCTTCGTGCAGACCGCCGTGGTCAGCACCAACGCCCCGGGCTATGTCACCTGCGACGCCGGGCTCAAGGCCTTCGCCACCGACGGGCCGAAGCCGGAGATCGCCCGCGGCGGACCGGAAGGCGCGAGCTACACCTTCTTCGGCGACGAGCACGGAAAGCTGATCCTGCCGGAGGGCGTGGCGCGGCCGGAGATCGGCCATCGCCTGGAATGCGTGACACCGCACGACGATCCCACCGTCAATCTCTACGACGTCTATCACGTGGTGCGCGGCGACACCCTCGTCGACATCTGGCCGGTGGACGCGCGCGGCAAGCGCTGACGTGATAGGCTGCAAGACTATCCTGCGTCCTTCGACGCGCTTCGCTTGCTCAGGATGAGGGAGATAGGAGAGGGCATAAAGAAGATCTCCTCATCCTGAGCAAGCGAGCGGAGCGAGCGCGTCGAAGGACGCGCGATATCGATCCGGAGGAAACGCTTATGGGCGGTCGTGCGCCCGAATTCGACGCGGCATTCCGCGAGAAGCTGCTTGCGCTCCTCTCCTGGCGGCGCGACGTGCGGCGCTTCCGGCGCGATCCCTTGCCGGAGGGGCTGCTGGAGCGGCTGATCGAGATTGCGATGCTGGCGCCCTCGGTCGGGCTGAGCCAGCCCTGGCGCTTCGTGTTGGTGGCAGATCCGGCGCGGCGCGCGGCGGTGCGCGGCAATTTCGAGCGCGCCAACGCCGAGGCGCTGGCGGCGCATGAGGGCGAGGAGGCTCGGCTCTATGCGAGCCTGAAGCTCGCCGGTCTCGAAGAGGCGCCGGTGCACCTTGCGGTCTTCGCCGATCGCGATACCGCGCAGGGCCGCGGTCTCGGCCGCCGCACCATGCCGGAGATGATCGAGTATTCCGCCGTCACCGCGATCCACACGCTCTGGCTCGCCGCGCGCGCCGAAGGCGTCGGCCTCGGCTGGGTCTCGATCCTCGATCCCGCCGAGATCGCGCGCAACCTCGAGGTCTCGGCGGACTGGCGTCTCGTCGGATATCTGTGCCTCGGATATCCGGCGGCGGCCACGGAGACGCCGGAGCTGCAGCGCGCCGGCTGGGAGAAACGGCGACCCGCGGCGGATATCCTGATCCGGCGCTGAGCGCTCCTCAGGCGGCGGCGCGCTCCTTCTGCATCTGCTGCCGGCGGAGCGCGCGTCCCGGCCGGGCGCCGGTCTCCGCGCCCTCCTGCCAGACGATCGTGCCGTTCACCAGCACATGGGCGATGCCGGCGGCGGGTGTCATCGGCGCCTCGAAGCTCGCGCGGTCGATCACCGTCGCGGGATCGAAGACGCAGAGATCCGCATAGGCGCCGGGCGCGATCCGGCCGCGGTTGGTGAGGCCGAAACGGTCGGCGGAGAGGCTGGTCATGCGGCGCACCGCCTCCTCCAGGGGGAATAGCTTCTCCTCGCGGCAGTAGTGGCCGAGCACGCGGGGGAAAGTGCCCCAGAGCCGCGGATGCGGATGGAGATCGTGCGGCAGCCCGTCGGAGCCGATCATGGTGTGCTCGAAGGCGAGCACGCGCTTCACGTCCGCCTCGTCCATGGTCCAGTAGACCGCGCCCGCCGGCTGCAGTCGCTCGCAGGCTTCCGCCTCGCTTACCTTCCACTCCGCCGCGATGTCGCCGAGGTAGCGGCCGGCCATCTCCGGCGCGCGCTTCGACCAGGTGACCAGCACCTTGAGGGCGAACGGCACCATGAAGGGCCGGAGCACCGTCGAGGAGGCGACGTAGGGGTAGCAGTCGAGGCCGACGGCCTGCTTCGCCATCGCCGCGCGGATCACCGGCAGGGTTTCCTCGGTGCGGCCGAAATTCGTCTTGCCGACCACCTTGTGGTGAGAGACCACGACAGGCACCTCGGCGGCGCGGCCGACGGCGAAGGTCTCGTCGAGGCTGTCGAGCACGTGGTCGGCCTCGTTGCGCATATGCGTGGTGTAGAGCGCGCCCGCCGGCCGCAGCAGCGCCGCCAGCGCGATCACCTCCTCCTTGGGGGCGGCGCTGGCGGGATCGTACCAGAGGCCGGTGGAGAGACCGACCGCGCCGGCCTCCAGCGCCTCCGCGAGCCGCTGCCGCATCGCCTCGATCTCCGCCGGGCTGGCGGCGCGGTCGAGCGTCGCCATGGTGCCGACCCGCAGCGAGGAGTGTCCGACCAGCGCCGCCGCATTGAGAGCGGGCGGATGCGCGTCCACCTCGGCGAGATAGTCGGCGAAGCGCGGGAAGCGATAGCCCTCGCGGTCGGCGATGAGATCGAGAGGCGGCGGCGGCGCGCGGTCGAGGCTGAGCGGCGCCAGCGAGACGCCGCAATTGCCGGTCACCACGGTGGTGACGCCCTGGCTCACCTTTGCCGCCATCGCCGGCGTGGCGAAGAGCGCCCGGTCGTCGTGGGTGTGGACGTCGATGAAGCCTGGCGCCACCGCGAGGCCGGCGACATCGATCTCCCGCTTGCCGCTGCCGGCGGCGAGGCGCTCGACAGCGACGATACGATCGCCGGTCACAGCGACGTCGAGGCTCTGCGAGGCGGCTCCCGTTCCGTCGATGACGCGGCCGCCGCGCAGGACCAGATCGTATCGTGCCGTCATGATGCGCCTCCCGTGTGTCGCGACGCTTAAGCCTTCGCCGCCACCGCCTCGACCTCGACCAGCAGTCCCGGCATCGCCAGGCGCTTGATTACCACCAGGGTCGAGGCCGGCTTGTTGCCGGCGAGCTGCTGGCTGCGCACCTTGCGGAAGCCGTCGATGTCGTTCTCATCGGTG
>Ga0335078_10018450_pt1 | contig 10375 bp, 9 predicted proteins | sample Lox_Sample_32_FD_206711 | JGI IMG/M metagenome (GOLD analysis project Ga0335078, IMG submission 206711) | Soil microbial communities from Loxahatchee National Wildlife Refuge, Florida, United States - Lox_Sample_3.2 | ecosystem: Environmental > Terrestrial > Soil > Wetlands | place: USA: Florida...
GTCGTTTCGGGATACCAGGATGTCGGAAATACGTGATCTTTGGTCGTCTCGTCCACGGGCTTGCCGCAATGAATACATCGAAGCTGAGTTGTTTCTGCCATTAGCCCATTCTCTTTCGAGACCGAGCGCAGAAGCAAGAAATGCCCGGGCACCGGGCCACCGCAACCTTGCCTCCAACAACCGTTAGGACCTATCCCGATTTTGAGCAAGCCTCGCTTGGCTGAATTCATACCGGCCGCCCGATAGAGACCCAGAGCACTTCGACGACAATGTAGGCCAGGAGTGTCCGAATGTACGGGCGCGCTGAGGATCGCCGGCGATCGAAGATGATCAGAGCAATCAGCAAGACATCGATCAACACAAGGCATGCTGCCTGAGAAGAGGCTTGTCGAACATGAAACCAGTATCCCAGGGTCCTTGCTAAGCCAGCCGGCAAGAGAATGATCGCGATACAAATCATGTATCTCATGTGTGCGGAGATGTCTCGCTTCCGAATGCTTGAGATTGACAAACCGTACATCGTTCCCAAGAGCAAGAGCTGGGCGGCCGACAGAAATTCGGCGTTGCGAGCTTCGGTAACCAGTGCACCACTGGCCAGATGCTCCCGATACTCTTTCCCTATCATCGCGACCGAGAAAGTCAAGATGAAGGGCATCATAACGTTCGACAATTTTCCAACAAGCCTGTGTGCCGGGAACGCCTTGTAGCGAATGGCCAAGGGCTGGAAGACCAGTAGTCCCAGAAAACAGAAGAGTAGAATCGCATGCACATGGACTGCTGTTGTGATAGATACGTCAAAATGGGGGATCTCGGAGAAGTACGGAATCCAGAATCCTGCGATGAAAATTGGCAAGAGTGCCAGCAAAATATATCCGATGTTGCGATATGCGCGCTCCATCTCTTACACCACCCCATTTGCGAGTTTTGCCCACGCACTTGACGGAATGTCGAGTGAATCGGGGGTCATTCCAAGGTTAATAAAGACCGAAGGGCCAATGTACGCCAGGGCGGCGCAGCTTTGCGTACCTTCACGTCGCCAGCGCAGGAGTCTGCTTTACGTCGCTCCACGCTGGGTTGGGGGTCTCGAACTGTAGTTCGACCACATCCGGAGGAATCACTTCCAGGTGTCTGGGTGCATCGTTGATACCGGGAATCATGGTGCGTCCGGCTTAAACTGCTGCCTGTCATCGGCTCACGGGCATGACTTTTATCAGATGCAATGGTCAGATTGCGGAAGCCGGACATGTCGAGCACAAGACCTCCATCGCAAGTAGAGTATCCAGCGTAGCTGTGGCCTCTGCAGCGAACGGCGAGCGGCAAATTGTTGGAGCGTGCGAAACTCAAGCTCGCCTGGATGTCCTGTAGGTTGGCGCGCTGCACTACAAGCGCGGGATGCCCGGCAAACTTGGCTGCATAGCCTTTGCGAAGCTGCTCGTACTTCGGGTCGCCAGGACGGAAAACTTTCCCAGTGAGTCCGTGCGTAAAAGCAGGAAGGTCGGAATCGCTCGGCTTGGAGACCGGAAGTGCCGGGACCTGCTGAGAAATGCTGGCTCTCGTGAAAAGCGGCAGAGACGAACAAATACCCTGCCACAGGAAAGAACGCCGATTCATAAATTCTCCTTTAAAGGATCGATCGGAAACCAAGTGCCCGAAAAGGTCGTTGTCTGGGTGCGTCGTTGATTCCAGGAATTACGGTGCACCCGCCGAGATCGATCTGTTTCGTGTGTGGCCCGGCAAGTGACCTGATCTTCGCCGAGTCTCCGGTCGCTGTGATGCGTTCTCCGCGAATCGCGAGAGCTTGCACGTACGGATGCGCGGCATCGCTGGTAAAAATCTTCCCGTTGAGCAGAATCATGTCTGGGGGCAACTTGCTGGGCTGCCGCGAGCGACGATACTGCCAGAGCAAGAACGGCGACGCAAGTTTTGATTGACGCGCTCTTCATATCCAGCCTCCGCATCTGCCCGGCGCGGGAACGGCAGAGCCCGTTTTGAGTTGTCCGAATATTCCTCAAGTTTTTAACCCGCGAAGTGAGATCGAGGGATCATCGGCTTAGCAACTATCAATCGCCCACTATTTTCCACCATCACGCGTCAGAACTTACACCACAAACTGCTGAGGTGATAGCCGCGTCATACTCCGTCATTGTGCAGCCAATGTTTTCAACATCTTCTTGGCATTTTCATTTGCTCGATTTATCTCCAGCGACTTCCTGTAGTTCTCGATGGCGAGGTCTTTGTCACCATCGTCCATCAAGGCTTCACCCAAGCTGTCGTAAGCGTCGGAAGAGGAGGGATATGCTTGGACGTTCAATTCCAGGAGGCGAATCGCATCCTTGAATCTCTTCATTTGCAATAACTGATAGCCAAGGATATTGAGCTCGTCTTCGCCAAAATCGTAAGCAGCGGGCTCCGTGGTCTTCAGTTTGTGGTACTGCCTGATCGCAGCCTCCACATCCTGTTCTTGAATAGTTTTCAAGAGGACTTCGGCAATAGACTTTCTGCTGGCAAGCGCTTCGGCCCTTGCAAGCATTCCGTCCAGGGACGCGCGAGGAAAGAATTTGCCGTCAAGAACTACCGCATCGATGCGCTTTGTGTTCGCAATATCCTTGAGTGGATTGGCGTCAAGCAAAACCAGATCGGCAATTTTGCCCGTTTCGACCGTACCGAAGTCCTTCTCCTTACCCATAAATCGCGCTGGATTGAGCGTGGCAGCCTGCAGGGCCTCCATAGGAGAGAGTCCCGCTTTGACGAGGAGACCCAGCTCGTCATGGAGGCTGAAGCCTGGGAAGCAATACGGGTTGAGCGTATCTGTGCCGGCCAAGATCTTCACGCCTGCCCGTTGCATGGCGCCCACGATTTCGGTGTCCTTACTGAAGAGCTTCTTGCTCCGCGCCCAATCTTCGGCGGTCCGAGTTTTGAGGCGAAAATCAGTTTTTGGGTCCCAAGAAACTCTAATGTCACGTGGCATGTACTTCAGCCGAGGATCGTTGGTGAAGGACGGGTCATCAAGATAGGCGATGCTGTGCAAGACAGTGAGGGTAGGACATTGCCAGGTTTGGTTCTTTTTAAGTTCTGCAAAGAGGGCTTCCGCTTTCTGTGGGCTATACGTTTCCAGCGCCAACTGCTCCCACTTGCGATTGGCCGCTCCATGCACAGCACTCACCGGGGGCTGTTGCCCTGCAATGATCGCCTCTAGCGCCTGCTGCGATGACTTGAGCACCTCCGGTGCGCGGGTCGAACAAGCAGGAAGGACCCCAGTAAGATGCTCGATGCTCTTTTGCCCGGCGTTCGATGCTTCTTCAGCCGAAACTGAAATCGGGACATGCCCCTCGAAGGGGATGCCCTGCTTCTTCGATTCATCCGCTATGGCGAAGTACGCACCACGAGGAAGAAGCGAGTAAACCTTGATGAAGTCGGCCCCGTCCCGTTTGGCTTGAATCACAGCTTGCCGAGCCTCGGACGCATTGCCCACTGTAATTGAACCCGGCCAAACGGGTTTCGGTCCATCCACAATCGGGCTGGCAATCAGCATATGTGGACCCAGCAATCGTCCTGCCTCGATCTCCTTTCGCCACTGATGGTGCATCGGCATGCCCCACATGATCCGTATGCCAGTTACGCCGTTGGCGATGAAGAGCGGTAGGTAATCCTTTTCGTACCAATGGACGTGCATATCCCACAAACCAGGAATCAGGAACTTTCTACTCGCGGTGACAACCTTCGCCTGTCTCGACAGGTGAATCGTCCCGCTCTTGCCGATTTCAGTAATGCGGTTCCCAATGATCACCACGGTCATGTCGGGACGCGCGGGAGCGCCCGTCGCGTCGATCACTGTGACGTGGGCGATCACAAGCGTCATCGGATTCGCGCTGGCGGTCTCTGTTGCCAGCAGAGGGCAGAGCAACAAAGGTAGAAGCAGCATGCCAACGGTCTTTTTCACTCGATTCCCCCTATGTGAGCATCCAAGCCCCAGCGTGAAGCAGAACGGGCTTGCCGTTGTTGCAGGACGTGTTTGTCGAGTAGTTCCTTTCACCTTGTTTTCAATGTCGTCGGACATCAACTTTCCCTCATCGGCTCACCAACCACGTCGTGAAGTTCAGCCAAACATGCGTGCTCCCGATGATCATGAGTGCGGGAAGAGACGACAAAAGCACCAAACCGCCCCAGGCAAATGCGGGATGCAGACGCCGGTGCTTGATGGTGTCATAGAGAATGCAGACGATCGGAGTGATCTCGGTGAAGGCGACCATTTCCCATAGGCCGCCTGCATGAAGGATATACAGAGGAATTTGTTCGAGAAGACGCCCCATACCCGGCAGAAGAAGACCGCAGGAAGCGAGAACCATCAATCGCTTGTGGACGTCACCCCGGCGACGAAAGTAAAGCGCGGCTGCAACAAGGAACGCGAAGGTCAGGCTGCTCCCGACGTCTAAAGCGAGAGGGCGAACACTAAGAACTGTCAAGGAAGCTGGGTCCGCCAGATAGTGTCGTCTTCCCGCATGGAAGCTAACCGCGATCGCTACACAAGCGGCAAGCGGGGCCAACACGGCGCCGACAATCCCCAGGCGACGATGTAGATCGACGCGATGCCGCGCGACGAGGAGCGTCTGAATGAAAAACAATACGAACCAAAGGGTAAAAAGCAATCCGTGAAGGTGGAGGAGGAAGGGAAGCGCGCGAGTGCCGAACAGAACCTTCAAGAAATAAGTGCGAGCAAAGCCGGCAAAGACAATCAGGAAGGTGCCAAGGGCAACCCACGTGTAGAAGCTACCAACCGACATATTCCGTTTGGTCGGAACATAAGTATTCATTCGTGTCTCTCCGGATCCATTGCACGCATATAGTCGAAATTGACCTTGGCGGCTTCCAACTCGGTCATGTCTACGATGGGTGGCTCCTGTTCAGCGAAGTGGTACTCAACGCCCGCCTGCCCGGCCGCGGCAAAAATGGGCCGACAACATCGCCAATTCATTGCATCTCTTTCAGGATTTCGCCGCCGCTCACTCGGTCCTGCACACCGTGCCGATGTAATCGCCGCTCGTAGTACCGGCTACCGGATCGAACTCCCCACGCAGGCGGATTTGTCCAGTCGCGTTTTCCATGGCACCGGTGCCCCCGGTGAACGTGATCAAGGAGGCAAACCCTCCCTGCCCGGGCGGCAGGTCGATCGTTCCGGTGTCAGTCCCAAAGAGCAAATCGCCGCCCTTCAGAGTGATAATGCTGTGCCCAGTAAAGAAGGAGATCGTTGGCACTTCGGGCTCGCCGTTTGGAATGATCTTGTCCATGGTGAAGCGATAACTTCCGTGAATGCCTCCCCATACATGACCCGCCGTGCAAAGCGGACCGGGACATGTGTCCGCTGGTTGAACTTCGGCCTCGAAGCTGCCGACGAGAGGTTTGCAGCGTTGCGCGCCAACCGGAATGACCATCGCTGCCATGAGGAAAAGTGCAAATCCTGCCGAGACGATATTTCTGGACTCCTTCATAGTCTGATCCTCCTTTTGGGGAATGTGTGCGGTCCGAAGCGGATGCGCCGTGTTCGTTTTTTGCATGAATACCGTTCATGGGAAGCCCAAAACCCAGAACCCGGAGCGACGAACTCACTTATCGAGGATCTCGGGCGCACCCGGCTTGATCTTGCCGCAGCTTGAGCTGAGAAAATGCCCGGCGGATTTCGTGGTCGAATCGTTTGGATGGCCCTGGATGACCATTTTTATTGTTTGAGTGCCTCGCACGTGCTCTGAATCCAAAACCTCGATCACGCCGTGCGTCGTCATCTGGACGTTCTTAAGGTTGCAGGACATATCAACCGTTAGCCCGCGGCTGCTGTAGTTTTGGTTCGTCAACTTACAGCCGGGATGTGCATTCACCTTGGTCATCATCTCTGCAAAGGTTTTTTGGGTAAGGCAGTCGTGGGAGCGAAAGCTAGGCGTGCCGTCGTCGTTGTAGACCACGTTTTCCCAGAGGCCCTCCTTGATGGGCAAGGTCTGGCCGAAGGTGCAGGCGGCGGCAAAAAGCAAGAGGACGCCAATTAGGATTCGCATGATGAGATGAGCCACCTTGTCGATTGAGTTTGATCGATCAGCAGAAAGATGATGCCGGTGATAAATCCAGCGAGTTAGGCAAGTACCGTAGCGGCGTTGGGTTGCAATCCGGAAGTGGGGGGCGCCCGGCCCAGCAATGGACGACGCCACTGGGGGTCCACCAGAGGCATAGATTGGACAGGAAGACGAGTTCTCAGCGAGAAGACGTCCGCCGTTCTGACAGAAGCTCATGAGAAGAATCCTTTCTCACCTGTGTTTTGCTCGACGGAGAATGTTACATTTTCACCCTTAGGACATTCCGCCAAATCGTTGCCCCATTGGAAGGCGAATTGGGTAGCAAATGGGCAGTAACCAGGGAGTGAGAAATGTCGGCTCAAAAAGCTCCTAGAACTGAGGCTCCGCAGTTCCCGACGACCCGGGCGGGAGTGCTTTCTGCCGCCCTGTTGCAGGCAGAGCACTGGTGGTTTCTGACTGAAATGGCCGAATATCTCCGCGCAACGCCTTCCAGCCTCCAGCACAAGCTTGAATCCCCCTTCCGTGCCGGCCTGCTTTAGCGTCGCCGGGCCGTTTGGGTTCACGACACTTTAGCGACTGACTGCTGGTGCAGCTGCGGCAGCCAACGGCAGTATCAGGCAACTTCCACGCTTCGCGTCGTGGAAAACTTTGATGTGCGCGATGCGCGCGTCTTCGATTTTCTCGTAACCAACGCGGCCTCCGGTGTTGTAGTTCTTCTGGTAGTTCGGCGAGTTAAGTGGAGCGAGAGTCAACCGCAGTCGGGCCCCGGCCGGAATTCTTCGTGCCATCCAATTGAACTCAAATGGAACCTCCACAGGTTCGCCGGGCTTCAACAATTCTTCCTTGAATGGGCTGGTACGGAAACGAGCTCTGCGAACGTCTTCGCCGAGCTTGATGGTGGAGCCGTCCGGAAGAATCAGTAGCACCTGTGCCCAGAGATCGAAGTCCGGAACGTCCGCTTCGACCTTCAGAGTAAGGCGCATCTGCCCGGCAATCTCTATGTCATGCGCGAATGGTTCCGAGTGAAAGTTGATTGCTCGTTTTTGGAAACTGCGGAACTGACTGGTGAGGTCTTCGTTGGCGGCATATTTGGCGACTTCCAATTCGGGGAGTTCATGCGGATCACTGACGATAACAGCGGGCGGTTGATCTTCCGCCGCCTTTGGCACCAATGAGCCAGAATGGAATACATCCATCGGCGTGCCTTCGGGCATCGAGAGGCAAAAATCCAAGGTCTTACCGGATGACGCCAATTCCAGGGTTTTGGCATACCGCCACTCATCTGCGCCCAGCATGAAATAAGCAACCCTGTCGTGCCAGAAGGTGGGTCGTGGTCCCCGCCCGAGCACCCAGTCGTACCAGTCGGCGTGCACCTTGGCCATGTCGAGCCGCGCGGCATCCGGAATTGCAATCCCTTCGATCTGCTTCGACGGCCGTTGTGTGCCAAAGTGATCCCACGGGCCGATGATGAGGTAAGTCCTGTCGCGTGTCTCCGCGCGTGCGTACTGCATGAGCCGCCGGTAGTAATGCAGCGCGCCCGGTTGATCGTCGTCGTAGAAACCCGTCGCCGTAAGGATCGGGAACTGCATCGCCGCAAAGTCGGCCGGCCTGGGCTCGGCTGCCAGGTTGAAGGCCTTGTCGCCGACATGGTCGATCCAGACCTTGAACATCGACTCTTTGTGGCCCTGCCCATCGCGCATCCACCAGTCATCGGGCGCAATGCCGATGATGTCGTCAAGATCGTGGAAGGGCTTGTAGTGGGCGTAGGCATCGAGCATCTTGCCCGACCAGTAGGCCTGGTTCTCGAAGAATCCGGTGTTGAGCGAGCGGCCCGATGTGAAGCCAAGAATGACGTTGGTCCACGCCTGGGGAATGCCGTTTGTGTTGGGAATATCCCAGCCCGGGTAGATCGGCACATAGGGCGCAATGGCGGCAAGGTGCGGCGGCTGTTGGGCGGCTGTGCGCCATTGGGTCATGCCGACAAACGAACCGCCATACATTACCACGCGCCCATTGCTCCACGGCTGCTTCGCGATCCACTCAACCACGTCGTATCCGTCGCGCCCCACCTGCAAGCCGAGGTCATCTTCCTTGTCGCCGCCCGAGCGGCCGCGGCCGCGCACATAGGCAATAACAAAGACGTAGCCGCGTGCCACCAGGTCTTTGAATTCGCCGCGCCGCGCGCCATCAATGTCGTACTGCGTCAGTTCCAGTACTGCCGGAGCCTTGTCCTTCAGATGCGACGGTTTGAAGATCCAAGCCTCAAGCTCGACCCCGTCTCGCACAGGGATCATGCGGCTCATCTCAATGTCATACCCGGGGCCGACTTGCTCGTTGGCCTGGGGAGGCGTTGCGGCCAGCAGACTACCTCCCAGCGAGCAGAGCAACAAAGCCGCGTTCCCAAGAAGCCGCTTTGGTCCTCGAATGAATCGCGCTCTTCTCATTCCTTCTCCCACACTTTCGGTAAAGACTCCTTCTCGGCCGGGCGCAAAATACCTGAGTCGTAAACAATCTTTCCGCCCACCATGGTCAGCACCGATTCCGTCTTCGGCAGATCCGCGGCATCGACGGTGAAGATGTCCTGTGAAAGGACAGCCAGGTCAGCAAGCTTTCCCGGCTCCAGACTGCCCTTGTCCTTTTCTGCAATGCCGCGGCCGTTTTACCACGCTCGGCCTGAAGTCTGTCCATGCCGACCCTCCCCCATGCGCGGACTTTCTTTCTGACGCACACCATCCGCCAGATATCAATCGAAGTCAAAGAAACAACAATCAAAATCTTCCTAAACAGCTAAGCAGCTTTTTATCAACTGTTTACAGTTGCCTCTAAACGAGCTAATTCGCTCCCGGCCAAATCTGTGGTAGAACTTCAGATACGTTTCGCCGCTCCCCTTCGCGAACATCCTAGTGATCCGTATGACGGAGAACCTAGAATCCGCTCCGATTTATCGCTTCGGTATGTTTGAAGCAAACCCGCAGACTGGCGAGCTTCAAAGAAAGGGTGTGCGAGTCAAGCTGCAGGAACAGCCGTTCCAACTGCTGATCTTGTTGCTCGAAAACTCAGGCCAGATCGTGGGCCGCGATATCATCTGCCAGCGACTGTGGCCGAGCAACACATTTGTGGACTTCGATGCTTCCCTGAGTGTGGCTGTTGGGAAGCTGCGTGAGGCTCTGGGCGATGTTGCTGCCAACCCGAGGTTCATCGAAACAGTTCCGCGACGGGGTTACAGGTTTGTGGCCCCGGTAACCAAGGAGGCGGTGCACGCGACCGGGATACCCACCCCAATTTCAATTCCAGCCGCGCCTCGTGTCGGCCTCAGTCGCGATCAGATCACCGGCATTGCAGCAGTGGTTGTTGCTGGCCTCGGGCTTTATGCGCTCCGTTCCGTGTGGAGGCCTGCTTATCATAAGGCGGAGGCCCATAGTACTTCTGCGCCCGTCAATATCCGGCGATCCGTCGCGGTGTTAGGCTTTCGCAACCTGCTCGGGCGCCCCGAAGACAAATGGCTATCTGCGGCTTTTTCAGAAATGCTTAATACCGAACTTGGGGCAGGCGGCGAACTGCGCATGGTCTCGGGTGAAGACGTTGCGCGGGCGAAAAGCGACCTACTTCTGGCCGATGAAGATACGTTGGCTCAGTCCACCTTGCAGCGGCTCCGTACCGATCCAGGTGCCGATGTCGTCGTGCTCGGCTCGTACACGTTGCTTCCCGGAGAAGGAAAGATCCGCCTAGATCTGCGGATTCAGGACACTGCAGCCGGAGATACCGTCGCCGAAGAAGCACTTTCGGGCGATGAAAATGATCTATTCGAACTCGCTGAGGAAGCCGGGCAGAACCTGCGCGAGAAGCTCGGGCTGCCTCCGCTGTCGCCGGAGAACGCAACTTCAACCCGGGCCGCAATTCCGTCAAACGAAAAGGCTGCTCGATTATTTGCCGAGGGACGGGAAAAGCTTTGGGGTTTCGATTTGGTTTCAGCCCGAAACTTGCTGAGCCACGCGATCGAGGCGGACCCGAACTACCCGTTGGCCCATTCGGCTTTCGCCGATGCCTTGTGGCATTCCGGCTATGAAGTCAGGGCCCGGGTGGAGGCGCGACGCGCTGTCGATCTTTCGAATCATCTCTCTCAAGAACAGCGCCTTCTGGTTGAAGGGACCTATCGAAAAGCGATCGGGGATTGGCCCATGGCTGTCGAAGCTTACCAGGCACTGTTTCGTAACCATCCGGACAACCTGGAATATGGGTTGCTTCTGGCGTCAGCACAAATCAATTTGAAGCGTTCCGACGCACTGCAAACACTGGCTGCTCTTCGCGGTCTTCCG
>Ga0335078_10018451_pt1 | contig 10374 bp, 10 predicted proteins | sample Lox_Sample_32_FD_206711 | JGI IMG/M metagenome (GOLD analysis project Ga0335078, IMG submission 206711) | Soil microbial communities from Loxahatchee National Wildlife Refuge, Florida, United States - Lox_Sample_3.2 | ecosystem: Environmental > Terrestrial > Soil > Wetlands | place: USA...
GACCGCCGGTCCGGTGCCGGCGCCTTGGGCCAGCCGCGCGATGGTGCCAAGCTCGATGTTCCAATCGACCTCGGCGTCGATCCGTTGCAGCTCGCCGGCCTGATCGAGCGCCTTGATCCAGCCGCGCAAATCGGCGAAGGCAACCGGCTTTCGTTCTGTAATCATTGAAGTTCCCGAAGCTGAGCGGGCCCTTGTGCGCTGTCGGTCGTCGCTCTGTCAAGAAAACGGAACTTTGCCCGGGGGCGCCGCGATCGGCCCGGGCCTCGCTGTGAGCCAACGTCGCTTAGTCCCGAAACCGTCCGATAACCGGCCGATTTCGGCCATGATCCTATCATTTACAGCGGCTTAACCTCGCGCATTGCATTGTCGCGAAGGGGTCACGGGTGAGGGTGGGACGATGAGAACGACCAAGCCGAGTTCTATGTGCTTTGAGCGGCCAACTCCGCGCAGCGCGCCGCAGCCTGCGCAGCCGATCATAGTTTCTCTGTAAGCCTTCTCCGGCACGTATCCTCAAATGACGAGTGCAGCCGTGTCGTTTCCCGGCGTCACTGTCTTTGACCGTCATCGTGTTTCGATCGGCGGCGATTATCGCCGGGCGCTTCGTCGCGGCGCCGGGATCGGCTTCGGCACTGTGACCGCCGCAGGCGGCACGGCCGGAGCGGTCACGCTGACCGCCGTGTGGATGATCGCCGCCGCGATGAGCGGAGCACCGCATCTGCCGGGGGTGGCAAGCACGTCGGACCGGCTGACATTGAACCGGATCGACAGCGGCTTCGCCGGACTGATGATCTCAGGCGTGGCACCGCCTTCCACCTATCCGGCTGCTGTATCCAATTCAGCGCCCACATCCGAAGCGGAGCGTAACAAAGGGTCGAGGCTTGATGCTTTCCGCCGCGTGCGGTTCCCGCGCGAGCGATTTGCCGTCACGCCCACTGATGAGGGTGAAAAGGAAGCTCAGGCCCTCGCGTCAGGCGAGCAATTCGCAACGACCATCGCGCAGGCAGCATCGGTTCCGCCTTCTGGCCTGGTGGCAGCGTCATTCGATTTGCTCGATCCGGAATTCGGCGCTCGCGTTGAGCCCGCGGCCGTCGCCGCGCTTCCCGTCGCGCCGCGAACCGCGCCGCCGGTACACGTCGCCGAACGCTCCAACTCGGCGCCGTCATCCGCGCGGGCGCCGGGCGGTCCGCCACAGATCGCAGCGCCGCTGGTGCTCGCCGATGCCGAGATAACGCCGGCCCAGCCGCAAGGCTCGGACGCCAGGCCCGCGCCGCATTCGACGCTGACCGGTTTCCTGCGGAAACTTTTCGGCCGAGCGCAGGCCAGCAACGATGCGGACGCCACGCCGGCCGTCAACGGCCATACCGCGGTCTACGACATCGAAGCGGGCGTGGTGTACTTGCCGGATGGGGAGAGGCTCGAGGCGCATTCTGGCCTCGGCGCCATGATGGACGATCCCCACTACGTCAATAAAAAGGGCCGCGGTCCGACCCCGCCCAATGTCTACGATCTGGTGTTGCGGGAAGGATCGTTTCACGGCGTGCAGGCCATTCGTCTCAAACCCGTGGATGACGGCAGGATGTTCGGCCGCGACGGTATCCTGGCCCATCCTTACATGCTCGGCCCCACGGGCCAGTCGTTCGGCTGCGTGTCGTTCAAGGATTATCCGCGGTTCCTGAAAGCCTTCGAACACGGCGACGTCGACCGCCTTGTCGTGGTGCCCAACCGCGACGACTATCAACGCTACGCCGTGAACGACTGATCGGCGGCGCCTCTCTCTCGCGCGGCTTGCAGGAAATGCTTATTTGAATCGCTCCGATGGCGGCGCTATCTCGGTGACGAGGTCGCGAATGAGCTTTTTATTGGGCAGCGGCGTCAGCGTCATCTCGCGCGCTTCGAGGCGGGCGGTACAGGCATAGACGGTCTCGCCATCGAGCTGGATCATGCATTCCTTGCAGGCATTGGCGTTGATGCAGGAGAAGCGCACCGCCAGCGATGGATCTCTGTTGACGCGCAGCCAGCGCAGACCGTCGAGCACCGACTGGCCGTCTTCGAACGGCACATCAAAGCTTTGCCACCGCGCGACGTCGGGCGCGCCGCCACGCCGGATTTTCAGTGTGGCAACTTGCTGCGGGGCTCGGCTCATGACACCGCCGCCGTGATCCCGGCCTCGGCCGGACCGCCGGAAATCGCCATATTGCCGCCCCGCAGCGAGGCCCGCTGACACACCTGCCATTCCGGTAACATGCGTGGAAAGTCCTCACGCTGATGCGCGCCACGGCTCTCTTTTCGATTGAGCGCGGCTTGCGCAACCGTGCGCGCCACGGCGAGCATGTTGCGCAGATCGAACCATTCCAGCCGACGCAGATCAAAGCCGGCGGCCTCGCCGGCAGGACAGGCGCCAAGCTCGTCAGCGAGATCGGCGATATCGGAAAGCGCGCGTGCGAGCTTGGCGCCGGTACGGAACGGACCGACCTCATCGGCCATGACGGCTTGCAGCCGCGCCATCATGGCCGCGGTATTTGGTGCGTCGCGACCGGACGCGTCAGCCCGGATGAGATCAAGCGCGGCCTTCGCATCTTGCCGCCGCAATTTTTGCCGGCCATCGGCGGCTTCGGCGGCGCTGCGGCCGGCGCGGCGGCCAAACACCAATGCTTCGGTAATCGCATTGCCGGACAATCTATTGGCGCCGTTGGCGCCGCCAACCACTTCGCCGGCGACGTAGAGACCGGGCAGTTCGGTCATCATCCGTGCGTCGGCTTTGACCCCGCCCATGTGGTAATGCGCGATTGGCGCCACCTCGACCGGCATTTTGGTGAGATCGATGCCGTTCGCCGCCAAGCGGTCGATCACCGGCCCGAAAGCCTGACGCAACGCCGCCGCGCTGCAATGCTCGAAGGAGAGATAAGCGCCGCCGTGCGGCGAGCCGCGGCCGGCCTCGATTTCCTTGAAGATGGCATAGGTCGCGAGATCGCGGGTGAGCACGTATTTGCCGTCCTCGTCGGAGCCGTATTTCGAGGTGAATTCTTCCTTGGCGCCGTTGAGCAGCCGGCCGCCGAGCTTGTAGCGGAACGGATCCCACATGATCGGGTCCATGCCAACGAGCCGCGGCGCCAGATGTCCGATCGGAAAAAACTGGACGAACTCCATGTCGATCAGCGACGCGCCGGCGCGCAACGCCAGCGCGTAGCCGTCGCCGCCCATATTGGCCGAGGCGCTGTTGCGCCGATAAAGCCGGGTGAGCCCGCCGGTCGCCAGCACCACCGCCTTGGCGGCGATCACGACCGGCACGCCGGAGCCGAGGTGATAGGCGGCCGCGCCGCTGCACGCGCCATCGCTCACCACCAGATCGACGATGCACAGGTCGCCGGCTTTGCGGATCGACGGATTGCGGGCAAGATGCGTTCGCAGCGTTTTCGACACCGCCGGCCCGGTATTGATGAAATCGACATAGACGCAGCGCGGCCGGTCGTGGCCGGGCGCCTGCGTCGCGGTGATGTGACCGTCCTTGCGCGCCCAGCCGACGCCCCAGGCATCGAGCTCGCGAATGCAGTCCGGCCCCTCCGCGCACAAAAGCTGCGCCAGCGTCTCGTCGCACAGGCCGCGGCCGGCGGCGATGGTGTCGGCGTAATGCGCCTGTGGATCGTCGGGCACTTCCTCGCCGAGCGCGGCGGCAACCGTCATCTGCGCCATCACGGTGGCGCCGCCGCGGCCGATCAGGCTCCTGTCGGCAAGAAACACCTGCGCGCCGCGGCGCGCCGCCTCGATCGCCGCATACATGCCCGCGGCGCCGGAGCCGATGACCAGCACATCGGTGTCGACGGTCGAGAGTTCGGGAGTCATGGCGCGGTGATCGCCGGCGCCGCAAAAGCAGCCGCCAGCCGGGCAGCGAATTGCCGTTCCATCTCTTTGGCCTTGGAGCGCAGTACCGGCTGGCCGAGGCTACCGAGCTTGCCGGTCAGAGCGGCTTCGACCTCATAGTCGATCCTGGTCTGGTCGCCGGCTTCAGCGAGCCGCGTCAGCGAGGTTGCGGCGAGCCGGCCGACAATGCCGAGCGGCGTGCCTTCGATCTTGGCTGCGATCTCGCGCGGCTCTTCGGCGCGCACCACTTCGACGGTGATTTTGAACTTGAACTTCATATAGGCGACCTTGGTCTCGAACAGCGCCGCATAAGTATCGGGCGCGGCCTCGGCAAGCTCGCTGACGCCGTCGACGCAAGAGGCAAAAAAGCGCGCATCGCGCACCTTCTTGTACACTTCGGCGCGCGGCGCGTTGACCGTCAGTTCTCCGGAAAACTTCATCGGCTCAATAGCTCTTAAGCGCGCAGCGCCGTCAGCATGTCCCTGATATATTCGTCGGCGCTCGAGATCACCAGCATCATGGCGTGCGGCCGCAAAGCGCTGAGCATTTTCGACAGCATTTCGTCGCTCGACGATGCACCGCCGAGAATGAGCGCGGTGGTCATCACACGCTTGGCTTGGCAGGCTTCGCCGATGAGGCCGGCCGCAGCGGCATTCTCTCCGGCGGTTGCCACCATGACGACGAGGTCAGCCGTGTCGATCTCGTCGACCAGGTTCTTGGCGCGGCCTGCGAGATCGTTGAGCCAGCCGCCCATGGAGAAGCGCGCGCCCTGTTGCGGCGCGCCGGAAAATGCCGATGCGGTCAGGAAGCTTGCGCGCTGCCACGGCGAAATCGCCAATTCCTTGACGATGCGCTCGCTCGGCGCGTCGAGCGCGATGACCTTGACCGCCCGCGGTTGCGAATTGGGCCGGTCGATGCGGAATTTCGCCTCCGCCGCCGAGCTCATCCGGGCCGATTCGCTTTGCATCGCCTAGTCTCCTGACGATCCCAATATAGCTTACAGCAAAGCATATTTCATTACGCGCCGTGTCTAGTATAACGGCGTTCCGTTTGGCCAATGTCTCCCAGGAATTTCCATGCCTGCCGCGTCAAAGCACCTCGAATTGTGCAGTACTGCCGACGTCGCGCCGGGCACCGCGCTCCGGGTCGAAATCGATGATCTGGCACTTGCCGTGTTCAATGTTGGCGGCGAATTCTATGTCACCGACGACCAATGCACGCACGGCCCGGGTCTATTGTCGGAAGGCTATATCGAGGACGACGTCGTCGAATGCAACTTCCATAACGGCCAGTTCAACATCCGTACCGGCGAAGTGGTGTCGCCGCCCTGCATGGTGCCGGTGAAAACCTATCCGGCGACGGTCGTCGACGGCAAAGTGACGATCGAACTCTGAACCCTCGCCTATTGGGACGTTGCCCAACCTTACCGAACGGCCGCGGGTCTCGCAGTTGACGAATTGCACGGCTCCGGCTTGTTACCGATCAATCTTCTTGCCAATAGTCTTGCCAATCGCCTTCCAAGAATTTTCGGAGGATCGCCCAATGCCGAGAACCAAACCACCGTTCCGCGCCGACGTGGTCGGCTCAATTCTGCGTACCGCGCCGCTGAAGGAAGCGCGCGCCAAGCGCGAAAAGGGCGAGATCAGCGCGGCGCAGCTGAAGGAGGTCGAAGACCAAGAGATCGAAAAGATCATTCGAAAGCAGGAAGACGTCGGCCTGAAGGTCGCCACCGACGGCGAATTCCGCCGCTCGTGGTGGCATTTCGACTTCTACGGCTTGCTGGACGGCGTCGAGATTCAGGAGCTCGACCACGGCATTCAGTTCCAGGGCGTGCAGACCCGGCCACGCACGCCGCGCATCGTCGGCAAGCTCGGTTTCTCCAACCATCCGATGCTGGAGCATTTCAAATTCTTGAAGGCGCACACGCGGGTAACGCCGAAAATGTGCATTCCGAGTCCGGCGACGCTGCATTTCCGCCTGGAGCCCGACGCGGTCAAGACCAAAGACTATGCCGACCGCGACGCCATCTTCGATGACCTCGCCAAAACCTATAAGCAGGCGATCCGCGGCTTCTACGACGCCGGCTGCCGCTATCTGCAGTTTGACGACACCGCCTGGGCCTATCTGTGCTCGCAGGCCGAGCTGAAAAAGGCGCGCGAGCGCGGCCTCAACGCCGACCGCCTGCAGCAGGACTACGCCCGCGTCATCAACGGCGCGCTCGAAGGCAAGCCGGCCGACATGACGGTGACGACGCATGTCTGCCGCGGCAATTTCCGCTCGACCTGGATTTCCGAAGGCGGCTATGAGCCGGTTGCCCAGACCATGCTCGGCACGTTGAACTACGACGGCTATTTCCTGGAATACGACACCGCGCGCGCCGGCGGCTTCGAGCCGCTGCGGTTTTTGCCCAAAGGCAACAAGATCGTCGTGCTCGGGCTTGTCACCACCAAGAGCGGCCAGCTGGAGAAGAAGGACGACGTCAAGCGGCGCATCGAGGAAGCGACCAAATATGCCGACGCCGATCAACTCTGCCTGTCGCCGCAGTGCGGCTTCGCCTCGACCGAAGAAGGCAACGTGCTCGCCGAGGAAGAGCAATGGGCGAAGCTGCGCATGATCGTCGAGCTCGCCGACGAAATGTGGGGCTGACCCCCACGGCAGCCGCCGCCGTCGTTGCGGCCTACTTGAAATCGGTCGAGACGTCGTCGATCGGCTGTTGCGAGTCCATCTTGATGTACTTGACGGCGCCATGCGCCGCGGCGAGGGCCTTGGCCAGATCCACGGCGTGGATCGACTGATCACCGTAGGTCTTGAAGTACCAGCGCAGGTTTTTCAGGTCGGAGGCGCTGGTCCAGGTGGTGGCTTCGGCGTGCATCTGGCCGCCCTGCGTATCGCGCACCGCTCCGTAGGGAATATCGAAATTGTTGAGGATGTGGAACGCCTGCAGCACGGCCTGCGTCGCTGTGTTGACGGGCAACGCCGATTGCGTGAAAGCGACCGCGCGCACGAAACGCGACGGTGGCGTAAAATCGCCCGGCAGGCCGCGCAGGCCCGAGCCCTGGCCGAACTGCGCCAGCGTGATGCCGCCGAGATTGAGCGGCGGAACGTTGGTGGCCGTGAGATTGACGTAGTTGCGCAGATTGGTCACCTGCCAATCGAATGTCGGCGAGTTCGTCACCACGCCCAGCGGGTCGTCGTTAATTTTGAGACCCTTGTTCAGCGGCTCGATCACCACCGACTTGCCGCTGCGGTCGTGCACCACGAAATGAACCGGCGGGGCTTGGCCGATGGCGTCAAGCACCACGGGCACCAGCGCGACCTTGTCGAAATTGGCCTTGACCTCTTCGACAGTGGCGAAATTGCCCAACAGCCAGTTGCCGTATTCGTAGGGCGCCATCGCGCGCGGGGCATTGTCCTTGGTCGCGTCGGGATAGCTGGCATAATCCGGGAAATAGAACAGGCCGACATAGAGACCCTGGTCGTTGATGCCGTCGACGATCGCGGGAAGGCCCTCGGCGTTGGCGCCGACGAAACCGTATCTCGTCTTGTAGCTGATGCCCTTGCCGCCGTTCGGCAGCGAGCCTGTCAAGGCGGTGCCCGGCGGCACGATCATCACCTCGGAGTGCAGATCGAAGCCGAATTCCAAGGTCCGCGCGGCAACGACGCCGCCGTCCCTGGCCGTCAAGCGGATTCCCGTGCACGCCTGCGCCACCGGAGCGAAGCTTACGGCGGCGGCGAGAGCCACGTTGAACAATGAACGAAGCACGAGCGCCTCCTGGTTACGCATCGAAGCGAACCGAGCGATGCTAGCCGCAAGCGTGGAAGCCGATCAAAGAGCAATCGCTTTCACGATGAGCAAATAGATGTTCAAGACCATCTCATGCGCATCAAATTGAGTCATTGCGAGCATAGGGCCGGCCTACTTAATGAAGGCGGCCTAGGCGTTTACGCGTAATCTCGGCTTCGGCACGGAGCCCATCCAAGCGGCCTACCGCGCGATCGTCGCCGGCGCGCTTAGCCGCTTGTGCACGTGCACCATGAACGCCATGGCGAACAGCGGCGTTGCCAGATTGACGATCGGGATCGAAACGAAAGCGGCGATCAACAGGCCGCCGATATAGACGGTCGCGGCATGGCGCTTGCGCAACGCTTTAGCTTCGGCCGGCGGACGGAAGCGCATGGCAGCAAGCTCGAAATATTCGCGGCCGAGAATGTAGGCGGTGGCGAGGAAAAAGATCACGGCGCCGACACCTGCAAGCAGCAACAGTGGCGCGGCGCAGATATAGATGACGGCCGCCAGCAGCGCCGTTTTGATGCCTTCCCAGGCCGCGAGCCACAACGGCAGCGCCTTGCCGGGCGGATCGGCGGGATAATGCGCGCCCTCAACCTCCTCGGCGATCTGGTCGGCGAAAAAGCTGGCGACGAGAGCGGTGACCGCCGGCATCAAGAAGACGCCGCCGATAATGATGCCGAGGCTGGCCGCGACCGAGAGCAGCCAGGCAATGGCGTCGGCCGGCAGATGCGCATGTGGTCCGAATGTCGTTTCGACGGAGGCGCCGCCTTCGCCGACCAGATGCACGATCAGCCGGTCGAGCGCGATGCCGACGGCGACGATCAGCGCCAGCGCGAGCCCGATCGCCTTCCACAGCACCGTGCGCAATCCCGGTGAGACCATGTCCGACAGCGCTTCGATGGCGTTATTGAGCATGTTCCGCTGTCATTCCAGCCGAGCCGAGCGAGCGCCGGAGTCCATCCATCACATCCGCTGGCGTGAGCAGTGCCATACCACTATTGCCGGTTTCGTGACTACGGATAGCGGGTCGGCGGCTGCGGCGCGACCCGGAGCGGCGAGAGCTCAGGCGGCGATGATGCCGGCGTCGGCACCCGCCGCAACGGGCTGCGGCAAGAGCGATGCGTGCATCGCGTCGTCGGGCGCACGCGGCAGATCGGCCCATTGCAGCGTTTTATACTTGAAGCCTTGCCGGATGGTGGGTTTAACCACGTTGAAATACGGCGAGATGTCGAAGTCCCGCGGGCAATACAGCGAGGAGTGGCGAATCTCCAGGATTTGTTCGACGGCCTGCTGACTGCCCGCAAGTGTGATCTTGGGCAGGATCGGATAACGCACCGCGGAGAACGCGTCAGCGATCAGTGCCGAACAGATCAGCCGCGACGGATCGCCGGAGCCAAGCGCGATCATGCGCCGGCGCCAGCGCTGCGGCACCGGCAGCGGCAACAAATAGCGCATCAGATCGATGATGTTTTTCAGATCATAGGCAAAGCCGATGCGTGCCACGGCGTAAGCGCACACGGTGGCGCAATCGGCTTCGGTCAGGCCGACCGGCCGGCAGATCCGGGTGTGAAAGCGCGTATATTTCGACAGCGGCGCCGAAACCACGCCTTCGCCGACATTGGCCTCGATCAGGACGTGGGGCTCGCTATCATCCGTCGTGCGGCGGCCGGGGAGCGCTCCGACATAGAGCGCCGAGTGCGACCAGGTCGATTGGGTGAGATACTTGATGACGCCGGCAATGCGATTGTTGCCCTCGACCAGAAGCACGTCGCCCGGCTGCAGCGATTGGCGCAAGGCGTCGGGATCGCTCGGCGTAAACGGCTCATAGCCGGCAACAGGCTTCTGCAAATAGCGGGCGATCAACCGCCCCACGCTATCGAGCACCCTGCTCATCGTTGTCTTGCGACCTCCCGGCCCGCGCGGTTTTGCCGCGTCTTCTCCTTGTCGCGAGTTTAGGCGCGGTCCATTGCAATTTGGTTCATGCCACGCCGCGGCCATTGACCGAAATTAAACCCTGCTGTTTGCCGACCCCGCGACGTTCGTGCAATCTGCGCGAAACACGCAAGCTTTTGGAAACCATGCTGGGCGAATCGCCGCAATTTACTCGACGTTCATTCCTCGCCGCCTCGGCCGCGCTCGCGGTGCGTCCCGCCCTTGGCGCACCGGCGTCAAGCGGCGAAGTTGAGGCCGTGATCGTCGGCGCCGGCGCTGCCGGAATTGCCGCCGCGCGGCGGCTCGCCGCCGCCGGGCGACGCTACGTGGTGATCGAAGCGACCGATCATATCGGCGGCCGCTGCGTCACCGACACCAGAACTTTCGGCGTTCCCTTCGATCGCGGCGCCCATTGGATCTATCGCCCCGACTCCAACCCGGTCGCCAAGCTCACACCGCGCAACGGCATCGACATCTATCCGGCGCCGGAGAGCCAGAAGGTGCGCATCGGCTTGCGTTATGCGCGCGAAGGCGAGCTTGAGGATTTTCTCACCGCCCAGGTCCGCACCACGCGCGCCATCGACGACGCGGCGCGCAAAGCCGACATTGCCTGCGAGCAGGCGGTGCCGAACGATCTCGGCGATTGGCGCGGCGCGATCGAATTCGTGCTCGGCCCGTATGCTTGCGCCAAGGATCTGGCGCAAGTGTCGTCATTCGATTTTGCGCGCGCCGGCGAGCGCAATGCGGCGGCGTTCTGCAAGCAAGGTCTTGGTACGCTGCTCGCCGCTCTCGGC
>Ga0335078_10018452_pt1 | contig 10373 bp, 6 predicted proteins | sample Lox_Sample_32_FD_206711 | JGI IMG/M metagenome (GOLD analysis project Ga0335078, IMG submission 206711) | Soil microbial communities from Loxahatchee National Wildlife Refuge, Florida, United States - Lox_Sample_3.2 | ecosystem: Environmental > Terrestrial > Soil > Wetlands | place: USA: Florida...
CCCTCGTCCCGTGCGCAAGCAGCCCATCCATCTGCTGCTCTCCGGCGGGGACCGCCGTTCCATCGGCAAATCGAATCGAGTGGTGGCCCTCGTCATGCGGCGCCCGCGAACCCTCGGCGAGTTGATTCGTTGCCTGTGGAACCGCGATCCGCTGGTTCGAATGCGCGCGGCGGATGCCGCGGAAAAAATTTCCGCTTTGCGGCCCGGATGCCTGGCCCCATTCAAGGCCGAGTTGCTCGGCCTTGCCGGCGAGGCCATTCAGCCTGAACTCCGCTGGCATCTTGCGCGCATGCTCCCCCGCTTGCCCCTGAATGTTCCGGAACGGGATCGTGCCGCCGCCCGGCTCCGCGAGTTTCTCTCCGACCGCAGCTCCATCGTCAGAACCATGGCGCTTCAGGGATTATTTGAACTGGCCCTCGGCCATCCTGCTCGGGAAGAAGAGATCGGCAGGCTGCTGGAAACGCACTCTCGCGTCGGATCGCCTGCCGTGAAGGCCCGCAGCCGTCTCTTGCTTAAACAGCTTGCCTCGAAAACTTGCGCGCGCGAGAAATCAGCTTCCCCGCGCGGCAATCGCCGGCGGCATGCCCGCGGCTGACTCTCAGCCGCTGGTCTCCAACACCACTTTCCCCACGTTCTGCCGGTCGTGGATGTAGCGATGCGCCTTCGCGGCCTGTTCCAACGGAAATGTCTTGCCCACCACCGGCTGAATGCTCCCCGCGGAATACATGCGCATCAACTCCTCCATCTCCCGCCCCAGCACGGCTTCGCGGCCTTCCATTCGTCCCAGGTGCACGCCGATCACCGCGATGTTTCTCTCCATCAATTTCAACGGCGAAATGCGCGGGGTCTGCATGATGGCTTTCAAAGCCCGGACCGCGCTGCGCTTCCCATCCGGCCCTGCCGCGGCGGAGAAGCCAAACACCACCAGCCGTCCCATCGTGCCCAGGCAGCGCAGGCTCCGCGCCCACGATTTTCCTCCGATTGGATCGAGCACCATCTCGATTCCCCGGGGCGCCGCGCGGCGCACTTCAGCCACAAATTCCGTCTGCGTGTAATCGATGGGATGATCCACGCCGATTTTCCGCAGGAAATCCATTTTGGAGGCGCCTGCCGTGCCGAACGTTTCCAGCCCTCGCGCCCGTGCCAGTTGCACGGCGGCAACGCCCACTCCGCCCGCGGCGCCATGAATCAACACGCGGTCGCCCGCGCGCAGGTTGCCCATCTCGAACATGGAGTGGTACGCCGTGAGGTAATTCACCGGGATCGCCGCCGCGTCCTGGAACGACAGTTGATCGGGGATCGCAAACACCCCCTGCGTTGTGCACGCCGCGAGTTCCGCATAGGCATTGAATCGCGTCATGGCCATCACCCGCTGGCCCTGGCGCAGCGCGCCGCCCTCCGGCACCTGTTCCACTGTCCCGGCCACCTCAAACCCTGGAATGAACGGCGGTTTCGGAGTGCCCGGATACACTCCCATGCGCTGCATCAGGTCCGCAAAATTGACGCCCACGGCGCGCACGCGGACCAGGCATTCCCCGGCTTTCGGTTTCGGCTCCGGCCAGTCCCGTAGCTCAAAATTCTCGGGCGGGCCATACCTCCGCACCACCATTGCGCGCATCGAATCCTCCTGCGGCGCTCGTCCGGAGGGGGCTTGCCCGCTCTCCGGTCGAGGACTCCAGTTGGGTCTTGGCGGGGAGTTTAGGTTTTTCGCCGCCGCTGGCATACACTATAAGTCTTTGACAACCCTATGACATCCTCCACTGTGCGCGCTCATTCGCAGTTCTTTTCGTTCCTCCTTCTCGCCGCTCTGGCGGCCGCGCCTTGCCGCGCGGGCCAGCCCGACGCGGAGTCCGCACCCGCGGGCAGACTTGCGGCTCGTAGCCGCGGTGCCCAAAAGCCGGCCAAAGCCGCTCCGAAATCCGTGGTGATTCAAGCCATGGAGCAGGAACTCGATCGTTCCATGGCCGCGCTCTCCAAAGCGGACCCCCCGCCCTACTTCATCAGTTATAGCCTCACCGAGCAGCAGCGTGCGGAAGTGCAGGGCTCCAATGGTGCGCTGCTCTCCAGCCAGGAGACGCGGCATCGCTGGCTGCAAACCTCCGTGCGCGTCGGCAGCTATGACCTGGACAATACCCGCCGCGTCGGCGGTCGCGATTCCGGGTTTGAAGCCAGCTTCGGCACCACCGCGCCCCTGGATGATGACCCGGGCGTGCTGCGCCGCCTCTTGTGGGAGGAAACCGACCGCCAATATCGCGGCGCCACCGAAGCCCTGCTGCGCATCCAGACCAGCAAAGACGTGAAGGTGGAATCCACCGATGCCCGCGCCCCCGATTTTTCTCATGAGGCGCCGCACGTTTACTTCGGTCCTCAAGCCTCCTTCCAGGTGGACCGCCGCCCCTGGGAGCAAAAGGTGCGGCAGTATTCAGACTACTTCCGCTCTTCCTCCTCGGTCATCAATTCCATCGTCTCGATTTCGGCGCTCGCGGAAAATACCTATTTTGTCAGCACCGAGGGCACCCGGCTGCAATTCGGAGATGTGAAGTACCGTCTCGAGCTGTTTATCCAGGGCAAGGCCCCGGACGGCATGGATCTGAACCGCTACGCGAATTTCGATTGGGTGCAGCCCTCCGAACAGCCGGACGACAAGACCGTGCTCGCTCAGGCGGCCGAGCTCATCCGGCAGATGGACGCGCTCATCAAGGCCCCGCTCGTGGAGCCTTACGCCGGGCCCGCGCTGCTCACTGGCCGCGCCGCCGCCGTCTTCTTTCACGAAGTCTTCGGCCACCGCGCCGAAGGTCACCGCCAGAAGGACGTCAGTGAAGGCCAAACGTTTGCCAAGAAAGTGGGCGAGCAGATTTTCCCCAGCTTTCTTTCCGTCTACGACGATCCCACCCTGGCGCGCATGGGCAAAATCGACCTGCTGGGCCACTACCCCTATGACGACGAGGGCGAGCCCGCCCAGCGCGTCCTGCTGGTCGACCATGGGGTCCTGAAAGGCTTCCTGATGTCCCGCTCGCCGCTGGTCGGCTTTCCCAACTCCAATGGTCATGGCCGCGCCCAGATGGGCCTGCCGCCGGTTTCCCGCCAGGGCAACCTCATCGTGGAGAGCAGCAAGCAGGTTTCCAACGCCGAGCTTCGCAAAATGCTGCTGGAAGAGGTCAAGCGCCAGGGAAAACCGTTCGGATTGTTGATCGATGACATCGCCGGCGGTTTCACCATGACCGGCCGCGGCCAGCCCCAGGCCTTTCAGGTGACCCCCCTGGTGGTCTACCGCGTCTACCCGGATGGCCGGCCCGATGAAATGGTGCGCGGCGTGGATATTGTCGGCACCCCCCTGGTCTCCCTCACAAAAATCCTGGCCACCGGGGACACCGAAGAAGTGTTCAACGGTTACTGCGGCGCGGAATCCGGTTCTGTTCCCGTCGCTGCGGTTTCCCCCGCCATCCTCATCAGCGAGTTGGAAGTCCAGAAAAAGGAGACTTCCGTGGACCGCCCCCCCATACTCCCCCCTCCCGCGCATGACCCGGCGGCCCCCGGAGGGCGTCCATGAACCGGCCGCGTTCGCTCCTCGCTGCTCTCTTGTGCGCTCTGGGAACGATTGCTCTGCTCCATCCGGGCGGCGCCCTGGGGCTTCCCCGGCCCGGGGCGGATGCGAATGACAAAGACCAGACCCTGCACGCCCTGCGCGACGAACTGGCGCGTTCCCGCGCCCGCTTGGTGCTTCCTCCGCAGCCCAAGCCCTACTACATCGAGTATCGCCTGCTGGATCTCGAGCAACGCACCGTATCGGCCACCTTCGGCTCGCTGCTGGCGAGTTCCTCCGCCAAGAATCGCTTTATGGACGTGAACGTGCGCGTCGGAGACTACCAGCTCGACAATTCCAATTTTGTGGGTGGCGACGACTTCCGCAGCACCATGGGCTCCACAGGCGGAGTGGGGATCGATGGGGATTATAACTCCCTGCGCCAGGACCTCTGGATCGCCACCGACGGCGCCTACAAGGAAGCGCTCAGCCAACTTTCCAATAAACGCGCCTTCCTCCTTAATCTCTCCCGCCCGCCGGACATTCCCGATTTTTCCCACGAGCCGCCGGTGGTGGACATTGAGCCCAAACTCGGCGCCGACTGGACCAGCCGCAACTGGGAGCAGGAAGCCCGCGAAGCTTCCGCCGGGCTCCGGGCCTTTCCCGATCTCTACGCCTCTCGCTTGAATTACAGCATGGTGGTCATGAACTACTACCTGTTCAATTCCGAGGGCACCGAGATTCGCGTTCCCCGGGTAGTTGCCGCCATCGAGGCCAGCCTGGAGACAAAATCCGCGGATGGCTCCCCGCTCCACAATTACTATACGGCCTACGCGCCCAGCGCGGCGCTGCTCCCCCCTCCGGCGGTGGTCCGCGAAGGCCTGGAAAAGGCCGCGCGCGAACTCATGGCCCTGCGGGACGGCGTCAATGCTCCGGATTATTCCGGTCCAGTTCTCTTTGAGGCCCCCGCGGCCGGCGCGCTTCTGGCCCAGTTGCTCGGGCCTTCCGTTTCCGGCTCCCGCCCGCCGCTCGCCGCCATGCAGGGCTTCGACCAATTGCTCGATCGCGTCGGCGGGCGCAGCGAATGGTCCGGCCGGCTCGGCACCCGCGCCCTTCCCGCCAATGTTTCCCTGGTGGACGATCCCGGCCAGAAGGATTTTCAGGGCGCCCCGCTCATCGGCGGCTACCAGGTGGATGACGAGGGCGTCCGCGAACAACGCGTGGAATTGGTGGTGGAGGGCATTTTGAAGCATTTTCTGATGTCCCGCCGCCCCGGGCCGGACTTCGATGTCTCCAATGGTCACGGTCGCGGCTATTACCTCAGCGATCCGCGCGCCTCCATGAGCAACATGTTTTTCCAGGCCACGGAGACGCAAAGCCCGGAGGCCCTGCGCAAGCGCTTCCTGGACCTGTGCCATGAGAACGGCCGCTCCTGGTGCGTGTTGGTGCGCAAGATGGATAATCCCTCGGTCTCCATCACCCGCCAGGAGGATTCAAACGAATACATCCGCGAGCTTGCCGGTGCCGCCGGTGCGGGTGATCGCCTGCCCTTGCTCCTCTACCGCGTCTATGTCAGCGACGGGCATGAAGAGCCCATGCGCGGCGCCCTCTTGCAGCGCCTGAACCTGCGCGCCTTGCGCTCCATCGCCGGGATTGGCAGCGACGCCAGGGTCTTCAATTACATGCAGAACCAGCAGTTCGGCTTCGCCGGGACCGCGCTTTCCGCCTTCGGCAGCGTGCAGGGAGGGTTGCCCACTTCCCTGGTCGCGCCTTCGCTCCTCCTCGACGATGTGGATGTGCGCGGCGCGCGCGGTGAGCCGCATCGCCCTCCATTGCTTCCCCCGCCACCCTTCAATTAAGCTGCGGAGCGTCTCCGGACGCACCGTGCCGAGCACCGAGCTACAACAGGAGATTCGCGAGAAGCGGATGGCCGCGGGAGCCTCCGTGCTCTCCGCCCTGGCCCTGGTGGGCCTGAAGGCCTTTCTCTCCTATTCCACCGGTAGCCTGGGCGTGCTCTCGGAAGCCCTCCATTCCACCTTTGACTTGATCGCCGCCGTCATCACCTATCTCTCCGTCCAGGCCGCCGGCCGTCCACCGGATCAGGACCACCTCTACGGCCACGAGAAAATTGAGAGCTTTTCCGCATTCGTCGAAACCCTGTTGCTGCTGGCCACCGCGCTGTACATCATCTACGAAGCCGTCCAGCGGTTGTTTTTCGAAGGCGTGAACATTCGGCCCTCTCCCACCGCCTTGCTGGTTCTCGGAGTCTGCCTGGCCATTGACGTGGTGCGCGCCCGCGCCCTGATGCGCGTGGCCCGCCAGTACTCGAGCGAAGCCCTGGAGGCGGATGCTCTGCATTTTTCTACCGACGTGTGGAGTACTCTGGTGGTCATCGGCGGCCTCGTGCTGGCCGCCCTGGGTTCCCGCTTTGGCATTCCCTGGCTGCGCTTCGCAGACCCCCTCGCCGGCCTCTTCGTGGCCGCCGTGGTCATTCGCATCGGCTCCCGCCTCGGACGCAGGACCCTGGACACTCTGCTCGATGTCGCCCCCCGCGGGCTTCAGGAGCAAATCGAAGCCGGCATCCGCGGCATCCAGGGTGTGCTGTCGGCGGAGCGCATCCGCGTGCGCCGCGCCGGCAAACGCTATTTCGTGGACGTCACCATTAGCGTCTCCCGCACCGCCACCTTTGAGCAGGTTCATGCCGTGAGTGATGCCGTCGAGCGCCGCATCCGCGAGATGGTTCCCGCGGACGTGATGGTGCACATGGAGCCGCGCGCCGGCTCCCACGAAAACGTCTTTGACCGCGTGCGCGCCATCGCCCAGCGCCGTGGACTGGCCATCCACGATGTTTCTGCCAATCAGCTCGATGGCAAACTCTTCCTGGATTTGCACCTGGAGGTGGATGAGCGGCTCAGTTTGGTGCAAGCCCATCAGTCGGCCACCGAGCTGGAGCGCGATATCCAGGCGGAGATTGCTCAGGCCGGCCAGATCAATATCCACATCGAGCCTCTGGGGGCGCATGTTCCGCCCGCGGATACTCTCAGAGACCTCGCTCGCGCCGTCCAGCTCTACATCGCTGGCCTTTCCGGCGAGTTCCACGAGATGAGCGCATGCACCGACGTCCAGGTGCGCCGCGCCGAAAACAGGATTATGGTGTCCTGCAAGTGCACCTTGCAGGGCAACCTGCCGATTACCGAAGTTCACGAAGTTACGGCGGCGCTGGAAGACCGGGTCCGCGAGCGGTTTCCGCAGATTGCTCGCGTCACCATTCATCCCGAGCCGCCGGTTTAAGACGCCGTCGGCTGCGGGGGCCGCGCATTACGCCGCCGCGTTCGCTCGCGGTACCAATGGGGAGGGAAAACCTGTGAACCTGCGACTTGCGATCGTAGCTGCCAGAAAAGGGATTTTCCATCACGCTTACTTGCTGATGGCCGTAGTTTTCCTCGCGGCTGCGGTCTTCGCCTGGCTGCCGGCCGTTCTTCGCGCCGGGCAGCAGGCTGCGGAGCTGGCCCTGCCCCAGGAGCGCCATCTGCGCCACGTCCGCCAGCTCACTTTTGGTGGCGAGAATGCCGAGGCCTATTTTTCCTTTGACGACCTGCATCTGATCTTTCAGTCCCGGCCGGACACCCAATCCTGCGACCAGATGTTTACCATGGACGTGAGCGGTGCGAACCGGCGCATGGTCTCCACCGGCGGCGGCCGGACCACCTGCGGCTATTTCTACCCCGATGGCAAGCACATCCTGTACAGCTCCACGCGCGGCGCCGGCCCCGCTTGCCCCCCGCCCCCGGACTGGAGCCACGGCTACGTGTGGAAGCTCTATCCGGAATACGAGATTTACCGCGCCTTGCCCGACGGCTCCCAGATCGAGCAACTGACCCATAATTTCGGCTACGACGCGGAGGCCACCATCGCCCGCGACGGAAAAACCATCGTTTTCACTTCACTTCGAAATGGCGATTTGGATATCTACACCATGGACGCGCACGGCGGTCACGTGCGCCGCCTGACCACGGAGCTGGGATACGACGGCGGTCCCTTCTTCTCTTTCGACGGGAAAAAGATTGTCTATCGCGCCTACCATCCGGAAACGCCGGAGGAGGTCGAAGACTACAAAGAACTGCTGCGCACCTACGAGCTGCATCCCCGGCGTTTCGAGATTTTCGTGATGAACGCGGATGGTTCCGAGCGCCGGCAGTTGACCCATTTCGGAGCCGCCAGCTTCGCGCCTTTCTTTCACCCCGACGGAAAACGCATCATTTTTGCTTCCAATCGCCTGGATCCCAAGGGCCGTAATTTTGACCTCTATCTCATCAACGCAGACGGCAGCGGCCTCGAGCAGGTCACCTACGACCCGCAATTCGACGCCTTCCCCATGTTCAGCTCCGATGGAAAGCTACTGGTCTGGGCCGCCAATCGCAATGGAAAGGTCCGGGGAGAAACCAACATCTTCATCGCGGACTGGGTGGACTGATGTTCCCCGCGGGGGCCCACCGGCTGGCGTGTCCGCGCCCCCGCTAATTCGCCCCTCGACGCCACACCTGCGCCGCCAGTGCCATCACCGCCGGGAAACACACCAGCACGTACCGCGGCTCGGGTGTTTCAATTCGTGTCAGGAAAAGTGTGCGAATTACGAGATACGCGGCCAGGAACATGGCGCCCGGCGGCTGCCCCGCGGAGGAGATCCCCCAGCTCTCCGCCAGCGCCGAGCCATCGGCCCCTAGCGCGGCTTGCCGCCAGCTCTTCCACACCAACCAGCCTCCAAAGGCCGCCAGCAGCAGGTACGCCAGGTTCACCACAAGCATCGCGAGCGTCACCAGCAGGTCCTCCCGGTCGTATTCCCACTTGCCGCTGAGCGGCGTCAGTTGGCCTGTGTAGGGCAGCAATTCCACGCGCGGCGTGAACCACATGGTCGCGATGCGTTGCGCCGGCACCCACAGCCAGGTGCGCAGCGGATGGCGCTGCGTTCGTTCCCGCGCGATCTCCGCGAACCCCTGGTCCACCTCGGGAGACACGATCAGCTCGGCGTTGTATTCGTCCAGCAGTGTTTCCACGCGCGCCCGCTCCTCAGGCGAATCGAACGCATACGCCGGCAGGTCGCTCACCCGGATGGGCTCCAGCTCCAGCTTCCACGGCGCGGCATAAACGTCCCGGAAGCGCACCAGCCAGGTGTTCGTCCAGTCGTTGAACCCGCGGGTCACATATTCCCCCGGCATTTCCGCGTAGCGTGCGGCCAGGAATTGCACCCGCCCCAGGGTCACTTCATTGCGGATCGCCCACGGAAGCAAGGGAAGCGCCAGGCCCAGCGCCAGCCACACTCCTGTGCGCGTGATGCGCGCCCATTGCCGCCGCATCGCGCAGCAGAGTCCGATCGCCGCTCCGGCGCTCACCATCAGCAGCGGCGACTCCGGGCGCACCAGCGTGGCCAGCCCGGCCGCTCCCCCGGCCGCCACCCACCCCGCGCGGTCACATCGCTTCACGGCGCGCTCCTCGCTCTGCCACGCTCCCACCAGCAGCAGCATCGTCGTGCCGCTCAGGAACGCAGCCAGCACCTCCGTCAGCGGCGCCGCCGTGTAATTTGCCAGGAACGGACACAGTGCCGCCAGCCACAGCCCTGCCACTGTCACGCGTTCGCGGCACCACTCTGGAGCAAGACGCCCAGCCAGCCCCGCAATCACAAAGCAACCCGCCACATCCAGAATCGCCTGTGCTACCAGCAGCGCAGTGTCGGTCCTTCCCGCCAGCGAATACACCGCGGCAACGAACAGCGGATACCCGGGCGGGCGCGCATCGGTGGGGATCATCCGGCCGTCGCGAACCAGGCCGAACACATGCTTGTCGAGCAGGTTCCGCGCCAATTCCAGATAGATCGGCGTGTCTCCGCCCGCGGTTGGGAAGATCCGCACAAAGCCCAGGCGCATGGCGAGTCCCGCCAAGGCAGCAGCCACGGCATGTTTCCGCATCCTATGGGATGGTCGGATTGACACCCTCGTCCCCCCACGCTAGCTTGGACTGACCCGATGGCAGACGGCAAGCCGGTTTTCCACGACGAACGCCACCAGCGTTGGAGCCTTACACGCCGTACCGTCGAACTGGGCGGTGCGGCTTTCGCGCTTCTCCTCGTCGTCCTGGGTGTCGGCGTTTTCGGCAAGCTGCAGCTTCCCGAAGCCATCTTGCCCGCGCAAAAGCCCACCCTGCATGCGACGAAGCCCAAAGCCAAATCGGCCAAGGCCGCACTGGCCCGTTTGGGCCGCAAAAAACGCGTGGCCGCCCTGGGCAAGGTGCCGGACAATTACGACCCGATCCAGGCTGCTTTCTACGTGAGCTGGGACTCCACCAGCTTTGCCTCGCTGCAGCAGAACTACCGCCATCTCGACCTGCTGATTCCCGAAGAGCTCCATGCCATCTCGGCGGACGGCAGCTTGATTGCCTTTCCCGATCCCAAACTCACCGGTTGGGTCCGCCGCACCGGCGTGGAAATTCCCACCATGCCCCTGGTGAACAATACCGACGGCACTGACTTTCAATCCGAAAAAGTGGTCAAGGCCCTGGAAAACCCCCGCGCCCGGCAGCGCCTGGTCAGCGGCCTGCTTGGTTATGCCGCCGGACGCCACGCCGCCGGTATCGTCGTCGATTTCGAGCTCCTCCCCGAAAGTGCCTATCCCGCTTTCCGGGAGTTTCTGGGGGACCTTGCCAACACGCTTCACCGCGCCAATTTGAAGGTCATGGTCGCCCTGCCCGCTCTCGATTTTGGAATGGATTACCGCATCATCGCTTCCCGGGTGGACGCCATCATCCTGATGAATTACGACGAGCATTGGACCACCGCTCCGGCGGGCCCGGTGGCCTC
>Ga0335078_10018453_pt1 | contig 10373 bp, 9 predicted proteins | sample Lox_Sample_32_FD_206711 | JGI IMG/M metagenome (GOLD analysis project Ga0335078, IMG submission 206711) | Soil microbial communities from Loxahatchee National Wildlife Refuge, Florida, United States - Lox_Sample_3.2 | ecosystem: Environmental > Terrestrial > Soil > Wetlands | place: USA: Florida...
CCTCGGTCGTCAAGTATTTTTAGTGACTACAAATCAACGCCGGGAACAGCTCTTTTCCACACACGAACAGCGCACAGCTCAGGGCTGTCGTGAGTACGGTCACACCTTCGGTGCAAATAACTTCAGGTTAGTAGTCCTCAGGCACCCTTACCGTAGGGGGCACGGCAGATCCAGTAGCAAAGCCTGCTCAGTTCGATCGGCTTCTGCTCAGCGAACTCGTACTGTAATCCGGTTGCGATTCTCCCACGACCCGCGGCGCGGGAACATCTGGACATCATCCCGGCGGGTGGGCATGCTCGCGCCCTCCGATGCTCCCCCGGACCCTCCAGTTCCTCGTGGCGCTGCTCTCGCAAGCGCTCAACGAGCAGATAGCGCAGGGTGGAGTACTTGCAGGAGGAGGTCCGCGTCCTCAAGGAGCTACTCGCCGCTGAAACCGGCAGGACCCGGATGGCGTTTACCCCGGACCAGCGACGACGGTTGGCAGTCAAGGGCAAGGCGCTGAAGCCCGAGGACCGAAGAGCCTGTTGCGAAATCGTGCGCCCCGAAACGATCCTGTCGTTTCCTTCGTAGGTCCGTGAGCCACCGGCTCACGCTCTCCAGGTTCGACCACCGCTGCGACCTTGGAACGGCTGGGTGAACGCGGCAAGGACAGTGGCAGGAAACTTTCCCACCGCTTGAGTCGGGCGACGCTGTGCGTCCACACCGAGCATGGGGCTCGGCGCAGGAGAGAAATGGCCCGCCACCGTTCGAAGCGGTGCGGGCCTTGGCTGGTGCAAGTTCGGTTCGACGCCGGGCTCACCAGCGAGGAATACGTTAAGCAGAAGGGGTGGCTGGCGGCAACTTTGCCGTTCTGCCCGTTCCACCCGGAGGGTGGTGTTGTATCGCCCGCCACACGCCGTACGAGCGGGTCGACCCACCCGGCTGCCTGATCGCGCGGTGGTACTGCCGCCCGGCGCACCGAACCGTCAGCCTGTTGCCGGATTTCCTGTGCTCCAGGCTCACGGGCACGCTGGCAGACGTCGAAGCGGTGGTGATGGCCGTCGAGGCTGCCCCATCGCGCGAGGCGGCCAGCGAGACGGTCCGGCCGGACATCGAGATGCCCGGCGCGCTACGCTGGATGCGCCGGCGAGCTCGGCTAGTCCAGGCGGGGTTCGCCGCCGCTATCGGCCTTCTGCCAACGCTCCTCGCCGGTTGCAAGCCCACCGTGACGTCCGTCCGCTCGGCACTCGGTGGGAGGTTTCGAGGCCCTAAAACCAAAGCCCCGCGGCGATCAAGGTCAGTCCCGATTGCCGCGCGAGGTGGCCGACTTGCTGCTCTCCCTCAAGGACGAGAAGCCCGACTACTCGGTGCAGCTCGTCATCCGTGAAGCTCTTGCCTCGGGGAAGGTCCCCGAAGCACTCCAGCTCGCGCCGAGCACGGTGCACCGGCTCCTCTCCCGCGCTGGACTCATGACGAGGGTGGAGGCGCCCATCTCCAAAGACCATCGTCGCTTCGAGTTTGAGAAGGCCGGCGACCTGTGGATGAGCGATGTCATGCATGGCCCGGCGGTCTGGGCCGCGGGGCGCAAGCGAAAGGCGTACCTCATCGGCTTCATCGACGACGCGACGCGGGTGGTACCCTACGCGTCCTTCGCGCTCTCCGAGAACACCGCCACTTTCTTGCCGGTCTTCAAGGAGGCAGTGCTCCGGCGGGGGGTACCCCGCCGCCTCTTCGTCGACTGGGGCAGCGCGTTTCGCTCTCACCACCTCGCGCTCGTCTGCGCCAAGCTGGGGGTGACCCTGATCCACGCTCGCGCTCATCACCCTCAGGCGAAAGGTAAGCAAGAACGGTTTTTCCTGACCGTGAGAACTCGCCTCTTGCCCACCCTTCGCCCGGAGGACCTCGCCAGCTTGGAGGCCTTGAACCGCCGTCTATGGATTTGGATCGAGGCGGAATATCACCGCACTCCGCATCGCGGCCTGGGTGGCGAAACGCCACTCGACAGGTGGGCCCGCGTCGCCGACGAGGTCCGCTACCTCGGCAACGACGTGGACGATCTCTTCCTGTACGAGGCCAAGCGCCGGGTGGCCAAGGACCGCACGGTGAGCCTCCACGGAATCGCCTACGAGGTCGATGCTGCGCTCGTCGGTGAGGTGGTCACCCTGCGCTACGACCCATCGCGCCCGGGCCGTAAAGTCCAGGTGTGGCTCAAGGGCGCCCTGGTGCAGGAAGCCAAGGTGGTCGACACGCACGCCAACTGCTTCGTCCGCCGCGAAAGGCCGGCGGCCGAGACCGGCCTCAAGTTGTCCGACCTGGCCGGGAAGGAGGAGTGACATGTACCGCAAACACTTCGGCCTCGCCCGCCATCCCTTCGCCAAGGACCTCGCTCCCGAGGACCTCTTCGCCTCGGCTGCCCTGCAGGAACTCCAGGTCCGGCTCCAGCATCTGCTGGATCTGCGCGGCATCGGCCTCGTGACCGGCGAACCGGACGGAGGCAAGACCACCACGTGTCGCAAGGTGGCCGCCTCGTTGCACTCGGGCCTCTACCGCGTCTTCTACGTTTCGCTCTCCACCGGAAACGTGACCGACATGTACAAGTCGATTGCCTGGGAGCTGGGTCTCCCCACCGAGCGCAGCCGCGCTGCGCTCTACCGCGTCATCCGGGCCGAAGTCACCCGTCTCTGCGTCGAGGCCAAAGCGCGACCTTTCCTGATCATAGACGACGCACATCATCTGAGGAGCGAGGTCCTCGAGGATCTCCGGCTCCTCTCCAGCTACGAGATGGATTCGGCCAATCGGCTCTGTCTGCTCCTCGTCGGCCAGGCCGAGCTCCGGCGGCGCCTCTCCATGGCGGTGCATGAGGCCTTGAGCCAGCGCATCGTCGTGCGCCATCACCTGGGCGGCCTCACCCGGCGAAGAGCTGGGGCGCTACCTTGCCCATCTCCTCCGCCTGGCCGGGACCGAGTTGCCGCTCTTCGAGCCCTCCGGCCTGGAAGCCATCTTCCAGGCGACCAATGGCCTACCGCGCAAGGTGAACCTCCTGGCCCATCACGCGCTCAACGCGGCCGCGCTCGATAGGAAGCAGGCCGTCACTGCCGAACACGTCCAAGCGGCCCTCCCGGAGGTCTCATGACCTCCTGCGGCATCTGGCCAAGGCCACGCGGGCTCGTCGGCGTCCTCATTGATGACGCCGGCCATACCCGATCTGTCACGGTCGCTCCCACCGACGACGCGCGCTGGGGCTTGGCCCAGCGCCTCGCCGCCACCAGGACCGACCTCGTCGTCGACGGAGCACTCCTCGAGGCTGATCCTGTAGCCTCCCTCGCCCTCCGCGCCGGAGTCACGGTCTGGATCGCCGGCCCACCGCTCGTCGCTGCTCTCCGCTCCGCCGCCGGCGTTGTCCACCGGGGAGCCCGCCCCTCCGCAGCACTCCTGGCCCGACTACCAGCCATCCCCTGGCTCCGCTCCCAGTTGCGCCGCCTCGACTCCCTCGAGGAAGACCGGCAGATCAAGCTCCTGTAGGTCATTGGCCCCGGGCGCACTGCGCCCGGGGCCTCCCCTCACTGCTCCACCTCCTCAGGATCGCTCACCGGAGCCGCCACTCTGAGAAACGCTCTTCTCAGGCTCGCGAAAAAGCGTGGCAGATTGGCGGTGGCGCAATGCGGGAGACGACAACGAGTTGCGCATCATCGAGCAGGGCCGCACCGATTGTCCAGATTCGACGTGTCTGCACGTTCCATCGATCAGCCTGATCGTCGCTGGCGACGTCGTGTACACCAATGCCGCATGTACGTCGGTGACACTACCCCAGAGAGCCGAAGGCACTGGATCGCGGCGCTAGACCGGCTGGCGGCGCTGAACCCGGCGATGGCCGAACCTTGGCGCTCCTCGCCAAGCTGATTGAACGGAACTGCCGGAGGAACTCGCTCACCTGGCGCATGCGTTCGCTCGGCAGACCCAATCGGATTGTCAGGTCTCCACTGCACGCGCGGGCGCCAGCTTTCCCGCCCAACCGTCCGCCCATTCGGGGCCACCGTCCGCACCCCGGGTCGGGGTCGAAGGGCGTGACCGTCGCGGCTCGCCTGCTCCCGGTCCGCGGGTCACTGATGTTTGCGGACTTACGACGCGTTCAAAGGGTCGACGAACCCCCACGGGTAGCGCGAGATCGACAGCACCACGCATTCATCGGAGCATACGGCGACTGTCCGGCCTTCGGAGCGGGGAGAGCGACCGTTGCACACAATCGCGGTAGACCGATCGGGAAATGGCAGACTTCGAGTCCCACATCCGCACAGATAGCCCAGTAGACACTGGAACCGACGGCCGAGGAGCAACAAGGCCGCTGCGATCGTCCTCGGGATGATCGAGGTCTACACGATACGAAAGTGGTCCGAGTAGCAGCCGAACTGGCCCGCGGGGCCCGCTACTTCCTAATCATCGGCGATCGTCCCCGGAAGGACTGATGCGCCCGGTCATGCCTCTTCTTTCCTGGCAGCTGAGTTCAAGGGCCGAGCGCGACAAGCAACCGCAAGATTCGATACAGGTCCGCTCGTTTGTCCCGGTCAGGCCGGCGAGCTCGGCGGTGTTTCGACGAGCGATGCTCGGTAACCCTGATAGGCTGGCACCCCGTAAGTACTTTTAGCGCGGGGCGATGCTCTTAGTCTTCGTCGTTTATTCCCGCGGATAACTAACAACCCAAACGCAGCGTGGGAGCGGACGTGGCAAAGCAAGACGTGGCGAAGTTTTTTGCTTCGGTGTACGAGGACAAGAGCTTGGCCGGGGCGTTGCATTATGCGCTCGCGAAGACGGCCCCCAACCTTATCGTCGAGATCGCAAAGAGCAAGGGATACAATTTTACCAACGCCGAGATCGACCAACTTTTGGGGGGTGGCGGCCAGCTTTCGGATCAGGATTTGGCCCAGGTTTCAGGGGGGGCTTTCAACCTCGTCCGCAATTCCGCCCTGTCGAGCAACATCTGGAGTAGCGTCAGGTCGGGACTGGGCGACAACGCTTTCGGCCTCACCATCCCCGGTCCGGCCTTTGTGAATGTCATGAGCGCCGAGAAGCGCAACGAGAGCGAAGCTGAAGCCCTTTCACCGGCACCGTCGGCCAGCGAACTCTACAACGACCTCACCGCCTAGCCCTGGCACGAGACCCAATCGCCGCCTTGGCTCATCGTCCACCCGCGTGGCCACCGCTGTGGAGCGCGTTCTCGGAGCAGGTCAGGCCACAGGATAGCTCATTATGAGGGCGGGGAAAGTTCAGTTCGTAGTCAAGGTGAGCAAGCTCTGCAACCTGCGGTGCCGCTACTGCTACGAGTTTAAGGAGCTCGGGAACCGGAAACGGATGACTCTCGAGAACCTCGAATCCCTTTATCATCACGTGGCACCATGGTTCGCTGAACAGCATCCGTCTACGGCTTTGGAATTCGTTTGGCACGGGGGTGAACCGCTCCTGGTTCCCCCCGAGTTTTACTGGCGCACGTTTGAGGCGCAGAAGCGCATCTTCGCGGGCAGAACGGCGGCGCTCCGAAACGTGGTCCAGACGAACCTCACCGTGCTGGATGACGAACGGGTGGCGTTGCTTCGCGACGGTTTCAACGGGGTCGGTGTCTCCATCGACCTCTTCGGTGGCTTGCGTGTCGATGCTGGTGGTCGTGACTCGGTCCGCGCGGCGCTTTCCAACATGGACCGCCTGCGGAATGCGAAAGTGGATTTCGGCTGCATCACGGTACTGACCCGAGCTAATCTCCCGTCCGTAGCCAAGATCATTCGCTTCTACGAGAAGCTCAGGGTCGACTCGGTGCGCATTTTACCGCTCTTCGACGGACCGTTTGAGGATCAGCACGAGGGGTATGAAATCACCCGCGAGGAGGTTCTTTCAGGTCTCGAGGCCGTCTTCGAGGAATTGGTGGCGCTCGACAGCGGCCTCCGGGTGGAACCGATTCATCGGTATATTGAACAGGTCCTTCACTACCACACGCCCAACGCTCCGCCCTCCCATTACGACAAGCGCGCGTGGGAGCCCATCTATATCGTCGACACGGATGGCGACCTGTATAGTTATGCTGACGACTATGTGCCTGAATCCTGCCACGGAAACCTCTTCAGGACGCCGATTCGAGACTTGCTACGAAGTCCAGGCCACCTACACACCATCGAGGCGGGGGAGCAACGGATGGAGGCCGTCTGCAATGCCTGTCGGTTCTACGGCAGTTGCGACGGTTACCCCATGGCGGAGGAGGCAGGTCGCAGCAAGAAGTACCTCGGAAAAGCTCTAGAGTGCGTCGTCGCTAAGGGGATGCTGCGCTACATCGAGCGCCGTTTCATGGAGCTCGGCGTGATACACCCCGTCACGGGGGCGGTGGTCATTCCCAAGCCGCGGCGCGGCCTAGGCGTCGTCGACCGGTTGCCGCTTCAGGAAGACGTCCACGTCCGTTTCCGCCACCCTGAACTCGGGGCGGTCATGATCATCCAGGACATCAGCGCCTTGAAGCAGCTTCAACACCTGCGCCAGGACTTCATGGCGCACGTGGCACACGACCTGCGGACCCCCTTGCAGTCCGTGCTCATGCAGCTCGATGCCATTATGCTGCGCGCGGCGGGCGAGGCGGCGTCAGTACCTATTTCCGCACTGCAACTCATCAAGAGAAACTCTCAGCGCCTGGACCGTCTCATTCGCGATCTCCTCGACGCGTCCCGTATTGACGCCCACGGTATTCACCTGGATCGTGTCCCGGTAAGCCTCCCGGAGCTCGCTTCATCTATCGTGTCTCAGGTTGAAGGAACGCTCGGTACGCACAGCGTCCTCGTCACCACGACCGGGGAACCACCTTCAGTCATGGCCGACCCGCTTCGCGTCGAGCAAATGCTAACGAACCTACTCGAGAACGCGGCAAAGTACTCCGCCGAGAACACGCCCATCGGGATCCTAATCGAACCGTCCGGCCAGGGGGCAACGGTGGCCGTTCAAGACCGCGGTCCCGGCATCTCACCCGAGGAGTTCCCCTTGATCTTCGACCGCTACTATCAGAGCAAGCGGGCGCGGGCGCTGAGGCGTGGGCTCGGGCTCGGCCTATACATCACCAAGGGCCTCGTCGAGGCCCACGGCGGGACCATCGGCGTCAAGAGTACTCCGGGCGCAGGGTGCACCTTCAAGATCTGGCTGCCTGCTTCGTAGCGTGGACAGCGCGGTCATAGCGTTGAAGAACGGAGCGACTGAAGCAACCACGTTCAGCACGCATGCGCTCGCCATGCGCTCGCGTCGGACCGCGCCATCGCCTTTGGACGCGCGCTGTCGCCGTTGCGAGGCGCTCGCGAGGCGCATCGAGACGGTAAACGGCGCACGCCAAGGTCCGGCACCGACCAAAACGGCAGCGCCATACCCCTTTGTTCCCGTAACCCTTAGCGACTCAAATTGCCCGATGAGCTCATTGGCGAGATGCTGCCCGTAGTGAAATCTAGTCAGGCCCAGCTCCCTTCCCGGCGGTGGAGCCGGTGCTCGCACTCGTAATGTGGCGTCTCGCTCTCAAGGTAGGCCCGCATCGCCCGGGCCGCTCGTTCCAGGTCGTCCGGGTGGATGAGACGCTGCCAACTCTCATCTCGATTCTGGGGCCGATTTGGCCGAGGTCGTAGCCCAGCATGGTGGCCCAGCGCTAGCTGTATTGGACGTCACCACTCGCGAGGTCGTAGTCCCGGAACCCGTCGTTGGTCCCCTCGAGGACCAGAGCCAAGCGCCGCTCGATCTCGCGAAGTGCTCGCTCCGCGTGGGCCCGCTCCGTGACGTCCACAGCGCCACCAACGAAACCCAACGATCGCTCCATGCGGATCTCGCTGCGGGGTCATCCATATTTCAAGCCAGACCGCCGCCCCGTTCGCCTGGTATCTGCCTATACGCCGGACGATCCCCGAACCCACGGCCTCCAGCCACTCGGCCCTTGCTCTCTCCCGTTTGTCAGGTGGCACCAAGAGTAACCACCCTCCCCACGCGCCTCCTCCGCACTGGCGCATGCAAATCAAGGAACAACCCATCCCGATTGGTCCTTGCAACCAGGTCCGGGATGGCCTCTAACAGAGCGCGGTCGCGCTCGCTGCTCGCCCGCAGGCCAGCCTTCGCCTGGCGAAGGTGACACGACATTCCGAAGACCACCCCACCCACGAGTCCATTGATGGCTGAAAAGATGAGGGGACCCGCGGTTGCCGCGACGACGCCCTCCTTAGAGTGAAGGGCGAAGAAGCACGTCGCCTATGCGGTAACGAACGCACTTGTCACGACGGGCCCTTCGTACAAGGACGGCGGCCCGGGCGAGCGACGCCCCGATGATCCCCAAGTAAGTGGGCAGCCCCACCGGGCCACAGGAGACGAAGGCAAGGCCGCCGCAGACCGTCGGCGAGAAAACGGCGGAAAGATCCAGTCCTGAGGTTGATCCGACTATGCGGAGCTCTACATAGCGGGATTTATGCTGACCCTCGGACTATGCAGAGTCAGATGATCGCGGCTTCCTGAAGTCGCTTCTAGTCGACGGGTTGGTCGAGAGCGGTCTTCCCGTCGCTCAGCATATTCCGGAAGCTCCTTGCGGCCCTTGGCCGGAAAGGAGCTCCTGATGACGTCCCATGAGACCACGACCCTCGATGCGCTGGTGGCTGCGTTCGAGGCATTCCAGCGCCACACGCGCGGCCTGCGTCCTTCGACACTCTACGGATACACTGTTTTGGCACGCCAATTCGGTCGTGCCACCCTCGGCGAGGATCCGATCGACCCGCAGCAGCTCGTTCCGTCCGACGTCGTGCGCTTCGTGACGGACACGAGCCGGCGGTATTCGCCGCGCTCGATGAAGGCGGTGGGCACCGCGCTGCGGTCTTTCCTCGGGTTCCTGCGCGTGCAGGGCCTCGTGGACGAGCGCCTCGAAGCGGCGATTCCCCATGTCGCGTTCCGGCGCCTCTCGTCGCTGCCAAAGTGTCTGAGCGACGAGCAACTCTGGCGGGTCCTTGCCGTCCCCCTGTTGCGTACGCCTTGCGCTCGGCGGGATCGCGCGATCCTCCTCTGCCTGGCGACGCTTGGCCTTCGACCCGGGGAGGTGGCCGAGATTCACCTCGAGGACATCGACTGGCGTCGCGCCATCCTATCGCTGCGCACGCGCAAGACCCGCCGCGGCGCCCTCCTACCGCTTCCCCGGCGGGCAGGGCGGGCGATCGTCGAGTACCTGCGACGCGAGCGCCCCGCGACGACAGAGCGTCGGGTATTTGTGCAGCACCTAGGGTCGCGCCGGGGCACTCCGATCTCGAGCGCTGTGGTCTCGGCCGCGGTCACACGGGCCCTGCGCCGCGCCAGGGTACGGGCTCCGATCGAGTCCGCCTACGTCTTCCGCCATACGGTCGCGAGCCGCATGGTGCGGCGAGGCGCGAGCCTTAAGGAGGTTGCCGACGTCCTCGGCCACCGCTCGCTCGACACCACGACCATCTATGCCAAGCTCGATGTCCCGATGCTGCGCGAGGTCGCTCGGACCTGGCCGGAGGCGCTCTCATGAGTCCGCCCAGCCTCCTGGATCTCGTCGACAGCTACCTCGATCTACGCCGCCGCCTCGGCTTCGACACCGAGGGACCGCGGTGGTACCTGCGGAGCTTCGCGCGCTACGCGGACCGGATCGGTCACGCAGGGCCGATCACGATTGCTCTCGCCGTAGGCTGGGCCCTGAGCTCGGCCGCGGGCCAGCCCGCTCGAGCCGAGCGACGCCTCGGACCCGTTCGCACTTTCGCGCGCCACTGCGCCGCAATCGACCCGGCCACCGAGATCCCGCCCCCGGGGCTCTTCGGACGCTTGCCGCGGCGACGGTCCCCGCACATCTACAGCGACCGCGAGATCGCGGCTCTGCTCCGCGCGTGCGGCGGCTTGCAGCCACGCGGTGGCCTGCGTTCCGCGACCTACAAAGCTCTCTTCTCGCTGCTCGCAGCCACCGGCCTGCGCCTTTCAGATGCATTGCGGCTCGAGCGTCGTGACGTCGACCTGGCGAGCGGCCTGCTCACCGTTCGCGAGAGCAAGTTCCACAAGTCGCGCCTCGTCCCCCTCCACCCGACCGTCACCGAGGGCCTTTCTCGCTACGCCGCGCACCGTGACGCCTTCCGGCGCGCTCCGCGCTTCGGTCGTTTCTTCCAGACCGACCGAACGTCAGTGCTCGGTCGAGCCGCTGTCGAGAAGACCTTCGCCCGGCTGCGAGGCCAGTTGGGGTGGACCGACTCAGGACGCGCACGGCGGCCGCGGATCCACGACTTGCGGCATTATCCCGACCGGCGGATTATTCCGCGTCTGACACTCGTACCCGGATGCGTGCGACGTGGGCGAGCCGCAGACGCGGGATAATCAGAGACCCTCGAGGAACCTCAGAAGCACGTCACCGG
>Ga0335078_10018454_pt1 | contig 10373 bp, 9 predicted proteins | sample Lox_Sample_32_FD_206711 | JGI IMG/M metagenome (GOLD analysis project Ga0335078, IMG submission 206711) | Soil microbial communities from Loxahatchee National Wildlife Refuge, Florida, United States - Lox_Sample_3.2 | ecosystem: Environmental > Terrestrial > Soil > Wetlands | place: USA: Florida...
ACGATCAATCCTTCATGAAGTATGAAATCTCCGCTCGTAGTGACGTATACCGAACCTTAGGACTCGATCAGGATCTGAAAATAGTCGCATACTTGGGAACGATTGAGGAGCGGAAGAACCCGAAAGCGATACTCGAAGTCGCTGAGAAGTTGAAAGAGCGATCTGATGTTCGATTCGTAATTGCGGGTAGGGGACAGTCAGAATATGCTACATCCGTGAGGGAGTGGGCTTCTAGGCTTCCGAACGTGACCTACCTTGGTGACATGGGTGAGAAACACAAAGTCCAGTTGATTGAGATATCCTACCTAAACATACTCATGAGCAGAATGGAAGCTCTCGGCCTCACCCAACTTGAATTCATGTTCCGAGGCGTTCCAGTTATCACGTCTGCGGTTGGAGGACAAAAGTGGGTTGTGAGAGATGATAAGGATGGTATACACCTCAAGGGGCCAGACGATATTGAAGGCGCAGCGCAAGCGATCGAACTGCTCGTTGATAATGCAGCCAAATGGCAAAAACTATCGCAAAGCGCCCGGGAAAGAGCAACCAGCTTCACTCTGACGAAGCTTATTCAGGAGTTGGATGTTGCATTAACATACGAGCTGGAGAAAGAAAGTGGCCTTTCGCAGCTTCCTACGGAAGTTAAATCAACCTTAGTCGAACCCGAGCTAGTTACCGCGACCTGGTCTCACCAAGCGTATAGGGTTGTCGCAACCAACCACCGTATATTCATTCAAAAAGGACGGTTCTCCAGGTCAACCTTGGAGGTTCCGTACTCAAGCATAGCCTCAATTGAGTACGCCAAGCGTTACAGTTGGAGCGCGCTTGTGCTAGGTATCCTCCTCTCAGTAATCGTCTTCACAACCCCATTCTCCGTGCCCATAGTGACTCATGAACTGGGATTGATACTACTTTGGGCCACGTCGAACCTCAGGTTATTCATCGTTGCAAGTTTGATTCCAGCGCTTATCGGCATCGTGATTTTCGCAAGCACTCTGAAGAGTGGGTACGCACTTCAAGGAGCGAAGACCACTGCAATCTTTCTGCCCCCGCGATTCAAAGAGGCAATTCAATATATCCGAGAAATGCACGACTCCCCTGCCTTAAGTCGGCTGAAATTGGAGCTTAGAAAGGCTAGAGACCGCATCGAGGTCGAGAGCTAAAATTAAGTTAGGGACGATCATTTGGCTCGGGAAACCTTTCAAACTCCAAGTAAACTAGATGGACTGATAGAGAAACACATCGTAGAATCAGTTGACGAAGCGCTAGAGGATTTGCTCGGCACCCCAGTCGTAGAAGCGTTTTACGCTTACCTACTTGAAATTGGACTTTCACGGAACAACTTGGCTGAAAAGATCAAAGTTCTCTGTTCAGCACTTGATACTACTTTTGAGGAGAGTAGTTTAACCATTCAACGGGGAATCGCGCGCCGACTCTTTTCAAAGTTAGAGTTACCGTTCGTACCCGTTGAATCGGCAGGGTTGCTTGATTACATCAACGAAGCTAAGAAAAGACGTAGGGTCTGACAGCACGGAATCGCTAGTTAGCCGACTCAAGGTGTTACAGGACTAATTTGACCTTCCAAGTTGACAACGCGAGCAATACTGACTTCGACTGTGGTTCCAACTCCACGTTCACTATTCACGTGCAATTTCCCACCCGTACTTTCTATGAATTTCTTGCTAATCGCAAACCCTATTCCCATCCCTCTAGCTTTGGTGGTGAAGAAGAGTGTTCCAAGCTTTCCCAGAACATCATCGGGCATACCGACTCCCGTGTCTGCAATTCTGATTAGAATTTGATCGTTCGTGGCGCTTGTACTGACCGACAACTTTCCGCCGTTTGGCATACTTTCAAGGGCGTTGATGCAGAGGTTAGTCAAAGCTCGGCTCAATAGGTTCGGATCGTTCGCAGTTTGAAGTTCTTTTTCGCCGTTGATTTCGAGTGTGACATTCGCAGGGACTGCAATTTTGGCAAGGACGTCTTTGAGAAAAAGGTCAAGCCTTAGGTTCTCGATGCGCGGTTTGACGATCGACGAGATTGCAAGCAGATTCATAACGATGCTATCTGCGGCGGATATGTTTCGATCTATGAGTTTCAACATCCTTCTGCCCCCTTCGGACATTTGAATTTCGGACCCTAGTACGTAGGATGCAGAAGCAATTGCTGTCAAGGGGTTGCGAAGATCGTGTGCAAGGCTTCGAGCAACCATGCTGATTGCTTCTAGCCTTTCAGTTTCCGAACGCAATCTCACGGTTACATCTCGAACGATCGCGATTACAGTAGGATTTCGTCCTCCCTGAATCGGGCTTAGCATGATATCGACTGGGAACTCGGAGGCATCCTTTCGTCTACCATACAATACTAATCCAGAGCCCATGGGGCGGACTCGAGGGCTCGAAATGTATCCGGCGCGGAAACTCTCATGCTTACGACGCAATTGCTCAGGTATGAGTATCTCTATCGACTTGCCGACGAGCTCGCCTGGACCGTAATCAAACATCGCTTCAGTTCGCTTATTCGCTAGCAAAATCTTGCCATCAGAGGCAACAAGTAAAATCGCGTCCGGGGCAAACTCAAACACCGAGCCCAAGTAAATTCTGGCGTTGTCGGGTCCACGTTTGCGATCATAAAGAATCCAGAGAAGTGTTGTGGCACTGATGATTGCGGTGAATCCTACCGCGATCAGAATTTCAATTGACAACACTTTTGATCACGGGGTTGGGCAAGAATCCTCTACCAAATGCAACGATCGCAAAAGTATGCGCCGCGGCGATCAGTACTGGTGGAAACTGGTCTGCCAGTATGAACATGGCAGAACGTGGTACTCCATCGGCGTAGTGTCCATTTATTGCCGCCAAGACTCCTCCAATCGCGGTTAGCACTAGGAGACCCTGTTGTGGCATCATCAGAAGAATGGATGACGGCAGGCTCCTCTTCGAACTAAGTCCGAGATATGATAATCCTGCCGCTATTAGGAAGACGGCGCCAACTGCAAATCTGTTAGGGCCACTAAATGCTTGGACAACTTCAGCGACGGTGTGAATGGGTGTTGTTTGTAGGGGTGCAGCAGAGATAAGGATGAATGCTCCCCAAAACAAGTGCAGGGCGATAGCGTATGCTATGATCCAGTTTCCCCCGTCTCGAATCCATCCTAGTCTATTAACCGAGTCCATCGGTTACATCTGAAACTCGAAAAATTCAGGCTAACTCGTAACCGCGCTCTAGGGCCCTTGAGGTTACAAACTCAGCAATTTTCTTACTCGTCATCTCTTCAGTTTTCAGATTGTCGTCAACTTTTTCCTTTACTGTAAGTACGAGTCCTCTTGGGTCGAAGGGTTTCATGATATAGGCGTCTGCTCCCAAGTTCAGGGCCTGAACTGCATTGTCAAGTGTCGGGTACCCCGTAACTATGATGACAATCATTCGTGGATTAACCGTACGAAGTTTGTCAAGAAGTTCGATACCCATCATGTCGGGCAGTTTAATGTCAACCAGTGCTACGTGATAGAATCCTTTGCTAGTTTCCTCGATCGCTGCATTCCCCGAATGCACGGCATAGACCGCATACCCTTCCTTTTCGAACATTGCTGTTACCGCTTCGGTTATGGAAGGGTCGTCATCAACCAAGAGCAGTTTTGGCTGAACTAAGTGTGAACTCTTTTGCATATTAGTAGGCATCATAGTGGACCTCTCAAAACCTCGCTTTTCCGCCGCAAAGCCCTGAAAAACGGCGCTACATGGGTCGCTGCGATTACCCGTCGTACGATAGCCATTGTGCGTCGCCGCCAATGGCCTTATATGCCCAATAAGGCTTGGTGGAAAAAGTCGGACAATTCCAATAAAAGAAAAAGTGTTTTCTCTGCTCAGAGCAATAAGTAGGTCCGAGTCAAGTAAACGAACATAATTTATGTCCATTTAACAAGATCACCGCTGGATAATGCACTTGACTCGTCGTGAGCTCGCAGCTATTCGCAATGGCAAGTCAATTGAAGAATACATCACCAGCTCTATCGACGAGACTATTGGTGAAATGTTAGGCCAGTCTGTCATCGACTCCCTTCATGTGCACCTGGCTGAGTTGGGAATACCCTGGAAAAAGCCGCAGGTTAAAGTGAGATTATTTTCTTCCTTGCTTGATTCAACATTTGGTATTCAGAGTACAGTGATTCAACGTGATATTGCAAGGAAACTTTATGCAAAATTGGGTTTGTTCTTCACGGTCGACGAGGGCAAGGGGTTAGCTGATTACGTTGCAGAAGCCAAGGAGGCGATGCTGAACGGGAAAGCATGATCGGTCTCGCAATGGTTTGTCGGGCACGGACAGTTTGCTAGGCGAAAAGCTCGCTAAGGGAAGCGCCGTAGTTGTGGAAGGAAACCCTGGAACAGGGAAGACGATGTTTTCAGCCCAGTACCTTTATGACAGTGCAGTGAACCATCATGAGAAAGGAGTCTACGTATCTCTTTTCGAAGACACGAGAGACATCAAACGAAACGCCAAGTCACTTGGAATGAACTTCGAACCACTTGAACGTGCAGGACTAATTCGATTCACCAACGTCATTTCGATGACCAGAAAGGGAATGTCCGAAACAATAGGTGCGCTCATCAGTTCAGTTCTTGCCTTCAAAGCACAACGTGTTGTATTTGACTCAATAAGCTCAGTGCTTCAATCGGTCGGACGCGACGAGACGCGAGGTTTTCTGCAAACAATTTTCGGTAAGATCGTCAGACAAAGACGAATCACTACTCTGCTAATTGGCGAGATTCCGTTTGGAGATGGTCACGCCGATGGCGTTGCGGAGTTTTTCGCTGACGGGATAGTTAGACTGGGACGTTCAGAAGACAACTTCAGGCTCGCGTCGATACTCAAGATGCGCGGCATGAAGCTGAGCGAAACGAACAGATTCTTCACGTTAGAGAATGGATTCCACCTCATCGAACGACCTCTGCCAATTCCCACATCTAAGTCAGAGCAGTGGACTCCGATAAGGGATGGCGACGCGCAATTCTCTAGCGGAAATGAAGATTTGGACGCAGTGTTGGGGGGAGGATATCCAAAGGGGCAATATGCCATTTTGGAAACCGATCCCAATGTGCCGATTGAAGTGATTCGCCTGTTCCAGTTTCCGCTAGCATGGAATTTCCTTTCTCAAGATCGTAGCGTACTCATGCTGCCGACCCTAGGCGCTGAGAGTAGTGAGATTATGCGATTAATGACCGAGCATATCCCTGTCGCGTCATTCGAAGGACGAGTGAAAATCTTCGAAAGGGCTAGGAGGATACCATGGGTAGAGATGGGCCCCCGACCACCATACGTAATCTCAACTGAGCCCGATGACCCCATCGAGAAAACAGAAGAAACCTTGAATCAAGGTTGCCTCGGGTTGATGCAGGAGACAGGAAAGCCTGTGGTCAGGTTGATCGGTTTTCCAACTCTCCAAAACCTTTACGCGGGGAGAAATGATCTCCTGTTTAGAGCGATAGGCGATGCTGCAGCCCAAAACAAGTTGTTGGGCAATTTCACTCTCGCCGTCACTAGGTCTGATTTAGAAATAACCCCACGCGTCTTAGATATAGTGGATTGGCATCTTAGATTGGTTGAGAGGAATGGGCATGCGTTTGTTCGAATCGTCAAACCCTTGTCCACTCAGTATTTTGCGGTAAACGCGAAGATTAGTAGAGGCTGCCCAGTTTTGAAGTTGACTCCCATGGTATAACCTGGTCCGAAGCTGAAAATATGTTTGGTGTTTTCTCAAACTCATCATTGAGTTCTTGATGATTAAGGGTACGCTTGATACCGGAGTTGTTTGCGTTTCTACTGATGTGGCCGCTACAATGATGTATACCTTCGCTGCGAGAATAGTTGCGGAAGAGGAAGCGTTAGGAGCCTTTGGGGATTTTGCGAGGAAACTCGGAACAACCGTATGTGCACTAAGAGACGATCAAGAGATTCTGGACGGCTACTTCGACTTTGACCCTGACGTTTTGGTTTTGAGCGTGAGAAGTAGAGTCAATGATCTCGAGGGCCAGAATGAAAGCCTCAGACAAAACGACTTATGGTATTACTCTACGAACAAGATGCACCTACAGCAAGTCAAAAAGCGTATTTCCGAACGTTTACGAAAAATGAAAGGCGAACTGAAACAAGGCCCAATCGTGTCGGATGTATATGAACTTGCCAGTGTTGTATCGGCTTGACAACATATTCCACATGTCAGGGAAACAATCGGCCTGGTACGCCACTTCTAGTCTATCCTAATTTGCTCAGGTGCGCTGCCACCTTGCCACTTTTTCTACTTCCCAATAAAACTCTGCCATCCCTACTCCGTAATGACCGGATTGAGACGATGTGAGGGTGTTGCATCTTCTGGCATGCGATATTGGAGGAACTAAGACGGCCGTAGCCATCTATCCGAACCAAGAGGACTTGGCTTCAACAACACCAATAGCGGAGAACACATTTCAAAGTAAGAGTTATCCAGACCTTGAATCTATCCTTCATGAATTCTTGACAAAAGAGAAATCCATTGAAGTCGAAGCGGCTAGTATCGGAGTGGCTGGACCGGTCGTTAACGGTCGAGCGTCCACAACCAACCTTCCTTGGGTTGTGGACGGGGAAGCTCTCGCTAAGACACTCGGGCTAAGTTCTGTTCTTGTGCTAAACGACTTAGTCGCAACGGCCTACTTTATTCCTCATCTACCATCGAAGGATCTCTACTCGCTAAACGAGGTTGATCCGGAAGACCACGGAACTATTGGGGTGATCGCTCCAGGAACAGGTTTGGGGGAGGCGTTCGCGGTTTGGGACGGCAAAACTTACCGCCCATATAGTTCAGAGGGCGGGCACAGTGACTTTGCGCCAAACTCGGAAGTTCAGATTAATCTGCTCGAGAACCTGCGCGGCAACTGGGAGCATGTTAGTTGGGAAAGAGTATGCTCTGGTCCAGGGATTCGAAACATCTTCAACTATTACCATACAGACCCGATCTTTGCTGACGAGAAGGCTGAGATGGAGAGGGAAACTGCAGGACTGGATGACCCGACCCCCTATGTAGTGAGCCGTGCACTTGAGAGAAAGGCATCATGCTCCACATGTCTCTCGACACTGAATACGTTCCTTGAGATACTCGGTGCCGAGGCTGGAAACCTCGCCTTGCAGGTGATGGCGAGTGGAGGGATCTACCTCGGAGGAGGAATTCCGCCACGCATTCTGACTGCACTAAAGAATGGGCCGTTCATTCAAGCATTCCAACGGAAGGGGCGACTCTCACCTCTGCTTTCTAGCGTGCCCCTGCGAGTGATTTTGAATCCAAAGTGTGCGTTGCTCGGCGCTGCCCAATACGGTTTCGATTCCCTGAAGGGTGCATCATCATGACACAAGAAATGCAACGCCCTACCCAACCAAAACCCATCGACCAGCTGAGCATCCACACCATACGTTTTCTTTCTTTAGACATGGTTGAAAAGGCACAATCAGGCCACCCAGGAACTCCGATGGGTGCGGCGGACATGGCGTACGTGCTTTGGAATAAATTTCTGAAACATAACCCAACGAATCCGAATTGGCCTAACAGGGATAGGTTTGTCCTCTCTCCAGGCCACGCATCCGCAATGCTCTACAGTCTCCTCTACTTGACAGGTTATGATCTTCCATTAGAGGAGTTGAAGAATTTTCGAGAGTGGGGAAGCAAAACTCCTGGACACCCTGAGTACGGCCGCACACCTGGGGTCGCAGCGACTACCGGGCCGCTGGGACAGGGATTCGCGAATGGAGTGGGGATGGCGATGGCGGAGAGATTTCTTGCAGATCACTTCAACCGTCCACATCACGAAATCATCAACCATTACACCTATGCAATCGCGTCAGACGGAGACATGCAGGAAGGAGTAACGAGTGAAGCCGCAAGCCTTGCAGGCACGCTACGGTTAGGGAAACTGATTTACCTATACGATTCCAACGAAGTACAGATTGAGGGACCAACCAAGCAGGCTTTCCGCGAAAACGTGGGAAGGCGCTTCGATGCTTACGGTTGGCAAGTCATCGGCCCAATCGACGGAACCGATCTCCCAGAGATCGAGAGAGCTATTCTGCGAGCGAAGGACGAAACCGAAAAACCATCACTAATCATCTGCAAGACAATAATCGGTCATTGTACTCCAGAGGAGGGCACTGCTAAAATTCACGGCGAACCCATACCCGAACTAGATGCTCGTCGAGCCAAGGAACTCTGTAAGTGGCCAACCGATAGAACCTTCTACGTTCCGGACGATGTGCTCGCCCATATGAGGGAGGCCGTGAAGCGGGGAGAATCTGCTGAACGAGAATGGCAACAAGGGTTCGAGGAATATGGAAAAGATTTTCCGGAGTTAGCGTCACGCTTCAAGGCTCAGATGGAAGGCAAGCTCCCCGCTGACTGGGACAGCGGCCTCCAATCGCTATTTCAAAATGAAACAAAGCCCATCGCAACAAGGTCAGCTTCAGGAAAGGTTCTCAATATACTTGCTAAACACGTGCACGGCCTAACGGGTGGATCCGGGGACCTGAACCCTAGCACGAAGACGTTCCTAGTGGGCTACGGTAATTTTGGATGGCAAGAACACTACGGCCACAACATTCACTTCGGCGTTAGAGAACACGCTATGGGCGCGATCACCAACGGAATGGCGCTACATCACGGCGTCATACCATACGCAGCTACCTTTCTAATATTCTCAGACTACATGCGCCCCCCGATTCGACTGGCTGCGATGATGAAGATACGTGTCGTATACGTGTTCACGCATGACAGCATTGGTTTAGGGCAGGACGGACCGACGCATCAACCAATCGAACAGCTGATGGGGCTTCGTAGCATACCGAACATGACGGTCATCAGACCGTCGGACGCAACGGAAACGGTTGAAGCTTGGAGGGCTGCGCTTTTGAACACCCATGGGCCGACCGCCTTAATCCTGACTCGCCAGGACCTACCAATAATAGACCGATCAAAGTATGCTTCCGCTGCCAATCTGCATCGTGGTGCCTACGTTCTCTGGGAGACCGAGAAAAAATCCGCAGATATAATTTTGATTGGAACGGGTTCTGAGGTTCAAGTAGCGTTGGAGGCTGGCAAGAAGCTTGCCTCCGAAGGAACAAGCGTCAGAGTCGTCTCTATGCCCAGCTGGGAACTTTTCGATAGTCAACCAGCAGACTACAAGGAATCCATTCTCCCGCGAACCGCTCGCCTACGAGTATCCGTGGAGGCAGCCGCGAAAGTCGGATGGGAACATTACGTTGGATTAGATGGAAAAATAATCGGGTTAGACCATTTCGGCGCTAGCGCCCCAGGCGAGGTTCTATTCGAAAAATTCCACATAACGTCAGAACATGTCGTTACGGTTGCTAAAGAGTTGTTGAGAGAATTAAGAGAGCGTAATTGAATTGGCTAAAATTCGTGATTTCGTAGCCCTAGGTCAATCGATCTGGTTGGATAATCTCCGCAGAACCCTGATTACTTCAGGCGAGCTGCAAGAACTCATAGATCAGGGCCTCGGGGGCGTTACCTCAAACCCAACAATTTTTGAGAAGGCCATCGACGGCAGCAGCGACTACAACGAAGAGTTGAGGCGCTTAGTAAAAGAGGGCAAATCGCCTCAACAAATCCTGGAAGCTCTTATGATTGAGGATGTTGGGCGAGCCGCTGACCTACTCCGGCCGCTGTACAATTCCTCAAAAGGGAAGGACGGGTACGTTAGTATTGAAGTGAACCCAGAAATCTCAGACAACACGGAGGCCATGATTGCCGAGGCGCAAAGATTCCACTCGAAACTCAATCGACCCAACGTAATGATCAAAATTCCGGCAACCCAATCAGGTTTTCCCGCAATCGAGAGGTTGATCAGTCAAGGTATCAACGTTAACGTGACACTCATCTTTTCGTTGACGCAGTACAAGTCAGCTGCTGAAGCTTACCTCTCGGGACTTGAGAAATACGCTTCAAAGGATGGAAACCTCAGCCATGTTGCCTCAGTGGCCTCCTTTTTTGTGAGTCGAGTTGATACTGAAGTCGATAAATTGCTCAAGCAACAAGGAAACGTCACCCTTCAAGGTAAGATCGGCATCGCCAACGCGAAGATGGCCTATCAACAATTTGACGAGATTTTGAAGAGTTCGAGATGGAAGCAACTTGAGATGAAAGGTGCCAACATTCAGAAAGTTCTGTGGGGAAGTACAAGCGTGAAGGATCCAGCATACCCAGACACGTTATACTCCGACGCACTCATAGGACCAAACACGATCAACACTTTGCCGCCTGCGACGCTTCGAGCAGTTCGGGATCATGGAAAAGCTTCTAGGACTATAGATGCAGATGTGGAAACTGCCCGCAATC
>Ga0335078_10018455_pt1 | contig 10373 bp, 7 predicted proteins | sample Lox_Sample_32_FD_206711 | JGI IMG/M metagenome (GOLD analysis project Ga0335078, IMG submission 206711) | Soil microbial communities from Loxahatchee National Wildlife Refuge, Florida, United States - Lox_Sample_3.2 | ecosystem: Environmental > Terrestrial > Soil > Wetlands | place: USA: Florida...
AGCGGGCCGCCGATCTAATTTTAGCGATCGCTTAATTTCAATCGAGTGTGGCCGAGGGCGTCACGCGTCTCGGTGCACCGTATCGGGCGAGAACGCGGGCACGCATATCGCGACGTACTCCGCGCCCTGCGGCGTGCTGTAACGGACCCACTCGCCCTTTTCAGCGATGACCGCTTGGCCTGCCCCTACCTCCGTCACGCCCGAGGCGTGCTCGACTCGCATCATACCTTGAAGCACCAGTGTGAATTCGTCGAACTCAGGAGTCTGCCCCGGTTCCGACCATCCGGCGGGACTGTGCATGTGCGCGATGCTCACGCCGGCGTGGCCGGAGTTGACGCGTCCGATATACTCTTCGATTAATTTGTTGCCCGGGACCGGAATCACCTTGGGCGCGGTTATGAGCTTTGGCATTACTCGTATCTTAAAGCTTCGACTGGGGCGATTCGCGTGGCATTGCGCGCCGGATAGAGCGTGGCGAGCAGGCTGACCGCCATCGCCGCTGCCGCGATCCAAATTCCATCGGTCCAATGCGATTCGAACGGAACGAAAGAGAAGCCGTAGACCGAAGCGTCCAGATGCAGCCAGCGATAGCGATTGGCGAAATAGCAGATCGTGTAGCCAAGAATCAAACCGGCTAGCGTGCCGGCCGCTCCGATGATCGCGCCCTCATAAACGAAAATGCGCCGGATCTGTTGGACTCGCGCGCCCATCGACATCAGCACCGCGATATCGCGGTACTTCTCCATCACCATCATCACCAGCGCGATCAGAATGTTCAGCGCGGCCACCAGTTGAATGAGCCCGATGGTGAGCACAGTCACAATGCGCTCCATCTTGAAAGCATTCAAATACTGGCTGTTTTGCTCCTCCCAGGAGATGGCGGTCAACTTCGGGCCGATGATCGCGTCGGAGGCCGCGGCGACCTCGGGGGCCTTGTCGATATCGTCGAGCGTCAGCTCGATCGCGTTTACCACGTCGGCGAGATCGAAGACACGCTGTGTATCGCGAAGCGACATGTACGCCCAAGTGGCGTCGACATCGTAGAATCCGGATTCGAAGATGCCGGCGACGCGCACCGGCTCCACGCTGGGCTCCGTGCCGTATGGAGTCACCCGGCAATTCGGGCAGATGACGCTGATCCCCGATTTCCCGGTCTCCGCTTCGACTTTCTCGGCAAGGCGTGATCCGATGACGATTCCCGGAGGAGCATCGGGCGCGTGTCGCAGGCCGTCGAGGGAACCGGACTTCAAGTGCACCAGCGCGTCCGGAAGGGGCACGCCCGGATCGAGCGAAACGCCCTTGACGATTAGCCCTTCCGCGGAGGCCCCACTGAGAAGTCCGGGTTCATACAACGCGGGCGTCGCCGATCGAACATGCGGGAGGGTCGCGAGCTTGCGGGCGATCTGCTCCCAGCCGTCGATGCCGCCGGAGGGAACACGCTCCTCGATTCGGACTTCGGCGGTAGCGTGGAGGATATTGCGCTCAAGCGTGTCGCGGAATCCCGTGTTAATCGCCAGCGCGATCACCAGCGCCATAACTCCGGCCGCCACGCCGATCACCGAGATAACAGTAATGATCGAAATTACGGCCTGTTTCCGCTTGGCGCGGAGGTAGCGGAGAGCGACGGTTAGTTCAAACATCGCTCCAGCTTTGTGGGGCGGGAGTTTGGTGCGGATGAGAGGACTTGAACCTCCACTCCCTTGCGAGAACTAGAACCTGAATCTAGCGCGTCTGCCAATTCCGCCACATCCGCACGATTGAAGCACTTCTATTTTGGAGGAGCGAAGCGAGGTGTGTCAAACAGCCTGGGGCGGACTTGAGCGCCCGCCCCGGGTTAGTCGATCAGAAGCTGAAGCGGAGGTTGATCTCCATGCGCCGGTTCGCGGCCACACCGTTGCCACCGTTGGCGACGATGTTTAGCGGCGTATCGAAACGGTTCGACAGAAGAAGCCCTTCGGGTGAGCTGTAGTTCACGGTGTTGAACAAGTTGCGCACGATAAGGCCCGCGGTAAGCGTGAACTTTTGCCCGCTGGAATCACCGCCGCCACCGCCGCCGCGGCCGCCACCACCACCGAATCCACCGCCACCGCCGCCACGGCCACCACCGCCGCCGCCCCCGCCAGGACCGCCGGCTCCGCGGCCGAAGCCCGGCTGACCTTGACCCTGCTGCTGATTGCGCTGGTTGTTGTTATTGCCGGTGACGCGTTCGCCGAAGCCCCAGGTGCGGCTCAGGCGCATGTTGACGAAGAACTGGCCGAAGCCGTGGCCGTAGTTGATCGGAATTACATTCAAGGTTCCGTAGCCCGGCAGAGTCGGAAGACCGGTAACCGGGCTTATAGGAGCGCCGACGATGAAGTCGCCGTAAGAGGTCGCGGCGCATCCATAACCCTGCTTGGCAATTTGGCCGGCCAGCGAATCGCCTCCGGCGGGGGCCGATGTCGAGACGCAACTTGCGGTATTGAAGCCGCTGGGAACGAGCGCCGGACGCGCCGAGCCCGTGTTGGTGGTGCCGTACTGGTCGATGCCTTCCACGATGTTGAACGGGGGCGCCGACTGATAGCTGATATTCGGATTCAGCCGGAGCTTATACGGCAGAGTCACCGTTCCTTCGACCTGCACGCGGTGCCGGATATCGTAGGGCGCCCGGCCGTAGTCCATTGCGAAGTTGTAAGGATTGGATGGATTGCCCGAGCTCGCATTGGCATGGCCATACGCATAGTAGCCTTGCAGCGAGAACTTCGAACCGAGCGGCACGCGCACGTTGAAGATGAGTTGCTGCTGCTTGAAAACGCCGCCCGACTCATACGCATTGAGCACGCCGGCGTTCTCGCCATACGGGTAGAGGCCCTGGGCGACCGGATTGCCGAGCGTACCGGCAACGTAAGTGCCCGGAAGCGGCGTGTTGATGTTCACCGTCTGGAACTGGTGCAGCCCGAACGTATAGATATAATTCACCGAAAGAGTCATGTTCTTCGGCAGACTGCGATCGACGCCCACGGCCGTTTGCTGCTGCACGGGAGCGTGAAGATTCGAGTCCTTGAGGTCAATGGTCGAGGAAACCGCGTAGGGCGCCAGATACGACGACTGGATGATTCCAGCCGCGACCGGCGCGCACGCACCGGGAGACGCCTGACAAAGCTGCTGTGCCATCGCGCTGCTGTAGCCAATCTGCTGCAAGGCAGGCGCGGAGATGAACTGAGGATTGTTGACGGTATAGGAGAGCTGGTTCATTCCGTTGAAACGATCCGCGTTAAGCGTGTCTCCCAGCGGGATCCGCGAATAGAACCAACCATAGCCGACGCGCAGCACCGTGTTCGGCGTCTTGAGCCGTCCCTGCGCCGGTCCGATACCCCAGGCAATACCGATGCGTGGGGCGATATCGGAATAGTCACCGACGTTGTTCTGAATCTCGTAGCGCAAACCGGGGCTTATGGTGAGGTTCGGCAGGATTCTCCAGTCGTCCTGAATGAACAATCCGGCATCGAACTGGTTCACATTCAACAGAGGAGTGCCGCTGAGCTGAGCGGCCTGCGTGTATTGCAACGGCTCGTACCCGGCGGCGAAAACCTGACCGAGGGTCTGCCCGGCGGCGATGCCCTCCAGGAAGTTCGTGTAGGCCTCGATCGAGGACCAACTGAACTGGCCGGTGAAGTTATTCGTCGTGTAGCTGCCCTGGAAATTATCCCTGATGCGAACGCCGAATTTGATGAAGTGGGTCTTATGAGTGATCGACGTATAGTTCTGATACTCGATGTTGTTGTTGTGGTTGTAGGTCAGCGGGAAGTTGCTGCCTGTAGTGAACGCGTCGCCCACGGAAATGTTGACCACCGGGTTGTCGCCCGTGTTGGTGTTGTAATTGTGCTGATACTGGAACCGGCTCTCGTTGATCGCGGCGGGAGTTACTACCCAGGTGCCGGTAATCGCGACGTTCTGGTTGTTCTGCGTCGTCTGATACGCCGTACTGGTGTTGACTCCGTTGAAGAGGTTGGTGTAGGGGAGGTTCGTTCCGCTGATGCCGTTGTTGCTGCTGGAAACGTTGTTGTAGTTGTAGCGGCCGTCCAGCGTAAAGCTCGGCGTCACCGCATAACTGATGCGGGGACTAACCCGATACAGCTTGTTGGGCGAGATGATGCTCTCACCGAAACCCGTGAGAGTCAGGTCGGTGGGCGAAATTATCTGCCCGTTAACCAGATTGGAGTTCTTGTTAGCGCGCCGTTCGAAGTCCAGGAACAAGGACACCTTCTTGAACAAAGATCCGCTCAGGTTGGCGTTGATGTTTTGCGTGTTGTAGTACGGCTCATTGGTCGAGAAGGGGTTGCGAGAATTCCAGATGGAATCGCCATAATTCATCTGAACCATTCCGTGCAACTTGTCGGTGCCGGCTTTGGTGAAGATCTCGACGCGCCCGTAGCCCGAAGTATCGAACTCCGACGAGAAGGGATTGGAGTTGATGCGGATCTCGCGGATCGAGTCCTTGGGGGGAAGCTGGCCGTTGGAGAAGCCGTCGACGAAAATCTGGCCGCCGTTCGGTCCCGCGGCCGGGCCGGCGAGCGCCAGCAGGTCGGCTTGAAGATCGTCCGGATCATCCGGGAGAATGTCGAGGTCCTCGCCCTTGAGCACCAGCGCGCCGGCGTTCTTGTCGGGATCGATCGAGATCTGCTGTGTATCGGCGACGGTGACCTCCTGCTTTTCTACCTGCACACTCAGCGGGACATCGAGGTTGCTCACGCGACCGGAGGCGAGATCCAGGCCGTTCTTTTCGAACAACGTGAAACCCGGAGCCATGACTCGGACCGTGTATTGCCCCGGAGCTAAGCCCGCAACGGAGTAATTGCCGCTGCTGTCGGTCTGCCCGACTTTAACCGCATTGTTCGGACCCGTCAGCGTAACGCTGGCGTTGGGAACGGCCGCGCCGGAGGGATCGGTAACCTGGCCACGCAGGCTCCCGGTATTCTGCGCCATAAGAGCCGCGGGAATCAGCAGCGCCAAAGAAAGGCTCACTGTACATCGTTTGATTAAGTTCATTCGGATTCCTAAACTGTTGTTCGTTAACGGATCGCGCGGCTAATCGCCCCCGCCGCCTCCGCCACCCAGGCTCCAGCCTCCCAAAGACATCTCTTGGGTGCCGGGCTTCGTCAGAATGGGTTCTACACCCGCTAGCAGCTTGATGGCGGTGATTTTGTCCGTGGAGGCGCCGACAGTACTCAAAACCACAATCGCGTCCCCGTTTTTCAGATCAGCGAGCATTATGTTCGGGCTGCTCTCAAGCATCTGGTTCACATCAGTGCCCCTGCCGCCATTGTTAAAACCACCGCCGCCGGGGCCACCTCGGCCGCCACCGCCACCGCCGCGGCCGCCTCGTCCTCCGCCGCCCCTGGCGTCGCCGCCTTGGTCATCGGCGCCGTGCAGGCGATTGGCGATCGTCTGCGCAAGTTGCGGATTGAGCTTCTTCAAGCTCGAATCTTTATTCACCTTCACCGTCACGGTCTTCTTGGTATCCACGTCGCGGACCTGCATCTCGTTCGCGCCCGCGTTGATCGAGAGGACTAAGCCGGCGATGGTTTTGAACGTGCCCGCGACGATCTCTTCAGCGGTCATCGCCGAGCCGTCGGCGTTCTTGTCGCCACGCGCCCGAACCTCATCGCCCACTTTGATCTCGGGCAGAGACGAAGCCTTCGCGTCGGCAAAGTTGATCGATTCCTGCGAGTAGCGCCGCACCACGCCGTTGGGCGCCAGGCTAATCACCATCGGCTTGACTCCCGCGAGCGTGCGAACGGTGATGGTAACGGAGTTGGCGCTAACGGCCGTGACGGGTCCCGCAACGCCGCGCTTGTCCCAATCCGCCTGCTCCGCGTTCTGGGTCTTTGCGACGTCGCTTCTCGACATCACGAACAGGGCCGTCGCGGAAACCTTATTGTTGTCCAGCGTCCCCTTGGCCTGCACTCGATCGTTGACCGCAATCTCGCCCACCTGGATGATGGCGGCTTTACTCACGTCGGTTTCACCGGCTGCAATCCGGCGAATGTTGACCTTTGCGCCCACAGTTACTTCATATTCCTGGCCCGAATCGGCCTTCACGGTGAGTGATCGCGTATCGGCGTCTACTTTCGTGACGGTTCCGACCACCGACTGCGCTTGTCCCCAAACAATGCCAGCCGCCAGAGCGGCTAGACACAAGGCGGGGCCGGTAAATTTTCCAAAGGCTGGATTGACGATTGACTTCATGGCATCACCCCAATATTCCCCGGCAGAGATCGGCCGCCTCGGCCCAGGCGGAGCATGGCCGGGCAAAGAGAACAAAAGATAAGACTCGGTGGGTATAGTGGCAGGTTACAGCCCGGTTGACCTTTTTCACACCGGCCAAGGCTAATAGTTGCTGTAACTTACAGTCTATTTGAGGCTGATCGGCGGCAAATATGGGCCGATCAGCCGGCGTTGCCACCAATCACCGGTCTGGCGGCGAGTCGCAAGGTCCGTGAAGGAGTAATCGAAGCGTTGTGCGCGAATAAACTGCGGCGGGTGAGTGGGAAACGGATTCTGCGCCAGCAGGTGCAGTACGTCGGGCGAGCCCTGAAGCAGCCGCAGCATCAGACTGAGGAACCAAGGGTTGGACTGATAGTCGCCCAGCGCCGCGAACCACATCTGCCAGTCCAGACGCGGCTGGAACGGCTCGATCCAGCGCGGGGTCTGCGATAAGTCGCCCGGTTTATAGCGAAACTCGTAGGGGAGCCAGGTATCACCGTCGTTGGAGCCTTCGACGATAATCTCGGGCCGGCTGGTTGTCATGACCGCGAACAGGCCGTAGGAATTGACGATTTGGTACGGCGATGTGACGGTCCAGAGCGCCTCTAACGGCTCCGGCGCTGAGCCTTCAATCGTCTGCGATAGCCGGGATATCCCGAGTGTCAAAATAAAGGCGGCCAACAGCCCCATCGCCATTCGCGCGCGTTTGGTGGATGCCAGGTCCGGAAAGCTCCTCTTGGTCAATTTCTGAACGAAACCGCTGAGCGCCTGATCGTCGAAGAGGAACAGCGCCAACGCGACGGTCAGCAAATTGAAGAACGTATAGTTCCCCGTCAGGAAGATCAGCGTCTGCAGGCCGATGATCGCCCACGCGCCGACGATCCTTATCCGACGGGGAGCGAAGATCAGGAAAGGCGCTCCAAGCTCGATGCCTAGAGTTCCGGCCGCTGACCAACGCTGGAACCAATCCGGGAGTTTATCGGCGTACCAGGAGATTACGTTCGGTAAGGGCTGCGTGTGGTACTGATACCGCATGGCGGTGAGGTTCGCCCAGCTCGGATCATGGCTGGCGAGCTTGACGTAACCGGAGAGAAAATACAAGCGGAAGACCAGCAAGCGGTAAAGCCATGCGATCACCCGGGTCCCGGCGACCGAACGGCCGAAGAAGATCGCCAGAAAACCAGCTTCGAGCAGGAGCGAGTCCCATTGAAACGACAAAAACTCCTGCCCAGCCAAGTCGAGCGAAAGATACAGGATGTAGAGTGCCGCCAATACCCACCGCTCGAGCTTACCGAAGAACAGAAGCGCTGCGAGAGCCACCCCAGCCCAGGCGGCCGCGCGTAACGCGACGTCGCTCGAGTTCCACCAAAACACCGTCGGAATTGCCAGGAATCGAACGGGTCCCGCGGCGGCGGCGATCCTTTGCAGGTACTCGTGAACCGGAGAGATGCCTTGCGCGCCCGCCAATCCGACGATCTGCACGGCGAGCGAGCCGAACGCGATGGCATAAATCACCGCGAGAGCACGCAGAAACAGCCATTGGGTCGCGGCGAAGCGGGCCGGTTCAATGCGCGTACCGAAGGTCAGCCGGGTGAGCCAATAGAACAGATCGCGATGGCGGGCGATGAACCGGTAGCAAGCTTCGGACGTGACGGCTACGAAACGCGACGACTCGTAGAGCCCTTCTTTGCCCAGCGTCTCGAACGCGGCCCGCGCGCCGCTAGCGACCGTGCCGTCGGGCCGGACCAATTGAACGGATTGCGAAAAAGCCTCGCGAGGAATTTGAGGGAAGCGATCCGCGGCTTGCTGGGAGGGTTCGTAATCGACTGCGTCGCCGGTCAGCTTCTTCCAATATTCGATCCAGATGCGGCAAAAGCCGCAACGTCCGTCGAAGATGAGCAGCGGTTTCACCGGCGTCAAGGCTTCTTCAAACTAGCAGACGCCAAGCTTGAAATGCTTTGGCCCGCTTTCACATCGATTACAAAGCTCCTATAATGACTTTTCGTAATGCGTTCCTAACGTATCCACGAGGTGTGAAATGCGAACTCTGTTGGTTCTTGCTACTGCTTTATTGATCTCTCAATTCGGATTCGCGCAAGGCGGGCCTCCCGGCGGCGGAGGCAGAGGCGGTAGAGGAGGCGGGGGCGGCGGCGGACGAGGACAGGCTGCGCCACCACCAGCGCCTCAGGATCCCGGATTCGAATGCTTTCAGTCTGTTCCCACACCGGAGTTCCCCGACGCGGCACTAAGAGCTCACGTTGACGGGACCGTGTATATTTGGGCGCATCTGACGGCGCAGTCGACGGTCGAAAAAGTAGACACGCAGGTTGCGTCCGCGTGGGCCGACGGTCCGAAGCTGCTAACGCCGCCGGTGGAAAAGGCAGTTCGAGCGGCGATGTTCAAACCGGAGTGCGCGGGCAAAACCGTCGCGGTTGTCTATCGCTATGAGCTGCGGGGCGAACCCACCGCCAGCCCGAAAGTGACCACCAAGATCGAGCAGCCTAACATCATGTTTCTCGACAGCCAGCCGCAGATGGCTTCGGCCGGCAGGGGCGCCGCGGCGACCAAGAAATAGCGCCGATTTTATGAAGCTGACGCGATGGGCCGGGCTCGTCCTCGCGGTGTTCGGCGCACCGCTGTTCGCTCAGGTCGATTTGACCGGCATCTGGAGCCCGGTCTTCCACGAAGATCAGCCGGAACGTATTCCGGGTCCTGCCCTCGTGGATTATTTAGGGATCCCGATTAACGATGCTGCCCGACAATGGGCGCTGAGCTGGGACCCGGATCGCCTTACGCTGCAAGAGCACCAATGCCAGGTGCATACGGTCGCGTATATCTATCGCGGTCCGCTGTTGCTGCGGGTCTGGGAGGAACGCGATCCGCAGACGCAGGAGCTGGTCGCGATTCACAACTACATCAGCAACTATGAGCAGAGCCGCGCCATCTGGATGGACGGCCGCGCACAGCCTCCCGATTATGCGGCGCACACGTGGATGGGATATTCGACGGGTCATTGGGACGGCAACGTTCTTACCGTCACGACCACGCACATCAAACAGGGCTGGCATCGGCGGAATGGCATTCCATCAAGCGATCTGATCACGCTCACCGAGCACTTCATCCGCCACGGCGATCACATGACGCACGTGACCGTGGTCGAAGATCCGGTTTATCTCGCTGAGCCTCTCATCAAGAGCCAGGATTTCGTGCTCAATCCAGAAGGCGGAAATGGTGGAGGAATCGGCGGCGGCTGGCTGTATCCGTGCGAATACGTTGACGAGACGCCGGGCGTTTCGAAGGTGGCCGTGCCGAGCTATATGCCGGGCGAGAACCCGTTTATTCACGAATTCGCGGATCACAACGGCGTGCCGGTCGATGCCGCGCTTGGCGGGCCGCAGACCATGTATCCGGAGTACCGGCAGAAGCTTCGCGAGCTAATGCAGAAATAGGATTATTTGAGATGGGCGTCGTCCCGCTCATTTTCCTGGCAGACGAATTCGATCAAATCCGTGTTCAGCATGATGCGCTGGTGAATCGTGACGGTCCAGGGTTTGGTGTACGCCTTCGGATCGTCGATGGTGACTTCGATCTCCAAGTGCCCGTAATCGGGGCGGCGGAAACGCTCGAGGATTCTGCCGGACTCAGTTAGCGGGCTGCCTTCAACATCCAGCCAGCCGAGATCGCGAAAACCGGTTGTTTCGACCGCGAGCGTGTCGCCGTCCCATTTGCCTGTTGAATAGCCAAACCACCACGGTTCAGGATCTTTGGGCTGAGGGCGGCCGTCGGTGAAGATCTGCCGCACTCCGCCGTTCGCTTCATACAGAATCACGATCACTCCGGGTGTCTGGATCATTTTGCGAGGCTGACTGTGCGTATGAAGCTGCATCAGACCCAGAGGCAAACAGTGCGCGTCCGGATTGTCCTTGCTGTTGTTCGCGACGCGCTGTTTGTGCAGCTCCGCGGCCCAAGGCTGGAAGGGAAGGCCGTCCTTGAAAGCAGCTCCCAGGTTCCAGAACTGGCTGGTTCGAACAGAAACCGGAGTGATATCTTTTGCCGACGCTGCCGCGGCCACCGCTGCCGGATCGGGCGGAGCGGCTTGCCGCACATATTGCCAGACGCCGGAAAGATCG
>Ga0335078_10018456_pt1 | contig 10373 bp, 7 predicted proteins | sample Lox_Sample_32_FD_206711 | JGI IMG/M metagenome (GOLD analysis project Ga0335078, IMG submission 206711) | Soil microbial communities from Loxahatchee National Wildlife Refuge, Florida, United States - Lox_Sample_3.2 | ecosystem: Environmental > Terrestrial > Soil > Wetlands | place: USA: Florida...
CTCTTTTCGTAGAGCTTGACCGGCGGGCAAATGGTGCCTTCTTCGAAGATGCTGGTCGACGTATTCGGCCACGAGCCTGGGACGCGCCCACCGACGTCGTTGACGTGTCCGAAGATTTGCGCGAAGCCGAGCAAGCGCTCGTGCCAGAAGATCGGGGTCACCACGCAATAGTCGGGCAGATGGCCGATCGTGCCGGCGGAGCCGTAGACGTCGTTGTAAATGAAAACGTCACCGTCGAAGATCTGATCGACCGGAAACTTCATTCGGATCGGATCGGCGGTTGCCGCCCACGAGACGCGCGAAACCGAAAGGCAATCGAGCGAATTCAAGGAAGCGCGATAGTCGTGCTGCTCACGAACGATGGTGGAGCGAGCGGCGCGTTCCACGGCAGCTTCGGCTTCGACGATTGACGCCTCGATACCGCCGTCGACGATATCGACCAGGATCGGATCGAGATCCTTCCTCAGTTCGCGGATGCGCTGTTCGTCCGCCGGTTCCAGTTTCACCTTCCCGTAGCGGAAGTCAGCGTAATCTTTGAACGCCTTCTCTTCGTCGGCCTTTTCAAAGTAGGTTTTCGAAAATTCTGTACTGGCCATTCGAATGGTTACCTTAACTGACCTTGTCCAATGTGATGTTGCCCCATCGATCCATCGTTCCCGTCCATCCGATGTCGACCACGGTGGTCGAGTCGTACTGCTCGATGATCGCGGGACCTTTGATAATGTTGCCGGCCTGCAGCGCCTCGCGCTGGAACACCGGGCATTCAACCACCTTCTGCGCCTGGTAGAGGTAGACCGAGGCGTTTTGCTTGAAAGCGGCTTTGGGATCGGCGCCGCCTTTGCCGCGCTCGGGCAGTTGCGGGCGCTTGAGCACTCCAAGTCCGGTGACGCCGAGATTGACCAGCTCGATCAACTCGATGCCCTCGTAGGAGTAGCCGTACAAATCCTTGTGGCTTCCGTGAAAGGTTTTGATCGCACCGCGGAGCTTGTCCGCCAGCGAGCGCGACGGATCGCTCTCGTCGAACTGGATGCGGATTTCGTAAGCCTGGCCGGCGTAACGCATGTCGGCAAAGTGCAGCAGGCGAATATTGTCGCGCTCGACATTTTCTTCGCCCAGTCGCTCGCGCACGCGCTTTTCGAGCTCGCCAAGCTGCTCGGCAGCTCTGCTCATGTCGAGCTGATCTTCGCGCTGGACGTCGGTATGCACCAGGTCGACGCGCACGTCGGTCAGGAGAAGACCGTATGCCGACGAAACTCCAGGATTCGGCGGAATTAGAATCTTGTGCATGCCCAACCAATCAGCGAGATAGCAGGCGTGTAGCGGACCCGCTCCGCCGAACGGCACCAGGGCGTAATCGCGCGGATCGCGCCCACGTTTAACCGACACCGTGCGGATTCCGGCGGCGATGTTCTCGATCGCGACGCGCAGAATGCCTTCCGCGGCAGCGGTCAGATCCAATCCGAGCGCGGATGCGATCGGCTGCAGCGCCTGCACTGAAGCGTCTCGATTCAGCTCAACCGATCCGCCCGCCAGCGAGGGCGTGATACGCCCGAGCACCAGATTGGCATCGGTCACGGTCGGTTCGGTGCCGCCACGCTGGTAGCACGCCGGACCCGGAGTCGAACCCGCACTTTGCGGACCGACCTTGAGGCTTCGTCCACCTGCCAGCCATGCGATCGAGCCGCCACCTGCGCCGACCGTATGGATATCGATCATCGGCGTCTTGATATCGTAGATATCGACCCTGCCCTCGGTCAGCATCCGCGGCACGCCGTTCTCCACCAGGCAGATATCGGCGGAGGTTCCGCCCATATCGAACGTAATCACGTTCATGCATCCGCTGAGTTTGGCGAAATGCGTGGCGGCGATTACTCCGGCCGCGGGGCCCGACAATGCGGCAGCGATCGGCAGTCTCGAGATCTCGCTCGCCTGCGCCAGGCCGCCGCTCGAACGCATGATATGGAAGGGCGCCGTGATGCCACGCGAACGCAAGCTCGCCTCGATCTTTTCGTGATACGCCGACAGCAGCGGCATCAGCGCGGTGTTGAGGCAGGTGGTATTGGTACGCTCATACTCCCGGTACTCGCGCAGGATCTCGGAAGAGATCGAGATTCGACACTCGGGATACACTTTCTGAATCAGCTTGCGGATTTCCTCTTCGTGCGACGGATTGCGATACGAATGCAGCAGCGAGACCGCGATCGCCGCGATGCCCTTTTCCTTGAACTCACGGGCGATCGCGGTAACCTCAGCCGCGTCTATCGGACGCATCGTCTCGCCCCGCACGTCCATCCGCGCGCTGACTTCGCGCACCAGCTCGAGCGGCACCACGCGCGGCGGTTTGATCCACCACGTGATGTCGCCAAACTCGCCGGGCACGGTCTGGCGCGCGCACTCGAGCGCCTCGCGATAACCGCGCGTGATGATCAGTCCCATCCGCGCATACTTGCGCTCGAGGATCGCGTTGGTCGCGACGGTGGTCCCGTGAAACACGCCTGCGATTTCCTTGGCAGGGATGTTCGCGAGCCCCATCACATGCTCGACCCCGGCGATAAATCCCTCGGACGGATCGCTCGGAGTGCTACGAACCTTCGCCAGATGCAGAACGCCGCCGTCTTCTTCGAGCACGACAACGTCGGTGAAGGTTCCTCCAATATCGACAGCTACGCGCCAGCTCATGCTTTTGTTCTCAACAAAAAATCTCCCTGAGCGTTGAGGCAGAAGTAAAAATCAGGATAGATACTTCTTGGGGATTTCGACTCCAACTGTGTACCAATTGTCGGGAATCATTTGGTATACGTGGATGCGCGCGTCGGGGCAACAGGATATAAACTGATGCGCATCGATCTGCTTAAACTTGTAATCCTGCACTAGCCAATCCATCATCCAGATCCACGCCTGAGTAATCGATCGCTCGAGCGGGCGGCCGTTGTTTAATTGGATAATCGAATCCCGCTTCTCGACCCGGCCGTAAGGCACAGTTTTGTTCTTGATAATCTCGCAGCTCACTCGGAGCTCGCCCTTGGTCTCGACCGCGACGCCGGTCCATTCCGCGTCGCCCTGCGAGGCGTGCATATCACCGATGTAGAGCAATCCGCCTTCGTTGAATGAGGGCAGGATTACCTTGTTGCCCGCGCATACTTCGCGCGAGTCCCAGTTGCCGCCGAACGCGCCAACCGCCTGCGCGTCGTAGGGACCGACCAGCGAGGAAACTTCCTCGAAGTCGGGGGCCGTGCCGATACATCCCATGAACGGCGCCATTTGCCATGAGATCCGCTCGTTGAAGATTATGCGGCCGTCCTGGAACTTGCCGCTCGCGCCTTTTTCGTACTTCAGGATGCGAGTGTATGGGCCGGCGCACTCGGACCACTTTTTCGAATCCGCCAGCGGCCCGAAGCCAGGGATCACGACCGATACGCCCTGATCGAGCGGCTCGATCTCGTGAATCGTAACCGCGATCAGATCGCCGCGCTCGGCACCGGCGATATGTATCGGTCCGGCGAGCGGGTTCAGATACGGCGGCATCCGATGCAGTCCCGGCAGCAAATCGGCGGTGGGAAGATCGGTTTCCTTGCGCAGCTTCCCCCCGAAAGCATCTTCGGTTTCGAGAATGAATTCCTCGCCGGGCTTAACCTCGACCACCGGCTTGAACTTGTTGCTGAAAACGTAACGAAACTTTTCAGGGTCTCGACTTACTCGTTTCATGACACTTCTCCCCGCACAGCGCGAAGCGCTGCCGGCTGACGCGACTAATAATGAACGCCGCGCAAAAGCTTAATCGCCTACATAATTCTCGGCGATTTGCTTGTGCGTCGCGAACCAGACGTCAGGCTTAGCGTGCATATGCTGAATCATTTCTTCAAAAGCCTTGAGCCGCATTCCGCGCCCCGAACATTGAGGATGCTGTGCCGTGGTATACACTCCACCCGGAACACTTTCGTACATGAAATCGAAGTGGCCTAACCACACTTCTTTGACCTTGTCGGGACTGGAGAGCGGCGCCTGGCCATACCATCCGTTTTTATGATCCAGGTAGTACGACATGAACTCGTAGTGCGGAAAATCATCCAGGTCCCACATCCACGGGATTTCAATCATCTTGGACGGTTTTCCGAAGGTGATGTCGTAAGGCTCTTCGAACTGATACTTGTCGCCGATTCTCAGCCGATAAGGAATGAAGTCGCTGCCTTGCAGCGAACTGTCATATAGATAGCCTTCTTCCAGCAGGAGTTCCGGCATATCGGGACCGTAGTCGCCGATCGGCGAGCGGAAGCCGACCGCGCGTACCCCAGTGGCTTTCTCAATCGCCTCGAGCTGCATCTTCAGGTACTCGCGCTTCTTCTCACGAGGTGTATCAGTACCCAGCAGACCAACTTCCGATGGCTGATGATACATCCCGTGCGAGCCGATCTCGTGCCCACGTTCGGCGATCTCTTTCATCTCCTTGGGATGATGGACGCAGCTGTGTCCGGGGAGGTAAAACGTCCCCTTGATGTCGTACTTGTCCAGCAGGTTCAGGATCCTGCCCAAGCCGTAGCGGACGCCGAATTCACCCCGCGAAAGGGGGTTCATTGTGTGAAACTTGAAACATCCCAGCCATAGACTGGTTATATCGACATCAAAGGTGAAGCAGACGGCGAACTTTTTGCCGTAAGGCATTTTCACTGCCACAGAAACACCTCCTTCGTTGCTAAACGTTAAAATGCACGCTGATCAATTTGACAAGAGGCCTCAATACAGAACGAGCCGGCTCCCCCCAACAGGAAACCGGCTCGTTCTCGGTCCAGGAACCTAGCTGAAAACCTTACCGATGCAGGTTTTCCAGGTTACTTATATCGAACAAACTCTCCGTGTCTTTCAAGGTCAGCCGCGGATGGCCGCCGGCATAACCCGGAATGACAGTCGCGTGATCGGTCTGCACGTTGAAACCCGTCACGCCGGCGAAGTCGAGAGCATAGGTGCCCTTGTTGTCCGCCGCGAACGCGGGATTCTTCGCCGCATCTTCCGACCATCGATACTGCCACTGACAAGTCTTGTACAGCTTGTTGGCGCGGTCAAACGGGAAGTGGATCACGCAGAACCAGGTCTCCGTATCGATGAACATGACCGCGGCGCTGTAGCTGTGGCGCGGGTTATGAGGATAACGCACGACCACTGCGCAGTGGTTCAGCCGCCACTGATCGTCGGGAATTGTTCCCATCGGGCCGAAGTAGTGAGCGAAATCCCACTTCGAGGCTTGGGTTCCGAGAACGTCCTTGAAGCCCAGGAACTTCCAATCCCAGTCGACCACGCGGCCGTTAAATCCCCAGTAATCGTCCAGCGTAAACTCCGTCCCCAACAACGAGTCCGATTTGACCTCGGTTGAGATGCGGCGCACGCGGCGCAGAACCGGGATGTATGCCCACGAGTCGTCGGGACGGCCCGCGACTTCGGGATTCGCGACGTCATAGCGGAACTGGATGAAGGCGGTGCCGCGGATATCGAACGGACGATAGAAAGCGTCCCATTCCTTGAACTCGAAGTCCTTGGCGTTGGGAACCGGCAGAACGCCCTGAGTCTGATCGGCCAGATCCGCTATGTGGGAGTACTTGAACTTCTGGAAAATGCCTTCGATCAGGCGCTCCATCGTGCCCTGTCCGCCCCAGTAGCTACCGATTTCGGGAGGACAGAAACCGGTGCGATCAGCTTCGCTGACGAACCATTGTGCCGGCGGCTGCTCGTGCACCCAGGCGGTATGCGTGCCGCCGGGCAGCATGAAGCCCCACGAGTTCAGATTGCGCACGCCGTAATTCTCGTTACGGAAATTGTAATCCCACGCGGTCTTGATACCCGCGTTCGGATCTCCTTCCTTGAGCTCGGCCAGCGGGAAAGGCTGCCCGCAGATATAGCCCTGGAGTGCACCGTTGGGAGCCAGCTTCACCTGGCTGCCGTACTTTTCAGTACACTTCCTGTAGGCTTCGGGCGGGGTCATATCCTTGGCGACGATTTCCATTTTGAATTCAGGGAAATCCATCTGCTCGAAGTACCCAGGCGGAACAAAGCCACGGATCTTTTCGAGATCCTTCTGGGTAATCACGTCGCCCGGTTTGAAGTCGGGTTTCGCGTCCCGATACTTGTTGACCCAGTCAACGTAGGTCTGGACGTTGTACGCCTTGACCTTCGCGGCAACTTCCGGCGACGCGTATTGTGCGGACGCGTTCGGCGCTACAAAGGAAAGCAGCAGCGCCGTCAGCAGCATCATGGTGACCCAACTCCAGGGTCGCAGGATGCTGATGGTTCCGTATTTTTTCTTCACAGTTTCATCCCTCCACGTCTATGTTCTTCCTGCTAAGGATCGAACTCGATAACCAAATCGATCGCACAACGATTCGAATCACACAAACTATTCGAATCACCCACTAGTTCCCACTATCAAATACTCTCTTCAATACTCACCGCGAACGCACCAAGCATGAGATTCATTGCTCACTAAGTTTCTTTTCTCTCATTTTGAGCGTTGGTCGATGGTAAACTGGCACCTCCTCGATCGCATTTCCTCTTGGGTCAATATACGTATTCGCCGTCATCCACGGTTTGATGGCTAGTAGCCAGCAGCAACCGAATCCGTCTCGAACACGCTCTCGAATACCCAGATCTCTCGCGTTATCTCCCGATTCAATTAGCCAAGGCAGCGGCCTTGGCGTTCAAACATGCGCAGTCTGCGCGCGTCCCGGACTCTTCGCCGACGGGGCCTCCTGATGTTCGGATCGGTACGGATCGTACTTGCGATACATCGGCTCCCTTCGGATGCGGTCGCGGAAAGTGGTGGCCGCACCAGTTTTCCGATTTTCATAGAGCTCATCGATATCGACGCGTCCCGTGATGACCATCGCTCGATTGGTTTCGGCCTCAGCCACAATTCCGTTTGCCGGCCAAGCCGCATCGCACGGGCTCAGGATCGAAGTGCGGCCGAAGCCGTCGGGCAGCGGCGCACCCGGATGACCGACGGTGCAGCAGTGCACGAAATAAATCTGATTTTCGATACATCGCGCCTGCGCGCAGTGGCGCACCCGCCAGAAGCCGCGTTCGGTAAATGTGAACGACGGGCACAGAATGATCTCGGCGCCGCCGACCGCGAGGATCCGGCTGACTTCGGGAATCTCGCCTTCGTAACAAATCGACACTCCGACCTTGGCGGGCCCCAGGTCGTAGACCTGAAGCTCGTCGCCCTCCGCGGTTTGCCACTGGCTTTCCGCTGGGAAGATGTGCGTCTTTTTATGCTCGATGTCGCGGCCGTCGGGAGTGAAGATATGCCCGATGTTGAAGTAGCGGTCACCGCGTTTCTCCAGATGGGATCCGGCGACGATAAACTGATTTCGCTCGCGGGCGGCGGCGCGGAACAGATCTTTGTATTGCGGGGTGAACTCTTCGATCTTGATCAGGTCTGCTGCCGAAAGCTTGTCGTAATTCGGATAGGTCGTCAGCAAACCGACGGTAAAGAGCTCGGGAAAGAGCACGTAATGGCTATCGCGCGGCACCTGTTCGAGAAACCAGTTCACTCGCGAACGGAAGTCATTGAAGCTTGAAATTCGCTCAACGGCGAATTGACAGGCGGAAATTTGAACTGAACGCACGGCTTTGACCTCCCGGATTTTCGATTCTGTATTTGTCTACGCCAATTCCATCTGCCACGAAAGCGTGCGCTCTCGCGCCCTGCGCTTTCAAGATTTGTACCTCAGCTCGAATTGTCCGAAAAAGCTGCGAAAGGAGAGCATCTGCGCCTTGTCTCACGAAACTTCCGTCGTGGCGACGCCGTCCAAAGCGGCATCTGCTTGTTAAACGCTCACGGCGTTGAGATTTGTCGATGCCGCGGGCGACCAACTCCAAGGGCAAACATTAGGCTGACCCTAATTCCGGCGCCTTCGTCTTGTCAAGCCGTCTAAACTGAGGCTCTCGGTTGCATTAACGCTGGCGAATGCTGGCCGCGGATATCAGTTGTTACCACAAGCTTTTATGCATCGGCTTCGAAGCCAGCTTGACGCGAGAGGCCGCACAAGCTTATATGAGCGCTCGACTCGTTTGCGGTTGCGAGAAGAAAATTCCAAAGGAAGCTGAACAGTCGCCATCGATTCGGGTATAATCTCGTCGCTACTTTTCGCGAGTGCAAAAAGCGGCTCGCGGAACAACGGCTAGCGGCAGATCGCTATTGCCGCAAGGCAGCCGGCTGAGGATCGCGTTAAGGTGTGGCGGTTCGGCTTTCAATGATTCAAGCGTCGCGAGTTAGCTGGCGGCGTGAGCGAACTGGGGGCTCGCGCGGTTTACGATTTGCATAGAGGGAGAACTCACTGTGTGCGGCATAGTAGGTTTTCTAGATAAGGCGAATCACGACCGAACTCCGGTGGGGCGGACGATCGTGACCATGCTCGAGGCTCTGCACAGCCGTGGTCCCGATTCGACCGGCGTGGCGCTTTATGGCTCCAAGAGCGAAAAAGAACTGGTACTGCGAGTGGCGCTTCGCGGCAGGTCGTTGACCGATGCGCTCGCAAAACAGATCACCGAGCTGGTACGCAAGCGTTATTCACTGCGCGATTCCAAGACGATCGGACAATACGTTCGACTGGTGGTCGACAGCGGAGACACGAGCGATATTGCCAAGTATATCGAATCCGCGGCCGAGGGCGCCGAAGTAGTCAGCCTGGGTCATTCGCTCGAAATCATAAAGCAGGTCGGGTCGCCAGAGGCACTCGACAAGGACTACAAGGTGTCGGATTTTCTCGGCACTCATGGAATCGGGCACGCGCGCCTGGCGACCGAATCGGCCGTCGATCTCAGTCATTCGCAACCGTTCTGGTCGCACGGCCATCCCGATCTCGCGGTTGCGCACAACGGTCACATCACCAACTATCACAAGCTGCGCCGCTCGTATGAGCAGCGTGGAATCCGGTTTTACACCGAAAACGATTCCGAGGTTATCGGCATCTATCTGGGCCTGCGGCTGTCCGAAGGAATGTCGCTCAAGGAAGCATTGACCGCGTCGGTATCGGATCTGGACGGATCGTTCAGTTACCTCGCGTCGACCGCGGACGAGATCGGGTTTGCGCGCGATCGTTTCGCGTTCAAGCCGCTGCTGCTGGTTGAGACCGACGCCTTTGTCGCCGTAGCCACCGAAGAGATCGCGATTCGAGCCGCCTTCGAGGGCGGTTTCCGGGTTCGCGAGGCCCAGGCCAGGGAAGTGCGAGTATGGCAGAGATCCTCTGCGACGGAAAAAACACCCGCGAAATCAACGCTGCAATAAAAAAACTGATTGCCGACGGCGTTACCGAGATCGTAGTCAGGAATCCGGCCGCCCGGCATAACCTTGCAGTCGCGATCACGCAGCCGGTTCAAATCAAGTTCGACGGCAGCGTCGGATACTATTGCGGCGGCATGATAGACGGTCCCACCATCGAAGTCGCCGGCAGCGTCGGATGGGGCGCGGGCGAATCGATGATGGACGGGACGCTGATCGTGCGCGGCGCGGCCGGCAACGGTTTCGGCGCTTCGATTCGCGGCGGAACCGTGGTGGTCGAAAATGACGCGGCGGCGCGCGCGGGCGTCTCGATGAAAGGCGGATTGCTTCTGATCGGTGGCGACTGTGGCTACATGGCCGGGTTCATGGCGCAGAAAGGCACGATAGTCGTGTGTGGAAACGTCGGCGAGAGCTTTGCCGATTCCATGTACGAGGCCACGTGCTACGTCGGCGGCAGCATCGCCGAGCTCGGTAACGATGCGGTAATCAAAGATTTAAGCGACGCTGACGTAAGCTTCCTGAGCAATACCCTGTCTCGCTACCTTGGCGCCAAGTACTCCGACCCGAAGTCGGCGGCGGCGCGTTTCAAGAAAGTGGTTGCCGGACAAAAGCTCTGGAACTTCGACAAGCGCGAGTGGAGAACATGGCGGGAAGCTCTCTGAAAAGCAGCGGCACGTTTACCCCGGAAGTCATCGAAGACATCCAAACCAAGTCCGAGCTCGGACGCTATCGTATCCGCGGCTTCGGCATCCTGCGCGAACGCACCTGGCCAACCTTTGACGATCTCACTTTCCTGCCGTGCACGCTCACCAGGATTCCGCTCGAAGGTTATCGCGAGCGCTGCGAGATGAAAACCGTGCTCGGCAAGCGCTCGGCGAAAAAGCCGATCGAGCTCGACATCCCGATCATGATCGCGGGCATGAGCTGGGGCGCGCTGTCGCTCAACGCGAAAACCGCGCTGGCCAAGGGCGCGGCAATGAGCGGCGCATCGAGCACCACCGGCGACGGCGGGATGCTGCGCGAGGAGCGCAAGTTCGCCAAGAACCTCGTATACGAGGTTCTGCCTTCGCGCTACGGAATCAACGTTCACGATCTTAAGTCTGCC